>OFFZ01000790.1_pt1 | contig 18559 bp, 12 predicted proteins | sample 1521631 | NCBI WGS metagenome assembly OFFZ01 (sample SAMEA3504102, study PRJEB24116) | mouse gut metagenome | biome: mouse gut; feature: mouse-associated habitat; material: faeces | place: Denmark | collected 2011 | reverse complement strand
GGAGGACAGAAAGGGACTGGGACTAAATCTTCTTGATACGATTAGAAAAACCGTTGTCTCCGCGAATCTGAATGTAATTAAAACAAAAGGTCTTCTGGACTTTGACAAGGAGAGGGCAGCCTCGGAAAAATATAAAGCTTCCCTGAGAATTAAGTGCCGCGATGTGGGTGTTGGCGTGAATACTTTATCAGGCGGAAACCAGCAGAAAGTCGTCCTTTCAAAGTGGATGTTTACAGAGCCGGATATTCTCATTCTGGATGAGCCGACAAGGGGTATTGATGTGGGTGCAAAATATGAGATTTATAAATTAATCCATGAACTTGCAGACGAGGGAAAAGCAATTATTCTGGTATCCTCCGAACTCCCGGAACTTCTTGGAATGGCGGACCGCATTTATACGATTTTTGAAGGAAAAATTACGGGTGAGATTCCCACAAAAGAGGCTAATCAGGAAATGTTAATGCAGAAGATGACCATAACGGCTTAAGAGGAGACGGTAATGAAATATATTAAAAAGGTGTTGGGCGAAGACCTCCGTCAATATACGATGGTGGTTGCCCTCGCAGCGCTCATTATAATTTTCAATATTGCATCGGGAGGTAAGATGATTACTTCCTCGAATTTTCAAAATTTAATATCGGGAAATGCTTATGTATTGGTTTTGGCTTTGGGAATGCTCATGGTAATTGTGATCGGACAGATCGACCTGTCGGTGGGTTCGGTCGCGGGATTTGCCTCCATGGTAATGGCGATAACCGCCCGCCAGTTTAACCTGCCGTGGTATATTGCGATTCTGATTGCTCTGGTGATCGGCATGATAGCCGGAGCGTGGCAGGGATTTTTCTTATCAAGGCTCGGCATTCCGGGATTCATCACAACGCTTGGCGGCATGATGATCTTCAGAGGCGGTGTTATTTGGATATCAAATTCAATTTCAGTTCCTGTTCCCTCAGAGCTGAAATGGTTTGGTGCCGGTTATCTTCCTGAATGGGGACCTGCTTTTACCGGGATGAACAACTCAACGTTATTGCTTGGAATAATCGCGATAGCTGTGTATGTGACCGCCCAGATAAAGAAGTTTAACCATTCGGGGGATGTTACCGGAAAGAAAGAGGAGTTCTGGCCGTATGCGGTCCGCATCGGGATCGTGTCGGCGGTGATCGGATATGCGACATGGCTTTTCGGAAGCGGGAGAGTGGGAACAAGTTTTCCGATTCCGGGGCTGATCCTTGTGATCCTGATCATCCTGTATTATCTGATCATAGAGAGGACATCCTTCGGACGCCATGTCTATGCGGTAGGGGGAAATAAGGCGGCGGCAGAACTTTCCGGCGTAAATGTGAAAAGAACATATTTTCTCACAATGCTCAATATGTCGCTTCTGGCAGCCGTGGCAGGCATATTGTTTGTGGGGCGCTCCACAGCGGCGGGACCGGCGGACGGAACTTCGTGGGAGATGGATGCCATCGCTTCCGTATTCATCGGCGGTGCGTCTGTATCGGGCGGTGTCGGAACCGTCATTGCAACGATGGTAGGCGGCCTGGTGATGGCGGTCCTTAACAACGGACTGATGCTCATGGGCGTCGGAGCAGACAAAACACAGGTTATAAAGGGCTTTGTGCTCTTAGCGGCTGTAGCCTTTGATGTATATAACAAGAAAAACAGGGGGTAAAATCCTGAAATTTAAAAACAAAAAGGAGGAAATAAGTTATGAAAGCAAAAAAAGCATTATCACTTTTGATGACGGCAGTTCTTGCGGCAACCATGCTGACAGGCTGTGGAGGAGGCAGGGGAACGGAGGAGGCCTCGCAGACGGCGACTGACACAACCGCGGATGTGGAGAAAACTGCTGAAGCCGGAAACGCGGAGACTGCGGAAGCTGAAGATGCGGCCGGGACTTCGTCCACAGGAGGCGGTATCGTCGGTGTGGCGCTGCCGTGGCTTGGAACACAGAACTGGGCGGAGGCGGAAGTGATGTTTAAAGAACAGCTTGAGGCCGCAGGTTATGAAGCGATTATACAGGCCGCTGACCAGAAAGTTCCGCAGCAGCAACAGCAAATCGAGTCCATGATTGAGAACGGCGCACAGGTTATCGTTGTCGGTCCTGTTGACGGTTCACAGCTCGGCTCGGTGCTGGAGAAAGCAAAAGATGCGGGTGTATACGTGATCGGATATGACAGACTGCTGGAAAATACCACAGGCGTTGACGGCGTAGTACAGTTTGGCAGTGTAAAAACAGGGGAATTACAGGCACAGGCGCTCCTGCAGGGGTTAGAGGAGCTGAAGGGCGAGGCACCCTACAACATTGAACTTTTCGGCGGCGGTCCGGCTGATCCGAATGCACCGAATTTCTTCACAGGCGCAATGTCAGTGCTTCAGCCGCTCATCGATGACGGGACACTGGTCGTTGTATCAGGGCAGACAGATTTCACACAGTGTGCGACGGTTGACTGGGATAACTCCAAAGCGCAGTCACGTATGGATGCCATTCTTTCCGGCAACTATTCAGACATTGAGATTGACGGTGTGCTTTCACCGAACGATGGTATTGCCCGTGCGATCATCACATCCTGTGAAAATGCGGGACAGCCGATTCCCGTAGTATCTGGACTGGATGCGGAAAACGAATCTGTTGAGTGGGTATGGTCCGGCAGACAGTATTCCACAGTTGCAAAACCGACCAATGCGCTTGTTGCGGAGACGGTTTCCATTATTGACAGCCTGCTTAGCGGCAACGGGATGCCGGCGACCGATGTGACGGCGGACAATGGCGTGATCGATGTTCCCGTTTATGAACTGCCCCCTGTCGTTGTGACAAAGGACAATGCAAAGGAAGTATTTGCGGATGATCCTGACAGGATGGCTCTGCTGACAGATTAATATTTCTTTTGGTTCATTATACACTAAACTGTACCGGGCTTGTTTTTTCAGGCCCGGTACAAAGCTATATATAGAAGAGGGAGGAGTCAAAAATGAGAGATGACATTCCTTGCAGATTAATCTGTATAGATATTGACGGTACACTTTTAAATGATGCGAAAGAAGTGCTGCCCGAGGTGAAAAAAGCCGTGAGAAGGCAGCATGAAAAAGGAAGAAAGATCGCGCTTGTCTCCGGGAGAATGCCCTGTGCAGTGTCGCAGGTCGAAAAACAGCTTGAGACAGACTGTATTAAAATATGCAACGCGGGAACTTTTATGATCATGAATGGGGTATGTGTGAAGGAAGAGGTGATGTCAACACGGGTCATGAGACAGCTGTATACGGATATTGCGGAGAAGCATCATGTGCCGCTGTGGGTTTTTCAGGGATATAAATGGTATGTGACCCGGATCGACAGTTTTGTGGAAAAGGAGAGCGATATCATAAAGTATATGCCGGATGTTGCGGATCTGTATGAGCTGGCGGAAAACTGGGACAAAGCCGGGGTAAAGCCCAACAAATTCCTGATAGCGGCGAAGGAGGAGAAGACGGCAGAGATACAGTCAGAGTTGGAGAGGTGGAAAGACAGAGCGTTTGATGTTGCAAGATCGAGCGGAAATTATCTCGAAATATTTCCGAAAAATGTTGACAAGGGAAAAGCCGTTGCATCTCTATGCGCTATCTTAAATATCGGCACGGAAAATGCAGCGGCAATAGGGGATCATGAGCTGGATATCCCGATGATCGAAACGGCAGGTATCGGGATCGCAATGGGAAATGCAATACAGGAACTGAAAGAAAAAGCCGATTTTGTCACTTTGACCAACAATGAAGCCGGAGTGGCGTATGCGTTGGATCACTACTGCGGCTTCTGACCGATAGCCGCAAAATGCAGCGGGCTTTATTATCTGCAGTTTCTTTGTCTAGTATTCGGGCAGCCTGATCCGGAACGCTTTTGTGTATCCCTCGCCGAATTCCTGATCCAGAAAAAGCTTTCCGCCGTGCATTTCTACGATCTTGGCGCTGATGCTGAGGCCGAGGCCGCTTCCTTCCTTTGTTCTGCGGGAGGAATCCTCCCGGGAGAAGGGGTCAAAAATACGTTCCGCAAAATCGGGATCGATGGGTTTGCCGTCATCGGCGATCGTGAGGAGATCATCCCTCAGGCGTACCAGTACCTTTCCCTTTTCCCGTCCGTAGCGCAGCGCGTTTGTGAGCAGATTGGTGATGGCGCGCCCGATCTGCAGGGAGTCCATCTCGCAGGGGAGGTCATGATCCGGAATGTCTATGGTAAGCGTGATCTGTTTTTCCTCAAAATCCGCATAGTGGGAGGCAATAGTCTCCCGAAGAAGTTCCGCCAGATCCCCCGGCTCTTTGTGCAGGCAAAAGCCCTCGCTGTCCAGTTTGACATATTCAAACAGCAGAGTGATCAATTCGTCGATCCGCAGGGCTTTCCCGTAGATGGCGTTCAGATAATCCATGCGCTTTTCTTCCTGTGCGACGCCTTCCGACAGAGCTTTGCTGTAACCGCAGATCGTGGTGATGGGGGTCTTGATGTCGTGGGCTATGTCCGACAACAGCAGGTTTCTTCTCCGTTCATAGTTTAACTGTCTCTCCTTTTCCTCTTCCAGCAGTTCATTGACTTTCCCGGTCACTGTTTTGTAGTACCAGAGCGTACCTGCAATATAGGGAAGAAGGCTCAGGCCCAGCAGAAATAAAAGAAGGAGCAGGAAGGAAACGGTAAGCAGAGAAGCCCACTGCCCTTGATAAAGCGGCGAGGTGACTTTAAACTGTATACCGATCCCGAAAAGGTCGGTGAGGAAGCCCTGCAGATAATCGGAAGCGCCTTTCGGCAGAAAGGAAACCAGATAGTAGAACAGGAGCTGTATCATAAAAATAAGAATATTACCGTTCCCGGAGATCGTGATCTGCTGCATTTTAAACAGATCCATCAAACCGGGCAATATAACCAGCCGGTACAGCAGGCTGAGCAGTTCTTCGCTGATATAAATACATAACAGGATGATCAGAAAATTTTGTATCAGAAACAATTTCAGGGATTTTTTTTGCATAAGTCAGTCTTCCTCATCTTCCAGCCGGTATCCCAGAGAGCGGATCGTGCGGATATATTCTTTTTCGCCGCAGTCCAATTTGGCCCGCAGTTTGGAGATGCATACCATAACGTTGTTGTCGGAGAGCATATAGGCCTCGCCCCAGCCCTGCTCAAAAAGCTGCTGTTTTGTAAATACTTTGCCCGGGTTTTCCATGAACAGTTTCATGATCCGGAATTCCACGGAGGTCAGAGTGATCTTTTCACCCATCCGGTAGAGCAGGCAGCCCTTCAGATCCAGTTTCAGCGTCTTTGTTTCCAGAAATTCGGTTTCCGGTTTCCGGCATTTCCCGCTGCCCAGATCATAAAAGCGGCGAAGGGCGGAATGCACTCTTGCGACGGCTTCCAGAGGGACGAAGGGTTTGGTGATGTAGTCGTCCGCGCCCAGATCCAGTCCCAGGATCTTATCGGAATCGCTGCTCTTTGCGGATAAAAGGATCACGGGGATATTGCTGTTTTCCCGGATATTGTGGAGCACGCGGTATCCGTCGGGACCGGGCATCATGATATCTAAAACAGCAAGATCGATCTTTTCCTGTTTTAAAAGGGCGAGGGCTTCTATGCCGTCTGCTGCCTCAAAGACTTCGTATCCGTCTTTTTCCAGATATAACCGCAGAAGTTCGCGGATCTCTGCCTCGTCGTCTGCTATCAGTATTTTATATGCCATAGTATACCTCGAATAAAAGCGGCAGATCCAGCCCGGCGTTGAAGGAGCCGGACTGCATCCGTGTCATCATGTATCAGAAGGAATATCGGTAAAGGTTTTGCAGTAGTTTAGCCCGGGGCTTTGTATTTGCTGTAGAGTTCGTGACAGTTCAGCATTTGGCAGAGCTGTCACAGACTTTACAGCATTTGGCAGAACTGTTTACAGGGATTCCCCGGATGTTCCCTGCGGCAAAGCTTCCGGCCCGCTCAGCCTGCGGTATAGAGCCGCGGATGTCAGAGCCTGATAGGGCGCTGCATAAAATATTTCCACTATGAAGCAGGTGATGATGCCAAGTATATGCCACGGTATAAAAGAAAGATCCAGAAGAAAAGCTTTCCATTTATGCCCGTTCATCAGGGCGGCGCTTCTTTGCAGTACTTCCCGGTAGGGCATGTCAGGGCGTTCCGCCAGAATATAGGGTACCAGACGGTACTGGTACTGTTTATAGATACCGGGGATGATAAACAGTAAATACCACAGGGCTATGCGGATATCGTAGTGGAACATGGTTTTGATCACATTTTTGTAGGAGTGGTCAAAACCGTAGGCGATCTCTTTGACGTTTGCCCTGTCATCGATGCTTTTTATCATAAATCTGCAGATGCCGACATGGAAGGGAAAGATCAGCAGTACCTGCAGGATATACAGGAAAACGAGAGCGACGAGAGCGATCAGGATAAAGAGAACGACAGCCACCATCCTGGCTTTTTCCGGGACGATGACAGAGTATTGGGACTCGTCTGTCATATCAGCGGCATCTGTTTTTTGGACGCCGATCAGAACGGAATCGTCCTGTTCTTCCATGATATCCGCAACATCCGTGCTATCTGCTGTGTCAGCGGCGGCGATCTCATCAGTCATATCCGTATTCTCCGCCGAGATTTCCGTGTCGGAATCGGAAGCGGCTCCCTTGCTCCAGCCGGTGCCGGCGCTTAATCCGCCGCAGAATAGGAGCGATAAAAAGGAGACCAGCACGATCTTCCAGTAGTTTCGCTGCAGGGCTTCCTTTGCCCATGTTTTTAATTCTTTTCGTGTCCACATATTTTTATATCCTCCGTTTGAAATACTATTCCTGTCTGGTGTCGATTATTTGCTGTCAATAACAGGATAACACGGCAGGCTTAAAGAAGAAGCGGGAAAACCTTAACGTAACCTGAAAGTGAAAAAAGTTTTGTATCATAATGACAAACAGTATTATAGGTGCGACTGAAAAGTGTAAGAAATAAGGAAAAGTGCGACTGAAAAGTGTAATACTGTATATAATAGCAGATAGAGGTACAGAGCATATGGAAAGACTTTTACTGGAGCAATTGCAAAAGTGGAAAAATAAAAAGAACAGGAAACCATTGATCATCAGGGGAGCGAGACAGGTTGGAAAGACCTGGCTTATGAAGGAATTCGGGAGATGCTGTTTTGAAAGTACAGTATATATCAATTTTGATAATAATGAACATATGAAAAATGTCTTTGAACTGGATTATGATATCAGACGGATCCTTTCCGCATTGAAAATAGAGAGCGGGAAAGCGTTTGGGGCGGAGAATACACTCCTGAATTGAGACAGATGATCTGGCGGAGGTGAGGGAGGTTCAGAAACAGCTTTTGCTGTATTATGCCAATGATTTTTCAAAACATGCGCCAAAAGAGACGGTTCCGCGGATCCGGATGGTATGGGATTCCATTCTGATGCAGCTTGCAAAGGAAAACAGAAAATTCATTTACGGAGCACTGAGGGAAGGGGCAAGAGCCAAAGAGTTTGAGATGGCGATACAGTGGCTTTTGGACTGCGGGCTTATCCATAAGAGCAGAAGGGTGGAAAAGCCGGGAATGCCCCTGATATCTTACATGGATATGTCAGCATTTAAAATATATATGCTGGATGTAGGACTGCTTGCGGCAAAAGGAAATATAGCGGCGGCCGTACTGCTTGAGAAAAATGCGATATTCTCCGAATTCAGGGGAGCCTTGACGGAACAGTTTGTGGCGCAGGAACTGGCTGCGGCAGGAATGGAGCTCTATTATTACAGTGCATCAGGTTCCAGCGGAGAAGTTGATTTTATAGTGCAGGTAGAAGATAGGGCGATTCCTGTAGAAGTAAAAGCGGAAGAGAATCTGCAGGCAAAAAGTTTAAGGGCGCTCGTTGCGAAATACGGTCTGAAAGATGCGGTCAGGACTTCCATGTCAAATTACAGGGAGCGGGACTGGATGGTAAATGTGCCGTTGTTCGAGGTGAGCGGATATTTGAAGGGAAGATGAGCAGGGGCGGCAGTACAAAAAAATTGTAGATCCGGAAATAATGAAGGATCCCGGGAAAAGTCCGGTATGTTTGAAACTGAAAGGCTTTAAGTGGAAAGTCAGTTCGTTGTATTGAATATGCCATTCTTCCGGCAGGTTAAAAAATTCCCGTTCACCGCCGCCTTTATTACTTCTGTGGTAATGACCGTTTCTTTTTTTCCAGCCGCTGTGGCTCTGCGGCGTATTCCAGATTACCTGAGGATCCGGGCGTATAAGCAGGTATTTTCCCCAGCGTTCCAGTTTTTCTCCGGCAGAGGTATCAATGACTTCATAATCTTTCCGGTTTTTGGCTATCCACATAGGCAGTTTCCTTTCTTTGCGGTATACAGGTTCGAAAGTTCGTGCCATGCAGCCGCTTGTTTTTTTGTGTATGTATTATTATATCAGTAAGATTGAGAAATTGGCAATCGGAGTTTGGAGGATCGGTGTAAAATATTAGCGAAATTTGAAATGTTATGTTACCCAAATGCCTTTTGCAGGTATAATAGAATAAAGGTGGAGAATACATTTTTTGACGGGGTATGACGGATGGTTGAAGAATTTTATGGATGCTTATCCAGAGAAATGATCGAAAGCTGCGAGTCTCAGAGGGTCGGATTGGAATTTGAGGTGGTAAAAGCAGATCAATTGAATTTCTTTCTGGGAAAGGGTAACGGGGAACGGATCGTTTCGGAAAAGCACGAAGCAGTTTTCAGTATGTTTCAGGAGTATGGCCTTTTGCATGAACGTTTCAGAGAGGTAAAAGGACGATATCTGGGAGAGACGGGTTTTAAGGTGCTTACCGTTTACTTTGATGGACTGGATTTTGCAAAATATCGATGCGGGAACTGGTACGGGATTCGTTTTTCTCAGGATTCATCAAAATTGGGCTGGGAAGCGCTTGCCTGTTCTATCTGTGACTGGGGGGACGAAGATAATGCGGAGATAAATTCATATTGCAGTATTGATACGCTGCCAGATGAACAGGCTGCTATGATCAGAGAGCTTTATCGTCCTTATATTCCTGAAGAGAGCAGCATTCGGAAAACGGGCAAGGTGGGCGCGATCGCTGAGGGGACGGTCTTTCGATGGGTGCGGTTTTATTATGTGGGAGCCGCTTTGTGTGTGTTGCTTTTGGATGACAGACCAAGGGTAACGGCGTTCTTTGATCTGGGGGTAAAGGTTTCCAAGGAACCGGCTTTGAGCGCCAGATTCCCGTCTGCCGAAAATGCGAGGGGAAGAATTCTTGCATGTTTAAGCGATATTAGCGATGTTAACAAGGCAACCATATTTATTTCGCACTGGCATAATGATCATACGAATGCAATCGGAAAGTGTTATAGATTCAATAGAGGTTTGAATAATATGGTAGATAATACGGAATGGTATGTTCCTGCATCCGGACTGCCAAGTTTTACGACAGTACAGAATGTGATGCCGGCAGAGTTATTTCATGTATGTCAGGAAGGGATGGAGCAGGATCCGATGGATATTGACAATAATCCCAGAATGCAGATCGGAAAAATTAATCTGCAGAATAATCCGCATCCGCATCATCAGGGGATTTATGCCAGAGTGACTCTGCGCAGCGGAAAGCAGGTATTGCTTGTAGGTGATACTACATATGAAGGGCTTCCGGAGGAAATCAGGAGCAATGGAGGCAGAGGCTATGACTGCCTTCAGGTCTGTCATCACGGGGGAGATTATTATCTGCCGCCGGCAAATCAGAATATACAAACGGCAGCAAGCTATATTCCAAAAGCAAAAAGCGGGGCGATAGCGGTATATTCCGCGGACGGAAGAACTTACGGACATCCCGATCCGTTTTTTGTAGCACATTACAGGGGGCAGGGGTATACTGAGGACAATGAATGGATGATTCATACAAAGGCAGTTAACGGCATCTGTATGTGGGATATTGAGTAATATCATAACACCGAAAAGAATATGCGGGGGATTAGGATGGATATTGGTCTGATTGCCGGAAAAGTAAAAGAAAATACGCGGGGGGATAGCTTTATTCTGAGCGACGGGACAGTAGGAATCCCTCATATGATGTTATTATTCCTTGGATATTTGAAGGGGAAAGCATCGTTGGAGCTGAAAGGATTTACCAGCCTGTATGAACATAACATTCTTACGATAAGCGGAAGGGGAACCTTTCCGGACAGTACGGACTGTCCTGTGGAACTGGTGTTTTTGAATGATGAAAATGACATTTTGCAGGTTGAAATGCCGCGGCAGTATCTTTTGCCCGCATTTTCAGAACTGCGGTTATCCTGTCGCTGTGCTTATGAACGGGAAGCATGGCAGGTTACGTTTGAGCGCCATGGCATAGTTTCCGCCGCTAGGCTGCTCTCGGCCGGTATATCCTATCTTGGGATATCACTGCAGCCCTCCTGCTTTGGAGATAAGGGGGATATTACCGATATATGTTTCCGCTTTGAACTTCCCTTTGAGGAAACAGGGGAAGAAAATGACATATTTATTAATTACAACAGGAAGAAATACTTGTCGCTTTATTTTGAAACAGATATGCGGCTGGATTTATCCGGGATTTTTGAGAATGGGAACCAGGTGGGGCTTGGCATTCAATCTTTTCAGGTGGAAAAGTTTGGTGATCGGTATGGATTTTCCTTCAAGGGAGATATGAAGATATGGGAATTAGAAATTCCGTTTATGATCCGGTATGGCAGTGGATCGCTGACTCTCTCAACAATAAAAAATGAAAACAGTCCGATTGCCATTCCCTCTGTCAATGATCTTGGAAAAATCGTCGGACTGGATGATCTGCATCTGCCCGAGAGTCTCAGCAGTCTGACCGCCTTTACCTGTGAAACCATTTCTTTATCTGTTTCAGAAGACTTAAAGCACCTTCTTTCTTTTTCTGTGGTAGTTACCAATAAAAATGTCTGGCAGATCGCACAGACTCCTGATATACATATTACGAATCTGACAATTGGTTTTACGAAAAATACCTGGGGAAGCGAGATTTTTATCAGCGGTGAACTGGATCTTGCAGGCTGGGCGCTGACTTTAGCGGCGGCATATCATACGCAGGACGGCTGGGTTTTCAGGGCGTATATCTCTCCGGAGGTCATGCCGGCGGACGAGAGAGAGAAACAGATGAAGCTGAGCAGCCTGTTTGATAAGCTTTGTGATTTTCTGGGGTTTGGCGAAATTCCTTTTCCGTTGCCGGATCCGGAGATCATAGGAGCGATGGCATCTTATTCTCTTAAGGCAAAACAGTTCTCCGCGCATATGGAAATCGGGGAGCTGGTATGTGATTTCCGATACCTTTTTGGATCATCAAGATCATACCGCCTGAGTTTAAGCGCAGGCTATGAACTTTCATTATCCAGGCTTCCGATCGTGGGAGAGGATCTGCATCTGCTGGATCATATTTCGATCAGGGATATCCGGTTGGAATCAGATCCGGAAAGTACGATACTGTATCTGGACTTTGCAGGGGAGAGGCTGAAGCTGAAACTTGCAGGCGGAGAGAAAAAAGATGGAGAAAATCTGCCGCAGAGAGAAACAGAAGCTGTGACCGGCGGTGAATGTCCTGCATATGCTGCCAGGGAAGAGGGAATGAAACTTCTCTGGTTCCGTCTCGAGAAACATTTTTCTGTTTTTACGATCCACAGGATCGGTATTGGTTTTGGTGGAAAGAAAATTACTTTTGCATTTGACGCAGAACTTACGGTATGCGGCTTTCAGCTGGCTATGGAAGGGCTGGCAATTTCTGCAGAAGTGGCAGACAGACCGGGAATTTCTTTTGATCTGTCGGGACTATTCATCGGATATGAAAACCCCGCTTTTGCGCTCAGCGGCGGTTTTCGGCATTCGGTCTGCAATGATGTTTCTTCTTATGACGGGTCGCTGTTGGTAAAAACAAAAGGAATATCTGTTTTAGCAGTAGGATCCTATTCGGAAGGTTCTTTTTTGGCCTATGGTATGCTGAAGGCGAAGATTGGCGGTCCGCCGGCCTTTTCGATTACAGGATTGGCTGTGGGATTTGGTATGAACAAATATCTGATGCTTCCGGATATAGAAAAAGTGGAGGAATTTCCGTTGGTTGCAGCGGCGATGAAACCGGCTTTTTCCGGAGAGCAGCTGTTAGAGGGCTTAAAAAATAAAACAACCGCATTGATCGGTCAGAATTTTCTGGCAGCCGGCATTCGCTTTCACTCTTTTGGCATGGCATATTCCTTTGTACTGCTTACGGTTTCTTTCGGGCAGCATCTGGAAATAGCGCTTTCGGGCATTTGTGAAATGACGGCTCCGCCGATGGAAGCAGAGGGTTCCAAAGAGAAGGTTCATCCCGCGGCAAAGGCAAAACTGGCTTTAAAAGCGGCATTACTGCCGGAATCCGGTGTGTTTTCGGTGCAGGCACAGTTGCTGCCGGATTCTTATATTCTTTCTGAAAGCTGTAAACTGACAGGGGGTTTTGCCTGCTGCATTTGGTTTGGCGGGGAGCATAGGGACGATTTTGTGATCACACTGGGCGGTTACCGGAAGGGATACCGGAAACCGGAACATTATCCGGACGTGCCAAGACTGGGATTTCGCTGGAATGTGACAAAGGAACTTACAATGAGCGGTGAGATGTATTTTTCTCTGACACCTTCCATGCTGTGTGCCGGCGGAAGACTGGAGGCAGTTTTTGTGATGGGGGCGCTGAAGGCATGGTTTACTGCTTATGCGGATTTTGAGATGGGGTGGAAACCATTTTGTTATGACATATGTGTTGGGATAAGTCTGGGCGCTTCCATTACTCTTGATCTGTGGCTGTTTTCGAAGACATTCACTCTTGAATTGGCAGTGGATCTGCATATCTGGGGACCTGAATTTCATGGCAGAGCCAAGATAACATGGTGGGTGATATCCTTTACGATTTCTTTTGCAACCGGACCGGAAGGGGAAAAAACGATTGATTGGAGCGAGGTTAAGCGTACCTTTTTACAGGGAAACATGGGAGAAGACAAGTCAGCAGGGAATGCGGAGGCAAAAAACATTATCTCTGTCCATGCGGCAGAGGGTATGATCGGCAAGGCTGAGAGAGAGGGCAAAGAAATCGAGATTCTTCATGCCGATACCGCAAAGCTGAATGTGGAATCTCTGGTTCCCGGTGCTTTTGTGACATTGAATCATACAAAGATCACAAAAACTGAAAAAGACAGAGAACAGGAAGCGCTGGGGGTATATCCCATGGGCGAAAATGTTCTGTTGAAATCTCATATGGACATCTCTTTGAAGCGTGAAAATGAAGAAAGACCGATTACATATCAGGTAGAAGAAATCAGACGCAGTCTCCCGAAAGCACTGTGGGCTGCGCAGAAAAAGACAGTCAGTGCGGGGGAAGCTGCGGAAGAGATGATAAGAGATGTTCCGGTGGGAGTTTTGGTCAGTTTTGGTTCAGAAGATTTTGTTCTGTTTCCGGCAAAAAAGTTTCTGACACAGGATCTGCTCTCAGAATATGAAAAAACAGAAAAGAAGTTTCGGTATACATCGGTGTTGGTTCCGGATATAACGGGAGATGATACTGACTTTGCCGTATTTCGGGCTGCGGCAGAAAAAATTCCGGACAAGGTGGGAGCCTTCATAAAAGAAATGGAAGGCTTCGGGTTCGATTTTGATATTGTTCCGGACCTGACAATTATGTCAGAAAATGCAATGAATTTATTTGATGAAGAATTCCGGCTGGGACAATATACAGTATGATAGGAGGATGTGTCTATGGCTGAGTATATTGAGTTTATGGAAGAAGGAGAAGACTATGGGATGAAGTTCATTGAGAAAATAGAACCTTCTTCCGGCAGCGGAAAGATTTCGGTAGAAGTGACGCAGCAGGTGCAGATCACAAAGCCGGACGGGGAGGTTATCAACGATGAACTGAAAGCATCAAAAGAATTTCTGATTGCGTCCCGGGCTTTTACGTTGGACGTATCGGATGTTTATTCGGTTTCGCCTGCTGAAAATGCCTGCTGAAATTTTGCCAATGAACTTCCTCATATTACACTGTGTAAAAGAACGATCCCCTGGGAATTTAAGAGTTCGCTTGGTGAGCCCTGGCTTGCGCTGATTCCTCTTTCGGGAAGGGAATATGAAGAGAAGGACATGACTATTGCAGAACTGAAACAGAATAAAGAAGATATTTATTTTCCGGTTTCCGCACAGCCTGCCGTATATCTGGAAAAGGACACCGATCTGTGTCATGTGATCGATATGGATAAAGCATTATTTCAGAAAATTGCGCCCCGCAAAGGGGAGCGGTCCCTGTTGGCCCACGGAAAATTTCTGAACTTATTGCAGAAGACAGATGAAACGGTCAAAATGGACGGATATTTCTCAACGGTAGTGGGAGGAAGATTTGTGCCGACGGCAGATACGGATGCTGTGAAAAGTACGATCCATCTTGTTTCCATGCTGGGATACGATGAGCCGGAAAAACTTCCGGCTGATTGCGTCAGGGTAAGGCTTGTTTCTCTGTATCATTGGAGTGTTTTTTCCAGGCGAGATGAAGAAGCCGGATTTGTTTCTCTGATGAAAGGACTGCAGTGTGATGTGCTCAGGATAGATAAAGCCAACACACTGTTGCAGCATGGTTATGTACCGAAGCGCCATCTGTTTCGAAGCGGGGAGAGCACAGTTTCCCTTTACCGGGGACCGCTTGTACCTTTCCGGGCAGCAGGAGCAAAACAGAAAGAGGAAGCCGCTGTGGAAAAGATACCGGCCACATCGGATGGCGCCCTGATTTTTGACAGGGAGACGTCGCTTTTTGATGCGTCTTACAGTGCGGCATGGCAGATGGGGAGGCTTCTGACTTTGCGGAATAAGGGGGTTGTCGCAGCAATTGTGAAGTGGCGGAAACGCGTAGAGACAATATTGTTAAAGAGAGCAGCTTCTGATTTTATGAATGCAAAGATGAAGGAGGAATATTCTGCAAAAAATCTGGCGGAAAAAGCAGTCAAACATATGCTGTATCAGCTTGGAAATGCCCGGGAGGAGGCTGACGCAGAGAGGAGAGAAGGGGAGGTGAATATTGATGAAAAGATGGAAGAATGATTTTAACGTATCCGAGGCTCTTCATACTGCTGCTTTGGGGAACCGGATGAAAGAAGATAATCCTCTTTTTGCTTCTTTCTATCCGGAAGAGATTGCGGACTGGATTGCACAGCTGAAACTGTTAAGGGGAGTGCCGCTTTCCTCTCTGGTGGGGGATGAGATGCAGCTGCCGCCGGAAAGCATCCGGTTCTTTTATGTGGATGAAAGCTGGACCGCACAGATGATAAACGGTGCGCTCAGCATCGGTACACACTGTACAAAAGCGGAAAGAATCAATAATCTGTTTGCGGAGACAGTCAGAGTTTCAGGCAAAAGAAATATTCGCTCTCCAAGAAAAAACAGTATCCATGAGAATCAGATGCAGTTTTACAGAGAGAACAGGACAGAGACGGAAGAAGTCATACTAACCGGATTTCTGATGCGTTCGCGGCTGGTAAAACTTTGGAAAGGACTTGAGAGCAGCGCTGTTGATCAGAACGGAACGAAGCTTGACATTCTGCGTATGGATCAGTTATCCGGGGAGACTATGATCTGTATTTATCAGGGGGAGATTACGGGGCTGCGGATCAGGGAACCGAAAGAAGGACTTCGGTTCGGTGCCCATGAAAATGACAGAATGATTCGTGTGCGTGATGTGAAATCCGGAAATGAGGGTGTCATACTTTCCGGGAAAACAGTACAGATTACCGCCAATGAGCAGGGGAGGGCGGATATTTTGTCGCTTGCAGGAGCGCTTGAAAAGATATTGCAGACAGAGCATCTGACTTCCGCAGAACTGGCTATGGAGCTGATCGTTGCACCTGGACTGGCAGAGTTTTGGAGGGAGGATTAGGAAATGGGAGAGAGGCCATTGATCGTGCCATTTCAAATAGAAACATATGTGGCAAATAATAAAAATACGCCGGATAAAAACTGTGCGCAGATTTCACCTGATTATACAAAAGCAGAGTATACTTCGTATCTGGGCGGGAAATTAGAACCTGCGCCGTTTACGGCACCCTCACCGCTGCGGGCAGGGGTTCATCTGCATTTTATCCTGCCGGGATGTTTCAGACGTGCAGTGCAGAAGGAAGACAAAGAAGGCTGCTCCTGGGATTATGCGGACGCTCCGGACAGGTGGGCAGTGACAAGGATGGTTCTCCATGGAGATCAGAAACTGTCTTATAAGAGTTTTATAGTGGAAAGCAATTACATAGGGCTTGATAACAGCGGCAGCGTAGCAATACCTTATCTTTCTGACACAGATGTCAGTCACAGATTTCTGGGAAGATGTTATGAATATCAGAAAGAGCGAAATGATACGGAGGGTACTTATTTGGATAAGCTGACTGCAATGGGGGCGGGCGATCCGTATTTTGCAGCATTTTATCCAAACTGTCACAGTGTATTCGGTTTTTACGATGACATGTCAGGTGTGGAAGAAGAGAGTGATGTCAGTTATTTTGTCTGCGGCTATTTTTCAAATGCATCACAGGATCCTTTCTGCCGGGCTTCTTTGGAGACATTTTCAACTATTGCAGAAGAACTCGGATTTATTGTGGAGGATAAAGGATTTTATACGGACCATTGCGTATTATTCGGTGAAGTGTGCAATCTTCGATGGCGGGGATATTCGGCGGACTATCCCAGCGGGCGGCCGGAAGGAGAGATAAACTGTGGGATTGGTAATACTTCGGCGGAAGTGCTGTCGGCGGTGATCAGCCGGGCTGTCGATGTTCAGGACAAAACGGATGCAGAGCGGTTATTTAATGCGCTTCAGTATGAGCTGGCGGATGAACTGGAAGAGACAGATGGTATAAGCCATGTGGAAGATGCCATTCATGCGCAGACTTTTGCCCGCAGAGACGGCGGAAAAATATGGAAACTGGAATTTCATGACAGTGATACGGAGGCGCTGCCGGAAGGGGCGGGATTGCTTCTTGCAGCATTAAACAGGGCGGCGCGGCAGTTTTATAAGAAACAGGAGGTTCTTTCCTTTTGGCAGGATGGGGCTTATGCGGCCTGGTATTCGTATATGCTTCGCTATGAGGGAGATGATACTCCGTCCCCGGAGAAAGAAAACATGCAGAAAGAGATTTTCAGAATCTGCCGGGAGGTGATTCCTCAAATAGAGGAAGAGACAGCGCAGATAGAGAAAGAGATGGGTGAGGCTCTTGCGGCGTTAAATAAGGTTCTTATGGGGACCGGCATTACAGTGGGGGAGGAACCGGATGAATATTATCTGGAGCCGAAGGAACCTGTATTGTTGCTCTATGGGGATGGCGTGAAGAGAAATTATGCTTTTGCTGATGAAGGAAATATTCTTTGCCAGTCATCGCCTGTGACAAAGCTTACCGACGGAGAAAAGATGCTGCAAAAGATGGAAATTTTAAAATATGCAGGAGATATTCCGGAAATCCTTCCCGGTTTTGATGAACTGTTTGCGCAGGCAATGTGTCTGAACAGAAAAATAGTGGAGATGATAGGAAGTGTAGAAAATATACCGGAATTAGCCTGTGACAGAAGCGGAGTATCCGAACTTGCAGGCAGGGAGTTTATCCAGTCCTGGCTGACTTTTTTTATTGAGTGGAAGATCAGTTTTTACCCGTCCCGTACACTTTCAGAGGAATCAGACGATTCCATGCGCTTTTGGAAGTTTGACGGCCTGGATTATGATGATCCGGAACCGTGCCGGGAGATGGCTGTTATCTATTCCGGAAGAAATATGATTACACCACATGCACTTTTTCAATTGGAATATGTGGCAAAAAAGTATCTTTCCAGAGGGGGCGCACTGGATGAGGAAATCATAAGAGCGTTGGAGCAGGTGAAAAAACTGCCTGTCTTATCGCAAAGTCTGGATGGCCTGAATCAGCAGTTTTTATCCCGCAGACAGACGCTGCAGGCTCCGATTATCGGAAATGACAGCGATAAGGAACTGACCGGGGCGCTTTTACAGATTCTGCCGCCATCGTTTGAGAAAACCGCAGTAAATGATATGCTGCCGTTTTTTCCGCTGCGGGCAGGCCATATACATGTAGAAAAGGTCAATGTGATCAGTACATTTGGGGGTGTGCAGAATGTGTTTGTGAAGGAGATGAATCCGGTGTATTCCGAGGTGATAGGAGAATACAGGAATGCGCAGCAAAACAGGGATTATGGACTGCTCCGCCCAAGAATTATGGGAGGCGTGAGGTTCCATTTTGATTTTGTAACGGCAAAGGATGATGCGCTGCCTGCTCCGCCTGTGCCGGAAACAACACCGGTCTGCGGAATCATTCTGCCGGAGCTTTTGAACGGAAGACTGGCACTGTATTCTGCAGAGGGAAGTTACTATGGCAGTCTCAAAACCGTCTACCGCAGCGGGAAACGGAAAGCGGCGTGGATTTCTTCGCCTGACAGGCCGGAAGCGGGTTTTGAAGATACCGTATTCGAGGATGAACATTTTAAAAATATCATCCGGTGTTTGTTGGAGGATTCCGAAAAAGGAGGGACAGCATATTCGG
>OFFZ01000789.1_pt1 | contig 18566 bp, 14 predicted proteins | sample 1521631 | NCBI WGS metagenome assembly OFFZ01 (sample SAMEA3504102, study PRJEB24116) | mouse gut metagenome | biome: mouse gut; feature: mouse-associated habitat; material: faeces | place: Denmark | collected 2011 | reverse complement strand
ATGCCATGATTTTTTTGACTTTTTTCCTCAGGCAGAATGACGTGCTGCCTGTTTGGAACCTTATTGCCAGTCAGGCTCCGCGATACGTCTTTGTGAAGCAAGAATACGCTGCAAAACCGGATCATCCTCCTCCGCGGGTTGTCCCGGCACCGATTCCACACTCTGGTATCCGGGAGCTTCCGCAGTATCACGGGAGAACCGGGATTCCAGTTCCCGCTGTATTTCACTGGCGCTTTTTGGAAAAAAGCCGGCCAAATCGCTCCGCGCTTCGCGCTCGAACATCACGGCTGTACCAAAGCAGGAAAAATATTTACTGCCGTCCGGATGAAACGCCACATTTTCGGAATACCCGATGATGCCCTGCGCGCCTTTTTTTATCGCCATGGCCGCCATACCAAAAAAAGCTTCCTCGGAATCAAAACCACGGCAGCATACCAGCCCGAGAACCTTGGCAATGGCGCGCCCTTCAAAAACCTGTGTCGTCACAACGGGAAAACGCCCGGTACTGAACAGCTCCTTGACTTTCGCCAGTTTGTCGCTTTGTGCCGTTTCCTTCTGAACCTTTTTTTCGTTGCCGCCGAGCAGCATGAACATGTCGTACCTCCGAAATATGAAACGATTGGCGAAATCGCACTGTCATAAGCGTGATGCTTCCTTTTTACACAAAGTATGCCATTTGTATTTATTATCAATAATAACAATATATTATAGAACAATACATCATACAATCTTTACCTGAATGGTACGCTATGCCGAGAAAATGACGGTAAAAAGTTCCGATTGTCATGCGGCGTTGGGGCTGGACAAAGAAAACCGTATCAGGCAGAATGACGCCGCTGTTTAGTTGAGCGCACAATCCGTTTCCTGCAATTGAGGAGGATAACATGGCAAAGCATACCAAAACTATGGACGGCAACTACGCCGCAGCGTACATCGCCTATGCCCTGAGCGACGCTGCCGCAATCTACCCCATTACCCCGTCTTCCGTCATGGGAGAACACGTGGACGAATGGGCCGCCAAGGGCATGAAAAATCTCATGGGGCAGACCGTGGCTGTGCGTGAAATGCAGTCCGAAGCGGGCGCGGCCGGCACCGTGCACGGCAGCCTTGCCGCTGGCGCATTGACGTCTACCTTCACAGCCTCCCAGGGTCTGCTGCTCAACATGTACAAGATTGCCGGCGAACTTCTGCCCGGCGTCTTCCATGTTGCGGCCCGCGCTCTGGCCTCTCATGCTTTGTCCATCTTTGGCGACCATCAGGACGTCATGGCAGCCCGCCAGACCGGCTTTGCTTTCCTGTGTTCCAACAACCCGCAGGAAGCCATGGATCTCGGCCTTGTGGCCCATCTCGCGGCCATTGATGCCAGCGTACCGTTCTGCCACTTCTTTGACGGCTTCCGCACCTCGCACGAAATCCGCAAGGTTGATGTCATTGATTATGAAGATATCCGCAAGGTCGTGAACTGGAATAACGTGGAAAACTTCCGCGCCCGCGCGCTGAACCCCGAGCATCCCTGCCAGCGCGGCACGGCCCAGAACCCGGACACCTATTTCCAGAACCGCGAAACCAGCAACCCCTTCTATGACGACGTTCCGTCCATCGTGATCGACGCCATGAAGCGCGTAGCCTCCATCACCGGCCGCTCCTACAAGCCTTTTGATTACTATGGAGCGCCCGACGCCGACCGGGTGATCATCTCCATGGGTTCCTCCTGCGACGTGATCGAAGAAACGGTGGACTACCTGAACGCTCAAGGAGAGCGCGTGGGTCTGGTGAAAGTGCACCTGTACCGCCCCTTCAGCGCTGAACTCATGCTTCAGGTACTGCCCTCCACTGTGGAAACCATCACCGTACTGGATCGCACCAAAGAACCCGGCGCGCCGGGTGAACCTCTGTACCAGGACGTGTGTGCCGCTTTTGTGGAAAAGGGCGAACAGATTCGCCTCTTCCCCAAACTTCTTGCCGGGCGCTACGGCCTCGGTTCCAAAGAATTCTCCCCGGCCATGGCCAGGGCCGTGTTCGACAATATGCTGGTGGCAGGCCCCAAGAACCACTTCACCGTGGGTATTGAAGATGACGTGACGCATCTTTCCCTTGAAGTGGGCGAAAACCTCGATACCGTCCCCGAAGGCACCGTACAGTGCAAGTTCTTCGGCCTCGGTTCCGACGGCACTGTAGGCGCAAACAAGGACGCAATCAAAATTATCGGCGATCACACCGATCTCTATGCGCAGGCCTATTTTGCCTATGACTCCAAAAAGTCCGGCGGTTTTACCGTGTCGCACCTGCGTTTCGGCAAAACTCCGATCAAATCTTCCTATCTGGTTAATCAGGCCGACTTCATTGCCTGCCACAAGGCCGCCTATGTCCATCTTTATGATGTACTCGACGGCATCAAGAAAGGCGGAACCTTCCTGCTGAATTCCAACTGGAATACTCTGGAAGACATGGAGCGGGAACTGCCCGGTCAGATGAAGCGCATTATCGCTCAAAAGCAGCTCAAATTCTTCAACGTGGATGCCGTAAAGGTAGCCGCCGAAGTGGGCCTGGGCAACCGCATCAACATGGTTACCCAGACCGCATTCTTCAAGCTCTCCAAGGTGCTCCCGCTGGATGACGCCATTTCCTACATCAAGGACGCCATCCGGAAGACCTACGGCAAAAAGGGCGAGGATATTGTCAACAAAAACATCGCCGCTGTGGATCGCGCGCTTGAGGGGCTGACCGAAATCAAGTACCCCGAATCCTGGGCCGATGCGCCTGACAGCGCCCCCCTGTACCATGACGACGATCCGTATATCGCCGACGTGGTGCGGCCCATCCTGGCCCAGCGCGGCGACAAACTGCCCGTGTCCGCTTTCGAGCCTGACGGCACTGTGCCTCTGGGCACCACGGCCTGCGAAAAACGCGGCGTAGCTGTTCTCATTCCCGAATGGCAGCCCGACAACTGCATCCAGTGCAACCAGTGCTCTCTGGTCTGCCCGCATGCCTGCATCCGTCCCATCCTCGCTTCGCAAGAGGAACTGGCCCACGCGCCGGAAAGCTTCAAGACCATTCCGACCAAGCGCAAGGAACTGGCCGGACTCAATTTCCGCATGCAGGTTTACGCCATGGACTGCCTTGGCTGCGGCTCTTGCGCCCAGGTATGCCCGGCCAAGGAAAAAGCCCTGGTGATGAAGCCGCTGGAAACCCAGCAGGCCGACCAGGTAGCCAACCTCAAGTATGCCGATGAAAACATCACCATCAAGGACAACCTGCTGGATCGCATGTCCCTCATCGGCTCCCAATTCCAACAGCCTCTGCTGGAATTCTCAGGCGCCTGTGCCGGCTGCGGCGAAACCCCGTACGTGAAGCTGCTCACCCAGCTCTTCGGCGAACGTATGGTCGTAGCCAATGCCACGGGTTGCAGCTCCATCTGGGGAGGTTCTTCCCCGGTCAACCCCTACTGCACCAATAAGAACGGTTTTGGTCCGGCCTGGGCCAACTCGCTGTTTGAAGACGCCGCCGAATACGGTCTTGGCATGCACGACGCCTATCATCAGCGCCGTGAAGGTCTGGCCAACAAGGTGCGCGAAGCGCTGCAAATGCCCGGCCTGCCCGAAGAGCTTTCCACAGCCTTCAAGAACTGGCTGGACAACATGGACGATGCGGACAAGTCCCGCGAGTACGGCGAAGATATTCTGGCCGCGCTGAGTGATGCCGAACTGCCCGAACTCCACGAGTTCTGGCATATGGCCGATCTGTTCACCAAAAAATCCTTCTGGATCTTCGGCGGTGACGGATGGGCGTATGATATCGGCTACGGCGGTCTTGACCACGTGCTGGCCTCCGGCGCGGACATTAACGTGCTGGTCATGGATACAGAAGTGTACTCCAACACCGGCGGCCAGGCCTCCAAATCCACGCCTCTCGGCTCTATCGCCAAGTTCGCTGCGGCGGGCAAGCGCATGAAGAAAAAGGAACTGGGCCGTATGGCCATGACCTATGGTTATGTGTACGTTGCCAGCGTGAGCATGGGCGCGGACATGAACCAGGTGCTCAAGGCCTTCAAGGAAGCTGAAGCCTATAAGGGCCCCTCCATCATTATCGCTTACGCCCCCTGCATCAACCAGGGTATCCGCAAGGGTATGGGCAAGAGCATGGAAGAAGCCAAGCTGGCCGTGAAGACCGGTTACTGGCCCCTGTTCCGCTTCAATCCCCTCCTCGCAGAAGAAGGGAAGAATCCCTTTACGCTGGATTCCAAGGCTCCGGACGGCACACTGAACGACTTCCTGCTCGGAGAAAACCGCTACGCCCAGTTGCAGCAGGCTCACCCCGAAGTTGCGCAAGAACTGCGCGCCACCATGGCCAAACAGTATGAAGCCCGTTATGAGGAACTGAGCAACCTTGCCCAGCAGCCGGAAACAAAAAACTAGGCTAAAGACTGCCCGGCTTTAAATGTACAGGCGGGAAGAGCATCTTCCCGCCTGTTGCATATTTCGGGACTTCGCCCCAACCTGCCGCCGACTCATGTTAAGCAAGAAATCGCTGAGCTGTTCTGCGAACACATCAGCTTAATCAGCGTTTCCTTACCTCTTGAACACAAAGGAAAAAATGACAACATGATGGAGCTTTCAACCTGGCTTGCCTTTGCAGGGTCCAGCCTGGCGCTTTCCATCGCGCCCGGCCCCGACAACCTGTTTGTACTGACGCAGAGCGCGGTGTACGGCAGAAAGGCAGGACTCATCGTGGTGCTTGGCCTGTGCACCGGGCTTGTCATCAACACCCTGGCCGCAGCCCTCGGGCTTGCGGCGGTTGTTGCCGCCCTTCCCGCGCTGCTTCGGGCTATCAAGCTGGCCGGAGCCGTGTATCTTCTCTACCTCGCCGTCATGGCCTGGCGCCACGCTGCAGCCGGAAACAGCGGAACGCAAAGCGTGCAGCTTTCGGACGCCGCACTGTGGCGCCGCGGGGTGATTATGAATCTGACCAACCCCAAGGTACAGATTTTTTTCCTGGCCTTCTTTCCGCAATTTGTAAAAGCCGGAACAGACGGATGGGCTCTGGCCGCGCAGATGGTTGTGCAAGGCGCAACCTTTATTGCCGCTACAGGCCTGGTCTTCAGCGCCATTGCATGGGGCGCGGGTACCCTGGCCGACAAGCTTCGTACCCCCGCCTTTCAAACCTGGCTGAACAGGGGCAGCGCTGTCATTTTTGTTTTGCTGGCCCTGTTCACACTGATAAATTAATGCTTATTGCCTTCAACTTGCGCTCGCGCCTCCGGTGGTCAAGGTTATTTTCAACACTATTTACAACAGAGCAACGCCTAACTTGTATTTGACGAACTTGAGCCTTTGACGCTATTTTCAAAAAAATTTTTATGTGTTCACACAAACAAGTCAACTCCAAAAAAGCGAGTGCATAATGGCTAACAGCTTGTACATCACAGCCACAGAAGCGCGTTCAGGCAAATCCGCCATCGCGCTGGGCATGATGCGCCTGGTCACAGGCCGGGTGCGCCGTCCCGCGTTGTTCCGCCCCATCATCAACAGTGTCGATCCGGCCCGGCCAGATCATGATATTGAGCTGTTGATGAAGACCTTTCATCTGGACATGCCGTATGAAGAAACATACGCCTGTTCCCTTGAAGATGCCTTGGAACTGATCAACAGCGGCAAATCCGATGTGCTCATGGACAAGATTCTCGTTGCATTCAAAAAACTTGAAGCCAAATATGACTTCATTCTTTGTGAAGGCACCGACTTCATGGGCAAGGACTCCACTTTTGAATACAATCTGAACGGCGATATCGCCGCCAACCTCGGTGCATCTGTGCTGCTGGTCACCAGTGCGCAGGGCCGCACGGTGAGTGAAGTGCAGAGCGCCGTGCTCTCCGGCATTGACCTTATGAAGGCCAAAGCCGTACGGACGGTTGCCGTCATTGCCAATATGTCCACCCTTTCGGACACGGAAAGCAAGGAACTCATCGCTCGCATCACGCCCAACGGCGTGGAAGAAGCCGAACAACCCGTTGAAGGCTTTGCAGACACTCGTCCGCCGCTTTTCTTTGTCATTCCCGCCATTCCCGCCCTCGGGCAGCCCAGCATGCAGGATGTGGCAAACTGGCTGCACGCAAAGGTTTTGCACGGACAGGAGCATCTTGACAATTTGATCAGCGGCAACCTTATCGCAGCCATGCAGGTGGGCAATTTTCTTGATTACCTTCAGGACGGGCATCTGGTCATCACCCCCGGAGATCGCGCGGATATCATCCTGGCAACCCTGACCGCCCGCCTTTCCTACGCCTATCCGGACATTGCGGGGATTCTGCTGACCGGTGGTCTCCCCCTGGCGCCGACCATGGAACGTCTGGTACAGGGTTGGGCCTCCCTGCCCCTGACCATCCTGTCTGTGGATACCGACACCTTCACCACGGTTTCCAATCTGAACCGCCTGCACGGACGCATTGCAGCATCTGACGAAGGCAAGGTTCATCTGGCGCTCGGCCATTTCGCCCGTCATGTCGATACCCGCGTGCTCGGAGACAGGCTGGGAGAAGCCTCAAAGCGCATGACGCCGCGCATGTTCGAGTTCCAGATTATGGAACAGGCCCGCAAGCACCGCATGCATATCGTTCTGCCCGAAGGCGAAGAAGAACGCATCCTGCGCGCCGCCGAGATTCTGCTCCAGCGCGACGTAGCGGATCTTACTCTGCTGGGCGATGCGGACAAAATCGGCGCGAAGATCCGGGCCCTTGGCCTGGACATGGAAAAGGTTCGCATCATCCAGCCCGAACTGGCCCCCGATTTCGAAGACTATGTGAAAACCTACTTTGAACTGCGCCAGAAAAAGGGCATCAGTATGGATCAGGCGCGCGATCGTATGAAGGACGCCACCTATTTCGGCACCATGATGGTCTACAAGGGCGCCGCCGATGGTCTTGTTTCCGGCTCTGTCAACACCACTGCGCATACCGTGCGCCCGGCGCTGGAATTCATCAAAACCAAGCCCGGCGCATCCATTGTCTCCAGCGTGTTCTTCATGTGCCTCAAGGATCGTGTCCTCACCTTCGGGGACTGCGCCATCAACCCCGATCCCACGCCGGAACAGCTGGCAGATATCGCTGTGACCTCGGCGGAAACCAGCCGTATTTTCGGCCTGGAACCTCGCGTGGCCATGCTTTCCTACTCTACCGGCAAATCCGGCTCCGGCGCGGATGTGGACAAGGTTGCCGAAGCTACCCGAATCGCCCATGAAAAGGCCCCGGATCTTCTGCTCACCGGCCCCATCCAGTATGACGCGGCCATCGACGCAGACACCGCCCGCACCAAGATGCCGGGCGACCCCGTGGCAGGACGCGCCACAGTGTTCATCTTCCCTGACCTGAACACCGGCAATAATACCTATAAAGCAGTCCAGCGCGCTGCCGGCGCCATTGCCATCGGCCCTGTCTTGCAGGGCATGCGCAAACCGGTGAATGATCTGTCACGCGGCTGCCTCATTCCCGACATCGTCAACACTGTGGCCATCACCGCCGTGCAGGCCCAAGCGGAAAAAGGTCTGGCTTAAAAGTCCGTGAGCCCTGCTTTTTCGGGCAAGGTTCTTCCTGTTCCAATCGTTCTCCTGCCAGAGGACGGCATGTTTCATCCCCAGTCAGCTCCCTCCGCCGGCTGACTCCTCAGTCGACGGAAAGGAGCCGTGTGGAGTCCCCCACTCAAAAAGGGGAAATTTCAAAACATAAAGGAAATTTTGATGAAAATTCTGGTTATCAACGGCGGCAGTTCTTCTTTCAAGTATCAAATTATCGACATGGCGACGAACGAGCGCATCTGCCAGGGGCTGGTGGAACGTATCGGCATGCCGGAAGGCAACTTCAAGCACAAGCGCTTCCCGGGAACTGACCGTGAAGAAACCTTTGAATTCCCCGGTTCCTACCCCAACCACACGGCCGGCATGCAGGAAATGGTCAAGGTGTTGCAGGATCCTGCGCGCGGCGGAGTGATTTCTTCCCCCGACGAAATCGCCGCTGTGGGCCATCGCGTGCTGCTGGGCGGCCCTGAATACGCGGAAGCCCTGGTGGACGAAAAGGTCAAAAAAGTCATCACGGACTATATCCCCCTTGGCCCCCTGCACAACCCGGCCAACCTTGCAGGTATCGAGGTCATGGAAAAACTCTTCCCCGGCAAGCCCAACGTCGCCGTGTTCGATACCGGCTTCCACTCCACCATGCCGGATCAGGCCTACACCTACGCTATTCCCCAGGATCTGGCGAAAAAGCACCGCATCCGCCGTTATGGCTTTCACGGCACTTCACACAAGTTTGTTTCCAAGGAAGCGGCGGCATTCCTCGGCAAAAAGCCCGAAGACGTCAACCTGATCACCTGCCATCTCGGCAACGGAAGTTCCATCAGCGCCGTAGCCCACGGCAGCTGCGTAGATACCAGCATGGGGCTGACCCCGCTTGAAGGTTTGATCATGGGCACTCGCAGCGGCAGCATTGACCCCGCCATCGTCACCTTCCTCATGCAGGCGGAAGGCTACAGCGGCCCGCAGATGAGCGACGTCCTCAACAAGCAGTCCGGGCTCAAGGCTCTGTGCGGCATGAGCGACCTGCGCGACCTTGAAGCGGCTGAAGAATCCGGCGACAAGGCCGCATCCCTGGCCCTGCGCATGTTCATCTACAGCATTCGCAAATACATCGGCGCATACTTCGCCGTGCTTGGCCATGTGGACGCCGTGGTCTTTACCGGCGGCATCGGCGAAAATTCCTCCAAGGTGCGCGGCGGCGTGTGTCAGAACATGGATGTTTTCGGCATTGCCATTGACGAAGCCCTCAATGCCCCCCGCAGTTCCAGCCCCCGCGACATCAGCCAACCGAACGCGAAAGTCCGCACGCTGGTCATTCCTACCGACGAAGAGTTGGAAATCGCTCGTGCCACGTTGCGTATAGCATTCCCCGATAAAACATGCTAACATTTACTTCAGGTTCAGATTTTGTTAATGGGGGTTCGGCCCCGTGCCCCGGCAGGGGGAATCATGCCCCCTGCCCCCTCATCGCGCCGCGTTCACGTTGAGCATATGGCAGAGAGCTGTTGAGATTTTCTCTTTGCACAACGCGAACGCGGTGAGATGGGAACAGGGAGGCTTCAATACCCTCGCGAAGAGCTCAGGAGTGAAGCAATACCCTCCTTTCCGGGTTCGGTTTTCCGGCCCCTTCTTTTTATCCGATCCTTTCTCTCCGGGCGCGGAGGCGTCGCGGCGGTAAAAGGAGCTTTTCATGTCTGTTTCGATCATTGTCACCGGAGCTGCGGGCCGTATGGGTTCGCTCATTGCCTCTCTGGTTCGGAAGGCGGACGACTTGACACTTGCCGGCCTGCTGGAACGGCCGGGCAGAACCGACATCGCAGGAGTGGAATGCCCCGTGTCCACAGAGCTTGACGCCCTTCTTTCCGCCGCTCCTCATTCTGTCGTCATTGACTTCACCGCGCCGGGTGCCACTATGGAGCACGCCCGCATCGCGGCAAAACACGGCAGTCCCATTGTCATCGGCACTACCGGCCTGGGCGAAACAGAAAAAAGGGAATTGGAAAATCTGGCGCGCAAAGCTCCCGTATTTCTTTCCCCCAATATGAGCGTGGGCATCAATGTGCTGCTGGAACTGCTTCCGCAACTGGTGCATATGCTCGGCGACAGCTATGATGTGGACGTGCTGGAACTGCACCACAACATGAAGAAAGATGCCCCGAGCGGCACCGCGCTGCGACTGGCCGAAGCCCTTGCCGAAGCCAAAGGCTGGACGCTGAAAGACAGCGGATGTTACTGCCGGGAAGGTTTGATCGGCGAACGGCCAAAACGGGAGATCGGCGTCCAGTCCATACGTGGGGGCGACATAGCCGGAGTACACACCGTTTACTGCATGGGCCCCGGTGAGCGTATTGAAATTACGCATCATGCTCATTCACGGGATAATTTCGCCAATGGCGCGCTCAAGGCAGCCAGATGGCTCGCAAGACAAAAACCCGGCCGCATCTATGATATGCGGGATGTGCTGCGTGACGGCACAGAGCCGGCGGCGGATTGATCGCTTGCCCCCGGGATTGTCAAAATGCGAACTGCTGTCAGCTATCCGGCGAAATGCCGGATAGTTATTATTATGCCGACGCACCAGAGAGATTTCCTATGCGTATAGCCCTGTTACAAGTCAATACTGCTCCCGGTGACTTTTCCGGCAATGTCGCCCTCATCGCCAACCAGGCTCGCAAGGCTCTGGCCCTTGCGGGTCGCCCCCTCCTGTGCGTCGTGCCCTCTGGGGCCTTGGCCGGTTTTCCCTGGGACGGCATGACCCGCCGGGAAGGTTTTTATAACCTTTGCCATGAAGCCGGACACCGTTTGGCGGCGGCGTTGCTGGAGGGCCCGGAACTGCTTATGGGGCTGCCTTCAGAAAACGGCATATACTACGTTTTGCTGAAAGACGGCCACATGGGTCTGGTACCGCGCACTCCGGCCGGCATGCTGCGGTTAAAAGGCCATTCCATGTATGTGCCGGAAGAGGACTGGACAAGTGCTGCCCAGGCGATGTCCGGCTATGTGGCCGATGCTGTGCTCGATATGACGCCCCGCCGCTTTATGCCGGAAGAGCAGGTTGCATATGAAGCCGAGTGCGCGAACATCGCCCGCCTGTGGAACCGTCCCGTGCTCTCCGTCAAACTCTGGGGGGCGACGGACGCTCTGATTCTGTCGGGCGGCAGTTGCGCGTTTTCTCCTTCAGGGGAAATAACTGCCCGTGCTCCTCTGTTTGAAGACGCCATCATAACATTTGATCTTGAGCAGCCCGGTGACGTACAACATGTTTCCCCCCTCCCTGCACGGGAAGAAAGCCTGTTCTGTGCATGCGTGACCGGCATCCGCGACTACGCCCGCAAATGTGGCCTTTCCCACATCGTCCTGGGACTGTCAGGAGGAATGGACTCCGCCATTGTGGCCTGCATGGCGGCTGAAGCACTGGGATCCGAACAGGTGTCGGCACTGCTTATGCCTTCGCAATGGAGCAGTGAGCACAGCCTGACTGACGCCGAAACTCTGGTACGGAATCTGGGTATCTCTTCACATACCGTAGCCATCCAAGCGATAATGAAAGCATTCTCTTCCGCGCTTGCCCTTCCCTTGCAGGGGCTTCCCTCTCCGACGACAGAAGGCGTGGACATGGTGACGGAAAATATTCAGCCGCGTATCAGAGGCACACTGCTCATGGCTCTTGCCAATCATACTGGCGCGTTTGTACTGGGCACGGGCAACAAGTCGGAAAACGCGGTGGGCTATTGCACCCTTTACGGCGACACCGTGGGAGCCCTTGAACCCATAGGCGATATCTACAAAACAGAGGTCTATACTGTGGCTCGCTGGTACAATGCCAATAAGGGGCGGGAAATCATTCCTGAAAATATTTTTACAAAAGCGCCCTCAGCGGAGCTGCATCCCGGCCAGAAAGATGAAGACAGCCTGCCGCCGTATGAAATACTGGACGAGATATTGCGCCAGCTTTTTGAAGAACAGCGCAGTCCGAAGGACATCCAGGTTGAGGGCTGTGACCAAGCCACATTGAATTCCGTCCTGCGAAAAATTGAAATTGCCGAATTCAAGCGTCATCAGATGGCCCCCTGTCTGCGCCTCAGCCGATGTACTCTGGGGTATGAATGGGTCATGCCCGCTTCTGCCAGAATTTTATGCTGCTGACGCAGGCCCTGTTTGTTGCACAGCACTTCAAAAAAACATGCCAAAACGCAAGGATTTAACGCATGGCTTTACCGATTATCCCATGGGAAGCTCATTTTGACGGCAATGCGCCGGAGAATTTTGATATAACGCCCTGTTCTTTGCCCAGCTACCTGGATCGGGCGGCGGAGCAATTTGGCAAACGAAAAGCCGTTGTATTTGAAAACATGAGCATGACCTATGCTCAACTGCAGGACAAGGCAGAGCAGTTCGCCGCCACCCTGCGCGAACATGGGCTGGAGAACGGCGACCGCGTTGCCATCATGCTGCCCAACCTGCCCCAGACGATTATCGCCTTCTGGGGCGCGCTCAAGGCAGGGGCGGTGGTCGTCATGACCAACCCGCTCTATATGGAAAAAGAGCTGACGCACCATTTTGCGGACTCAGATCCCAAGTTCCTGATCACGCTTGACATGTTCTGGAACAAAATTGCCCCATTGCGCGACCGCCTCAACATCCAAACTTATATTGTGACCCGCATTGCAGATGGCCTCGCCTTTCCTCTCAGTTGGCTTCAGCCCCTCCAGGCCAAGCGGCAGGGAGGCATCCCCCCTATTTCCTACGATCGTCAGGTGCTGCGCTGGAAGGAAATGTTCAAGACGGGCAAGCGCTACAGCGCCGAAATGACAGACCCGCATGAAACCATTGCCCTGCTCCAGTATACAGGGGGAACCACCGGTTTTTCCAAAGGGGCAATGCTCACCCATTATAATATTTCCGCCCAGATTTCCCAGCTTCTTTCCATCATCCGCGGAGACGCCAAGAGCACGCCTCATCTGTTTATCGGGGTCATGCCCTTTTTCCATGTCTTCGGTCTGGTCGGGACGGTGCTCCTTCCGGCGGTATACGCTTCTCCCACCATCCCCGTGCCGCGCTATGTGCCGCATGACCTGCTTGAGATGATCAAAAAGCGCCGTCCGACTTTTTTCTGCGGGGCTCCTGCCATCTATATGTCGCTTATGCAGCAGAAAAATATCAGCGACTATGACCTCACCTGCATCCAAATGTGCATATCCGGCGCTTCCCCCTTCCCCATCAACAGCATGCGCCTGTTCCAAAACATCACCAAGGCAAAAATCACCGAAGGCCTTGGTCTGACTGAAGCCTCTCCCGTGGTCATTGCCAATCCCCTGCACGGCCGCCAGAAGGCAGGCTCCATCGGCGTCCCCATCACCGGAACCGAGGCGCGTATTGTAGACCTCGAAACCGGCACGGAAACACAGCCTCCCAACACTCCGGGCGAGCTTATCGTGCGCGGACCGCAGGTTATGCTCGGTTACTGGAATCAGCCGGAGGAAACAGCGCGTACCTTGCGTGACGGCTGGCTTTATACCGGAGATATCGCCTACCAGGATGACGATGGATATTTCTTTATCGTGGACCGGAAAAAAGATATGGCTATTGTCGGCGGGTACAATGTCTTCCCCAGCGAGATCGACGAAGTCCTGTATGAACACCCCAAAGTTCAGGAAGCCGTCTCGCTGTGCGTGCCTCACCGCTCACGCGGCGAAACGCTCAAAGCCTATATTGTCACCAAACCAGGTGAAAAACTCACAGTCTCCGAACTGGCGGCGTTTTGCCGCCAGAAGCTGGCATCCTACAAGGTGCCTCGCATTTTCGAGTTCCGTGAAGAACTCCCCAAATCCATGGTGGGTAAAGTGCTGCGTCGTGCGCTCCGCGATGAGGAAACCAAGAAAATGGAAACCCAGGATGCCAGGGAGGTCGAAGACGCGGCAAAATCTCAACCGATCGCCCCCGCACCAGGATGCGCGGAGCTTGCCCCTGCCCCGGACAGCCCCACAACAGAGCAAACTGCTCCACCGCATGACGCCGCCTCCAACTAGAGCGTTTTGCGATTGAAAGTATCTGCCAGCCAGGATCCTATGTTCTGGCGCGCAGGTTTCACGCCTGAAGCCGGAGCTTGCTCCGCTGTCCATGCCTGTACGCCCCGCGGGCTACAGGCACGGCCCTGCGGGCCGCCCTTCGGGTGGCAACGCCGCAAGTGAATTGCGCCTACTCCGTCGGAGCGGCGCCGTTAGCGCGCAGCGCTTTACGGATAAGGAGAGCAGAGATGAGCCTCGCTCCGCTCGACTCCGAGAGCATTTCAATGACAAAATGCTCTAGTCAGGATGTTGCATACCAGGTATTCAAATTAAAATTGCGCCTGTTCTGTTTCTCTGCCCGTCCCAACACGACAGGGAGGACGTTTCGGCTCATTGCCTTTTGCGCTGTTCGGACGTAAATTCAGCGTTTCGTCAGCCGTGCGGTGTGCCTCCGTTGAGGTTTTCCGTCGTCTGGCGGAAGCTTGTTTTCGCGTGGGGGCTGAAAACTCTCGTGAAAAGTGGTGGTATTTTTTTGTGAAATGTTTTTTTGCGCCTGTGTGTTGGAGGGCGGTATGCATAACGTGTTGAGGTTTTTATCCATATGTTCCCTGGCTCTGGTCTTTTTTCTTGCCGGGGGCGGAGTGATGCGCGCGCGCAGTGCGGATGCCGATTATGATGCCCTGAAGCGCTTCAGCCAGGTGCTTGACATGGTTGAGCAATACTATGTCAAGGACGTTGAGCAGAAAGAACTCATCGACGGGGCGCTCAAAGGAATGCTTCAGGGCCTTGACCCTCATTCCACGCTACTTTCCACCAAGGAATTTCAGGAAATGCAGGAGAGCACCAGCGGGGAATTCTTTGGCGTCGGGGTGGAAATCACCATGGAAAACGGCCAGGTGCTGGTTGTCGCTCCCATTGAAGACACTCCCGGCCATAAGGCGGGGCTGCGCTCCGGTGACATTATCGTGGCCGTGGACGGGCAATATACCACGGAGATGAGTCTTTCCGAAGCCTCAAGCAAAATGCGCGGCAAGCGCGGCACGGAAGTCGAGCTTCTGGTGCTGCACAAGGGCGAGCGCCGCCCTGTGACCATGCGCATCAAGCGTGAGGCCATTCCTGTCATCAGCGTCAAGACCAGGGAACTGGAACCCGGCTACCATTGGGTGCGCCTGACCAGGTTCAGCGGCCGCACCACCCAGGAACTGCTGGATGCGCTTAAGGATGCGAAGAAGAAAGGTGAGGTCAAGGGCATTGTGCTTGATTTGCGCAATAACCCCGGCGGCCTTCTGGATCAGAGCGTCAGCGTATCCGATGTTTTTTTGAAAGATGGCGTGATAGTATCCATTCGCGGCCGTGAAGAAGGCAATTCCCGCAGTTATTCCGCCAAGGCCCAGGCGGATGATGTGGGGGCACCCATGGTCGTGCTGGTCAATGCGGGAACGGCCTCAGCGGCGGAAATCGTGGCCGGAGCGCTGCGCGACCAGAAGCGGGCGCTTATTCTCGGCGAACGTACCTTTGGCAAGGGGTCGGTGCAAAATATCATCCCCCTGCCGGACGGCACGGGGCTTAAACTCACCGTTGCGCTGTACTACACGCCTTCGGGCAAATCCATCCAGGCCGAAGGCATTGTTCCGGACTTTGAACTTGCCTGGGAGCCTCCGCGTGAGCAGGGCAAGAACGAGCTTTCCCTGCGTGAACAAGACTTGAGCCGCCATCTGGAACAGGCCGGAAAAAACGGCAAGGACAAGAAAAAGGCTTCTGACGACAAGACGGAAGAGGAAAACGAACAGTTGCTGGCGCGGGATAACCAGTTGCGCATGGGCCTGCAATTCGTCAAGACGCTTCCCGCCTTGCGGCAGTTGCACTAAAGCGTTGTCGTCCTGAACATGCGCCCGAAGTCGAGCGGAGCGAGGATCATCTCTGCCTTCTTAGCCGCACCGCGTTTGCGCTGACGGCTAAGGGCGCCGCGGTGCCGGTCAGCCGCAATTCACTTGCGGCGCACAGCTCCGGCGGAGGCGTGAAACCTGCGGGTCAGAATAGAGGGTTCTGGCCTGAAGATACGTTCAACAGCAAAAAACTCTAACATCTGGTACGGAATAACGCATGAAAGGGAAAGAGGATGGAACCTCGCGGTCTGAGCCGCGTCGGGAACCATCCCCTTTTTTTGTCTCTCTTCGCGTGTTGCGCGCGTTGGCCGGGGGGATCATCGTCATTGCGGTGCTGGGGCTCACCTTTTCGCTGTTGCCGAGTTTTTCCGGTATTCCGGAGATACCTTCGGCCGGAAGAGTATTGGAAGGAACTGCGGGGCTGCGGGACGGCCCGCGGTGGCTGCCGGAACATGGAGATCCACATGCTCTAGGGGAGCTTTCCCATCGCTTGGCCCTGGATTTGGCGGATCGGGTAAAAAACGGCAGTACATTTCCTGTGCCGCGCCGGGGGGAGACGGAGGCCGCGGAGAGCAAAAGCGAATCTGAAGCTGTGGAAATTCCGGAAGCACTGAACGGACGGAACGAGGAGGAAGCGTCGGCAACATGGAACGGCCCTCCCCGCCTGATCATTGTTATTGACGATATGGGAGAAAATACAGCCTATGCCCGCCGCCTGCTGGAACTGCCGTATCCCGTTGTTCTGGCGGTTTGGCCCGGCGCGACGCATGCGCGGAAAACGGCGGAAATGGGCCATGCGGCAGGGCGGCAGGTGCTGGTGCACATGCCCATGCAGCCCTGTGATCCGCATCAGAAAATGGGGGCTTTCGGGTTGACCGTGGATATGCGGGAAAGCGCCGTAGCCTTGAGGCTGCGGCAGGCGTTGGCGCGTGTTCCCCATGCCGTGGGGCTCAACAATCACATGGGGTCCCGCTTTACCTCAAATGAAGCGGCCGCGAGCCGATTCTGCCGGGAGCTGCGGCGGCAGGCCCCGGACTTTTTGGTGCTGGACAGCTTGACCCTGGACACATCCGTCCTTTATGAACAAGCGCGAAAGCAGGGATTCCACGCCTTCCGCCGCAGTGTGTTTCTTGACGACATCGCGGAGAAAAAGGCCGTACTGCGTGAATTGAACAGGGCCGCTGCGGTGGCGCGAAAAAATGGACTGGCCGTCGCCATAGGTCATCCCTATCCGGAGACGCTTGCCGCCCTCGCGGTCTGGACAGAGTACAAGCGGCCCGGCCTTGAGATTGGCTCCTTCCCGACCTCCGGTTATTCCCTGCGTCAAGTCCCGGCTGTTTCACCGTAACCCCAAGGAGAAGAACATGATTGAGCGCACGTTTTCCATCATCAAGCCCGATGCTGTGGCCCGCAACCTGAGCGGCGAAATTCTGGCCATGATCCAGGCGCATGGCCTCACGGTCAAGGCCATGAAGATGATCCGCATGACGACCGAACAGGCTGAAGGGTTCTACGCCGTACACAAGGACAAGCCCTTTTTCTCAAGCCTGGTGAAATACATGACTTCCGGCCCCGTGGTCTGTTCCATCCTTGAGGGCGAGGACGCCATTCGCCGTTATCGTGAACTCATGGGCGCGACCAATCCCGCCAACGCGGCGGAGGGCACCATCCGCAAAAAATACGCGGAGAGCCTGGAAGCCAACTCCGTGCACGGTTCCGACGCTCCGGAAAGCGCCGCCTATGAAATGGGCTATTTCTTTAATGCGCTGGAGATCGTGGGATGAACGCATTCCTTCGGGACGGGGGCCTTTCCGTCGGTTGCATAGGCTGCGGCAACATGGGCGCAGCCGTCATGCGCGGCCTGTGCGCGCATGACTCCCTGCGGTTGATCGGCCACGATCATACACGGGCCAAGGTGGATGCGTTGAACTCCGCGGAAAATCCGGGGCGTGTCGTATGGGCGGAAACGCCGGAAGCGCTGGCGCAACGGGCCGATATCGTGATTCTTGCCGTCAAGCCGCATCAGATTGCGGAGACTCTGGCAGGCATCCGCCCCTGCCTGAACGCGGACAAGATAGTTGTCTCCCTTGCCGCCGCCGTGTCGGTGAAGGAGTTGAAGCAAAGCGCGGGGGGCGTGTGCCCTGTGGCCCGGCTTATGCCCAACCTGCCCGCCAGGGGGGGCAAGGGAGCGTTTGCGCTCTGTCTGGACGATGAAGCACTGAGTGAGGTTCAGAAGAGGCTGTTGCAGGATTTGTTCAAGGGCATGGGGCTGCTGCTGGTTTTACCGGACAGCAGGTTTTCCGCCTTTTCTTCCGTGGCGGGCTGCGGCCCCGCCTTTGTCTGCCTGTTTATGGAAGGCATGGAAAACGCCGCTGTGGCGCTGGGCTTCAAGGCCGAACAGGCCCGCGATCTTGTCGCCGCGACCGTGGAAGGTGCCGCATCTCTGGCTCTGCATGAGGGAACCCTGTTCGCGGAGCTGCGGCATCAGGTTTGTTCCCCGGGCGGAACAACCATTTGCGGCGTCAATCATATGGAACGCATGGCCGTGCGCGGTCATGTGACAGACGCTGTGCTTGAGGCCATGCGCCGGGATCGGGAATTATCCGGAAAGTGACGGCCGAACCCGGCGGGCGCTTTTCCCCGCAGGCCGGGGCGGTGTTTCAGGTAAGGAATATGAATGCAGGCATCCATTCCGCCCGCAAGGCGGAATTTGCCCGCAGTTCTGCCGCATGATGCAGGATCGGGAGTAACGTGAATATTGTCTTTATCAATTTCAGTGTGTACGGCGGATGCTCCGGCGTGCATATCCACTTCCTTGCCAATGCGCTTCAGGACAGGGGACACCGCTGTTATGTCATTTTACCTGTGGAAGGTTCGGAACCGGACTATTTCGGCACGCCCCGCTATACCTTTCTTTCCGTGAATGAGGCGGCTGCCCTGCTCAGACGGAATTCCCCCCTGCTTCAGGATAGTATTTTTCATGCCTGGACTCCGCGTGAGGTTCCTCGGAGACTCACGCAAGGCCTGGCTCGCATAGCCGGGCGGCCTTATTTTGTCCATCTGGAGGACAATGAGGAATATATTTTGGAAAAGCTGCACCATATGCCCT
>OFFZ01000785.1_pt1 | contig 18638 bp, 14 predicted proteins | sample 1521631 | NCBI WGS metagenome assembly OFFZ01 (sample SAMEA3504102, study PRJEB24116) | mouse gut metagenome | biome: mouse gut; feature: mouse-associated habitat; material: faeces | place: Denmark | collected 2011 | reverse complement strand
GGTACAGGATGTACAGGACGCGCAGTAGAAAGAACAAAAAAGTTTATATCAGAATGGCGGCAGCCGCTTTACGGGTGAAGATCTGTAAAGCGGCTGTTTCATTTTCGGTTCATAAGAGAAGGGGAGGAGAAGGAAAATACGAATGTTTTTATGACCTGATTTGAAAACGGTTGCAAATACAGGAACGATAAAAATTATAATAAAAAACAAAAATAAGAATATATAGTAAAAATGACTGAAAAATAACACGAACAAAGAGAAAAATAAAGCATAAATAATAATTAATATTTTTGCGTTGACAAGGAAAACGCAGAGTTTTATAATAAATTCTAGTTGAAAACCTTTTCAAACTATACAAGGAGGCAAAAGTAATGAAAAAGAAATTAAAAAAAGTAATGGCAACAGTACTTGTCACTGCAATGGCATGCTCTCTGGCGGCTTGCGGCGGCACGGCTTCAGAGGATGCACCGTCTGCGTCTGAAGGGGGCTCATCGGCGGACGGGACCGTAGAGATCTCTCTGTACACGACGATCCCGGGAAAAGACCCGGAGTTTGAGGAGATCGTAGCGGACTTTATGGAAGCCAATCCGGATGTCAAGGTAAACTATATTGCATACGACAGTTCTGAAAAACAGAAATGGATGACACTGTATTCCGGCGGGGATGCGCCTACCGTATCGATCATGGATGCCATCGACATTCTGGATAACGTTGACAACATGGCGGTATTCAGCGCGGACGACGAGGTGCTTCAGGGGATCGACAGCAGCTATACCGATGTATTTACAGTGGACGGCAATATTTACGGTGTGCCGGATGCCGTGCAGGCTATGGGCATTATCTATAATAAGACAACGATTGAAAAGGCGACCGGCGAGGACTTTGATCCCTCCACGATCACCTGTCTGTCCGATCTGGAAGCGCTCTGCGAGAAGATTCAGGCGGGCGGCGTTGCACCCCTGATGCTGACGGGTGTTGACTGGTCTCTGGGCTCCCACTTCTTAAGCCAGGCATTCACCGGCATCCGCGGCGGGGCGGAAGATCAGGAAGCTTACATAGCGTCTGTTAAGGACGGCTCCGTGGACTTCAAGAGCGACGAAGGCTTTAATAATGTAATGAACACCTTCGATGTATTTGCGAAATATAACTACAACGCAAAAGATCCGCTGGTGGGAAATACGGATATTGACGGACAGGCGATCGCAAACGGTGATGCGGCAATGTGGTTTATGGGTGACTGGGGATGGTCCTATGTTTCCGCTATCGCAAATCCGGATGACGAGTACGGCCTGATGCCGGTACCTCTTACCGATGATCCGAATGACGCGATTAACCGGCAGCTCGGCGTATTCCCGGCAAAGGGATTCTGCCTTGATAAGAGCCAGAATAATGAAGCACAGCAGGAGGCAGGCAAGAGGCTGATCCGCTTTATCATGAAAGAGGACGCGCAGAAGATGGCTGATCTGCTGGAGACAGCCCTTCCGTATGCGGACGCCGGCGTGAACTACACAAGCCCGCTGGTGGGCTCCACACAGTCCTATGTGGAATCCGGAAATACTTACAGCACTTATGCGTTCAGTTCTCTGCTTCCCTCTGATTTCTGGTCTGAGAACGGCGCGACGATGCAGCAGTATCTTAGCGGCCAGATGGAGCGTGACGCGGCAGGTGACGCGATCCAGAACTACTGGAAAGCGCAGCAGTAACCTGTTTTGCGGTATGTAACTTTAAGGATCGGGTTCGGAAACGGCAAAAGCCGTTTCCGGATCTTCACAACCGTTCCCGGAACGGAATTTGCTTAGGAGGGTTCTATGAATAAGAAGAATCAGCAGATCAAGTTATTTTGCGAATTTGTTATCCCGCCTATGTTGATCTGGGCTCTGATCGTTGTTGCTCCGTTATTTTACGGTCTGTATCTGACCTTCACAAACTGGAATGGCTTATCCAATGATTATAACCTGATCGGGTTTACGAATTACATCAGTGTATTTACGGATACGACATTCTTATCTTCGCTTGGAAAAACTTTTCTCTACGTATTTTTTGTTGTGATATTGAGCAATGTGCTGGGGATTGCTCTGGCGCTGCTTCTTACGACTGCCATAAAAGGGCGCGGCCTTTTCAGAACCTGTTTCTTTGCCGCGAATATGATCGGCGGCATCATCATGGGTTATATCTGGAATTACATCTTCTCTTTTGCTTTGACAAAAGTCGGAGAAGTGACCGGATGGGGCCTTTTGGAGACATCCTGGCTGACGGCGCCGACAACGGCGCTGATCGCCCTGATCATTGTTACCGTGTGGCAGATGAGCGGTTATCTGATGGTCATCTACATCGCCGGCATCACAAATATTTCTACGGACGTACTGGAGGCGGCGAAGATCGACGGCGCCAATGCATGGCAGATGTTCGGCCGCATCAAACTGCCGATGATCGCTTCTTCGATCACGATCTGTACCTTTATGGCCATCTCCAAAGCGTTTATGTCTTTCGATGTAAACCTGGCCCTGACCGCCGGCGGCCCTTACAAGACAACGGAGCTGCTTGCTTTTAAGATCTACCAGACGGCGTTCAGTAATTTTGAATATGGCAAAGGGCAGGCGGAAGCAGTTGTCCTGTTTATTATTGTTGCCATTATTTCCATGATCCAGGTAAAAATTTCAAGATCAAAGGAGGTAAATGCGTAATGGCGGATAAAGAATTTTCTGTTTCCAATATGGCGGGGATGAAAAAGAACCGGATGATCTCGAGCATGGTGTTGTTCGTTGTTGTTCTGGTGCTGGCGGTACTGTTTGTGATGCCGTTCTTCCTGATGGTTTTAAACAGCTTTAAGCTGTCGACGGAATTCATCGCAAATCCTTTTTCCTGGCCGGCGGAGTTTCATTTTGAAAACTATGGAAATGCGTTTAACACAATGAATTTCCTGAATTCCTTTAAGAATTCCATCCTGATCTGCGTGATCGCAACAGTGGCAAGCACGGCGCTCAGTGCGATGAACGCCTATGTACTGACTCGTTTTGCGTCCTGGCGCATCAATAAATTTTTATATATGATCCTGATCGCGGCGATGGTGGTGCCTTTTCAGGTTATCATGATCCCGCTGGTTAAGATCTACGGTTCCACCTTCGGGCTGTCCAACAATATCTGGATGGTGACCTTTATCCATATCGGTCTGAATATCCCGTTCCCGACGTTCCTGTTCTGCGGTTTTATCGGCGGGATCCCGCGGGATCTGGACGAGGCGGCGATGATCGACGGCGCTTCCATGGAAGGGACGTTTTTCAGGATCATCTTCCCGCTGCTGAAGCCGATTATCATTACCAGTATCGTGTTTACCGCGCTGTCTATCTGGAATGACTATATTCTGGCAAGTACCTTCCTCTCCGTGAAGGAGGTAAAGACTCTGCCTCTGATGACCTATTCCTTCCTGGCTACAAGATCCGCGGATTACGCGCCGATGATGGCGGGACTGGTTCTGATGATGCTTCCGGTGCTGATCTTGTATATGGTCGGACAGAAGTATATTATCGGCGGTATTGTTGCCGGCAGTGTAAAAGGTTAAGGAAATGGCAGTACGGAAATTTTATGTTGTGAAACAGCTCGATGGGCATACCTGGCAGATAGGGGATCCGTTCGATACCTATTTCTATTTAATAGAAGGAAAAGAGCGGGCGGTTCTCTTTGATGCCGGGAACGGGCTTCCGGGCGTGAAGGAACTGGTGAAAAAACTGACGGAAAAACCCGTGGGCGTGCTTTTGTCGCATGGCCATTATGACCACACCGGGGCGGCTTTTGAATTTCAGGAAACCCTGCTCCATAAAGAGGATGAAGCGCTTGTGCACGGCGGGTTTTCGGTTTTGTCCAGAGTAAACGCCCTGCGGTCTTATCAGGGAAGGTTTCATCTGGAGGTGGGAGAAGAGGCGTTCCGCTATTACTGCGGAGCGCAGGCACCGAAACAGACAGGGTATGTCCGTGAGGACCAGCGGATCGATCTCGGAGGAAGGAGCCTTCGTATCATAGAGACGCCGGCGCATACCCGGGGAAGTATCTGCGCGCTGGATGAGGAAAACGGATTTTTGTTTTCGGGGGATACGGTCTGCGACGATGAGATTCTTGTATATCTGGAGGACTCCACCTGTGTCGAGGATGTGCGGAAAGCCGGAAGGAAGCTGGAAAAGATGAAGGACAGCTTCGGGACGATCTGCCCGGGACATCACCGGTTTCCCCTGCCTGTGACGGTGATCGATGACTATATACAGGCGGCGGAGGACATTCTGGAGACCCCGGGGATTGGCAGAAAAATCGAACTGGAAAAAGGTTCCAAAATATTGTATTCTTATAAAACCATTGGCATTTCGTACCGGGCGGATAATGTTTATAACTGTTTACAAAAATAACGGCTATGAAGTATAATGAATCAAAGAGAAGTTTATTTTCAGAGGAATAAGAGTAGGCGTATGAATGCAACAATGGAAGATATCGCCCGGGATGCAGGAGTATCTATATCTACCGTGTCCCGGGTTATTAATGGATATAAGGGGATCAGCGAAGAACTGCGCAGACGGGTGGAGGAAAGCATCTGCAAGTATAATTATAAACCCAATGCCGCGGCAAGAAGCCTGATTACGAAGCGGACAGACCTGATCGCTGTCGTACAGCCGAATCTGGAGAATCCTATTTTGGCAAAGGTGCTGAAGGAGATCGCGAAATGCTGTTCGGATAAGGGAAAGACCATGATCGTCTGTGATTATGACAGTGATAATGACAAGGCGATCGCGGCGCTGGACAGCATGCGCGAACATAATGTGGACGGCGTCATCTTTTTCGGCATTTATTTTACGGATGAACTGATCGAAAGACTGAGCCAGTTCACCTGTCCGGTGATCCTTGTCAATCAGGAGATCCCGGGTGACGAGGAAGAACCTCTGTTTACAACGGTTGCCAGTGATAATTATAAGAGAATGTGCGATGCGACGGAATTTTTGATCAAGGATAATCACCGGCGCATTGCTTATATAGGGGGGCAAAAAGAGGATTACAGCAACGGCAGGCTTCGTCTTCAGGGATTTCTGGACACAATGGAAAAATATGGCCTTGCGGTCCCGGAATCTTATGTTGTACAGATGGACTTCTCCGTCGAGGGAGGAAGGGAAGGGATGCGCCGGATCTACGAGGAGGCTTCCACGCTTCCGACGGCTGTGCTGTGCGGCAGCGATATGATCGCCGTGGGGTGTATCCGCTACCTGCAGAGTATGAAGCTGCGGGTTCCGGAGGATATATCCGTATTCGGGCATGATGATTCCCTGCAGGATATTTTTGAGATCAAACTTTCCACGGTCTGTTCGGATAACAACGGGCAGATCATCTGTGACCGTCTGTTTGCCGAACAGGAAAATAATTTAAAAAAAGAAAAAATATATTATCCTTACCGCCTGATCCGCAGGCAGTCGACAAGAAGGATCAGCGAGTAAAGATACATGGAGAGGATATGTTGAAGAGCAGTTTGAATGGAATCTGGAATTTGCATATTATTGGCAGGGATGCGCAGCTTTTGCCCAAAGAGGGCATTGAAGCCGAGGTCCCCGGAACGGTCTACGGGGCGCTCCTTGCAAAAGGTCTGATACCGGACCCGTATTACCGGGACAATGAACTGAAAGTCCTTCCGCTGATGGAGAATGATTTTTGCTTCACAACGGAATTTTTTGTGGAGAGGCAGATGATGCTGTGCGGGAAGCTGCTGCTTCGGTTTGAGGGCCTCGATACGCTGGCGGATATTTATGTGAACGATAAATGGACAGGCAGCGCCTGTAATATGCACAGGATCTGGGAATTTGATCTTCTGGGTGCAGGTTGTGTCAGGGAGGGGGAAAACAGCCTGAAGGTAGTGCTCCATTCCCCCACAAACTATATAAAGCAGGAAAATGAAAAGGTCTTTACGGGTGGTATCTGGGAAGCTATGGCGGGGTTTCCGCATCTTCGGAAAGCCCACTGTATGTTCGGGTGGGACTGGGGCCCCAGACTTCCTGACGCGGGTATTTTCCGGGAGGTATCCCTTTGGGGGATTGAAAAGGCAAGGCTGGAGTCCGTGTATATCACACAGCTTCATGAGTCGGGAAAGGTAACGCTGGATCTGGATATCGCGCTGGATCCGGCGGATCAATATACAGACGGAGCGTTCCGGATATCCGTGTTTGACCAGAACGGTCAAAAGGTGGGGGAAGAAAAAGGAGAGATCCGTGGGAAAAAGGCGGCGGGCAGGCTTGTCATGGAAGATCCGCAGCTTTGGTGGCCGAGAGGATACGGAAGACAGCCTCTTTACAGCGTGAGAGTGGAGCTGCTGGATAAGGAGGGAAAGGAACTGGATAGCTGGGAGCGCAGGATCGGCCTGCGGACCGTGACGGTAAATACGCAGAAAGATGAGTGGGGGAACTGTTTTGCCCACGAGGTGAACGGCGTAAAGATATTTGCCATGGGCGCCGATTATATTCCGGAGGATAATCTGCTGGGCAGAGTCAGCAGCGAACGGACGCGAAAACTTTTGGAGGATGCGGCGTGGGCGAATCACAACTGCATCCGCGTATGGGGCGGCGGCTACTATCCGGAGGACTGGTTCTACGATGCCTGTGATGAGTTGGGGCTGATCGTATGGCAGGACTTTATGTATGCCTGCGCCTCCTATGAACTGGACGATGATTTTGAGGAAAATATCATACGGGAAACGATCGATAATGTCAGAAGGATACGGCACCATGCCTGTCTGGGGCTGTGGTGCGGCAACAATGAGATGGAGTCCCAGATCATGGCGGGAGAGTGGAATTCACCGGCGAAACAGAAGGGGGATTATATTAAGATCTATGAATATATCATACCGAAGATCCTGAAAAAAGAGGATCCGGTGACGTTTTACTGGCCGTCCTCGCCTTCGTCCGGCGGCAATTTTGACAACCCGATGGATGAGGACCGGGGCGATACCCACTATTGGGATGTGTGGCACGGCAATAAACCGATTACGGAATACAGGAAATTCTATTTCCGCTATCTGTCGGAATTCGGATTTCAGTCTTTTCCGTGCCTGAAGACGGTGGAAGCCTTTACGGAAAGGGAGGACCGGAATATCTTCTCAAGAGTCATGGAAATGCACCAGAGAAATCCTGCGGCAAACGGTAAGATACTGCAGTATCTGTCGGCAACTTATCTGTATCCGAAGGATTTTGGACACCTGCTGTATGCATCGCAGCTGCTGCAGGCGGATGCGATCCGTTATGGTGTGGAGCATTTTAGGCGCTTCAGGGGGCGGTGCATGGGTACTGTCGTATGGCAGCTGAACGATATATGGCCGGCGGCATCCTGGTCCGGCATCGATTATTACGGAAGGTGGAAGGCGCTCCATTATGCGGAAAAGAGGATGTTTGCACCGGTTATGATCTCCTGTGAGGAAAAAGGAGAGATGAGCGAGCGCCCCTTCTGTATCGGGGAACCCGCACCGATCGAAAAGAGTGCAAGGCTCCATATCGCCAATGAGACAACGGAAAATATCCGGGGAACCGCCGCATGGAGTCTGAGAAGACCTGACAGCAGTGTCATTCTGGAAGGGCGCCGTGAGGTGGAAGTTCCGGCGCTTTCCGGCGTGTGGCTTGAAAAAATGGATTTTGGCGGGTATGAGGAGCGGGAGATCCACTTAACTTATGGGTTTACGGTGGACGGAGAGACGGTCTCGGAAAACACCTGTCTGTTTACACCGCCGAAACACTATTATTTTGAGGATCCGCATCTGCGCTGCGAAAAAAACGGCAGAAGCATTACGGTTTGGGCGGACGCTTATGCGAAGAACGTGGAACTTGCGGGTGTAGACGGTGATCTGTGGCTTTCCGATAATTTCTTTGATATGGAGGCGGGAGAGCGTACTGTGGAGATTTTAGCCGGGAACGCGGAAGAGATCCTGTGCCGCTGTGTCTATGATATTGCGTAGGAATTAAAAAACGGAAATAAAAACTGAGTCTGAAGGAGAATGTGTATGGGATTTGCAGAGGATTTTGTCTGGGGCGCTGCCACCAGTGCATATCAGGTCGAAGGCGCGTCCTGTGAGGACGGTAAGGGGATGCACATATGGAATGTGTTCGCGAAGGAGAAAGGGCGGATATTCGGCAGTCACACGGGGGATACCGCGTGTGACCATTATCACAGGTACCGGGAAGATGTTGCGATGATGAAGGAGATGGGGATAAAGGCGTACCGCTTTTCCATCGACTGGTCCAGAGTGCTCCCCGAGGGGAAAGGCAGGGTAAACGAGGCGGGAGTCGCCTTTTACAGTAATCTGATAGACGCTCTGCTGGAGGCGGGGATCGAGCCCTATATCACGCTGTATCACTGGGAACTGCCTTATGAGATCTACAAGCGGGGCGGCTGGATGAATCCGAAGTCCGTAAAATGGTTCGGGGAATATGCGAAGCTTGTGGCGGAACGTTTCAGTGACAGGGTGAAATACTTTTTTACCTTTAACGAGCCCCAGTGCTTTATCGGGCTTGGCTTCCTGACCGGGGAACACGCACCGGGTATCAAAGCGCCGGACCGCGATGTGTTTGAGATGGCGCATAATGTATTAAAAGCGCATGGCTGTGCGGTGCGGATGCTCAGGCAGTACGGAAAACAGCCTCTGACGATCGGCTATGCGCCCACCGGCACGATGTATTATCCGGAGACGGAAAAACCGGAAGATATCGCGGCGGCAAGAGAGATGGTGTTTTCCGTGCCGGCAGGCGGCAGGGAATGGACATGGAATGTGGCGTGGTGGTCTGACCCGGTGCTTCTGGGGCATTATCCGCAGGAGGGGATCAGGCGCTATGAGGCATATCTGCCTGCCTTCACGGATGAGGATATGAAGCTGATCTCGGAGCCGATAGATATCTACGGACAGAATATTTATAACGGCAAATGTATCAGGATGGGAGCCGACGGGAAACCCGAGGAGGCGGCGCGGTATCAGGGATTTCCGAAGGCGGCTTCGGACTGGCCCATCACGCCGCAGTGTCTGTACTGGGGACCGAAATTTTTATATGAACGGTACAAAAAGCCGATCTACATCACCGAAAACGGCATGCCCTGCCATGATGTGGTATCTCTTGACGGAAAAGTGCATGATCCGAACAGGATCGATTTCCTTGCGCGGTATCTGTCGGAACTGAAACGGGCGGCGGGGGAGATCGAGCTGGGCGGATATTTTCTGTGGTCGCTGATGGATAATTTCGAGTGGACCAAAGGTTACTCCGAGCGGTTCGGGCTGGTCTATGTGGATTACCGGACGCAGGAGCGGATCTGGAAGGATTCCGCTTACTGGTATCGGAACGTGATCCGCACAGGCGGAGAGGAATTGTAGAAAGTTTTTATGTACCGGTTCAGCCTTCGGTTGTTACATTTTTATACCTGTCTTTGCCGAAAAAGATTGTTCTAAAAGAAAATTTTCGGGCATATATTATAGGGTGTGTGCACTGAAAAAACGACGTTGTAAAAAACGACGAAAAATATAAAAATAATCGAAAATTTTTATAAAATATGCACACGCGCTGAAAAGTGTGATATAATGAACATGAGATTTTATCTAAAGCAGTAAATGCGGCAAGGCAGGTAGTAAGATGGATATAGAACTGGACAGACCGGATGACGTGGATAACTGGACAGAGCTAATGCTGATCTATACATCGGCACTGAAACAGATTGAAACCAAACTGGAAATATTAAATGAAGAATTTCAGCACGTACATTGTTACAACCCGATCGAACACATAAAATCCCGGGTCAAGACTTCGGAGAGCATTGTTAAAAAACTGAAAAAACACGGTTATGAATCAACGCTGGACAATATGGTAAAATATGTCAACGATATAGCGGGCATCAGAGTCATATGTTCCTTTACTTCGGATATTTACCGGCTGGCGGACATTATGCGCGGGCAGCAGGATATCCGGGTGATCTCGGTAAAGGACTACATAACAAAACCGAAAAAGAGCGGCTATAAGAGTTATCATATGATTGTGACGGTGCCTGTGTATCTTTCCGACAGGATTCTGGATACGAAGGTGGAGATCCAGATACGGACGGTGGCGATGGATTTCTGGGCGAGCCTGGAGCATAAGCTGAACTATAAGTTTGAGGGGAACGCGCCGGAGCATCTGAAAAACGATCTGGTGGAGTGTTCCAAGATCGTGTCCATGTTAGATACACGTATGATGATGCTGAATGAAGAAATGCAGAAATATAACGAACATTAGAAAGCCCTGTGCCCGCCACAGGGTTTTTTCGGGGGAAAATCGTAAAATGAGGAGTGCCCGGATACCTTTCGGCACCCGGGCTATTATGAAAAAATTTATCTATGTGTGTAATGAAATTCATTACATATTCACCCTTCTCTAACTGGTATTAGTATACAACCTAAATGTGAACAAAATATGAACAAAATGTAAATAATGGGTAAATGTTTCTAATAAATGAAGGGATGAAAAATACAAAATATACAAAGTGCACAATGCATAAAAATGCAGTATTTCTGACCGACTGTGATATTTGCCAATTGTTTTTCTTCCGAAGGAATCCCCTGATGTGACAGGCAGCTTCCGTCCTGAACCGTTGTTCCCGCGTAATAATATAGCCATCTCCACATTGTCAAAAATGCAAAAGAATGCTATACTGTTCGTGAATCTGTCAACAAAGGAAATACTATCGGAGGAAAATACATGGACGGCTTTATCGATAAATTTGCGCAGCGGAAAAATGCACAGGAGATGATAAGGGCAAATGCAATGGCGGAAGCGGAGGAAAAGGAAAGAATGGCATCACGCCTTTCCGAATATGAGCAGGCGATAAAAGAAATGAGGAACTGTAATCTGCAGATAGTGGAAAATGCCGAGAAGGTGAGAGAGCTGCTTGCGGCAAGCCTGAATAAAATAGAGGAAGTGCAGAAAAAGGACGCAGGTATGGATCTGAGATCAGAAGAGTTGATCAGGGAGATAAAGGGTATTTCCGAAGAACTGGGAAACAGGATGACAGAGCTTCTGAAGATGCAGAATGATCAGGGAGCGATCATTTTGGAAGAGCAGAAAAACCAGATGACGGAACTGCTGAAGGAGCAGAAGGATCAGACAGGGGAGTTTTGGGCGAAACAGAGCGAACTGTTTGAGAGGCAGGATGCGCAGATGCAGGAACTGCTGGAGAAGCAGAAGACAACGCTTGAAGAGCTTCTGCATGATACGGAGGATTTTACTCATAAGGAGTCTGTGAAGGTATACCGGAATGTGCAGGCTGTCATTGAGAGCGCTCTGCCGAAGCAGACAGAAGAGATCACGGAAGCAATAAAAAATGAAGTGAAAGATAAAGGGGTTTCCGGCGGATTTAAAGTAATATGGATCCTGACATTGATCGCGGCGCTTGCCAATGTGGCGATCGAGGTGCTGAAGGTTTTGGGATATATGTAAATCTGTGTGAAAGAGAGGAATTGCAGCCGTGGCAAAAATAACATGGAAACCGGGAAATATGCTGTATCCGCTGCCGGCGGTCATGGTAAGCTGCGCGGACAGAGAGGGGAGGGATAATATCCTGACGATCGCGTGGACCGGAACCACCTGTTCGAATCCGCCGATGCTGTCGATTTCGGTGAGGAAAGAGCGTTATTCTTACCATATGATAGAAGAGACGGGGGAGTTTGTTGTGAACCTGACAACGAAGGCCCTTGTCAGGGCCGTGGATTTTTGTGGCGTAAGAAGCGGGAAAGACATAGATAAGTGGAAAGAAATGCATCTGACACGGGAGAAGGCGGATGTTGTAAAAGCACCCATGATCGCGGAGAGCCCCGTCAATATTGAATGCAGGGTCGTGGAAAGGACGGATCTGGGTTCCCATGTGATGTATCAGGCCGAAGTGGTATCCGTGCATGTGGACGAGGCGTATATGGACGAAAAACAGAAATTCCATCTGGAGGATGCAAAGCCTATCGTATATTCCCACGGAACCTATTTTTCGCTGGGGGAGGCTCTGGGCACGTTCGGCTACAGCGTAAAGCAGCAGTCAGTCCGCGGTGCGAACCGCCTTTATACCAAGCAACAGGCAGTCCGCGGTGCGAACTGCCCTTATACTAAGCAACAGTCAGTCCGCGGTGCGGACCGACTTTATGCTAAGAAAAAACATCGCTGATCATTTCAGCAGCGTTCCCCGTACAATAGAATCTTTTCCGTATTTGGAGCGGATCTTGTCAAGGGCCTCGTTGAGGCTCTTTTGTTTTTCCGACAGGGGCTTTTCCTGTGCCAGATCGAACAGGGAAAGCTGCGTGGGCGCGTCCATATCCTCCAGTTTGGAGGTGCGGATGCCAAGCAGCCTTACAGGACTGCCGTTCCAGAGTTCGGCGGCGAGCCGGCAGGCTGTCCGGTATATGCAGCCGCTGTCGCTGGTGGCGTCCGGCATGGTTGCCTGGTGGGAGGCGGTCTGGAAGGAACTGTATTTGATCTCCACGCTGACCATGCATGCCTGCACATGCGCCTTTCGCAGTCTGGAGGCCACGGATTCGGACAGGCCAAGCAGACATTTTTGAATCTCCTCCATCGTCAGGGCATCCCGGGAGAGGGTGGTGGAGTTGCCGACCCCTTTGGCTTCCGCAGGGACGGGAGTAACCCGGGAATCATCAATGCCGTTGGCGAATTCCCAGAGTGTTTTCCCGTGGCTCTTTAAATGGGAAAGGATGATCTGCGGATCGGCTTTCGCCAGATCGCCGATGGTCAGGATACCTAAATTGTGCAGCGCCTCCACGCTGGATCTGCCGCACATAAAGAGGGCGGAAATGGGAAGAGGCCAGAGTTTTTCACGGATCTCGGACTGATACAGCGTGTGTACCAGATCGGGCTTTCTGAAATCCGAAGCCATCTTTGCCAGCACTTTTTTATCGGAGATGCCGACGTTGACGGTAAATCCGAAGGTTTCCCGTATGCCGTCCTTGATCCGGCGGGCGGCGGAAACAGGGTCTGTGTAATGGGAGGCGACAGAAGTAAAATCCATATAGCATTCATCCACACTGACCTGTTCGATATCCGGGCAGATGTCGGAAAGGTGCGCCATCAATAATCTGCTTTTTTCGGAGTATAATTTATGGTCGGGGGGACAGGATACCAGAAAAGGACATTTTTTCAGGGCATCACTGACAGGCTCCCCGGTACGGATACCGTAAGCCTTTGCGGGAATGGATTTTGCCAGTACCACGCCGTGGCGCTTGGCAGTATCGCCGCCGATGATCGAAGGGATGGTACGAAGGTCTCTCTCTTCCCCGTTTTTCAGTTTTTCGAGGGCGCTCCAGCTTAAAAAAGCGGAGTTGACATCGATATGAAAAATGGTCTGTTTCATAAAAAACAGTGTAGCACAGTTTTTACAAAAAATATAGTATCGCCTTTACAATCGGGGGAAATACTGTTAAAATGACATTTGTTACAAAATTGTTACGAACAGGATAAAGCAGAAAGTCTGAAGCAGTGCCGGGATAGGCCTGCGGAATGCATGGAGATAAAGATGAAAAAGAATCTGGTTAGAAAGGTAAGATATATTTATTTCAAAACGTCGGTCCTGATGCTGTTTTTCGGCGCCCTCGGGCTGCCCGGCATCAGATTTTTTGAGCATACAGGGGATAATATGTTCGATGTGTATTTAAACGGTGCGCTGGTAGGGCAGGTGGCGGATGCGGAGGAAGCGGAAAACTGTATGACGCGGGCAAGGTATGCGGTATCGGAACAAAGCGATGAACTTGTATTTATGAAGACGGAGCTTGCGCTGGAGGGAAGAGAAGTCCTGTTCGGGGAGATCAGCAGGGAGGAAGACATTGTAGCGCAGATGCAGGCGGTTATGGAGAACAGCCGGGAGGAGACCATGCAGCAGGCGTATACCGTGAAGATCAATGATTTTACGGTGAACCTTTCGAGCATGGACGAGGTGCAGCAGCTGTTGCAGGCGGCGGTCAATAAATATGATTCTACAGACAGTTACGGTGTGGAGATGATACAGGATGCAGACCGGGAACTGAACGTCCTGACGACGAAAGTCTACAGCGAGATAGAGGCAAAGGAAGAGGAGACGCAGGAGGAAAAGGCGAGGGCTGATGCTTCGAATCTTTTGAGTTCCGGAATTTTCGCGGTCTTTCAGGAGGCGGTGGAGGCAGTGGAGATCGAAGAGGAGAAAGATCTGTCGGAATATAACCGCGGGCTGATCCATATGAATTTCGGAGATACCGTGGAGGTCGTGGAGTCCTATATGCCCAAAAGCCATCTTTCCGGGCTGGAAACCGCTATCGAAGAAGTAACAAAAGATCAGGAAACGAATAAAATATATGAAGTGGTAACCGGTGATACTTTAGGAGAGATCGCAGAAGAACACAACATGACCATCGAGGATGTAGTGGCCATGAACGAAACACTGGAGAATGAAAATTCCGTGATTCGTGTGGGAGATGAACTGATCATTTCCGTGCCGGAACCGGAGCTTTCCGTGGAACGGCAGGAAGAATTGTACTATGAGGAAGATTATGACGCGGATATCATATATGTGGATAACGATGACTGGTATACAACGGAGCAGGTGACCCTGCAGCAGCCCTCGGCGGGACACAGAAGGGTTGTGGCGCTTGTCTCTTATCGAAATGACAGTGTGACGAATACGGAGATCATCAAAGAAGAAGTGGATATGGAAGCGGTGCCTAAGATCATAGAGAAGGGCACAAAGATTCCGCCCACCTATATCAAACCGATCTCCGGCGGACGTTTATCTTCCGGATTCGGCGGACGTAAAGCACCCAAGCGGGGCGCCAGCACGAACCATAAAGGCGTGGACTGGGCAACGCCAACCGGCACGGCGGTTATGGCTTCCTGCGGCGGCGTGGTCACAAAGGCTGGCTGGGGGAGCGGTTATGGATATGTGGTCTATATCAGGCATCCTGACGGCAGGGAAACAAGGTACGGGCATTTGAGCAAGGTGCTGGTATCCGCCGGACAGAGCGTTTCCCAGGGACAGAAGATCGCGCTTTCGGGAAATACCGGAAACAGTACGGGGCCTCATCTGCATTTTGAGATCCGCATCAACGGCAGCGCCGTAAATCCGCTCAACTATCTGAACTAGGAAATCTGAGGGGCAGCCCGGCCCCGGTTTTGACAAAGGCAAACTATTATTTACAAATCGGGATAAAAGTGTTAAACTAGTCAAAGATGTGAAAATAAATCAGAGGTCAGTTTATGGAACAATATGTGATTAAAGGTGGAAATCCTCTGGTTGGCGAGGTGGAGATCGGCGGCGCTAAAAATGCCGCGCTTGCGATTCTTGCGGCAGCGACCATGGCGGATGAAACCGTTTTGATAGAGAATATGCCTGATGTGCGGGATACGAATATCCTGCTGCAGGCGATAGAAAGTATTGGCGCGGCAGTTGAGAGAGTTGACAGACATACGGTAAAGATAAACGGCTCCAGAATCTGTAATCTTGTGATTGCGGATGATTATGTAAAGAAGATCAGGGCGTCCTATTATCTGATAGGCGCACTGTTGGGGAAATATAAGAGCGCTAAGGTGGCGCTCCCGGGCGGCTGCAATATCGGCAGCAGGCCTATCGATCAGCATATCAAAGGCTGGAAAGCGCTTGGCGCTGATGTGAAAATTGCACACGGATTGATCATAACCGAGGCGGAAAAGCTCTCCGGCAGCCATATTTATATGGATGTGGTCTCGGTGGGGGCGACCATCAACGTGATGATGTCGGCGGTCATGGCAGAGGGACAGACGATCATTGAAAATGCCGCCAAAGAGCCCCATGTGGTGGACGTGGCGAACTTTTTGAACAGCATGGGTGCCAATATCAAGGGAGCCGGAACGGATGTGATCCGTATCAGGGGCACAAGCAGGCTTCACGGTACGGAATATACGATCATTCCGGATCAGATTGAGGCGGGTACCTTTATGTTCGCGGCGGCGATCACAAAAGGTGACATTACCGTCAAGAATGTGATCCCGAAACATCTGGAGTCCATCAGCGCCAAACTGGCGGAGATCGGCTGCGAGATAGAGGAGTCTGACGATGCAGTGCGGGTGGTGGCGAGTAAGCCTCTGACCCATACTCAGGTAAAGACTCTTCCCTATCCGGGATTTCCGACGGATATGCAGCCCCAGATGGTGGTAACGCTGGCGCTTGCCAGAGGGGCGAGCATTGTGACGGAGAGTATTTTTGAGAACCGCTTTAAATATGTGGATGAAATGACACGCATGGGCGGCGATATCAAGGTGGAAGGCAATACCGCTTTTATTAACGGTGTGGAAAAATATACCGGGGCCGGTATCACGGCGCCTGATCTGCGGGCGGGAGCGGCGCTGGTGATCGCAGGACTTGCGGCAGAGGGCATCACGACGGTAGACGATATCAAATATATCGAAAGAGGCTATGAGGATTTCCATATAAAATTGCAGAGCCTCGGCGCAGTGATGGAACGCGTAGACTCCGAGAGGGAACTGCAGAAATTCAAGCTGAAAACAGGCTGACCGGCAGGAATCACAAACAGATTACACGAAAAACAGGGTGAACATTTTTGTCCGCCCTGTTTTAATGTAAATTTTTCGCAGTGTAAGTACAGTTGCTATAATATGGATACGATCTGTATATCCTTTTCCTCGTCCAGATCCACAAAATGATTCTGGCATTTGATGGTAGGACGGGTGATGTTGTTTTTATTAATGAAGATGATCTCTCCCTTTTCTCCGCTGCTGAGCAGTACCCGGTTGCCGATAAAGGTATTCATAACATTTTCCAGAAAGATCATGATGAAACGGACATCATATTTCTGCAGCCCTTCTTCCTGCATCATCTCGATTGCCTGAATCGGGGACATGGCTCCCCGGTAGGCGCGTTTGGAAGTCATGGCGTCATAAACATCGGCAATAGCGACCATTTTTGCATAGGGATCGATCCGGAAGCCCGAAAGCCCGAAGGGATAGCCGCTGCCGTCGCATCGTTCGTGGTGGGTCAGGATCGCGTTTTTTATGTGGCTGTCGATATCCAGATTTTTTACAAGGAGATATCCTTCTCTGGTATGCGCTTTGATCGCGATCTTCTCCTCTTCCGTATAAGCTTCAGTCTTCTTGAGCAGTTCCTCGGGAACCCTTAATTTTCCTACGTCGTGCAGAAGGCCGCATAATGTGGCAAGCTTTGTTTCTTCCTCGGAAAGTTTAAGCCAACCGGCAAAAACATTGCAGAACAGCCCGACGTTGATGCAATGCGTATAAGTGGTATCGTCATTCTCACGCATGGAATGGAGCATATCAAAGATACCGTAGGCGCTGTGCTGTCCCTGGGAAACCAGATTGAGGGCGTCATCCAGAAGAACATTTACTTCCAGAGGCGCATTTTTTAAAACAACCTCATTGATCTTTAACTGAAAATTTTCAACCTCTTCGTCGAACGCCTGTTTAAAATGCTGATAATCCTCGCTGGATTTCATTTTTTCCTGATAGGAAGATGTAGGAAAAGAAAAACCCTTTGACATTTCAGGCAGTTCAGATGCCGGAACGACGCTGATAGGGGCAAATCTCGGCGCAGGTTTTGATTTCTTTTTTTCCGGTTCCGGTGCGGGAGCCTCCAGCACTCTGGCCTCGCGGGAAGGCTTGCTGCGGTCACGCGTTATTAACCTGCCGGACAAGGCCTCTTTGGGCGTGGGGATGGTGAAGACCTGTTCTTGCCATTTGCCGCGCCCGAGAAAGTAACCCCGCAGGGAAGTCAGCTCTCTGTCCAGAAACAGGAAGCGGGCCAGAACGCCGGGGCCAAGCCTGCGGGCGATGGTTTCGCAGAAATCGCGGGCGAATTCCCGATCTGTCTGGGGAAAGACGCATTCCACCAGTGTGGCATCGGCCTGACTGTCAAAATCCACATGCGTTGCGCCGCACAGGGAGAGCACCTCCTGAAGCAGCGTCCGGATGCGTTCGTCAGCGTCCAGGAGCTCCTGAAAGGAGAGGCCGTCCTCATAAAGAACCTGTCCGTACATGATGTGATGGAACTGTGCCATGCATTCCTCCATAAGTATTTCATCCAGGGGGAGTATGCTCTCGCCCTGTCATTTGACCGTGCGGTTTTTGTTTGTGAAACCGCCCGAAAGGAAAGGCTCGCGTTGAAAGGGCCGAACCTGTGACAACATAGTCATTGGCGGGCTGCTTGCCAAGCTCGACAGGGCACACTAAAGTGGGGAGCGGAAGCAAATTCTTGTTATGGAGTGAAATATGAACAGCCGGGTTTCCTCCCTTCGCGTCACCGATCGTTTTGCCCTGCATATTTCCCGGCTGGGGTTCGCCGGGCTGTCTCCCAAGGCTCCCGGTACGGCGGGGTCAGCCCTGGCTGTGGCGCTTGCGCCGTGGTTTTTCCTGCCGTTGCCGTCTTTCTTGCGGCTGGCGCTGCTTGTCGTGTTATACATCGTCGGTTCCTGGGCGGCAGGCCGGGCCGAAGAGCTCCTCGGCGGCAAAGACCCCTCCTGCGTGGTTGTGGATGAATTGGTCGGGCAGTGGATTACCTTGTTTCCGCTGTGTTCCCCCGTATTTTCTCCGCTCATGCCCGCCGTCTTTCCCGGGCCTGCCCTCGGACCGGCGCAGGTGCCG
>OFFZ01000779.1_pt1 | contig 18668 bp, 16 predicted proteins | sample 1521631 | NCBI WGS metagenome assembly OFFZ01 (sample SAMEA3504102, study PRJEB24116) | mouse gut metagenome | biome: mouse gut; feature: mouse-associated habitat; material: faeces | place: Denmark | collected 2011 | reverse complement strand
TACGGGGCGGAGCCCCGATTGATCATATCATTACTGTTACGCGCCTTACACCAGCCTCTTGTCGCAACGGCGGGAAAGCCGGTTGCCGATCTCCTGCAATATCTGCACGATGAGAATAAGCAGCACGCAGGTGGCAAACATGATGTCCGTCTGATACCGGTTATAGCCGTACATGATGGCCAGCTTGCCCAGTCCGCCCCCGCCCACCGCGCCGGACATGGCGGAATAACCGAGTATGGTGGTGCCCGCTATGGCGCTGCCGTTGATCAGGGAGGGCAGGGATTCGGGAATAAGAACCTTGAAAATGATCTGGAACGTGGATGCTCCCATGGACTGCGCCGCTTCCACAATGCCGTGATCCACTTCCAGCAGCGAGGATTCGATGAGGCGGGCCACAAAGGGTGCCGCCGCGATAACCAGCGGAACCACGGTGGCGTTGTTGCCGATGGTGGTGCCCACCAGAAAACGGGTAAAGGGTATGACCGCAATCATCAGGATCAGAAAGGGGAAGGAACGGGTAAGGTTCACCACCACATCCAGCACCTTGTACAGTGCCGGGCAGGGGCGGATGCCGTCAGCGCGGCACACCACCAGCACCACGGCCATGATCATGCCGAACACATAGGCGAAAAAGGTGGAGGCCAGCGTCATGTACAGGGTGTCAAGCGTCCCCTCGGCCAGCATCTGAAGGGTATCCGGGTCGCAGAGTCCGGCGAGAAAATCAGGCATGGCGTCCCCTCTCCTGTTCGTAATCATAATCTTCCGGGTCGCAGTCAATGCAGCTTCCGGGCGGTATTTCCCACATGGCCAGACCGCGCGCTTCCATGAAGCCCAGCATGCGGGCGCAGATTTCCGGGTCTTCGGGCAGCTGCACCACCATTTGGCCGAATGCCTTGCCGTCCATGTTGCGCATGTCGGCGTGGATAATGTTCACCGGAGCCTTGCATTCCAGAATCATGTCCGCAATGACCGGATTGAGCGAGGAAGAGCCGTTGAATACAATGCGGTACAGGCGATCCGCCTTGATGTGCCCCGCCCGGCGGCCTTCCGGCAGTACCAGGCGTCGGGCGGCGTCGGTGCGCGGATTGGAGAACACTTCCTCCACCGTACCGCATTCGGCAATACGGCTTTCACTGATGATCGCCACGCGGTTGCAGATTTGCTCTATCACGCTCATTTCGTGGGTAATAATCACCACGGTCACGCCGAGACGGCGGTTGATGTCGCGGAGCAGATGCAGAATGGACGCCGTGGTGGAAGGATCAAGAGCGGAGGTCGCCTCGTCGCAGAGCAGCACCTTCGGCTCGGTAGACAGGGCGCGGGCAATGGCGACGCGCTGTTTCTGCCCGCCGGAAAGCTGTGAGGGGTAGTAATGGGCGCGTTCGCCCAGGCCGACCAGTTCCAGCAGTTCCCGCGCGCGTTCCCTTGCCTTCACATGGGGAACACCGGAAATTTCCATGGGAAAGCGCACATTTGCCTCGGCACTGCGCTGCATGAGCAGGTTGAACTGCTGGAAGATCATGCCCATGGAGCGGCGGGCCCGGTTCAGTTCGGCGGAGGACAGCCCGCACATGTCCTGTCCGTCGAAAATGACAGATCCTTCCGTGGGGCGCTCCAGCAGATTGATGCAGCGTACCAGCGTGCTTTTGCCCGCGCCGCTCATGCCGATGATGCCGAAGATATCGCCCTTTTCCACGGTCAGGTTGATATCCCTGAGCGCGACCACGGGGCCGTTCTTGCTTTTGAACGACTTGCCCAGCCCCTTTATTTCAATGACGGGTTCCGCCATGCGAGCCTCCATATTCCCCCGGCGCAGGGATGGCCGGGCGGTACCGCATGATATTCGGTACGGCCAAAAGAGACAATTTGGCGGCAAATGTCAATGCGGGAGCCCGGCCGGTCTGAGGGGGTCATGATTCCAGATGGGCTTCGTCTTTCAGCAGATAGTTGCGCACATAATCATTTACGCCGTCTTCCAGAGAGCGGAAAGCGAAATCACAGTCCACGCGCTTCATCCAGCTCATGTCGGCCTGGGTAAAATACTGGTATTTGCCCTTCAGCGTGTCGGGCATGTCGATGTATTGGATATCCGCGGGGCGATCCATGGAAGCGAAGATGGCGCGGGCCAGATCGTTCCAGCTCCGGGCCTGCCCGGTTCCCACGTTGAACACACCGTTGACGGTGCCATGTTCATGAAACCAGCACACCAGCGCGGCGCAGTCCTTGACGTACACGAAGTCGCGCTTCTGGCCTCCGTCTTCGTAGTCCGGGCGGTCGGACTTGAACAGCCCCAGCCTGCCCGTTTCCTGAATCTGGGGCACGGCCTTGCAAACCACACTGCGCATGGAACCTTTGTGGTATTCGTTCGGGCCGTAAACATTGAAGAATTTCAGGCTGACGATGTTGTCCAGTATGCCCCCGCGCAGGGCCAGCAGATCAAAAAGCTGTTTTGAATAGCCGTACATGTTCAGCGGGCGCAGTTTCGGCATCAGTTCAATACTGTCGGAAAAGCCCAGAGAACCGTCGCCGTAAGTGGCCGCGCTGCTGGCGGTAATAAAGCGCGCGCCTGCGTCCAGAGCGGCCCAGCACAGGTCGCGCGTAAAGTGGAAGTTGTTGCGCATCAGAAAGTCGGCGTCTTTTTCAGTGGTGGAGGAACAGGCCCCCATATGGATGACGCCTTCAACTCCCAGCCCTTTCAGGCCCGCGCCCCGCACCTGTTCGATGAATGCGTCGCGGTGCATGTAGTCGCTGTATTTCAGGCGGACGAGGTTTTTCCATTTTTCCGTGCTGGCGAGGTTGTCCACCACGAGGATGTCGTCCACGCCGCGGCGGTTCAGTTCCCAGATAATCGCGCTGCCGATGAGTCCGGCTCCGCCGGTGACGATGAACATGCGCACTCCTTGCCCAAGGCGTGAATATGGTAAGAAAATGCTATGGTATTGCCCTTTGTCATGCTTGGCAAGGCGGGAGCTGTCCTGCTCCGGGCAGCGGAGTGCGTTGTCTATTCCTGCTTTCCGGGGTAAAAAAGAGCAAGTCAGGCCGGCGGAATGCAGACGTGGACGGAACCCGGCGAGGCCGAAAACTCGATTCCGCTCCACGAACCCCTTCTTCCGCGGCCTCACGCTCAGCGTATATGCCGGTCTGCTGCGTAACGAAGACGACAGCATCGCCGGTGCTGCTGAAATTCTCCACACTGTCAATTTTTATATGTTGAAACGTGACGGCTTGTCCTGATCGGCGTCTGGAGATATGCTGGCTGTATCCTGTAATGTTTTACCTTGAACCGGTCTGCGAGATTGAAATTTTCAGGGTCAAACGCTCCAACCCCAGCCGGTGCCCGCCATGCTCGACTTCAGACGCCTTCTGTACTTCTGCACCATTGTGGAGCAAGGCCAGATCAGCCGCGCCGCCAAAAGCCTGCACATCAGTCAGCCTACCCTGAGCCAGTCGCTCAGGGAGCTGGAGGACGAGCTGGGGCTGACGCTCATCCATCGCACGGGAGGAAGCTGGCAGGTGACGGAGCGGGGGCAGTCCTTCTATCAGGAAGCTCAGCGCATCCTCACCCAGGTGGACGATCTTGCCCGGAATATCAGTAATCCCTTTGCCGGCGATTCGGATATCTTCGGCGAGGTGCGCGTGGGATGCAGCGGATTCTGCCTGTCCTTTTTCCTGAATATTCTGCCGCGCATGGAACGCGAATATCCGGGAGTGCGCGTCCGGGTCATGGTTGCGGACAACATATCGCTGGAAACCAAGGTGCAGCGTCACAGCCTGGATCTGGCCATTCTTCAGTTGCCGCTGGTGTACGGCAACTGTGTCACCATTCCGTTACAGGAACAGCATTTTGTTGCGGCATGGTCGCCCCTGCTGGAAAGCCCGCCGGAGGGCATGGTTTCTCTTGAGGAACTGGCCCGTCATCCGCTTCTGCTTTCACGGCGCTGGTCCAACAGCGGCACCTTCCGCCCCTTCATCATCGCCATGCAGGAAAAAGGTCTGAAGCCGCGTATCATTCTTGATACTCCCGCGTCCTACATTCTGCTCGATACTTTGCCTTCCCTTCCCGCCGTGGCTATTCTGCCCCATACGGAAATACCTCCGGCGCGCTCCGCGGATTTTCCCGTGCGGCGTATTGACCTGCCCAAGCTCATATTCCGTCCTTCCATCATCTGGAGAAAGGACGACTATCTTTCTCCCCAGACCGACAAGCTCATCGATCTTCTCTGCGAGGCGGAGAGGATAACCCGGCCGCGCTGATTCTCCCTTTTCATCTGAAACGCAACGGTGCGCATCTCTGCGGGGCTGAACGTGATTCGGCTCACGGAGCCTGTGTCCTTTCGCGGTCTGCCCATGACGGCATGTGCCCTCATGAACACCTTCTTCCGCGTTGTTTCTTCGGTATTGGAAAAATCAATATGCCATAGAGAAAAAAAGTATTTGTGTCTCTCTCATGCCGTGGGCTAATGTTCCTATAACGGAAAAAGTTTCTGTTCATACTGAAAATATCGTGTACGCAAAAGTGGAGGAATGCGATATGAAAGTTTTAGCCCTGAATGGAAGTCAGAATGCAAAGGGCGTGACATATCATGCCATAAGGCTTGCGGCAGAGGAGCTTGAAAAGGAAGGTATCGCTCTTGATGTTGTTCATGTGGGATCAAAGCCTCTTGCCGGGTGTATTGACTGCCGCAAGTGCAGAACGAACGGACATCATTGTATTCACGATGATATCGTTAACAGAATCATAGACATGCTGCCTGATTATGACGGCCTGATTCTTGGTTGTCCCGTTCATTACATGGGCATTCCCGGGCCTTTCAAGGCATGTCTTGATCGTCTGCTTTATGCTACGGAGCATCTGGAGGGCTGGGGGCCGAAACCGGCCGCGGCCATTGCCGTATGCAGACGCGCGGGGGCCATCAGTACGGCGCAGCAGCTCGGCAACTACCTGAACTGCGCCAACCTGCTCACCGTGAACAGCCAGTACTGGAACATCGTGTTCGGCTGGAAGCCGCAGGAATTTCTGGAACAGGATGCGGAGGGTGTACAAACCATGCGGGTGCTGGGCCGCAATATGGCCTGGATTCTGAAGGTCATTGAGGCATCAAAAGGCGTTATTCCCGCGCCGGTGTATGAAAAGCGCGTGCGAGCCAACTTCTGCCGCTGAACAGGGAGGCTGAAATGAGAGCCGTTGATTTCCGGCTTCGGCCTCCGTATCGGAGCTACCTGAATTCGTTCATGTATGACATGCCCGCGCTGGAAAAATCCCACGCCGTGCGCTCTCTCGGCCCGGTGTCCGAAGCGGCGCAACGCAGGGATGTTTCCCTGCTGGTGAAAGAGATGGAAGAGGCGGGCGTGCGTTGGGGCGTGGCCCCGGTACGTCTGCCCCAGAACGGGGACAATGGAGACGCCTTAGCCCTGATGGAAGAGTATCCCGACCATTTTATCGGGATACCGTGGATCGACCCGCTCAATCCGGATGCGGCGCGGGACGAGATTGAAAGGTTGTGTGTCAGGGGGCCGTGCCGGGGGGTGATCATGGAACCGGGGCTGTATACTACGCCGGTAAAATGGTTCGTGAACAACCCTGACGTGTTCCCCGTGTATGAATACTGCGCGAGGCAAGGCGTGCCCGTGCTGCTTTCCTTTGGCGGGCGCGTGGCTGACCCGCGCTACTACGCGCCGGAACTGATCTATGACGTGGCGGTGAAATTCCGCGATCTGCGGCTTGTACTCTGCCACGGCGGCTGGCCCTATGTGACGGCCATTTGCAAGGTGGCGATGGACTGCCCGAACGTGATCCTCTCCCCGGACACCTGGGCGATGGACTTTGCTCCCGGCGCTGCGGATTACATGGTGGCCGCAAACTATACGCTTCAGGATCAGATTGTTTTCGGCACTTCTTATCCGGCCATTCCGCTGAAACATGCGGTGGAAAACTACGTCAGGCGGTTGCGGCCCGAAGTGGCCGACAAGGTCATGTACCTGAACGGCGCGCGTCTGTTCGGGCTGGAAGCCTGAACATGCTTCCGAATACTTTTATCCATAAAATGGAGTAGCTATGAACAAGCTGATGAAGACGTTCCGGGGGATTACTCTGGCTGTCGGGCTTCTGTCCTGTGCCGGCATGATGCCCGCATCCGCCACGGCAGAAGAGCAGATTAACGTCCGTATTGTGGGGGCTACGCTCGGCGGTTCCGTGAACCGCTCCTATGCCGCGTTCGCGCAGGCGTTCATGAAGGCGTTTCCGGGGGCCAATGTGGATATCCTGCCCGGCGGAGCAGTGGCCAATCCGTCCCGGATGCAGCGCGGAGCAGGCGAAATTTCACATACCCAGACCATACCATTGCGCGCGGCCTTCAACGGGACGGAACCCTACAAGGAAAAACACGACGCCCTGATGTCCATGTTCCGCATCGGGGATGAAACGCGTCTGCATTTCATCGCGCGCGACGCGGTGCCCTTCCGGACGCTGGATGATATCCGGGAGAAAAAGTTGGCCGTTTCTCTGGCCATGTCGCCCAAGGGCACGACCAATGAACTGTTTGGCCGCTGGGTGCTGGAAGCTTACGGCATTACCTACGATGATATCAGAAAGTGGGGCGGCACGGTCAATTTCAGCGCTTACGACACCGTCACCAACAGCATGAAGGATAATCAGATCGATATGCTGGTCTGGGTCGGCCCCGGCGAACCCGTCTTCATGCAGGAAGTGGCGCTGGGGCAGAAGCTTCGCTGGCTTCCGGTGAAGGAAGAGGTCATGGAAAAAATGAGGGAAAAGGGGCTTCGTCCCACCGTGATCAGGGGAAGCGAGTTCAACGGCATGGTAGGATCCGACATCCCCTGTCTGACGGATACCAATGAGATATTCTGCCGTGCCGATCTGCCGGAAGACCTGGCGTACAGGATTACCAGGGTCTGGGTCGAGCATTGCAGGGAAATCGGTGAAGCCAACCCCGGCTGGGCGTGCTTCGAGCCTTCCGCCGCCTGCCGGGAAACGACGTTGACCATGCACCCCGGCGCGGCGCGTTATTTCCGCGAAGCCGGGTTTCTGAAATAGCTACTGTCGCGGATCAGTATCCCCCGGGCAAAGCCGGGGGATTACCCGTGGTTATTCATGACGGAAAAGGAGAATACGGGCATGATTATCGACTTCCGGGTGCGCCCTCCGTATGGGGGATTTCTGAACAGCGGCATCATGAAACGCTGGATGGACATTGCTGCTGATCCCCGGCAGCGGCCCGCCACAAGTTACAGGCGTGAAAGCGTGCCGTCTCTGGAAAACGGAGGGAGCATGCCCCTGTTCATGAAGGAAATGGATGAGGCCGGTATTCGGACGGCAGTCGTCATGGGGCGGCGCAATGCCCGCCCCGGAGACGGCTTCAGCAATCAGAAGAACGACGAACTGAAAGATCTTTCCGAACACTATCCCGGCCGTTTTCTCTGTTTTGCCGGAATTGATCCCCTTGAAACAGGAGCAGCGGAGGAAGTGGAGCGTTGTCTTGGAGTAATGGGGTTCAGGGGGATCAGCCTGGAGCCGGGCTGGTGTTCTCCCGCTCTTTATGCGGATGATCCTCGTCTTGATGATATCTATGAGATCTGTACCGCGATGGGCGGTATTGTTTCCCTGACGCTGAGTCCGCACATCGGCCCGGATATCAGCCATGCCCGGCCGGACGCCGTGCAGCGCGCCTGCCGCAGGCACCCCGCGCTCAATTTCGTGGTGATGCATGCCTGCTGGCCGTTCTTTGCCGATATTATCGGCGCGGCCATGTTTACCCCCAATCTGTATCTTGCCCCGGACTGCTATTTTTATGTGGATGACATGCCCATGGCGGATGAAATGCTGAAAGCCGCCAACACCTTTCTGAAATATCAAATCCTTTTTGCCAGCAGTTACCCGGTGCGCGGTCTGACGCAAAGCGTCGCGGACTGGAAACGCCGCGGCTGGCATGATGACAGCCTGGAACTGTCATTGTACGGCAACGCGGCGCGTTTGCTGAGGCTTTAGGGAGCTATGGACAAACAGGAGAGAGGCAGGATGGAAAACAGATTACGCGCGACGCTCAGGCCCGTTTTCACGGTGCTTGCCGTCTTTCTCGCGCTTTTTCAGGTATATACAACCGGCGGTATAGCCATTTTCGACGGCACGCTTCAGAAGGTTTCACATCTTTCTCTGGTGCTTGCTTTGGCCTTTCTGTGGGTTCCTGTCCGGAAATTCAGAAAATCCGGCGAACCTGCATACTGTGTCGTCATGGATATCTTTCTTGCGCTGCTGGCTTTGGGCATAGGCACCTATTATTTCTTCAATGCCTCGGCCATACTGGAAAGAGTACGCTATGTCGACCCGGTGACAAATGCCGATATGCTGTTCGGCTGTATCGCTGTTCTGCTTACCATGGAAGTCACCAGGAGGACGGCGGGGATGCCGCTGGTCATCGTGGGCGCATGTTTTATGCTGTACGCGCTGTTCGGACAGGATATTCCCGGCCCATTCCGGCATAATGGAGTGACGTTTGACGCCCTTGTCGAACAGCTCTTCCTGGGCACGGACGGTCTGTTCGGGCTTCCGCTGGCGGCAGCGTCAACCATGATTTATGCCTTCATCATGTTCGGGGCCTTTCTCGAACGTACCGGCATGAGTTCTCTGTTTATCGATCTCGCCTGCCTCCTGACCCGCAACGCCAGAGGCGGCCCAGCGAAAGTGGCCATTTTCGCCAGCGCCCTGTTCGGCTCCATTTCCGGGTCGGCTCCCGCCAATGTTTACGGTACGGGAATTTTTACCATTCCTCTCATGAAGCGCGTAGGATATTCCGCTCCTTTTGCCGGAGCCGTGGAAGCCTGCGCCTCCACAGGCGGGCAGCTCATGCCGCCGATCATGGGCGCGGCGGCCTTCATCATGGCGGATCTCACCGGAGTGGGATATATGGCGGTGGTCAAGGCGGCCCTTCTGCCTTCCATCCTGTTTTATGCCTCCCTCTGGCTCATGATCCACTTTGAGGCGGTCAAAAAGAACCTCGGCACTATTCCTCCGGAAGAAGTGCCCGCAGCAAAGTCCGTGCTTTCCCGCCTGTACCACATGATTCCGCTGATTTTTCTGGTCGTGGTGCTGATGATGGGGCGCAGCGTCAACTTTGCGGCCTTTTCCGGCTGCATTGTGGTCGCCGTTGTGAGTCTGTTCAGCAAAAAGACCCGTATCGGCCTCGCGGCGCTCAGGGACATCGCCGTCTCTTCCGCGCGCAATACCCTGATGGTCACGGCCTGCTGCGCCTGCGCCGGCATTGTCGTCGGGGTCATGGGCATAACGGGCGGGGGATTCAAGTTCATCAATCTCATTACGTCCTTTGTGGACGGCAATCTGCTGCTTCTGCTCATCATGCTCATGCTTACCTGCTTCATCGTCGGCATGGGCGTGCCCACGGCTCCGGCCTATATCATTGTTTCCGTGCTGGCCGCTCCCGCACTGGTCAGGCTGGGTGTGGATCCTCTGGCGGCCAATATGTTCGTACTCTATCACGCGGTACTCTCCGCCATTACACCGCCCGTCTGTCTTGCGGCCTTTGCGGGAGCGGCCATTGCGGAAGCCGACGCCATGCGCACCGGGTTTGAAGCCGTAAAATTGGGTGTCATTGCCTTCATCGTGCCGTTTTTCTTTGTCTATGAACCGGCGCTGCTGTTGAAGGGAGATATCCTCACCGTTGCGCAGGCCTGCGTTACGGCGGCGATTGGCCTTGTCGCCCTGACCGCCGGGATTCAGGGATACCTCTTTCAGGAAGCTCCCGCCTGGCAGCGGATATTGCTGGCGGCGGCGGGGCTGATGCTGATTATTCCCGGAATGCTCACGGACATGACGGGGCTGGGAATATTCGCGGGGATTCTGCTTATCCAGCGCTGCACAAGATTTTGACCGAACGCACGAAAACCATTCGTTTTACGGCTGAAGGCGTTCCGCCGGGGGAGATAATTTCCTCTGCCCCTATACCTGGAGTTGTATACAGTACAATAATTGGGGGGGGCAGAGGCATCATGCCCCGCGTTGCTCTCTGTTTCTCCAAGCCGCTTTGCGGCTTAGACGGCGCAAATACCGCAAAGCGGGGTTGTCAATGAGCCTGAGGGGCGAGAAGCCCCCTCAAGAGCGTTTACTCTTATGATTCCTTCACTTCCTCGCGCACGTTGCGGCTGGTTTGCACCAGAGCGATGCCGCCGTCCGGCTGGGGGCGGGCGTCCAGCCCGTACATGATCACGGTACGCAACAGCGGGCGGCCCAGGAGAAAGTCCAGTTCTTCGGGCAGGGCGGCCTTTTTCTCCACGACCAGCTCACGAAAGGCGCGGTCGTACTCCACGATTTCCAGAAATGACCGCCGGGCATCGGCGTCGTCCGCAATGCGGGGCGCAAGTTCCGTCAGCGCGTCATAGCCGCAGCGTTCAGCGTGGGCGTCCATGAGTTCGTCCCACCAGGCCGGAGCCTTGAGCAGAACGCGCAGAGCCTTGCGGTCAAGGCTGTCCTTTCCGGAAAGGGCCAGCAATGCGTCCGGCGCTTCGCAATAGAACGCGCGGCATTCGATGGGTTGTTTCCCGTGAATAAAGCACAGGTTCTTTTCCGTCAGAAAGCGGCAGGTCCAGTTGTCCGGGCGGGCCCCGAAGGGAGCGGCTATTTTGACCAGTTCTCCGGGCAGGGGCACAATACGGTTCAGGTGCTCGTCCCGCACCAGTTCCCCGGCGCGGAAGGTGCAGAGATCCTGCGCCCGCAGGATGCACGCTTCGATCAGTCCGGCGTCGGGGCTGTGCAGGGCGGGGCCGCCCTTGCGGCAACAGGTGCCGCAACATGTGCATTCCGCCTTTTTGTGCGTTTGGGCGTTTACCAGGTCGGCCATTATCACCTCATTATATATCGGCTTCCAGCCGCAGGCGGCGCATGCGCACGCGGCGGAATTCCTTGTGGGTTTCCAGCATGTTCTTCTGCTGGTGCAGTTCGTGGATTTCGGCGGGGAAGAAAACTCCCTGTGCCGCATCCTCTCTGCCCATGAGATCGCGGATCATGTCGTCACAACGCTTTTGCGCCGCCTCAATGAGCGTGACCTCGGCTTCCAGTTCAGTCATTGTCTCCGGAAGAGGCTTCAGAAGGAAGTGCTCCATAGACGCCTTGAGCGATGATACGTCTTCTTGCGGGCTTGTCATCAATGATCTCCGGTGCGGCTCTGCGCTTGAAGTCGGGGGCGGGCAGGCTGTTGTAGAAATTCCAGAAGGTGGGCAGCAGCCCGGTGAGTACGCCGGGGTTGGCCAGATGGATATGCGGCTTCAGGTAGGCAGCCAGCGCCAGCGCCATGGCCCAGGGCGCCGAGGGGCTGATCCAGGCGGCGCGCGGAGCATCGTTTTCCGCCTCATCCGGCAGCGGAATGATGCGGGTTTCACCGTCCGCGTTGCTTGTGGTGAAGCCGGCGCGGGCGAGAAAGCCCGAACACAGGGACTCCGTACCGGCGTTCAGCGTTTCAAGCTCGGCCAGAGGCAGCAGCGCTTCCTTGCCGCCGCGCGCGGCCAGAGCCGAAAGAACGACGCCCAGGGGCAGAAGATCCGGGAAGCGTTTGGCCGTTGCGAGCAGCGTGGCCGCAGACGGTGCCGTTATGGCTCCTGCCCGCGTGCTGTGCAGAGTATCGGTGTCGCACTGGAGCGAAAGCCCGCATTCCTTCAGGATGGTCAGAGCCTGCTCGGCAAAGGGAGAAGAAGGCCGGTGCCCGGCCAGACGGGCGTCGCCTCCGGCAAAGGCCGGGAAGGCCAGAATATACGCCGCGACAAGGGCGTCAATGGGCAGGGGATATTCTTCGGGCAGGCGGGTTTGCGCGCCTTCGGCAGGGCTGATGACCACCGCGCCCGGTTTGCGCTCCACGCGCACCAGGCCGCCGCAGCTTTCCAGCAGGGCAAGGGCCTGTTCCACAGCGGCGGGAGCGCGATGCTCCGGCGCAACGGGCAGGCTGAGCCGTACGCGGCTTTCCCAGAAGGGCAGGGCCAGCGTCAGAGCCGCTGCAAAGCGCGGAGAAAGCCCGGAAGGCAAGGTGATTTCGGAAGGCAGAATGCCGGAGCACTCCAGACGGACGGGCAGGCCGTCCTGTGCGGGAATGACGTTGGTCAGGCGCGCGCCCAGCGAAGGCAGGAAGTGGCGCAGGCCGGAAAGATCGATAAAGCGCAGAGCTTCGCCGCCGGTAATCTTGAGCCGGGCGGGCATGCCCAGGCAAAACGCGATAACGAGCCAGAGGTTGAAGGCGTCGTCGCCCACATGGATGATCTTGTCCAGATTGCGGGTCAGCCCTTTGCCGCCCCGGCTGAGGACGGAACCGTCTTCTTCCCACCACAGTTGGCCGCCGATCTGGTTCAGCGCCTTGATGCCGTCGATGATGCCGTCGCTGAGGGGCAGGCCGCGCACGGCGGTGGCCTTGCCGGAAGCTGTGGCAAGGGCCAGCACCATGCGGGCTGTCATGCCGTCGGCGGGAGCGGGCAGGTTGATTTCCACAGGCTTGGGCTGGGGAGCAAGGTTAAAGTGCCCCTGTTCTTCTTCAACGCGGGAAAGCGGTTCCACCGCCTGAATCAATTGGAAAAGATCGCGGGCCAGACGGCTGTCGCGCCCGATGCGGGCGGCCTTTTCTTCCCAGGACGTGCGCAGGGCCTTCTCCAGTGCCGGGTCAAGGCGGCCGGCCGTGCGTTGCCTGGCCAGCATGCGGGCACGGCGCATCACCATGCGCAGTAATTCTTCATCCAGCGCCATAATGGCTTCAAGATCGCGATTGCGGGGGCCGGAGCTTTCCTTGCGGAAGGGGCGGGGCGCGTCGTCGCGGCGCGGAGTGCGGTCAAAACTGCGATGGCCCTGGTCACGATTGTCTGAACGGGCTTCATGGCGTCCATCCGGACGGCGTTCGCGCCGCTCCGGGCGGCCGTCCTGACGATGTTCGGGCCGCCATTCACTGCGCGCGTCTGCGCGAGCATCCCCGTGTCCGTTTCGGTCGCCGGGCTTGTCTTTGCGCCATTCACTGCGCCGTTCGTCACGGTTGCCGTCCCGACGGCTTCCGCGTTCACCGCGATCCTCGCGCTGAAAATCACGTCCGCCCGCGCGCGGGGCGCGCCCGTCCCTAGAAAAACCGTCTCTACCGCCCCTATTTTCCATGTCAATCTCGCTCTTGCTTGGATGTTTGCCCGGTTCGCGCCTCCGGCGCAATCGGAGGCGGTATGATATCCGGCTTTTCCCCGGCCCGCAAGCGGTTACAGCACCATGCGGGCCTGAAGCACGCGCCGGTCACGCACTATCTGCACATGCAGCTGGCGGCTCAGGTAATTACGGCGGAAAGCGTCGCGGTAATCGTCCGTGGAACTGACGCGCTGCCCGCCCAGCGCAATAAGGATATCGCCGCTGCGCAGGCCGAGCCGTTCCGCGGGGGAGGAAGCCTTGACCGAAGCGATATACAGGCCGCCCATGCCCCGCAGGCCTGCGGGCTTGCCGGGCACCACGCCCCAACGCCGTTCAGCCAGGCGCTCCGCTTCCTTATCGGAAAAGGGCAGGGTTTTCAGAGTAAGCGTTATGGTTTTTCCGCGGCGGGCCACTTCCGCCCGGATGCTTTCTCCCGGCTGGCGGTTACGCAACAGCGAAAGATACGCCGCGCGATCCGTGACCTGCTGTCCGTTCAGGGTCAGGAGCACGTCGCCGGGCTTCATTTCGCCCTTGACCGGACATTCCGTTACCAGCAGCCCTTCAGGCCGGGGCAGGCCGAGGGCGCGGGCCGCGCGCGGATCCATATCCTGCCCGAGTATGCCGAGCCAGGAAGGCGTGACGCGCCCCTGTTCAAGAATAGCGTCCACCACGGCCCGGGCCTTGTTTACCGGAATGGCGAAGCCTATGCCTTCTCCCCGTGCGTCAATGGCCGTGTTGATGCCGATGAGTTCTCCGAGGATGTTGAGCAGAGGGCCGCCGCTGTTGCCGGGGTTGATTGCCGCATCAGTCTGGATCAGGTCGGTGATGATGCCTTCATCGGATTTGATACTGCGATCCAGCGCGGAAATGACGCCGGTGGTCACAGTATGCGAGAAGCCGAAAGGGTTGCCGATGGCGATGACGCTTTCGCCGGGCATGAGATCCGAAGAGTCGCCCATACGCACGGAGGGCAGGTTTCCGGCGTTTTTGAGCCGCAGTACCGCGAGGTCGAAATCCGGTTCCGCACCCACCACGTCGGCGTCGAAGGTTCTACCGTCCAGCAGGCGCACGCTGATGGCGTTCGCGCCGTTGACCACATGGGCGTTGGTGAGCACAAGAGCCTGTTTTCCGTCAATGATCACGCCGGAGCCGATGCTTTCGGACTGGTATTCGCGTTCGGGCAGACCGAAGAAGTAGTCAAAGGGGGAGGTCGCGCGGCGTTGATGCAGGGTTGTGGTGATGTTCACCACGGCGGGCGCCACGGCGCTGACGGCCCGGACGGTGGGGGTCATGCGCTGTTCTCTGGAGGAGGGCGCGGCGCCGGCCGGGAGGGGCATGGAGAGCGGGCCGCAGATCAGGCTCAGGCCGAGGAGCGCGGCGGAAAGGATATTAAGCGGAGTATGAAAAGAGAGCATGGGGGCCTCCGGGAGAGATGTCTGTTCCGTCGTGTCAGCACCAGACAGGAAACAGGTTGCGGGATAACCCGGCTTTTCCTTTGCCTGCTCTGCCTGCTGCGAAGCAGCGGGAGAATCCCGGATAAAAGTCTTTGAAAAGAAGGGGGCATGGGGGAGGAAAAACTTCTCCAGAACGTTTTTCCTCCCCCATTACAGCAATGTTTACCGTTCAAGCCAGTCGGCCAGGCGCGCCTCATATTCTTCGGGGGTCCAGGTCATGTGTTCGTACATTCCGGCCAGCCTGCGCTGGCGCGAGGCTTCCGCCAGCATGAGCGCGGCGGCCACAGAGACGTTGAAACTCTGGATCATCCCGTACATGGGAATATACACTTCTCCGTCCACCAGGGGCAGCAGATCGGGGGAAACGCCCGCGTGCTCGTTGCCCATGATGATGGCCGTGGGCCGGGTGAAGTCATACTCCGCCACGGGTTTTGCCTCCGGCGTGCAGCTGGTGGCCAGCACCTGAAAGCCTCCGGCGCGCAGGGTCTTCATGAGATTTTCCCTGCTGTCGTGGCGCACGGTTTCCACCCATTTGCGGGCCGAGGCCGAAGTTTTGCGGCTCAGGGCCGGAAAGGGGGCATGTGTGTAGTACAGGTGCACGCCAGCCACTCCGAAGGCGTCGCAACTGCGATAAATGGCCGACACGTTGTGCGGATCGTGGATGTTGTCCAGCACCAGCGTCAGATCCTTCTGACGCTGGGCCAGCACATGTTCAATTTTGGCGCGGCGGCGATCGGTCATGCTGCGCATGGCTAGAACTCCAGCGAGCCGGTTGTGCGCGGGAAGGGCAGGACGTCGCGGATATTGGCGATGCCGGTGAGCAGCATGATCAGGCGCTCGAAGCCCATGCCGAACCCGGCATGAGGCACGGAACCGAAGCGGCGCAGATCAAGATACCACCAGTAATCCTCAATATTCTGGCCCAGTTCCCGGATGCGGGCTTCCAGCACGTCCAGCCGTTCCTCGCGCTGGCTTCCGCCGATCAGCTCGCCGATGCGCGGCACCAGCAGATCCATGGCCGCCACGGTTTCGCCGTCATCGTTCAGACGCATGTAGAACGCCTTGATTCCCTTGGGGTAGTCGTACACCGTGACCGGAGCCTTGAAGTGTTCCTCGGTGAGGAAACGCTCGTGTTCGGTCTGGAGATCCGTGCCGAACGATACGGGGTATTCAAATGTTTTCCCGCTCTTTTGCAGAATATCCACGGCGTCACGGTAGGAAACGCGTACAAAGTCCCTCTCCGCGAGCTGGCGAAGGCTGTCGACCAGACCGGGGGACACAAATTTGTCGAACAGGGCGAGATCAGCGCCGCAATGTTCCAGGGTGTGCTTCGCGGCATGGCGGATCAGACCTTCGCCCAACTCCATGTTGTCCCATATATCCGCAAAGGCCGCTTCAGGCTCGATCATCCAGAATTCGGCGGCGTGGCGCGGAGTATTGGAATTTTCAGCGCGGAAGGTGGGGCCGAAGGTATATATCCTGCCCAGCGCCGTGGCCATGGCCTCGCCTTCAAGCTGGCCGGATACGGTGAGGCTGGCGGGTTTGCCGAAGAAATCGTCGGCAAAGCAGGATTGCCCCTCCTTCGGCCGGTACTCGACGGGCAGTGTCGTCACGCGGAACATTTCTCCCGCGCCTTCGCAGTCCGATCCGGTAAGAATGGGCGTATGCACATAGAAAAAGCCCAGATCGCGAAAATAATCGTGTACCGCAAGCGCGGCTTGGGAACGGATGCGGAAGGCCGCGCCATACTTGTTGGTACGCGGGCGCAAATGCGCGATGGTACGCAGAAACTCGTCGGAATGGCGTTTTTTCTGCAAGGGAAAGGTTTCGGGATCGGCCAGACCGAACACGGTCATGTCTTTCGCCCGCACTTCCCATTTCTGCCCCTTGCCCGGAGATTCCACCAGTTCGCCCTCAATTTTTACCGAGGCTCCGGTATTGACTCCCCCCAGCTTTTCCCATGCCGGGGTACCCTCGTCAATGATGCACTGAAGATTGGCAAGGCAAGAACCGTCGTTCAGCTCCAGAAAGGCGAAGTTTTTTGCATCCCGGCGGGTGCGTACCCACCCGCAGACCCTGATATCCGTACGGGGTGCATCGGCCGCAAGGGCCTCGCTGATTACGGTGCGCTGCATGTCGGACTCCTGTTGGTTGATTTCAGATATATGTCGGCGCGCGAAGCGCGGAGAAAAATGCGGAAAAACGGCGTCCGGACAGGCCGGAAACTGATTGAGACGGTCACTCTGGAGGCAGAGACAAAGGATTTTGAGCAGATGATGACCACCCTGGACACACAGATTCAGGAACTGGGGGGATATGTGGAGAAAAGGGAAACCTACAACGGGAGCAGTTATTCCGAATACCGAAGCAGCCGAAGAGCTGACCTGACGGTCCGGATTCCCCAGGGGAAGCTGAAGGGTTTTTTGGACACGGTGGCAGATACCGGGAATATTGTCAGGCGCAGTGACAATGTGGAGGATGTGACACTGGATTATGTGGATATGGAAAGCCACAGGGACACCCTTCGCACGGAGCAGTCCAGACTGCTGGAATTCCTGGATCAGGCCCAGACCATTGAAGAGATTATCACCATAGAGCAGCGCCTGTCGGAAGTACGCTATCAGCTGGAGTATATGGAATCCCGGCTGCGCACCCTGGACAATCAGGTGGATTACAGCACGATACATATTTCCATATCCGAGGTAAAGGAACTGACCCCGGTAGAAGAACCCGGCGTGTGGAAACGTATTTCGGAGGGATTTATGGAAAGCCTGCGCAATGTGGGAAATGGCGCGCTGGAACTGGGAATCTGGTTTGTGGTCCATATCCCCTATCTGATCATCTGGGCCCTGATCATTGCAGGCGTCGTGGTGCTGGTAAAGATTCAGAGGAAAAAGAAACGTAAGAAACTGGAGGAACTGCTGAAAAAGACGGAGGCCGGGATAGGGGCTGACGAGGTGAAAAAGTAACTTGCCCTGCCCCCGGAAAACGGGATTGTAATTCGGTGCGCTTTCATGTATAATGATAAAACCGGGGCGTGTGGGAACCCTTTTCCCTGAGGATGCACGCCCCGTTTCGCGGACTGCTGCCTGACGTGCATGAAATTCATTTCCGCCATCTGCAGGCCCCGTTTTGCGGTATATTTGGCCCTCACCGGGTGAACGCAGCAACTGCGTTTCCCAGGCAGGGATTCGTTTTTCTGCAGACTGTGACGCACAGCTGCCGGAAAGCAATGATCAGGCACGTTCGGTCAGGACAGAACATACAGGGAGCAAAATACAAAAGGCAGGAAACCTATGGATGATAAGTTTATGAAATCAGGCTTTGTCACTCTGATCGGCAGGCCGAATGTGGGAAAATCCACACTTATGAATCAGATCATCGGCCAGAAGATTGCGATCACATCCAACAAACCGCAGACGACGAGAAACCGGATTCAGACCGTATACACGGATCCGGACCGGGGCCAGATTGTATTTCTGGACACCCCGGGAATTCACCGGGCAAAAAATAAGCTCGGGGAATACATGGTAAGCATTGCGGAGCATACTTTAAAAGAGGTGGATGTGATACTGTGGCTGGTGGAGCCGTCCAATTTTATCGGTGCGGGTGAACGCCACATTATAGAACAGCTGAAACGGGCGAAGACACCGGTGATCCTGATGATCAACAAGGTGGATACCGTTGCGAGGGAAAAAGTGCCGGAATATATAGATACCTACCGGAAGGTCTTTGATTTTGCAGAAATTATTCCGGTCTCGGCTCTGCGCGGCCATAATATGGACATCGTGCCGGATGTAATCTTCCGCTATCTGCCGTACGGACCGATGTTTTATGACGAGGATACTGTGACGGATCAGCCGGAGCGTCAGATTGTGGCGGAAATTATCCGGGAAAAGTCACTTCATGCCCTGGAGGAGGAAATTCCCCATGGAATTGCAGTGACCATTGAGCAGATGAAAGAGCGGGCCAAAAGCCAGATTGTGGATATTGATGCAACGATCATTTGCGAAAGGGATTCTCATAAGGGAATTATTATCGGAAAA
>OFFZ01000765.1_pt1 | contig 18908 bp, 20 predicted proteins | sample 1521631 | NCBI WGS metagenome assembly OFFZ01 (sample SAMEA3504102, study PRJEB24116) | mouse gut metagenome | biome: mouse gut; feature: mouse-associated habitat; material: faeces | place: Denmark | collected 2011 | reverse complement strand
CGAAATGCGGTAGGTCGGGCAACCGGCGCGAGAGTTCAAATCTCTCCATCTCCGTTAAAAGATCCGCCGGAGAATATTGTCTTTGGCGGATCTTTTTTGTTTCGTGTGCTTCTGCTTCCTATATTTTATTTTCTAATATTATGTCTCTTATTTTACTTATCCTATATTTTTACTTCGTATTTCTTATTTTAAATATTCCCATCCTGCCCTTCTCAAATACCGTCATAGCCTCCCGTCCTTTTCGATACCAACGCTCCCATAAGGTCTTAATCAGATCAGATCCGTTCTGATCCCGCCGTCTCCATAGTCCCCGAGTATCTTCCGGTGCCCTGACCATATACCGTTTGTTACGATCTCCATATCCTCCGCGGTAAAGTTGTTAAATACGGCAACACCGCCTCCTTCACAGTCTCTTCGGTATGCAGGAATTCTTTCATTTTCTTTTTCCGGAAATGTAATATTGCCTTCAGATACAACCTTACTCCTTTTCTTCAGGGCGATCGGCAGGCTTTTATCCACATATATTTCTGAATTTAAGCTTTCCACAAACCCTTTGCTTCCCGGGTTGAGATAGCTTCCCCTATGTCTGCCTCCTGTTGTTTTATCCCTGCATTTACCGCACCGGCTTCACACTGTTTTTACTTTTACTCAACTTCCACCAGTTCATATTCCCTGCTGCCAAAACCCAGCTCCGCGGCAGCTTCGATCGTATGCACGCCATGGCGGGATTCCACCCTCTCTATGAAATGATCCCTGCCCGGATCATCGGACGCGTAGATCAGATCAAGACATGCCTGATCAATCGCCACAGGATCAAGGGAAGACAAAATACCGATATCCTTCATACAGGGGTCCTCCGCCACGGCACAACAGTCGCAGTCCACCGAAAGATTACACATGATATTGACATACACGATATTCCCTTTAAAATGCTCCGCCACAGACTCTGCCGCATCAGCCATCGCTTCGCAGAACGTATCCTGCGGCGCCATATGGCTCCATACAATACTTTGGTCATCCGTATATCCCGCGGAATGAATCAGACATTTTCCCGCCGTTGACGCACAGCCGATGGAAAGCTGTTTCAGCGCCCCGCCGTAACCGCCTGCCGGATGCCCCTTAAAATGCGCCAGCACGATCATGGAATCATAATTCTGTATATTTTTTCCCAGATAATTTTCCTTCAATACCTTTCCGTTCGGAATTTCCACCTTCAGATCCGGTCCCTCCGCATCCATCAAATCCACGGCAAAGTACTTTGTCCAACCATGATCCTCCATCAACTTGTGATGTTTTTTGGTGGAATTTCTCGCTCCGTCATAAGCCGTATTGCACTCTACCACAGTACCGCCCACTTTTTCAATCACCGGCTTCCAGAACTCGGGATGCAGAAAATTCTGGTTTCCCTCTTCTCCTGAATGTACCTTCGCCGCCACATTTCCCGTTAAAGGCTTTCCCAACAACTCATACATTTCCAGTACTTTTTCCGGTGTAATTGTTTTTGTAAAATAAACTTTAGATTTCATCATACCCTCCAGATTTACTCTATGCTACACTGTATTTTTTCTGTTTCCATTCTATCCCAATTCCCGGAAATTGTCATCCGCATTTTTCCTTTAAATATCCGCACCGGTAATTCCGGCTGCCGTCTCTTCTTTATTCTTCACCAGTTCTTCCAGTTGTTTTTCCAATTCCTCTGATGTCTTATCGGAAACCACAAGATGTGTCAAAATGACGCATCTGTCATTTTTAAGCACTTCTTCTGCCGCTTCCATATATTCTTCTGCCGTAAATGTATGTCCCCCCGGTACCTCCAGCCTGCCGTCTCCATAATAGTCTGCTGCCAGTATAATATCTTCATTCATCCGGAAACGATGGTTTAACTTCTCTGCGGACGAAAAACTGAAAGAATTTCCAATACTGCCCACCGGGAGATTCACCGTAAAGGCCTTAAACGCAGAACTTGCGCCATCCGTCCCCTCTGCTGAATAATCCTGTATACTGTAAGAATTCGCAGACTTTATACAGCCGCCGGTTACTTCATCCGTTTCCACCGCCCTTGAAAAAAGCGCCTCCCCCTTTTTTATTTTCCTCTCCGCCCCTCCTTCCGGCTGCAAAGCCGCACAATCCAGAACTTCCGCTGAAACAAGCTCGCCATATTCATACTGTTCTACATAAAACCCATAACTTACAGCATCTTTACTCAGCCGATACTCCACCTCATAGCTTTCCTGAAGCATTGGTATACTCCCTTCCTGCTGCCAGATCTTAATCCTCTGCCACTGTTTCTCAGGACTTACAAAACCGCTTGTAACGCAGGCGCAGATTCCCGCAATCCCCAACATGCCAACACCTGTTCCAAGAATGATCCGGCTCTTTTTCCGGGATTTCTGTTCTGTAATCCGGCAAAGCCTCTCTTTCAGATCTCCGGCATTCCCCGACATTGCCGTTGTCATGGCGAAGCAGTCAGCCGGGGAGCCTTTTACCAGTGCAAACGCAAGAAGCAGTTCCCCATAGCGTTTCCTGTCTTCCCATTTCATATGCCGTACTGCCGATGCGTCGCAGGCAAGTTCACAGTCCTGCCTGGAAAGGTAAGCCGCCAGCCATACCAGCGGATGATACCAGTACAGGCAGACGCAGATCATCCGCACCAGTCCCCAGATATGATCCCCATGCGCGTAGTGACATCTCTCATGTTTCAGCGCATAGGACAGGAGTTTTTCATCTTCCGCCAACCCTGCCGGTATATAGATGCTTTTTCCAAACAGGCATGGCGTAGGCAGTCCTTCCACACTGTAGACCGCAAAGGGCCCTGTTGCTAACATCACACGTTTTTTTCTCAGATAGCTTCCCAGCCTGAAATGATATACAGCCATCCAAAGAGCGCATACCACGCTTCCCGTTCCCCATATCAAAACAGACCACATCGGCGCTTTCCATACATTTTGAATATATCTCTGCAGACGCAGCCCAATTATCTGAAACCAGCGCCCTGATCCCAAACCCCTTTTTCCTTCGACATCCACATACTCTGATGCCGTTCCCGTATCTGTCCCGCTGATCATTGCCCCCGCACCATTTACGCCGCCTGTATTTCCCGGATTCCCGTTACTGCCGGCATCTCTCTGCCGGTTTTCACTTGCAAATCCGTTTCCCTCCGCCTCCTGCAACGCCTCTTCCGATATCTCTTCTGTCGTAAAGCTTCTGTCGCCGCCATCTGCCACCAATCCCAGCACCGAGAAATTCCCTTCTATTTTAGGCATCGGAAAAACAAGAAGTTTTACCGCCACAAGAAACCAGATTGCATACCGCAGTCCTGCACTGATATGATTTTTGCATACGCAGCGCAAAAGTATGATAAAACCTGTAAAAAAAGTAACCGTAAAAAGCATCTCAAACATAGCTATCCTCCCTAATATCAGCTTCTTATCTTCTATCAGATCATGTTCCATCCTTTATGACCGGCTTTCCATCTCTTCATTTTATATTTTTATCATTCCTCAAAATCCGTCTCCGCCTGCTCCAGAATTTTATGCAGTTCCGCCACTTCCTCCCGGGACAGCGCCCTCTGCTGCACCATCGTATTTAACATCATCCCCATTCTTCCCTGAAAAACCCTGTCCAGAAAATCCTCCGTTTCCAGCAGTGCCGCTTCCTCCCTCATCAGGTCAGGATAATACAACCTTGCCTTTTCCCCATCCTCATAGTGCAACGCCTCTTTTTCCTCCATCCGTTTCAGAAATGACATCACCGTATGTTTCGTCCAGCCCGTTTCCTCTTTCAGCGCATTGGTAATCTGCATCATCGTCCGGGGAGCCTCTTCCCATAATAAATTCATGATCTTCCATTCCGCATCCGATAAGTTTACCTTTTTCATACTCCCTCCCTGTTCACCAGCCTTTATATAATTTTCTTATGTTCTTTTTCAGCACAGTGCAAAGTACCAGGCTGAATTTACGCTATTTATGTTATTTGCCGCAAAAAGGTTGGCAAATGTTTACCTTTCAAGTTTACTTTACAGGTAAGCATTTGTCAACCTTTTATTATATTTCCATCCTGCTACAGCATACTATCAGTACGCCATTACAATGTCTAACGTTACCACTCCTTTACTGCGCCACCCGCATATACGTAATAAACCGGTTCCCATTCTCCTCCAGCATCGCGGCGGCGTCATTCATCCCTACTTTATACACCGTCCCATCCTTCGGGTCCATCACTACGATATTCAGCTCGTTAAAGCCGGTGATCAGAAGCGCGCTTCCGTCTTCCAGTGTCGTCAACACAGGAATATCCTGATTGGTATAATACAAAATGGCATCCAGCGTACAGCCCGTTAAGTCCAGAACCCGGATATCAGGAATATTCTGCTGCAGGATATCCACCGTTGTCATGCCGCTGTCCAGCATATACTGCGTGCTTCGATTAACCCCCTCGAACTCCAATATGGTATTTAAGCAGACTGCAAGCTGGCTGGTCGTATCATCCTCAGTCTCCCCGCCGGTGATCTTCATGATCTGATTCCTTGTCACCCGGTTTCCCCGGTACCAGACATAATTCCCCGTATCATCCGTGACAACGCCCGCCGCTTCATAAGCCGCATTGACCGCCATCGCCTCCTCCGTATATACCCCCGTCAGCCCATGGATCGTGTAGACGAAAAATCTTCTCACACTTTCGCTTTTGTCCGGCAGTTCAATCTGGTTTATCCCTTCAAACAATACTTCCCTCGGTGTGAGCAGCTGCAGCGCATCTGTATTGATGTTGCTCTTCACCGCGATCTGCGTCAGGGTTTCCATCACATCCACAACAACTTTCTCTATCAGATTTTTACCCACATCCTCCTTTTTGCTGTACATGATCTGGTCATTTGTATCTTCCACATAAACCAGTTCCCCGCTCACTTCATCGATCTCTTTTCTTACCCGGTATAACATGATCTGGTTTTCCTCCACACTGCAGGATGTGACATATATGTCAGGTACTGCATACTCCTTCAGGATATTCTCCGTCTCATCCTGTATCCGGACAGTGTGCATCAAGAAAAATATCCTGCCTGAACTGTCCATCGCAACATCCCGGCGGTTGGCAATTCCGTAAATAAGGTCATCCTCCATAAATCCCAGCGGCTGGACATATTCTTCGTAACCTGCTTCTATCGTTATATGTCTTCCGCTCATCAGATTCATAAACTGCATGGACTGCGCCTCATACTGATCTCCGCCCTCTATCCATGCCAGCATCTTTCCGTCCCCGGAAACCCTGAAACTGTCTCCGTCCAGATCTGCAGCGATCACACGGCATTGTCTGGAAGAAAGATTCATCTCATAGATCGTGCTGTCCATCATCATATAAAACCTGCCGTTGCTTCCCGCAAAGGACAGTTTACTGATATCCTGCTCTAAAAGCTCAGGCGACTTCGTATAAGGAACAAAAACAAGTTCCTCTATCGTATTCTGGTTGCTGTTATAATAATTGACCTGTACGCCGTTCTCCCCTTCATGGCGCCCTCTGTTCATGTAACCGTATACGACAAACTGTACATTTCCCGCCTCGTCAACATTCAGTACCTTGATCGTATGCTCATCATATATCGTTCTCCTGTCATGGTTGTCCTCATCCTGAAAACTGAACAAAAGCGCCAGCTTATTATCCGCCACGTTGTAGGAAAACAACCTGTTTCCTACAACAAAAGCAAAAATATTTCCACCGTCGCACTCCATCAGTCTCACCTGATCCGTTCCCTGAATCCCCAAAGAAATCTTATTTCCGTTATAGATATTTTTCTTTTCATCAAAAAGCTGGGACATTTCCCGCTCAAAATCAAGCAGATAGATTCTGTCGCTCGTATAACGGATCCTGTAATATTCCGTGACAAGATAGTTTTCCCTTTTGCCTTCATAAGGAATCTCCACCTCGTAATTTATCTGAAACGAAGCCGTCTGAGGCATCATCTCCTTAATATCGACGATCTCCTCCGATACCTTTTCCACGGAAAGATCCCCCCACGTCACCTGATCCCAGCTGCTGTGTATATCCACTCTGCTGAAAGAACTGTTATCGCCCTCTCTGCTGGACTCCAGATACATGGCAAGGTTTTCTTCCACATTCTCCTTGTCAAAAGTATCCCTGTGGAACTTTCTTACAAATTCTACCTTCTCCCATACATGGTACTCTTCTCCCAGCAAGATTCTTGTATAATAACGGACATCCCGACCGGAATCAAGGTGCAGACAGATGATCAGATTATACTCCTTCCCCTGCTCCAATAGATCCTTCACCGTAAAATCCGCATTTAAAAGACTCTCTGTCTCCTCAAAATCCACGATCTCAGTCTCCTCGATCAGACGGCTCCCGTCACTGCTCCTGACCTGATACGAAACAGAAGCAATGCCTGTCCCGAATTTTTCCACAGTAATCCCAAGTTTTCTGCCATCTTCCAGCGGCGTAATCGTATCCCGCATATAGGCAGGCTCCATCTCCTCCCTGTACCCATGCAGGCAATTCACCATCTCACCCGACACATTCATATAGACAAGCGGATAAGATGCCGCCGGCATGTCCGCCGTCATATCCGTATTTCCCAGATTCATCACTGTCTCAAACAAAAACAGTGCCGCAAATAATACCACGCCAAAGAAAATTCCCTTTAAAACCGATTTTTTCATCTAAACTCCTGACTCTCTATAATAACCCGCAGTTTTTATCTCCAATTCCATACCCCGCAGCATGTCCGTCACTTATATAATGATTATTATTGCCGTCATCAGCCCGATTCCACAATATCCCGAAAAGAACTCCGGGCATATTATGGGAGCGGGCATCCGGGGTTTTTCAATACTATTCTACTTGTATTTCTCCAAAACCTCAACCGGTTTTATCCTGTTTTTACATGTATGCCGTCTTTTATACACTTCATAATACAGCAAAATCTGCACCATTTCTTCTATCCATGCCCATTTTTCTTCTGAAATCTCTTCCCTCTCATCCCCTGCTTCCCGTCTCAAAATCGCCACAACGCTCTGGCAGAGTTTAAACATCTGCCATCTGCAGGGATACTCGTCATAGATCAGGCTTCCGTCATAATCTATCTTATCCAACACCGCCGCAATTCTCTTCTGGTATTTTTTTGCATCAGCCGGATAGAGCTGCTGCATATATTCCAGATCCCGTATCATGGCCTCCTCTTCCTGGGCACCTAGAGGAAGCGGATAGATCATATAAAAAGGTAAAATATTATCTCTTGGCATAACAAAACACCTCTGCTGCTTTATCTTAGCATATGCAGCAAAGGTGGTTTTTGTTCTTTTACTTCAATACTTCTATTCTTGTAAGCGCACGCCGCAGTGCGACCTCCGCTCTCGCGGTATCCGTTTCAGGTGACTTTGTACGCAGCCGCTCTTCCGCTCTTTCTTTTGCTCCCTGTGCCCGGGCCTCGTCTATCTCTTCCGGCCACTCAATGATCTCCGCGAGGATCGTTATCTGATCCTGCAGGATCTCTGCAAAGCCTGCATGAAGCGCCGCTTCCTTCCGGCCCTCTTCTTCCGTGATCGTCAGCACACCCGGCTTGATGATAACTGTCATCGGGATATGACCCGGCAGTACGCCGATTTCTCCCTCAACAGTATTAAATTCCACCATCTTTACAGGATTCTCATAGAACATCCTGTCCGGGGTTATAATTTTCAGTGTAAAATCGTTCGTCTCTGCCATACGCTCACCCCTTATTTCACACGGGCCAGTACATCGTCGATCGTACCTGCATTCAGGAAGTAACTCTCCGGAATATCGTCATGCTTTCCTTCCAGAATCTCCTTAAAACCGCGGATCGTCTCACTGATCGGCACATACTTACCGTCTGTTCCGGTAAACTGCTCCGCAACGAAGAACGGCTGAGATAAGAATCTCTGTACCCTTCTTGCTCTCGAAACGACCAGCTTATCTTCTTCAGAAAGCTCATCCATACCCAGAATAGCGATGATATCCTGCAGCTCTTTATATCTCTGAAGGATTTCCTGCACGCTTCTTGCCACGTTGTAATGCTCCTCACCCAGAATTCTCGGATCAAGTATTCTGGAAGTGGACTCCAGAGGATCAACCGCCGGATAAATACCAAGTTCCACGATGGAACGGGAAAGCACCGTTGTTGCATCCAGATGGGCAAAGGTTGTTGCCGGAGCGGGATCTGTCAGGTCATCCGCAGGCACATAAACCGCCTGAACGGAGGTGATGGAACCATCCTTTGTGGAGGTGATCCTCTCCTGCAGCGCACCCATTTCCGTCTGCAACGTGGGCTGATAACCTACCGCCGAAGGCATACGCCCCAGAAGTGCGGACACTTCGGAACCAGCCTGTGTAAAACGGAAAATATTATCAATGAACAACAGCACGTCCTTACCACCCTTATCACGGAAATATTCTGCCATGGTAAGTCCTGTCAGTCCTACTCTCATTCTTGCCCCGGGAGGCTCGTTCATCTGACCGAACACCATCGTTGTCTTATCGATAACGCCGGATTCCTTCATTTCGTAGTACAGATCGTTTCCTTCCCTGGTTCTCTCTCCTACACCGGTAAATACGGAATATCCGCCGTGCTCTGTAGCGATATTACGGATCAGTTCCTGGATCAATACCGTTTTACCTACGCCGGCACCGCCGAACAGACCGATCTTACCACCCTTCTGATAGGGGCACAACAGGTCTACTACCTTGATACCCGTCTCAAGCAGTTCCTGCTGGGTAGACTGCTCCGAAAATTCAGGCGCAGCCCTGTGGATCGGGGTATATTCCACCTCGGTAGGTGCAGGCTGATTATCAATCGGTTCGCCGAGTACGTTAAACATACGCCCCAGCGTATTTTCACCCACCGGTACAGTGATCGGAGCTCCTGTCGCTTCCGCATCCATACCTCTTACCAGACCGTCCGTAGGACCCATGGCAATACATCTTACTGTATCATCGCCAAGATGCTGTGATACCTCTACCACAAGCTTTCCTTCTTTTAACGGAATCTGGATAGCTTCGTTAATCTCGGGAAGTTTGCCTTCCGTAAACTTGATATCCAGAACGGCGCCGATAATCTGGGTAATCTTACCTATATTCTTATCTGCCATTATTGTTTTCCTTTCTGCCAAATACGGAAATTTTTATGAAATCGCTTCCGCACCGGCAATAATTTCTGTTAATTCCTGTGTAATGGAACCCTGACGGGCTCTGTTATACAGTAACGTCAGGTTACTGATCATTTCCTCAGCATTGCTCGTTGCCGAATCCATCGCCTGCATTCTGGCACCGTTTTCACTTGCCACAGCCTCCACCAGCGCTCCGTAGATCAGACTGGTGATATATTTGGGAATCAGAAGATCGAGCGCTTCCTCATCCTTCGGCTCGAAGTTCATCGGAATGGAGAGTTTTTTCTCCTCATCCTGCACAGCCTTTGCATCGGTATCCACCGGCTCCTGCTCCCCTGCCTCTACCGGCAGAAGCTTTATCATCTTCGGAACATGTACAACCGTATTTTTAAAATAAGTATATGCAAGATAGATCTCCCCGATATTGCCTGCCGCAAACTCCTCCAGAAGTTTATTGGAAAGCTGCATGGCATCGGCATAGGCAGGCTCTTCAATAATATCCGAACCGTCCCAGGCAATATGATAGCCATATCTGCTCAGAGAATCCTTACCCTTTTTACCGATGCTGTATATCTCCAGTTCTTCTTTCTTCAGCTCGCCCCTTGTGATCAGCTTAACGATATTGGAGTTATAGCCGCCCGCAAGTCCTCTGTTGGAGGTAATGACGATCACTGCCTTTTTTGCCGAACTGCCGGGCTGCAGATAGCGATGCTGCATGCCGCTCGTCTTTTGCAGAATACTGTTCACTGTTTCATACATACAGTCAAAGTATGTCTTGGACTGCTCGGCACGCTGTTTGGCTCTTTGCAGCTTTACGGTGGAAACAAGCTTCATGGCTTTGGTGATCTGCTGGGTACTCTGGATACTGCCTTTACGTCTTTTTATGTCTCTCATAGACGCCATAACCGTCACCTACCTTTTTAAGCAAATGTTTTCTTAAACTCCTCAATTGCATTTTTCAGCTTCTGTTCCACTTCATCGGAGATCACCTTTTCATCCGCAATGCTTTTCGGAATCTCAGGATATTTTGTATCTAAAAATTCAAACAGTTCTCTCTCAAATCTCGTCACGTCCGCCACCGGAACATCCAGCAGGTACTTATTCGTCACCACATAGATAATGATAACCTGATACTGTACCGGCATCGGCTGATACTGGGGCTGCTTCAATACTTCCTTGATCCTTTCACCCTGTGCCAGCTTTTCTTTGGTATCCGCATCCAACTCGGAACCGAACTGGGAGAATGCCGCAAGCTCTCTGTACTGTGCCAGTTCCACACGGATCGGCGCCGCGATCTTCTTCATCGCCTTGATCTGTGCCGCACCGCCTACACGGGATACGGAAAGACCGGCGTTTACTGCCGGGCGGAAACCGGAGTTAAACATCTCTGTCTCCAGATAGATCTGTCCGTCTGTAATGGAGATAACGTTGGTCGGAATATAAGCCGACACGTCGCCCGCCTGTGTTTCGATGATCGGAAGCGCCGTCAGGCTTCCTCCGCCGTATTCATCGCTCATATGTGCCGCTCTCTCGAGCAGTCTGGAATGCAGATAGAAAACGTCACCGGGATATGCTTCACGCCCGGGGGGCCTTCTCAGCAGCAAAGAGAGTGTACGGTAAGCTGTTGCGTGCTTACTTAAGTCATCATAGATGACAAGTACATCTTCGCCGTTCTCCATCCATTCTTCACCGATCGTACACCCTGCGTAGGGCGCAATATACTGCAGGGGCGCCTGCTCGCTGGCTGTGGAAGCCACAACCGTCGTATATGCCATAGCGCCGTACTCCTCCAGCGTCTTCACAATAGAAGCTACCGTAGACGCCTTCTGGCCTATTGCCACGTAAATACACTTTACGCCCTGCCCCTTCTGGTTAATGATCGTATCTACTGCAAGTGCCGTCTTACCTGTCTGACGGTCACCGATGATCAGCTCACGCTGTCCCCGTCCAATGGGCACCATGGAGTCGATCGCCTTGATACCCGTCTGCAGCGGTGTATCAACGGATTTTCTCGTGATAACGCCGGATGCCACTCTTTCAATCTGACGGTATTTATCTGTCCGGATAGGTCCCTTTTCATCAATCGGCTGACCAAGAGCATTCACAACACGTCCCAGCATACAGTCGCCTACCGGCACTTCCACAACTCTGCCGGTGGTCTTAACGGTATCGCCTTCTTTGATATTCTGAGTGTTTCCGAGAAGTACCGCACCCACATTATCTTCTTCCAGGTTCATCACCATACCGTATACTTCGCCGGGGAACTCAAGGAGCTCACCCTGCATCGCTTTTTCCAGGCCGTGAATACGGGCAATTCCGTCGGCTACCTGTATCACTGTTCCTACTTCGGATACTTCCAGCTCTGCCGCATATCTCTTAATCTGATCCTTGATGACCGAACTTATCTCTTCTGGTCTTAAATTCATGAATCATACGCACCTTTCTTTAAAATTTAAAGCTAATTTTGAAGCTAATTTTGAAGCTGTATTTTCAGAAGCTGCTGCTCTAAATGATTCAGCTTTGTCCGAATACTGCTGTCTGCCACCCTGTCTCCTATCCGGATGACCATGCCGCCGATCAGCGATCCGTCCTCCTGATAGTGCATTTCCATTTCTTTAAATGCGGTGGTCTCAAGCAGCTTTGCTTCAACCTGCTTTTTCTGCTCTTCCCGAAGGGGCAGGGCAGATGTCACATACGCGACTCCGATTCCCTTGAGTTTCTTTCCCTCATCCAGAAAATACTGCATGATCTCCTGAATCTGGCCGTACCGGTCTTTTTCCACGATCAGCCGTATAAACCCTGTCAGTTCATCGGATACTCTTCCTTTAAAAACAGTCTCTATCACCTGAAGCTTTTCTTCCTTCATGATCTTCGGATGCTTCATAATATCCGAAAATTCCGGATTTTCCTCCAGCACCTTCAGCACGCTCTGAATCTCTTCAGTCAGTGCATCCACCCTGTTCTCAGAAACAGCCAGCTCGAAAATCGCTTCACCATAGGTTTTTGAAATTAACTTAGCCATGTATTTTCACCTATTTCTTTCAAAGTTTCTTCCACAAGACTGTCCTGAATGGAAACATCCACCGCACCCTCTGTGACTTTTCCAGCCATCATCGCTGCAATGGAAATCATTTCTTTCTTCACATCATCCGCTGCTTTCCGCTTCTCCAGTTCAGCTTCATTTCTTGCCTGCCTGATAATGGATGCCGCTTCCTGCTTCGCTTCTGTAATAATCCTGTTTTCATTGTCCAGAGCTTTCTTTCTGGCCTGTGTCAGAATGTCTTCCGCTTCTTTATCAATGTTTTTCAGCTTATCTTCATATTCCGCCTTTAATGCATCAGCGGATTCCATGCTCTCTTTGGCGTCTTCCAGTTCGCCCTTGATCTTTTCCTGTCTCTTTTTCAGCATATCCCTTGCCGGATTAAACAGGAAATGAGATGCGACCAAAAACAATGTAAACACTGCTATGATCATCAAGATCGCATCCTGCAGAAGCTGTCCTGTCAGATCGAACAGATAGTCAAATCCTTCCGCGCCGGAAAGCAATACAAGATTAGCATTCAGTAATGCGTTCAACCTGTAAACCTCCTTTCTCTGATTTTAAAGAATTTGAACTTTTTAAAAACAGTTCCTGAGGCTTATTTTATAATAAGGGGTTTAACAAACATTAACAGCATGGCAACAAGCAGACCGTAAAGACCTGTGGTCTCCGCTACCGCCTGGCCCAGAAGCATCGTAGAAGTAATATCGGATTTTGCGCCCGGGTTGCGCCCTACCGCGTTTGCCGCATAACCCGCTGCAATACCCTGGCCGATACCAGGTCCAATACCTGCGATAACCGCAAGGCCTGCACCGATTGCTGAACAGCCTAAGATAAAATAATTGTTAAATTCCATTTGTAGTTCCTCCTTCTTAGTTATGGTAATTAATATTAATAATTTTAATAATTAACCTTTGTAACCGTTAATCCGTATTGCAGGCATCAGCGATATAAGTCATCGTCAGCATACAGAATACATATGTCTGGATGCAGCCCGAAAACAGATCGAAATAGACATGCAGCGCTGCCGGCCATATGACTGCTATCTTCCCGAGCAGCCCATAGATAAGAGCCATCATTACCACGCCCGAGAGCACATTTGCAAACAGACGGAGCGACAGAGAGATCGGCACTGCCACATCGCCGATAATATTGATCGGCGCCCAGATCGGCCACGGATCACATAATCCCTTGATGACGCCCTTTACCTTCTGATGTTTAAACTTGTTAAACGTTATTAGGGTAAATGTCATCAGCCCCAGCGCCAGCGTCGTACCGTAATCCGCCGTAGGGGGCCTTAGCCCGAACAGACCGGAAATATTACAGACCAGAATGAAAATGAAGATCGTCCCGATATAATTGCGGAACGCCGGTGCGCTTTTTCCCATTGTACTGTCTATCATGCCATCCAGTTTTTCCACAATCAGCTCCACCACGTTCTGAAAACCGCCGGGGACTTCTGACGCATGTTTCATGGCATGATTCGCCGCAATAGAAAAACCTATCAATACAAGCATCACAATCAGCAGACAAACATGAGTGGTCGTAATCCAGAACGTATGCCCAAACAATTCATAGGAAAAAAGCCCATGTACCATAATGTCAATATCTGAACCGGAAGACAGTAAAATCGTACCCTGCACTCTCTCACCTCCTTCAATGTAATTTGTTTTTGCCTCATCCAAACTGCAGATGATTTTCCAAACTCAATTGGCAGGCCCATCACCTCTTTTTGCAGATTTTTTCTGAATCTGCAGAATAAGTTTATGAAGAAAGGGCTGTAGGTAAGCAGATACTTTCAGCCCCATTACTCCCAAAAACATTGCCAGCGGATTACCCACCTCAAAATACCAGGCGCACGCAACAACGCCGGCCACAACCACATAACGCAGCACCGACCACAAACCTGCCCGCACAGCCGTCCCCTTAACGGCCATGGCATCCACCGTGTCCAGGATCACTACCGCCATATTGACAGCCATACCCATTGCCAAAATAATGCCAATCCACAATCCCAGCGCATATTGCAGCTGATCCGCCGCAAACCACATGCCTGCAAACTGCACAACAAGCCCATAAAGCCCGATTCCAGCCAGCAATTCCGGCAATACTGGATTAATCCTTCTGAGCATGGTCTTTGCCCCCTTTTATAAAACTATAATCAGACGTCTTTTCCGCCGAATTTGGCAGAACGCTTGGAAGACGGCTGGCTGTCATAAACCCGCTTTGCCATCATAAAAATATTGCGGAAGCCTGCAAGCGCGCCAATCAGAAATAATGGGATCACGATCCAATCCATAGAAAACTTTTTACCTAAAAAAACGCCTGCAATTGTGCATAAAAAAATAGGCACCAGCATGTTAATTCCAAATTGCGTAATCAAAGCCAGTGAGCGGTATACGCTTTTGTCATATTTCACGCAAGACACCTCCCAATAAATATTACTTTGGGAATCGTTATTCTATTCCCTATATGGAGACATTATATCTATTTTTCACACAAATGTCCATTCATTCCTTAAATATTTTGCAACAATTCACTGTATTTTCTCAATAAATTCCCCACTTCCACGATAAACCGTCTATCTTCCAAGATTCGTGCCATGCCATTTTTCACTTGGCTTTGACAAATACACGACGATGGAATCATCCGTTTCCACGATACTCCCTTCCTGCGGCCATGTTTTCATTGTCTCACTCTGCCTCAATCCATTTTCAATCTGTTCTAACTGCGGCATATGCAGCACATAGCCTTCCAGTTCAAAAAAATCAATCATTCTTCCAATATTTCCACCGTCCCAGGAAAAAAAGGAACCGCCCAGAGAACCAGACTTTAAAATTGGGATGTCATCCATTTCTCTGCTTCCAATAAATACCACTGCTTTTGCGTGGTAATCATGCCCTTGTCTTTCAATATCATACATAATGGCGTCTGCGGTTGCCTTATCATGCTGGTATACGAGATAGCTATGATAATATATCTGGTTCATATTGGAGGCATTGGCAACCAAAATCCCTGCAAAAATAAGCCCTATGGCTCTTTCTGTCAAGCTTCTGGAAAACGACTCATAAATTATAAGAATTTCTATCATTCCAGCCAAGGATAATGCAATCATCATCCTTCCCGGGGTTTTATAAGTACCTAGTGCAAGATACAAGGAAAAAGGAGCGCATACAAGTCCCAGTGAAAATAACGCAATGCCTGCTTTCTGCGCCAATCCTTTCTTTTTCAAAAATAGCATCACAACAACTGCGATAAACAGAAGCATCAATATCCGAAGAGGAACAGCGCCATAAATACGCACGTCGTCAATTGTAATCCCCAATGAAACACGTGCCACATTCGCAAATGATAGAAATAAGGCATTCAGGATTCCTTTCTGATCTGTCCAGCCCAGATAATTTCCCGTCAAATAAGAAGCTGTCCCAACCATTTTTCCAATTCCCCAGTTAATTAGAAAGTATGCGACAATGGAAACGACGCTGTAGCAAGCCCCGGCGACCATCTCTTGCAGCAGCGGCGCCCCTTCCAGAAAACGACATAAGCACCAGGCAGCCACTGCCGTAACATAGACGCAGATCAAAGCCTGGTAAACGCCAAACGAAGCCACCAATAATACAAAAACTGCCGCTGCATTACATTTCTTATTCTTCATCCATGGCTTTACCGTGCCGATAAACGCTGCCGCCGTAAAGACCATCGCCATGCTTTCTGGTATAATCTGCATCGTAAATCCAAACGCTTCCCCTACGCATAGAGGAAGAGAATTATAGTAGCACAACATCATCAGCCGAATCCACCAATGATTTTTCTTTTCAAAATCAAAAAAGACATACCCAAACAACACACCTGAAAAATTCCAGAGCACTAGCCCAACTATATCTGTAAAAAACGGCGTAAAGCGTCCAAACCTGGTAAACATCAAATCATAAATGTAAATCCCGTAACGATTTTGAAGAAGCCAGGTTATAGAGCCTGAATCATTTAAAAGCCAGGTTTCTTCATCAATGTTTACCATATAGTGTGTCAACATAAAGCCAAAGCAAAACACAGAAAACACAAATGCTAGCAAAAACATCTTTTTATTTTCTTTCAAAAAGACGCTCATAACGAAAGTCTCACTTCCCGGTTTGAACGGGTATACTGATAATACCGCACCCCTGCCGCATCCAGCATCCGTTTGGAGGCTATCACCGACGGCGTGTCACAATACTTGTCACTGTCATAAACAACCGTCTTAATGCCTGATTGGATAATTGCCTTGGCACACTCGTTGCAGGGAAACAAGGACACATACAATTTCGCCCCTTCCAGGCTGCCGCCCCGATAATTCAATATGGCGTTCAATTCGCTGTGCGTCGTGTAAAAATACTTGTTCTCTGCCGGCTCTCCCTCCCGGTTCCAAGGAAATTCGTCGTCGGAACAGCCAATTGGAAATCCATTATACCCCATAGACAAAATCTTGTTATCCTGGCTGACAATACATGCCCCGACCTGAGTGCCAGGATCTTTGGAGCGCATTGCAGAAAGCATGGCAACTCCCATAAAATACTCATCCCAAGTAATATAATCCTGCTTTTTCTGGCTCATTCTGATTCCTCCTCTTTCAGCTTTCACACCTAAACAGCAAAAACCTATTACTGCGTTCCGAAAATCCGGTCCCCGGCATCGCCCAGCCCTGGAACAATATAGCCGTGATCATTTAATCTTTCATCCAAGCCTCCGATATAAATATCCACGTCTGGATGGGCTTCTTCCATCGCCTTGACTCCCTCTGGCGCCGCAATGACGCACATAAAATGAATATTTTTCACGCCCTTGTCTTTTAGCATACGAATTGCAGCCACTGCAGAGCCCCCGGTCGCCAGCATCGGATCCACCACGAATACTTCCCGCTCGGCACAGTCCTCTGGCAGCTTGCAATAATACTCCACAGGCTCTAAGGTCTCAGGATCACGATACAATCCAATATGTCCCACTTTTGCCGCCGGGATCATTGTCAGCATTCCTTCGACCATGCCTAGTCCTGCCCGGAGAATTGGAACCACTGCCAGCTTTTTACCTTTGAGCTCCTTTGCCTTCGTCTTACAAATCGGCGTCTCAATCTCAATCTCTTCCAGTTCCAGCTCCCTAGTAGCCTCATAACACATCAGCATAGCTATCTCGCTCACAATGCCGCGAAAATCCCGGGAGCCCGTGGTTGTTCTACGAATCCAGCCAATTTTGTGCTGAATCAAAGGATGTTTCATTACAATTACTTTTCCCATATCATTCTTCTCCTTCGTTGATAAGCTTTACCAGCTTTTGTATTGTCTTATTTAAAGTTTCATAACACAAGCCATATGACTGCAAAGTCCCCCCATAAGGATTTAATATCTCCAATTCATCCCCCACTAATTCTGTCAATACCTCGACATCTGTCTCAAGCGCTCCAGAATATTCTTCCAAGATCTTCCGCTTCTGAGCCGCCTCCATGACAAGGACTAAATGTTCTGGCTGCAAATCCTCCTCTTGTAACTGACAGGACATCTTTTCTTCCATATTAATGCCATTGCTGATAAGCACTGCTTCTGCTTTCTGATTCAATGGCTCTGGAAAAAGCACCACTAACCCCCTGCTCTCAATACCCACTGGGAATCTCATCGTATATTCCTTCAAAATAGCCTCAGCCATCGGCGCCCTCGCTGTTCCACTTTCACATACAAAAATAATTTTTTCGTATCGTTTCATGATTGCCGCCTCCATCTTCTCTACGCTTCAATGATCTGATGCCCAGCCGCCTTTAACATGCGATTCATGATTGCCTGTCCAATCCCAGAAGATGAGAAACTCTCAGAATATATAATGTCTACTTCCTGCTGGTCAAATTCCCGTAATATTGCATACAAATGCCTGGCCACGGTAGCTTCATCGCTCCTTGCTCCAATGCTTTTCACGATGCCATGGCAATAGCAGCCGCAGCTCTCATCTGTCCCGATAACCCCCGCCGTTTTCCCGGATCCTTCAGCTTCCTGTGTCAAATCATTGATTTTTTGCTGTACTTTCTCTTGTGCGCCATGAATCAAAATTAATTCGGCTTTCGGCGCATAGTGCTTATACTTCATTCCTGGCGCCTTTGGACGCACGCTAGGATCATCTTCTGCTAGTCCTGGGTCCAATCGCACTTCCCCGATGACTTCCCACATCATTTCCAGCGTAATGAATCCAGGTCTTAATATCATAGGAATATCTCCTGAAACATCGACAATGGTAGATTCAATCCCAATTCCGACAGCCCCGCCATCAAGAATCATAGGAATCCGCCCCTCCATGTCCTGAGCAACGTGTTCCGCCAATGTAGGACTTGGACGCCCTGAGACATTAGCGCTGGGGGCTGCAATATATCCGCCGCCTGCCTGAATCAATGCCAATGCCACTGGATGATCTGGCATGCGCACAGCCACAGTGTCTAGACCTCCCGTGGTCTGAAGCGGAACTTGCTTTGCTTTCTTAAAAATCATCGTCAGAGGCCCTGGCCAGAAACGTTGCGCCAATTTCACCGCCTGCCTTGGCACATGGCTGACAATCGCCGTCAGATCCTCCATGCGGGAAATATGTACGATAAGCGGGTTGTCTGAAGGACGTCCTTTCGCCTCGTAAATCTTTCTTGAGGCTTCTGGATTCAACGCGTCCGCCCCCAGACCGTAAACTGTTTCCGTCGGAAATGCGACTAGCCCGCCTTCTTGGATGATTTTTCC
>OFFZ01000759.1_pt1 | contig 18985 bp, 15 predicted proteins | sample 1521631 | NCBI WGS metagenome assembly OFFZ01 (sample SAMEA3504102, study PRJEB24116) | mouse gut metagenome | biome: mouse gut; feature: mouse-associated habitat; material: faeces | place: Denmark | collected 2011 | reverse complement strand
TTCTTCCGCTACCGGCCGGTCTGCCTGCTGCGCCAGAATATACTCTGCCAGCCCTTCCAGCCCTTTCTGCCTGGCCACACTGGCACGTGTCTTTCTCTTGGGTCTGTAGGGACGGTATAAATCTTCCACCACCACAAGCGTCTGTGCCGCCAGAATCTTTTCCCTTAGCTCCTGGGTCAGCTTCCCCTGTTCTTCAATACTGCCCAGCACCTGCTCCTTCTTTTCCTCCAGATTGCGCAGATACACCAGCCGTTCGTGGAGATCCCGCAGCTGCTCATCATTCAGGGAGCCGGTGGCTTCCTTTCTGTAACGGGAAATGAAGGGAATGGTACATCCCTCGTCTATCAGTTTCACGGCGGCTTCCCCCTGCCATTTTTCCACCTTCAGTTCGTCCCTGAGTGTGACATAAATATCCATAGTATAACCTTGCCTTTCTTTTCGTATTGCCTGTCGCCATTCATGATTATACTGGAAAATAAGGAAAACTGCAATCCGTAAATCGTTACCCGCTTCCTCCTTAAGCCAGCTTCCCATACACCATAGGGTTTGCGGCACCGCCATACATAAAAGTCCGGAAAAACAAACCGAATTTCACAAATAAGTTACCATAATAACATAAATTTCAAATGTGCATAAAAAGGCTGCCCCATGAAAAGCAGTCCTGGCCGGATGCGGCAATTTTTTATCCCATCCATTCCGGCCCAAAACGCTTTCATACGGCAGCCTCTGCCTGTGCAGATCCGGACCGTCTGGTCCGGCTTCTTATTCTCCCAGGTACATTTTCAGGCTCTCTTCAATTTTGTACAAAGTATCTTCCCTGGACTGTGATCCATTGAGGAAACCCTCCAGACTTTCCACCAGGGTCTCCCTTATCTTGGAATCATCCCCAACGGGCCGGTCCAGCTTCTCACACAACGCCAGCAGCTGCTCCGCCACTTCCCGGGAATAGGGCTTGCTTTCAAATTCCAGATATCCTCCATCCCCTGTGGAAATCATGGTAGAGGCGCTGTACATGGAACGGTCCTTTTCCGCCAGTTTCTTTATGGAATTCCTGTTTACCGGGAATCCCTCATAGGAATCCATGTCCTGAACCTGTTCCGACAATGCAAAGTTCATGAAATCTTTGGCCGTATCCAGATTCTTGCTCCTGGCGCTGAGTCCCATTTGCATGTAAGGCTGGAAACGGTTTTCGAATGCGGTGTACTCTCCCTTGATATAGTCCACCATGGTCATAGGGAACATACAGGCAACGAATCCTCCCACACTGTTGAAAGCGAGTTTCGCCGTGGAGGGAAGTTCCCATATACCGTAGACCAGCTCATTCTCGGGTCTGGAGGCAATGATACCGCAGTTATCCCCGATGATTTTCAGGTAATCCAGGTATTTCCCCATAACCTCCCTGTCCAGCTGCTTATCCTTCACGATCTTGTCACAAAAATAAGGATAAAATTTATCCACCAGTTCCGCCACGGTCTGGGATCCCATGTAACTGTAATCCGCATTCTGCAAAAATTCCGCCAGAGATTCTATTGTTCCCATCTCTTCTTTTGTAATATCCCTTCCCATGGCCATGTTAAAGCCGAACTGCAGGGGCACCACATATCTTTTTCCGTCCTCCCGTCTGTAACTGCCCGTAATATTGGACAATATCTGCCCGCTATCCTCCAGAGGCTTCACCACATCCTCCAGATTTTCCAGCAGTCCCTTCTCCGCATAGGAGTCCATGTTCAGATGATCCATTACCAGAATATCCGGCGCCTCGTCTCCCATAAGCATGGTATTCAGTTTCTGATAGACAGTATCATAGTCCGGGATTCCCTCATAGTACATGGGGTATTCGGTTTCAATATCGATCATGACTTCCGGATGCGCCTTATGATACATCGTCGCCGCCTGCTTCAGCAGGGAATTTTCATACACTGTGTACAGTTTCAAAACTTGTGTCACTTCCGAAACCGCATCCGGGTCAAATACATAACGGTTCAGTTTCATCCCATCTCCGGTCTCGAACAGCGCATAGACAGTCCCGTCCTCCAGGGCGGCAAAATCCAGGCACCAGCAGTCCGATATGGCGAAATCCGTGTCCATGCCCTCTATCAGCTTCTGCCATTCCCCTTCTGCATTACCGCCTTCCAGCCGGAAAATACCATCCTCTCCTCCTGCAAACAGCGTGCCATCTTTCAGAACTGCCAGGGCCATGCTGCCTGCCCCGCCAAAGACAACGGAACTGTCTCCGGAGCCGTTCCCGGGATGTGGAATGGACGTCATATTGCCGCTCTTTCCTTCCGCACGCTTTTCAAATTGTGTTCCGGAATTCAGATAGACATTTTTTCCATCCGTTATGACGCTGCCCTCGTAAAAAGAGTTCGCCGGTTCGCTCTCTATCACGCTTCCGTCCTCACCGGAGAGAATGTCCACGGATGTATAGGATACTGTCACCAGAGTGCCGTTTTCCAAAGCCGTCAGCCCCTGCACCATTTCAAAACCGCCCGTGTCTTCATTGGAGACAGTCCACTTTTCCGGTGTAATCTCTTCCACGGAATCTCCCTGCCCCTTCCAGAGATGCCCCATAAAGATTCCATCTTCCGTATACCCTGCGTACAGGTACTGTTTTCCATCTTTCCCGTACGCCAGTTCGGTTTCCATTAATTCACTTTCCGGCAAATCCATATTTTTCAGCCAGCCCTGGGTCACATCCGCAAAACCCGCATCCTGCTGTTCCCATTCCTGCAGTACGGTTTTCCCGTTTTCCTGCTTCCATGTCAGCAAGTGCACGCGTTCTTCCTGCACAAACATCTGTGCCACCTGGCTGCCTGCCAGCCCTTCCGGCAAAGTCTCCTGCCGCTCCACATATCTGCCCTTCTCTGTGCCGGCCGCGGCGCCGCCGCTTTGCTGCCCGGAATCGCTTTCCGCTCCTTTGTCAGCTTTCCCGCATCCGCCCAGTATACCTGCCAGAAGTGATATGACCGCCAGAAACGCCACACCTCTTCCACACTTTGCTTTTTTCATTTTCCTGCTGCCTCCTCGTCCGGCCCGCCTGGATTTGACAGGCCTTTTTCATAATCAATTTCATGGATATCTTATCAGGAAAATGTCAATTGCCTGTGACTGACTTGTGCCTAAGTTGTAAAATCTGATTCCCTGTCCTGTATTCCCCCGGAACATGTCTGCTCATTGTTCCTCTAATCATTGAGGAGACTCTCCAGGTAGAAATGAACATTGTATATTTCCGCCGCTTCTGCCAGCTCCCCTTCGGTCTTTGCCACCACAATGCTGCTGGTCTTTGCATGCGCAAACAGCATTCGGTCCCCCATGGCCTGGTATATGGCAATATCCTCCGTCCCCCACATAGCGTCTTTATCTTCCACCAGTATAAAATTGCCGCCTATGCCGAAGGATTCCGCATAATTCCACAAAAGCTCCATGAGTTTCTTATTGGTTTTATCCTGTGAAGGAAAATAACAGACTCCATCCGCATCCAGCACCTGCCCTGTCACTGCGTTGAGAACCAGTGTCAAGTCCAGGTACTGGTTGCTGATGGCTACGGTCCAGTAGCTGAAAATCTGGTTTTCTTCCCTGTCCTCCCCCTGGTTTCCCAAACGCTCCCAAAGGTAACAGTTTACCCTGAACTGCTCCAGACCGGAAAATCCGGTATACCCATCCGGCAGACCGAAAGCAGGTTCTGACAAGCTGACCGTCCCCGCATTCCCCTCCGCCAGGCCGGTTCCATAGTCCGGCGCTCCGAAAAAGGGCAGGAAAAACTCCTCTGCCCAGCGTTTTCCGTACGCAATGGCCTCCGTCATGGACATCTGCCCCGAACGCGGTTCATGAGGCGATACCTCGCCCGGGCCGTGCAGGTTTTCCAATACCTGCAGCAGTTGTTCTTTGGTCAGGTTCTCCCTCTCTGCCTGCACTTCCCCGCTTCCTCCCACTTCTGACTCTGTGGTGACAGGCATTTCCACCATGCCGCTCCTTTGCAGTATACTCATCTCTTCCGCCTCCAGACGGTATTTCACAAAAAACAGCCCTCCCGCGGCAAAGCCAAAGGCAAGCAGGATGCCGAAAACATTGGCAAATTCAAATTTCCACGCTTTCTTCTTCATCTTCTGCCCCGCCTTTCTCACATTTTAATACAAAGCTGACCTCGGTCCCATATCCCTTCCTGCTCTCGAAGACAAGCCTGCTGTTGTGAATTTTTGCAATTCTGTCCGACAAAGCCAGCCCCAGTCCGGCGCCGTGCTGCTTCCTGGACCGGGCTTTGTCCACCATATAAAAAGCTTCCGTGATCCTGCCCACCTCCTCGGCGGGAATCCCGCAGCCGTTATCTTCCACCGTAAAACTATAGCCTTTTTTCTCCTGCTTTCCGGTCAGCAGGATCTTTCCCTGCTCTCCCTCTTCATATTTTGTTCTGCCGCACGCCTTAGAAGCGTTATCGATCAGATTGCCGAACAAAGAACAGAGCAGATCCATATCTCCCCATACGATCCCCGGTGCGACGGTTTTCTCCAATACCACCTTTTTCTCCCATAAAAGCCGCTTCGTAAAACGCTCTATCTCATAGGCAAGTTCCCTTGCCTTTATGGGCTTTAACGTGATCCCCTGCTTATCCACCCGCACCAGTTCCATCATCTTATAGGAGAGCCGCTCCAGCCTCTTTCCCTGCTTGTATATATAATCCGAGGAACTCCGCTTCTCCTCCTCCGACAGGTTCATACTCCGCAGCATATCCCCGTAGCCGATGATGGACGTCAGCGGCGTTTTCAATTCATGGGCAAAAGCGCCCGTAAACTCCTCCTGCCGCCTCGCCGCATCCTCCAGATCCCAGATACTCTTCTCCAGCCTTCTTGCCATCCGGTTAAACTCCATCATCAGGCCCGCCAGTTCGTCCTCCCCCTTGACTTCCACCCGGCTCTGATAATTTCCTCTGGCGAAATCCCTTGTGGCTTTCATAAGCTGCCGGATCGGTTTCGTGAAATGGTATGCCAGAAACCAGGAGACAGGAACGGACAGCACAATTACAACCAGCACCATATTTCGGTACTGCTCATAAAGCCTGTCCCTTGCATCATACACATATTGAATATTTCTGCCGAATGCCAGATAATAGTTTCCGTTGCTGCTCCTGATCTGGGAAAGCGCTTCCAGATAATGCCCCGCCTCGGTATCGCTGAGGCGCCACATCGCCCGCTCCGTCCCGATATTCTCCGCCATCAGCGCCCCGTAATACATCCCGTTTTTATAGATAAGCTGCCGCTGCTCATTATACAGCGCAATGCCGTTCTCCTGATTCCCGATACTGTCCTCGATAGTTTCCGACATCTCTGTCATAACACTGTTCTCTATCGGATACCCCTCCGGCAAAGCTTCCATAGACGCCAAAAGCGCGAACTGAAACATTTTCCATTCTTCCAGTCCCCGCTCTTTTTCCCTCTCCAGCATGATCTGGAAAGACGTCTGTAAAAAAATGCAGCCGAATACCGCAAACAATATTACCAGCAGACATACGATCGCGGTAAACTGTTTCCAAAATAACTTCATAGCATAGTGCTCCTGAACCGGTATCCCACCTTATATACCGATTCGATCTGCTGCTCCAGCCCCGCCTTCCGGCGCAGCCTCTGTACATGCAGATCCACGGTCCGGCTGTCCCCCATATAAGGGCTGTCCCAGACCTGCTCATAGATCATCTCCCGGTACAGCGCCCGGTCGGGATTTCTCATAAACAGCAGCAGAAGGTCAAACTCCTTGCAGGTCAGGTTGATATCCCTGCCGCCTTTTTTCACCGTTCTTGCGACCACATTGATCTCCAGATCCCCGATTCTGATATCCTGCTCCACCTTATGGAACCTGCGCAGCACATTTTCCACCCGCGCCAGCAGTTCTATGATCTCAAAGGGCTTTGTAATATAGTCGTCCGCCCCCAGCCTTAACCCTTTTACCTTATCTATCGTCTCGCCCTTTGCCGACAAAAAGATCACCGGCATATTCAGGCTTTTCGCGTACTCCAGCAGTTCATACCCGTTGATACCGGGCAGCATGATATCAAACAGGCACAGATCATAACTGTTCTTTTCCAGCATATCCGCTCCCGTGTTCCCGTCATTTGCAACCTCACAGCTATAACCCGCATGCTGCAGATTGATCCTGATCAGGTTTGCAATCGCTTCCTCGTCTTCCACAATCAATATTTTATTCAAAGGCTCATCCTGCTCTTTCCCATTGCTGTCTGCGGACCGCTTAACCCTGCAGTCCCAATGTCTCTTCCATACGTAAAATCACCGCATCATACTCTCTGCTGTATTCTATAATGCATTTGCATCAAAGTTGTGTCATATTTTTAACAAAATGTTGCATATTTCCTTAACAAAATATTTACTGCGATCTTTTTTCTTTATCTATCCATAAGTCCGCAAATGCCAGAATATGCCGTTTTTTCTCCTGCATCCCGTTTTGCTCTTTTCAGAACGGAAAGAGCTTCGTTATGAGATTTTATAATTATATCACATACGAAGCCCATTTTCACTATATAGCATTCAATATACCAAAGCCCTGTTTTTTCCGCTCAGCGAATTCTGGCCACACTCTCTCCGGGCACCAGCTTAAACGGCACAACTCTGTGGATCGGATGCCCGCCGCGGACAAAGGCACGAAGCATGGAATCCACCCCCTGCTCTGCAAGCTGTTTCGTATCCTGCTGAATCGTTGTCAGCCGCGGCAGGGAATACTGCCCGGTGACAACACCGTCATATCCCACCACGGAAATATCCTCAGGCACCCGTTTTCCCATATCGCAGAACGCGCGGATCGCTCCGAGCGCCATCACATCACTCAGCGCAAAGACCGCCGTCAGATCCGGCCTGCGCAGCAACAGCCGCTCGGCTGCCGCATAGGCATCCGGCATGGAATACCTGCACTGCTCGCACTGCTGTTCCAGATCAAACGGAATCTGCAGCCGCTCGCAAGCCCTCCTGCATCCCTCCAGCCGACGGTAACTGATCTGCGTGCCGGATAAATTTCCGCCCAGAACACCGATATTGCGATGCCCCAGACGCGCCAGCAGATCAATCACCTGCTCGGCCGCCTGTTCATCATCCGTTGTAAAAGAGGAAAGGTTTTTAAATCCCAGACTCTCCGCGTTGTTTGTCAACAGTACACAGGGCACAGCGACCGGCCCGAAATCCGCCTTGAACTGCTCCAGATCACCGCCCAAAAACAAAAATCCCCGGGGCTTGCGCTCCCTGCAGAGTTTCAGCGCATATGCCACTTCATTGGCGTCCTCATCCAGATAATAAACAGCGGCATCCTGTCCCGCCTCCCGTAAGAGCGCCTGAATTTCTTCCACCAGATCGGCAAACAGCAGATTCTTCGTTCCCTTGACAATGATCGCAATACTCCCGCTCGCCTGCTGTTTTAAATGTTTTGCATTGGAGTTCGGCATAAAGCCATACTCATTCACAACAGCCATTACTTTCCTGCGCGTTTCCTCGCTGACATCCGGATGATTGTTGAGTACCCGTGACACCGTTGCCACACCGCATCCGGAAAATCTCGCAATATCCTTGATAGTCATATTAGCCCCTTTTCCTTCCGGCTTCCGGTTATGTCCGAAAAAGCCGGAATCCGCCTTTTTCATCAGCCTTTTACCGCGCCTGCCGCCACGCCTTTGATGATATGTTTCTGGCATGCAAGATAGAAGATAATAACCGGAATAATGCTCATCAGGATAAGCGCCATCGTCGCACCCAGATCCACCGTGCCGTAGCTTCCCTTCAGATACTGGATATGAATCGGGATCGTACGGTATTCGTTGATATCAAGTACCAGCACCGGCAGCAGATAGTCGTTCCACACCCACATGATCTCCAGAATCCCTACGGAGATCATCGTCGGCTTTAACATCGGGACAACCACCGTAAAGAAAGTCCTAACCGGCCCGCAGCCGTCGATGGATGCCGCTTCCTCGATCTCCAACGGAATCGCCTTCACGAAACCGACAAACATAAAGATTGCCAGCCCCGCTCCAAATCCCAGATAAACGATCGGAATCGTCCAGGGCGTATTCAGATGCAGCTTATCTGCCGTCTTTGACAAAGTGAACATCACCATCTGGAATGGTACGACCATGGAAAATACACACAAAAAGTACACTGCCCGGCAGAAAGCCGAATCCACTCTGGCAATATACCACGCCGCCATGGACGTACACAACAGGATCAGAAACGTGGACAGTAATGTGATCACAACACTGTACATGACACTCTTTGCAAAGGGATAGTTGCCAAATGTCATCCCCTTGATAAAGTTATCGAATCCGGCGCTCATCTCTCCGGTGGGGAGCGCAAAAGTATCGGTCTTGACAAAGGTATTTTGTTTAAAAGAATTGATCACTACCGCCAGCACGGGCAGTACATAAATAATGCTGACCACAGCCAATATCACAGAAAGAAGCGTTTTTCGTCCGCCCGCTGCGGAAACTGTATTCTTTTTCATTACTGCTGTACCTCCTTTTTACGTGTATAGCCAAGCTGAAGCAGTCCCAGGCCTGCCACCAGAATGAAGAAGATCACCGCTTTCGCCTGTGCCACGCCCTGTGAAGTGGTATTGGAACTGTAGAACGTATTGTAAATATTAAGCGCCAGCATCTCCGTCGTCTTGATGGTCGCGCCGCCCGGCTGGATCACGAAAGGCTGCCCTCCGGTAAGCGCCAGGTTCTGATCAAAGAGCTTGAAACCGTTTGTCAGAGAAAGGAAGATGCAGATCGTAAAGGAACTCATCACATTAGGAATCGTCACCTTAAATAATGTCTGCAGGGATGTCGCGCCGTCGATACGCGCCGCTTCCAGAATATCTCCCGGCACATTCTGCAGTCCCGCGATATAAATGATCATCATATAGCCGACCTGCTGCCAGCACATTAAGATAATCAGGCCCCAGAAGCCGTATTTGCTCTCCAGCAGAATGGATGTCTGATAACGTCCCAGAATACCATCAAAGATCATTGACCATATGTAACCTAATACAATGCCGCCGATCAGGTTCGGCATAAAAAATACGGTACGGAACAGATTGCTGCCTTTAATCTCCAGTGTCAGGAAATATGCCACCATAAACGCCAGCACATTGATAATAACCAGCGAGACAATGGCAAACATCGCCGTATACCAGAATGCATGGCGGAAAGACGCGTCCTGGAACACCTTCACGTAATTTGCAAAGCCGATAAACTTCGCATCAGAAATCAGACGGAACTGGCACATGGACAGCCAGATTCCCTGAATGAAAGGCCAGATGAAGCCGATGGTAAAAGCGATCAGCACGGGACCCATAAATAAAAATCCCCAGCGTCTGGTGGCCTTTGTAATGGAATTACTATTGGTGTTTTTCTTATTTTTCATGGTATCAACTCCCGGTTTTGGTTTTAAATAGTGAGCCGCGCCCACAATGCAGGATTCGCTCTGCGAATCCGTAAATCCGAAATGGTTTCCCTTTTGACTGAAAAGCGGGGCGGATAAAGTCCGTCCCGCCGCCTGTTTTCTATACCAGTCTTATATCCTTCATTTATCAGCCGTTTACGTTATTATATTCCACTGCCCAGCCGTCTACAAAAGCGGTACGTACTGTCTCCCAGTTTGCATCGGACTGATCTGCGTTATACTGATTCAGAGCGCTTACCAAAGTAGCACGATAAGAATCTACGTTAGGCTGGAAGTTGGTTGCCCAGTTCATGACATAGCATCCGTTTTCCGAATACTGGTTAGCTGCCGCAAGGAACCCGTTGGTGGACTCTGCCGCCTGCTTATAAGGCATAACGCCGAAGGTATCCACTAACTTACGGGAAGCATCAGGATCTGTTACACACCAAACCATAAAGTCCATCGTTGCCTGCTGGTCTTCCTCGGAAGCCTTGCAGTTGATCGCCCAGCAGTTCTCTGTACCGCAGTTCAAGCCTGCCTTTTCCTCACCGGCAACGCCGCAGTAGTAGGGGATCATCGTAGCATTCGGCACATCGTCTTTCACTGCTTCGTATTCCCAGGAACCGTTTACAAAAAATGCTGCCTTCCCTGTCTTGAATTCATTTTCCGCATCATGTCCGCCGGTAGCCAGTTCCTTCGGATCTGTCAGGCTGTTGTTGATGCAGAGGTCATACAGATTTTTAAAGTTATCCATATACTTTCCGGAGATAGTTGCCGGGCACTCTGTCCAGATATCGCCTTCCTGTTCATAATAATACTCCAGATTTGCCATATGTCCTGTAAAACGCCAGGAAGAAGAATCATCCATATCAGAGGAAGAGAACGCGTCAAAGCCAAGTTCGCCTGCGCGGGAGTGGATATCTTCTGCCACTGCCTTTAAGCTGTCAAAATCCTTGATCTCGTCCATGGTATGGCCTGCCGCTTCGATCAGATCGGGATTTACGATAATACCGTAGCACTCATAGCAGTAACCGATGGAAACCAGTTTGCCGCTCTCGTCATAGAGGTTGTAAGCGTCTGTATTCAGTTCATTGGCAATGGGTGTGCCTGTCAGATCCAGTGCATACTCAGCCCAACTCTTCACACCTTCCTGATTTCCGATAACAAACAATGTCGGGGGCGCGGATTTATCCATTTCAGACAGCAGCGTTGTGGAATATGTACCTGAAGCCGCCGTAACTACTTTCACCGGCACACCAGTCTGTTCCGTATAGGTCTTTGCGACGTCCTGTAATACTTCATCGGATTCGGGCTTAAAATTCAGCCAGTAAACGGAGCCGGAGCCCGAGTCCGAGTCACTGCTCTCTGCCCCCCCGTTTTCATCTGCCGCCGGAGCCTCTGTCCCGTCTGCTGCCGGGGTTTCCGTGTCTGCACTGTCGCCGCAGCCCGCCAACATGGACAGGGAAAGAACCGTACCAAGAGCCAGTGCTAAAAATTTGTTGTTCTTTTTCATTTTATATCCTCCTGTTTTGATAAATTTGTGTTATTGAAAACGCTACCGGAATCGTTACTGGTAACGTTTCCAATTCATGTATTTATTGTAACCTTTTTCACAAAAATATGCAAGAGGATTTTTCAATATACATCATTTTCAGGAATTTGTTCAAAAAACCAAATTAATTTTTAGCTATTTTGCACAATTCCCGCAGCTTAACAGCAGTATTATGGCATAAGACAAAACAAAGAGTCCGGCGTACCGGACTCTAAAACCGAAGCGCGGCCGCATCAGCCGCCATATTCCCTGAACACAGGCCATGCTTATTGCATTCCTCCGTATTACTCCCAGTTCATCCGCCCATACCTCAGGGCAGTTTCACGGATCTCATCCCGCAGTTTGGTGGAAAGCTGTTTTTCGGTGACGCGCCACCTCCAGTTAATTCCCACCGTGGAGGGTTTGTTGATCCGGCTGCGGTTGTCGCACCCCAGATAATCCTGCAGCGGAATGATACAGGCCTTCGACCTGCTGCGCATGATCAGCGCGATAAACGTCCGGTAAAGTTCCTCATCCGGCGTCAGATAATCGCACAGGTAATCCCTTGCCATCTGTCTCTCCCTCCCGGTGATGGACCGGAACCACCCGGTGATCGTCTCGTTGTCGTGGGTGCCCGTGTAAGCCACACTGTTCTCAATATAATTATGGGGCAGATAATCGTTTGCCGCGCCGGAATCCCTTGAATCAAAAGCAAACTCCAACACTTTCATACCCGGAAAACCGCTTTCCCGGACCAGTTCCCGGACAGAGTCCGTCACATAACCCAGATCCTCCGCAATCACTTCCCGCCTGCCCAGACGCTGCTCCACCCGGCGGAACAGATCGATGCCCGGGCCCTTTTCCCAGTGCCCTTCCTTTGCGGTCTCAGCGCCGTAAGGAATGGAAAAATACTCATCAAATCCCCTGAAATGATCGATCCGCACTACATCATACAGGCGAAAACAAAAGGAAAGCCTTGATATCCACCATTCATATCCGGTACTTCGATGATAGTCCCAGCGATAGAGCGGATTCCCCCAAAGCTGTCCGTCGGCAGAAAATCCGTCCGGCGGACAGCCCGCCACTGCGGTGGGAATGTTCTGCCCATCCAGCTGAAACAGTTCAGGACTCGCCCAGGTGTCCGCACTGTCCATTGCCACATAAATCGGGATATCCCCGATGATGCGTATGCCCTGCCGATTCGCGTAATCTTTCAGAGCATACCACTGCTCGAAAAACTTAAACTGCAGGTACTGGTGAAACTCGATCTCAAAATACAGCTCCCGCCTGTAGTAATCCATTGCATAGCCGTATCTAAGCCGGATATCCTCCGCCCACCCGCTCCATGCCGCACCGTCAAAGCGGGATTTCACCGCCATAAACAGAGCGTAATCTGAAAGCCACCAACGGTTTTCCTCCACAAAACGCAGATACGCCCGATTTTCCGTGACACGGCTCCGCTCATAGGCTTTGCGCAGCAGAGGATAACGGTTTTCATAAAGCTTTTGATATGCAATGTCCTGTTTTTCATTTCCCAGATCGGCAGCTTCGCACTCCTCTTTTGTCAGCACACCTTCCTCGATCAGCGCTTCCAGGCTGATAAAATAAGGATTTCCTGCAAAGGTGGAAAAAGACTGGTAGGGAGAATCGCCATAGCTTGTGGGGCCTAACGGCAGAATCTGCCAGTAAGTCTGCCCCGCCGCCTTAAGCCAGTCCACAAAATCGTAGGCGCTTTTGGAAAAGCAGCCGATGCCGTAAGCAGACGGCAGGCTGAATATCGGAAGTAAAATACCCGCAGTTCGTTTCATCAATACAGTTCCTTCTTTCTTTCAACTGTATTTGATAATATCACGTTCCGATTTTTCTTTCAAGAGCGGTTTCCACTTTACAAAACCTCTTCATCGCTATTTTCCTCCTCCGCCTCATGATACGCCAGCCTGATATCCTCCTTTGTAAGATGCCGGAATCGCTTCAGCCCCGCGCCGAGAATCCGGAAGCTGTTTACGATCGTGTCGAACACTCCCGCCTGATACATATTGACAAAAATGATCCCAATCGGTACCGCTATGATCATACCGAAAATACCCGACACCTTATAGCCGATATAAAGCAGAAAGACCGTCGGCAGCGTATGCATTCCCATGGAGTCCCCCATGATCTTCGGCTGGATCACCTGGCGCACGATCTGGGAAACGCCCCAGATAAGCGCCAGCCCGATGGCAAGCTTATAATTTCTCCCGAACACTTCAAATACGATCCACGGCCAGAGGATCGTCCCCGTTCCGAAAACCGGCAGAAAATCCAGCACCGCAATAAAGATCGCCAGTACCGGCGCATAGCTGATCCGAAGAATGAGCAGTCCTGCCGCCACGATCAGATAGATCCAGCATTCTATCTTAAGCTGCGCCTTCAAATAACCGCCTACCGCACTGGACAAACTCACCCGTATCATATCCCAGTATTTTTTCATGGTCTCCGGCATATAATCCTGCATGAAATTCCGCATATTGGCACGCTCCGCCGTAAACGCAAAAGCAGCCACAAGGCACATGATGACCGCCACAAACAGATTAGGCAGCTGCTTTGCCATACTTCCGAGCCACGACATGGAAGGCGTGCCGAGCCCGGCTACCCACTCTCCCAAAGAATTCTCCACATTCTCAAAAAAATAAGCCCAGCTCTCCTGCACATCCTTCGGCAGAGAAGCGAACAGCCGCGAAAAACTACGGCTGATCTCGTCGATCTGAAGCTGCAGGCCCTCCCAGATATCCGGCAGATCATGCATCAGCCCCTGTATCTGATCGATCAGAAACGCCGCTACGCCGTATCCGATCAGAACGATCAACGCGATCACCGCAATGATCACGCATGCCGTTCCCGCCTTTCGCCTGATCTTCAACTTCTCTTCCAGAAACTTCACCATAGGGCTTGCCAGCAGCGCAATGATCCACGCCACCACGAAGGGCATGAAAAATGACAATACTCTGGGCAGCACTATGATCAGTAAAACCAGTCCGATCAGCGCCAGTATAATATTGGTGAGTGCCTTGCAATAAGCTTTTGTTTCCTGTTTCATCCTGTGCTCTCCTGTTTTCCTCCGGCTCTTCTATCTTTCATGATCTCCGCCTTCCGGCATATTTCCCGCCGCCTTTTTAAACCGTCAGCTATTCCGTATCGTGCCGCCCGTTCAGACCGACAGCTATTCCGTAACATGCTCTCTTTTACCGCTTTCGGAATCTCCGGATCTCCTGTGCCGTGCGCTCTCCTGCCGTTTCCGGAATCATCAGATTTTCCGTACAATACCGCCCTGCACCTACCTCTTCAGCCGTCAGTCTTCCTGCTCCCCGTCCTCCTCAAAGGAGGCAAGCATATCATCCAGCAGCGCATATATCTCATCCCGCCCCTGTTTTGTCATGGCGGAAAAAGGTATGACGATCGTCTCTTTCGGCGCTTCCAGTCCCTCCCGTATCATCTTCATATGCTTTGACAGCTGGCTTCTTTTGATCTTATCCATCTTTGTCGCGATGATGATCGGAAAATACCCCTGCGCCCTCATCCATTCATACATCTGCTTATCATGCTTTCCCGGCTCATGCCGGATGTCGATGAGCAGAAATACCGCATACAGCATCTCGGAAGTATGGAGATATCTCTCTATCATCTTTCCCCATTTTTCCTTTACTGAAACATTCGCGTTGGCATAACCGTATCCCGGCAGATCCACCAGATAAAAATCATCATTCACATTGTAGTAATTGATCGTCTGGGTCTTTCCCGGCTGGGAGCTTGTGCGGGCTAATGACTTCCTGTTCATGATCGCATTGATCAGGGATGACTTCCCCACATTGCTCTTTCCCGCAAAGGCAACTTCCATTTTCGTATTTTCAGGAAACGTACTCGTGATACCGCATACCGTTTCCAGTTCCACTTTTTTGATAACCATATTTCCCTCTCTTATATTAGACGCCAAAATCCGTCAAAAGGATTCCCTTTTTGTATTAAAATTTCATAAAATAAAAAGAAAAGGAGGCGCACCGATCCTGACCGCCCCCTTTTATCTTTTATTTTTTATCGTCAGCAAATACCAAAAGCAGCATTGCCCTGTCTTTTGTCATCCTGCTTCTTACTTTGCTTCCCTGAGCTGTTCTCCCACATGAAGTACCAGCGGGCTGCTTTTGCCTTCGATCGCGTTCTTTGTGATAACGCACTCCTCGATCGTCTCGTCCGAGGGAATCCGGTACATCACATCCATCATGGCATGCTCCATAATGGAACGAAGGCCCCTTGCGCCGGTCTTTCTCTCCATTGCCATCTTAGCGATCGCCTCAACGGCATCCTCCTCGAAACTCAGCTTTACACCGTCTAAATCAAACAGTCTCTGGTACTGCTTGATCAGCGCATTTTTCGGCTCCTTCAGGATGCGTTTCAAGGCTTCTTCATCGAGTCCCTCCAACGCCACATTGATCGGCATACGCCCTACAAATTCCGGGATCAGCCCGAATTTTACCAGATCCTGCGGTGTAGCCTCCTTCAGCAGGGAATTCTTTCCGTAGATATTCTTCTTACCGGATACCTCCGCCCCGAAACCGATGGACTTCCGGTCCAGCCTTGTCTCGATGATCTTCTCAAGCCCGTCAAAAGCGCCGCCGCAGATAAACAGAATATTGGTGGTGTCGATCTGGATCAGCTCCTGATGGGGATGCTTTCTGCCGCCCTGCGGCGGTACGCTGGCTTCCGTGCCCTCGATGATCTTAAGGAGCGCCTGCTGTACGCCTTCGCCGGATACATCCCTTGTGATCGAGACATTCTCGCCCTTTTTGGTGATCTTATCGATCTCATCGATATAGATGATACCGTACTGCGCCCGCTCCACGTCATAGTCAGCCGCCTGGATCAGCTTCAGCAGGATATTTTCCACATCCTCGCCCACATAGCCGGCTTCCGTCAGCGTCGTCGCGTCCGCGATCGCAAAGGGCACGTTGATGATCTTCGCGAGAGTCTGCGCCAGATAGGTTTTTCCGGAGCCGGTGGGTCCTACGATAATGATGTTGCTCTTCTGCAGCTCCACATCATCCGGTCCCTGCTCCGCCAGCACTCGTTTATAGTGGTTATACACCGAAACCGCCAGCACCTTTTTCGCCTCTTCCTGTCCGATCACATAATCATCCAGAAATTCCTTGATTTCCACCGGTTTTAAGAGATTGATCTCCATCTCGTCCTGTACCGGCTGTTCTTCTTCGTACTCCTCCTCGATAATATCCGCACAGATATCCACACATTCGTCACAGATATAGATACCGTTCGGACCGGCGATCAGCTTCCTCACCTGATCCTGAGTTTTATTGCAGAAGGAGCATCTCACTCTGTTGTCATTATTCTTTCCTGCCATTTATTTTCCGATTCCTTTCCCGCCGTCCGGATTTTTCGCTTATTCCTTTTTGGAATCTTCGTCTTCCTTCTCACGGTTTGTCATAACTTTATCAATAATGCCAAATTCCATTGCTTCCTGTGCGCTCATCCAGTTATCACGTTCTGTCGCCGCACAGATCACCTCGTAATCCTTGCCGGTATTTTCCGCCAGCATCCGGTTCAATTTTTCTTTGGTCTTCAGCAGATGCTTTGTGGTGATCTCCACATCCGTCGCCTGTCCCTGGGCGCCGCCCAGAACCTGATGGATCATCACCTCCGCATTCGGAAGCGCAAACCGTTTTCCCTTCGTGCCGCCTGCCAAAAGGAAAGAGCCCATGCTGGCCGCAAGCCCGATACAGTTGGTGGACACGTCACATTTAATGTACTGCATTGTATCATAAATTGCAAGACCTGCCGACACGGAGCCGCCGGGGCTGTTAATATAGATCTGGATATCCTTTTCCGTATCCATCGCTTCCAGATATAAAAGCTGTGCCGTAATGGACGCCGCCATGGCGTCATTCACCTCACCTACCAGAAAGATGATCCTCTCCGCTAAAAGGCGGGAATAAATATCATAGGAACGCTCTCCCTGATTTGTCTGTTCAATAACATATGGTGTTAAATAATTTTTTATCATAACCCTTTCCTTCTTTCCCGGTTTTTTTATAAAAACTTCAACCTTTTTTAAGACTTCTCTTTAGACAACCAATGCTATAAAATCCGATTCTTCAAATTTTATAGCATTGTATTATGATTTATTCTGTTTACTCTTCTGTTTTTTCTTTTTCTACCGCATTTTCCGCCACAAACTCGATCGCTTTGCGCACCGCGATATCAGCCATGATGGATTTCTTTTCCTTCTCGCCCATCATCTCTTTCACCTTGTCCGCTTCGATCTGGTAAGCGTCCGCCATCACCTTCATCTCTTCCTCGTACTCTTCCTCGGAAGCAGTGATATTCTCTGCTTTTGCGACAGCTTCCATACAGAGTCTGGACTTGATCTTTCTCTCCGCCTGAGGCTTTAACTGCTCAAGCATACCCTCCTTCGTGGATCCGGTCATCTGCATATACTGCTCCATCTGGATACCCTGCATTGTGATCCTCTGGGCAAACTGGTCATACATCTGGCGCTGTTCCGTGGTGAGCATCGCTTCGGGAATCTCGATCTCGGCATTCTCCACAACTGCAGCCATTGCCGCATCTTCCTTTTCTTCCTTCGCCTGTTTTGCCTTTTTCTCCTCCAAGCCTTTTCTGACATTCGCTTTGTACTCTTCAAGAGTATCGTATTCGGAAACCTCGGAAGCGAACTCATCATCAAGCTCCGGCAGTTCCTTCGCCTTGATCTCTTTTACAGTGCATTTAAACACAGCGTCTTTTCCTGCAAGATGCTCTGCATTGTAGTCTTCCGGGAAGGTAACGTTTACTTCCACTTCCTTATTTAATTCCGCACCGATCAGCTGTTCTTCAAAACCCGGGATAAAAGCGCCGGAACCGATGGTCAGCGGATAATTCTCGCCCTTGCCGCCTTCAAAAGCAACGCCGTCCACAAAGCCCTCAAAATCAAGCTCTGTCATATCGCCGTCCTGTACCGGCCTGTCCTCCACGGACACCATCCTTGCGCTGTTGTCTCTCTCCCTGTCAATCTCCGCATTTACTTCCTCTTCGGTTACTTCAGCGGAAAATTTATCGATCTCAACGCCTTTATAATCACCCAGTTTTACTTCCGGCTTTAAGGCAACCACCGCCGTAAAGATAAAGGGCTTTCCGCTCTCGATCTGTACCACATCGATCTCGGGGGAAGAGGTGATCTCCTCCCCGCACTCTTCATAAGCCTTTTCATAAGCATCGGGAATAATCGCGTTTGCCGCGTCTTCATAGAAAATTCCTGCGCCGTACATATTTTCAATCATCTTCCGGGGTGCTTTTCCTTTTCTGAAGCCCGGAATCTGGATCCTGTTTCTCTGTCTCTTATAAACTGTATCCACAGCCTTCTCAAACTCTTCAGCCGACACTTCGATGGTCAGCTTTGCCATACTCTTTTCCAGTTTTTCTACCTGTAAACTCATTCTCCTATTTTCCTCCTTCATGGTGTTTATCCCCATGTACACAGTCATTTTACGATTATAGCACAGTTTTTTTTTAAATACCAGTGTTTTTTCCTGAATTTAAGCCATTTCTTGTAACAACTCAACCTTCGGCTTCTCTGTTACCATTTCTCTCCCGATTCTTTTTTCTTCCGGGCCCTTTATTTGGATTCCAGTTTCATCGTCAGCGCGATCCTCTTTTTCGCCACATCCACGGAGATCACCTTCACATCCACAATATCCCCGACGCTGACCGCCTCCAACGGATGTTTGATAAACCGGTCCGTCATCTGGGAAATATGCACCAGGCCGTCCTGATGAACGCCGATATCCACAAAGGCACCGAAGTCCACGATATTGCGCACTGTCCCTTTCAGTACCATCCCCGGTTTCAAATCCTCCAGATCCAGCACATCGCTGCGCAGGATCGGCGCAGGCATATCCTCCCTCGGGTCTCTTGCGGGCTTTTCCAGTTCCTTTACGATATCCTCCAGCGTCAGTTCCCCGATGCCCAGCTCCTGTGCCAGTTTCTTTTTATCTTTTAT
>OFFZ01000726.1_pt1 | contig 19321 bp, 23 predicted proteins | sample 1521631 | NCBI WGS metagenome assembly OFFZ01 (sample SAMEA3504102, study PRJEB24116) | mouse gut metagenome | biome: mouse gut; feature: mouse-associated habitat; material: faeces | place: Denmark | collected 2011 | reverse complement strand
CCCTTCATCTTTTGGAGTTACAGGGAAAGCCTCAACTCTCTACCGGCCTCTCCACTGCCTGGACAAATTCTACGCCGGGATAGCAGGTCTCTAAAAACGCCTGCCCGTCCTCAGTTGTTGTCAGCGCCTCTTCCAAGAGGAATCGGAAGTGTTCATCCAGCTCCTCCCTCCCGGTACTGGCCGCCAGGAAGAAGTCCTGGTCCGTATTCATCAGCACTCCGACCGCCGCGTCCTCCTCCGTAGTCAGGAGGTCCTCCGCAGGCAGGAACGCCACGTCTACGCCTCCATCCGCCAGCGCCTGGGCCGTAATGCCCCCGGCGGTGCCGATGGTGACCGTGGCCGGTTCCCCCAGCGTGCAGCCCGCTTCCTCCAGCGCGCCGTCCAGCAGCCGGGACAGCTCATCCAGACTGCCCAACATCCGGTCCGCGTCCTCCCAATCCACCATGACCTCCACGCTCAGGCTCTCCAGGAACAGAGGGCGGGGCTTCTCCGCCGGCTGATTTTCCTCCGGCTGGACGGAGGCTGGCGGCGGTGAGGGCTCCGGCGGCGTCTCCGGCTCCGCCCGGCGGCATCCTGCCAGCAGCAGGCAGACCGCTGCCAGAGCCCATACGATCCGTATCTTCATCTCACGCCAGCCCCAGCGCCGCCATCTCGGCGTTCACCTTGTCCTCGCAGGACCGCATGGCCAGGATGGTCCGCTCCATCAGGGTGTCCAGCTCCCAGCCCAGGCGCTCCGCTCCCTGGCGGATCACGTCCCGGCTGCACCCGGCGGCGAACTTCTTATCCTTGAATTTCTTCTTGAGACTGCTGACTTCCATGTCCTGGGTGCTCTTGCTGGGACGCATCCGGGCGGCGGCGCCGATGAGGCCCGTCAGCTCGTCGGCGGCAAAGAGGACCTTCTCCATCTCATGCTCCGGCTCCACGTCGGAGCACAGGCCGTAGGCGTGGCTGACCACGGCGTGGATCAGCTCCTCTCCGGCCCCGGCCTCCCGGAGGAGCTCGGGAGCCTTCTGGCAGTGCTGGTCGGGCCACTGCTCGAAGTCGATGTCGTGGAGCAGGCCCGCCAGAGCCCAGAAGTCCGCCTGCTCTCCGTAGCCCAGCTCTCCGGCGTACCATGCCATCACGCCCTCCACCGTCAGCGCGTGGAGGATGTGGAAGCTCTCCTTGTTATACTGGCGCAGCAGGGCCAGCGCCTCTTCTCTGGTGTGCAGCATGTTGATCTTCTCCTTATGTTCATTTTTGGTAAACTGTTAACAGACGATCCTGCCCAGCAGGGCCATCAATGCCTCCGCCCGCCGGTAGGACTGCTCCGACAGCCGCGCGAACAACTTTTGCAGGCAGATATCCAGGGCTTCCTCCGAGGCCCGCTGATAGTTGTAGCCGTTGCATGCCTCCTGGTGATAGCAGGCCCGGAGCGCCTTGGGCAGGTCCTCCCAGCACAGCCGCTCCACCGAGACGGCCGGCGTGTAGCGCTTCCCGGTGATCAGATAGTAGGCCGCGCACAGCTCCCGGGCGGCGGCGCGCTTCTCCATGGCCGCCTGCCGCAAGAGTCTGGCCGCCTCCCGGTTCCCGGCGCGGCAGGCCAGCGCCTGACAGCACCGGCTCTCCGCCAGCTCCTCCTGGAGGAAGGATTCCAGCACCTCCAGAGATTCCCTGGCCTCGGTGCCCATACAGCAGGGATCGGGCTCCGCCCCGGGGAGGTTCCCTCCGCCGCCCTCCTGGACGGGGACCGGAGCCGCCGTCTGAGGAACGGGAGCCGGGGCGGTCTCCGGGGCCTCCATCCCGGCTCCCGGGTCCTGGGAAAAGGGGTCCATACCGGGCGCGACCCGCTGCCAGACCCGGTCATACACGCGATAGTCATAGGCGGGGGATCGACCCTGTCCGCCGCAAAAAGGTGTGGTTTCCATAGCAACAGCCTCCTTTACTAGGCCATTGTATGCGAAAAAACCGGGTTTGGTTATTCCTCCGCTGTACCGATCACACCGCTTTTCAAGGCCAGCAGATGCTCCGCCGCCAGCCGGTAACCCTCAAAGCCATACCCTGCAATGGTTTTACAGCAGGCCAGCCGGACGTAGGAGACCTGCCGGAAGTCCTCCCGCCTGCTCACGTCGGAGATATGGACCTCTACCGCCGGAAGACCCACCGCCTTCAGCGCGTCCAGCAGGGCCACGCTGGTATGGGTATAGGCGGCGGGGTTCATCACAATGCCGTCCATCCGCCCATAGGCGGACTGGATGGCGTCCACCAGCGCCCCCTCGTGGTTGGACTGGAAGACCTCGCATTCGATCCCCAGCTCGCCGCAGAAAGCATGGATATAGTTTTCCAGATCGGCGTAGGTCTGTTTTCCATAGATATCCGGCTCCCGGATGCCCAGCATGTTCAAATTGGGTCCATTGAGGAACAGCAGCTTCACAAGCCGTTCACCTCCTCCAGAATGCTGCGGACCGCCTCTTCTATCGATCCGTTGTTGTCCGCCGTCAGGTCCGCGAAGGACCGGTACAGGGGCTCCCGCCGCTTCCACAGCGTATGGAGGTCTGTGCTCTGAGACACCGGACGCCCCGCCGTGGGCAGCTTCTCCAGGGAACGAACGATGTGGATGATGACCCCGTTCTGATGGAGGGGCCCATAGTTCTCCGGACGGGTCACCACGCCGCCGCCGGTGCTGAGGACGCAGCCAGTGCGGGCCCCCGCCTCCCGGACGATCCTGCTCTCCAGGGCGCGGAAGGCGTCCTCGCCCTCCTCCGCGAAGATCCGCGGGATGGGCTTGCGGGCCTCCTCCTCGATCATCCGGTCCAGATCCAGAAACTGCTTTCCCAGCATCCGGGCCAGGTTCCGGCCAATGGCGCTCTTGCCGCATCCGGGCATACCGATGAGCACTACGTTCCTCATCTGGGCGTTCAGGCTGGAAACGACCTCCTCCAGCCGCTCGTCCGGGATAGACGCCCCGGTGAAGAGCTCCGCCGCCCGCCTGGCCTGGGCCACCAGCATGGGCAGGCCGCAGGAGCAGGGGACGCCCCGCGCCTCCGCTTCCATGAGCAGCGCCGTACGCAGCGGGTTGTAGACCACGTCCAGCACGCCCTCCAGCCTGGGAAAGGCCTCCAGGGAAACGGGAGACGCGCCGCACCTGGGATACATCCCTACCGGCGTGGTATTGATGACCACCTGCGCGTCGGCGTGGCGGGAGAGGTTTTCATAGTTGTCCTCCCCATGCCGGGAGATCACCACGACCTGCGCCGCGCCCAGCTCCTTGGCGGCGGCCCGGGCCGTGCGGCTGGTGCCGCCGGAGCCCAGGACGATCACCTTTTTCCCCGCCATCTCCACACCGGCCCGCTTGGCCAGATAGATCAGGCCATCGATGTCCGTATTATACCCGACGAGCCGCCCGTCCCGGTTGACCACCGTGTTTACCGCGCCGATGGCCGCCGCCCGGGGGTCCACCTCGCCGCACAGGGGGATCACCGTCTGCTTGTAAGGGATGGTCACGTTCAGTCCCTTGAACGCCCGCCTGCGGAACAGCTCCTCCACCGCGTCCGGCGGCGTGGGATACAGCTGGTAGTCGTAGTCCGCCAGCGCCCGGTGGATCTGGGGAGAAAAGCTGTGGCCCAGCGTCTCCCCCAACAGTCCGTATTCCATTCAGAAAACCTCGCTGTACGCGCCCAGGAAGGTAAAGAAGTCCTCCTTCTCCAGCTGGCTGAGGACGGTCTGGGTGTCGGGATCGTGTACGGAGGCCTCCACGTCAAAGTAAAAGCGGAACTCGAAGTCCTTGCCGGGGATGGGACGGCTCTCCAGCTTGCAGATATTCAGCCCACGGGTGGCAAATTTGGCGATGAGGCTGTAGAGGGAGCCGGGACGGTGGCTGGCGGAGGCTACGAAGGTAATTTTGTTAGACCCGTCGTAGATCTCCAGATCCCGGGAGATGCAGATGAACCGGGTGTAGTTGTGGTCGGTGTTCGCCACCCGGTTGGAGAGGATCTCCAGCCCGTACAGCTCCGCGCACCCGGCGGAGGCGATGGCGGCCAGATCGCTGCGCCCGCTCTCGGAGACGTACTGGGCGGCCCGGGCGTTGTTGTCGAAGACAGTGACCTTCACGCCGCTGCTCTTGAGGAAATCCCCGCACTGGTTCAGGGCCTGCTCATGGGCCACCACCTCTTTGATGTCCGCCTGCTTCACGCCGGGACGGGCCAGCAGGCAGTGCTCCACCTTCAGTTTCAGGCTGCGCACGATCTTGCAGTTGTATTTTTCCATCAGGTCGTAGACCTCGGTAACGGACCCGGCGGAGGAGTTCTCGATGGGCAGGATGCCGTACCGGCACATACCGGCCTCCACCGCCCGGAACACGCCGTCAAAGCGCCCGAAGTACATGATCTGGGGCAGGGAGAACATCTTGGTGCAGGCCATCTGGGAGTAGGCCCCCTCGGCCCCCTGGCAGGCCACCACCGCCCGGCTGGGAAACTGCCCGGAGGATTTCGCCGCCGCCGCGATCTCCCGGCACAGAGCGGACTCCCCGGTGTTCAGCCGGTTCTCCTGATAATCCCGGCTCAGCTCCAGCAGGGTGGAGAAGAGGATCTTGGTGTACTCCTGCAGCTCCTCCCCGCACGCCCCGGTGACCCGGTAGAGGATGTCCCACTCCCGGCCCGCGTGCAGGACGGGGGTGTTGTGCTCCTTCTTGTAGTCCGCTACGTTTTTGACAGTCTCCATGCGCTGCTTGAACAGCGACACGAGCTGGTCGTCGATCTGGTCCAGCTGGGCCCGGTAATCTTGCAGATCCATGATGGTTTTCCTCCAAACGTTCTCTGTTTTTTGCCAAGTTAAAATTCAAGAATATGCGAACTGGAACGCATCAAAAATTGAAATATGGTAATCCAATATACTCTTCAGGCAGTTCATCCCCAACGTATACACCGGTTAGGGTCGTTAACAGCACAGACTGTTCCTCGCAGACATGTTGATTCAGGTAATCAATAAAATCCTTCTCATTATAGCAAACACCGGTCACATCGCCCATTTTCACTCGGTATTTCGCAGCGTCAGGGCTTTTATGCAGCCAATCACAGCAAAACTCCATACAGTATTTCTCAAGATCACCGGCTACCTCGTCCGGAACGGAGAACAGGCTTATTTCGCCATCCGCGCTTAACAATACTTTTTTCACAGCATTTCTCCTCAAATTCTGACTGGCCGTTTCTGACTGGCCGTCCCATGCGCCGTCCAACACGATCAGTAAGTCACTCCAGCATCATATCCAGCACCGTCAGCGCCGCCACGGCCTCCGCCACCGGCACGGCTCTTGGCACGATGCAGGGATCGTGCCGCCCGTGGATGACCAGCGGGGCGTTTTCCTTTGTTTCAAGGTCCACTGTCTCCTGCTCCCGGGAGATGGACGCGGTGGGCTTCACGGCAATATTGACCACCAGGGGCATCCCGCTGGTGATGCCTCCCAGCACGCCGCCGGCGTGGTTGGTGCGGGTCCTCACCCTGCCGTCCTCCATGATAAAGGGGTCGTTGTGGACGCTGCCCCGCATCCCGGCGGCGGCAAAGCCCGTGCCGAAGGACACCCCCCGCACGGCGGGGATGCCGAACAGCGCCGCCGCCAGACGGTTCTCTACCCCGCCGAACATGGGCTCTCCCACTCCCGCCGGGAGCCCCAGGACGAAGCACCGGATCACGCCGCCCACGGAGTCCTGCTCCATCCGCGCCGCCTCGACGGCCTGGCGCATATTCATCCCCGCCGTGTCGTCAAACACGGGGAAGGGCTTGTGGAGAAGAACCTCCAGGTCCTCCCGGCTGACGGACGCGAAGTCCGGAGGAGCGTCGACAATATTCTCTATTTGTCCGATATGGGCCGCAACAGTAACACCTCTCTGCTCCAGGAGCTGTAAAGCAAAAGCCCCTGCAAAGCACAGAGGAGCCGTCAGGCGTCCTGAGAACTGTCCGCCTCCCCGGATGTCGTAATTTTCGCCATATTTGACCATGGCGGTATAATCGGCGTGGGAGGGCCGGGGGGTGCGCTTGAGGCCGGAATAATCCCTGCTGTGCTGGTCGCCGTTGTGGATGACCATAGCCACCGGCGCACCGCAGGTCCTGCCGTCCACCAAGCCGGAAAGAATTTCGGGCGTATCGCTCTCCTTCCGGGGGGTGGACCAGGCGTTCTGCCCCGGGGCCCTCCGGGCCATGAAGGCGGCAACCCGCTCCATATCTGGCGCGAAGCCCGCCGGGAGGCCGTCGATGACGCATCCGATGGCGGGGGCGTGGGACTGTCCGAAGACGGTGACCTTCAATTTATTCCCCAGTGTGTTCATGGAAGAGCCCTCCTAACATGCGGTAGTGTTCCCAGAAATCAGGGTAGGATTTTGCCACGCACTCCGCGCCCAGGAGCGTCACCGGCTCCCGGCAGCGGGTGGCGGCAATGGCCGCCATCATGGCGATGCGGTGGTCGTTGCAGCAGTCCACGGTCCCGCCGGTCAGACCGTCTCGCCCGTAAATGGTCAGGCTGTCGGGGTGTTCCGTCACCCGTGCCCCCAGGGCGTTCAGCGCGGCGGTGATGGCGGCAAGGCGGTCGCTCTCCTTGATGCGCAGGCGTCCGGCGTTGACCAGCCGGGTTGTTCCCTGCCGCACCGCCGCAGCCGTCGCCACAGGCGGGGCCAGGTCCGGACAGCCGGACATGTCGATCTCAGTATCCCCGGGCTGGGACAGCTCCAGGCAGCAGGACTCGATCACCCGGTCGCCCTGTGTGGAATATTGGGAAACGCCCCGCACATCCACCGTACACCCCAGACAGTTGGCCGCGTACCAGAACGCCGCCTGGGACCAGTCCCCCTCCACCGTGACCTCCGCCCTTTGATACCGGCGGCCGCCGGAAATGAGGTAATGGGGCGGGAGGGAGCGGGTAGAGGCGATGTCTACGCCAAATTCGTGCATCGCGTCCAGGGTCATGCCGATATATCCCTCGCTCTCCAGCGGGGTAGTGGGAATAATCACCGACGGCCCGTCCAGCAAAGGCAGGGCCAGCAGCAGGCCGGTAAAAAACTGGCTGGACACGTTTCCCGGCAGGCGGTACTCCCCCGGCGTCAGACGGCCCTCCACCGTGAGGACGCCGTCCTTCTGCTCATACCGGACGCCCTTCTCGTCAAAAAGGTCGAAATAGGGCTTCTGGGGCCGCTCCATCAGCCGTCCGTGACCGGTGAAGACGCCGCCGCCTCGAAGGGCCAAGGCGAGGGGAATCAAAAAGCGGAGGGTGGAGCCCGATTCCCCACAGTCTAATTCCGGCAGAGTTCGACGGTCTGTAGTCAATTCCGCCAAACACCGGCGGGTGGCGCGGATGTCCTGGGAATCCGCCAGGTTGTGGATCACGCTTCCCTCCCCCGCCAGGGCGGCGCAGATGAGCAGGCGGTGGGCCTGGGACTTGCTGGGGGGCGGGGTGACGGTCCCGGAAAGTTTTCCAGGTGTGATGCTGAGATTCATAGGGCGTCCTCCGTAAATTCCCGCAGGCCCTCCAGATCCAGCCGCACGGTCTCCGCCCGGCCTACCTCCTTCAGCACCACCACGTCGATGCTGCCGCCGTCCCGCTTCTTGTCGCCGGTGGCGGCGGCGTAGAGCTCCGAAGCGGTATAGGGACACTCCGTGGGCAGATCGAACCGGCGGCAGGCCGCGCGGACCGCCTCCAGCGTCCCAGCGGGACTGTACCCCAGCCGCTCCGCCGCCCGGGAAGCCAGGACCATGCCCACCGCCACCGCCCGGCCGTGGGCCACGGTGTACCCGCTGCACTTCTCGATGGCGTGTCCCAGGGTGTGGCCGAAGTTCAGGAGCTTGCGCTTGCCGCGCTCCTTCTCATCCTCGCCTACCACGGCGGCTTTGATCTCCACATTGCGCCGGACCACCTCGTCCATGCCGCCGCGAACGTCGCCGGTCATGAGGAAGCGGTAGAAGTCCCTGTCGGCAATGAGCCCGTGCTTCAGCGTCTCCGCCATGCCGTCGGCAAAGGCGTCCGGGGGCAGGGTCCGGAAGGTGTCCGTATCGCAGATCACCATTTTCGGCTGGTGGAAGGCCCCCGCCAGATTCTTCCCCGCCGCCAGGTCGATGGCGGTCTTCCCCCCCACGGAGGAATCGGACGCGGCCAGGAAGGTGGTGGGCATCTGGATATAGTCGATGCCCCGCTGGTAGGCGGCGGCGGCAAACCCCGCCATATCCCCCGTCACGCCGCCTCCCAGGGCGACCACGAAGTCGGAGCGGGTCAGTTTATTTTCCGCCAGAAATTCCAGCATCCCGCCGAAGGTCCCCAGATTTTTGCTCTGCTCCCCCGCCGGGAAGGCGTGGAGGCACACCCGGAAACCCGCCTCCTGGAGGGAGCGGCACACGGCGGCGGCATAAAGCTTTTCCACCGTGGTATCGGTGATAACGGCGCAGGTCCGGGAGCCGGTCACTCCCGCGATCAGCTCCCCGGCCCGTTCCAGCAGGCCGGGGCCGATGTGGACGGGATAGGGCGTGGACGCATTGACGGTAATGGTCTGCATAAAAATCACTCCTTGGTAAGGATATCGAGGCTGTGGTTGGTGGCGCCAATGAGGTCCGGGCGCTCGCAGATGGAGAGATGGTATTTGACGTAGGCCTGGTACACCGCTTCGGAGAAATTGGGGAGCCGGTCCTTGATATAGCGGGTAAACAGGTCGGAGGCCACGATCTTTTCCCGCTTCAAGCCCGCTTCCCGGTTTAATTCGTCAATGTCCTCCAGCCGTACCAGCTCAAAAATTTCCGCCGGTTCGGAGATGCAGTGGTAATCCGCCGTCAGCAGTCCCCTGGTGAGATAGTCCATCATCTCGCTGCCGTCACCGGCAAAAATATACTGGATGATGGTGGCCTCGTTCATGCAGTAGGCGGCGAAAATGCGGCCGCCGGGCTTCACGATCCGCTTGGCCTCCCGGAGGACAGTCAGCTTATCCTCCTTGGTGTAGAGATGGTACAGCGGCCCGAACAGCAGTACCGCATCGAAGCTCTCGTCCGCGAACCGGCTCAGGTCCAGGGCGTTGCCCTGCTCTACGGGAATTTCCGCCCCGCACGCCTTCAAATTCTCCCGGAACACCTCGATGTTGTGCTCTACCAACTCGACAGCGTGGACGTCGTAGCCGTCCATGGCCAGGGCCATGGAGTAGACCCCGGTGCCCGCGCCCACGTCCAGGATCTTCGCCCCCTGGGGCACGTACTGACGGATATACTTCATATTGGTGGTGAACTCCACGCTGCCGTGGCGGGACTTGGTCCGCTCGTCCTCGTTGTAGTTGTTGTAGTAGTCGGTGATATAGCTGGTATTCATAGCGCTTCTCCTTCCTCAACGATCCTTATCGATTGCTTCCTTGATCTCCCGGGCGTGTCTGAGCATATCCTTCAGCCGATCCCGGTCCCCACGGCGGATGGTGTACGCGAAGGCCGCAAGCTCCTCGACCAGGGTGTCGATCTCCCGGACCAGGGCCCCCTGGTTCTCCAGGAACAGCTCCGTCCACATCTCCTCGTTGAGCTTGGCCACCCTGGTCATATCCTTGAAGCTCCCGGCGGAAAAGCCCTCGAAATTGGGGGCCGAGGGACTGCCCACATAGGCGCAGCTCACCACGTGGGCCAGCTGGGAGGTGTAGGCGATGATGTGGTCGTGCTCCTCCGGCGTGGAGAGCTGGAGATGCCCGAATCCCAGCCGCCGCGCCAGTTCCCAAATGCCGTCCAGGCACTCCCGGGGCGTGCCCGGGTAGGGCGTCAGGATCAGGGACGCCCCCTGGAACAGCTCCGGGAAGGCGTGTCCGTACCCGGAACGCTCGATGCCCGCCATGGGGTGCCCCCCCACGAACCAGAACCCGGCGTCTTTCACCACGTCCGCCAGGGGCGTACAGACCACGCCCTTCACGCCGCCGCAGTCCATGACCACGCCGCCCTTCCGGAAATGGTCCCTGTGCGCGGAGACATACTCCACCACCGCCTGGGGGTACAGGGCGATGATCACCAGATCGCACTCCGCCAGCCGGTCCGCCGTCAGCGCGGCGGACACCACCCCCTCGTCCAGGGCCCGGCTGAGCACCGCGCCGTCCGTATCATAGCCCAGCAGGGTGCAGTCCGTATATTGACGGACGGCCTTGGCCATGCTGCCCCCGATGAGGCCCAGGCCGGCGACGCCAACTGTCTTGATCATAAAGCGGCTCCTTTCCCATAATGAAAGCAGTATACCACACTCTTCCCGGAATGTGGAGACAAAAGTGAAGCGCCCCCTAAATTTTATCATTTTTTCCAAAATCTGGTTGCATGTTCCCCTTCAGATGTGGTATGGTAATGGCAGGCAGAAGATCGAAAGCTTTTCCCATATCTGTGATCAAAGAAATGAGGAATGTCCGTGGCCAGAGGATATCAAAATTATCGCGGCCGGCGTTCGGCGGGGACGGTGGCGGCCATCGTGCTGCTGGTCCTGGTCCTGATCGCCGCGTGCGGCTTTATTTTCGCGCAGCAATATATTTCCTATGCGGATGACGGCAGGATATATCTGGACCTTCCCTACTTCGGGCGGGTCTACCTTCCCACTCCCGCTCCCCCGCCGCCGGAGGAGGATCCCGACGCGGAACCTGAGCCGCCCCCGGTCCAGCTGGTGATCGACGAGCCGGAGCCCGAACCTGAGCCGGAACCGGAGCCCGAACCCGAGGACCTCTTCGGGGACCACCGCCTGGCGGAGCTGTCCGCCCTGCCCGCCGACGGGACGGCCCTGACGGCGCTGCTGGCGGAAACGGGGGCCAACGGCTTCGTCTACTCCGTCCGGAACGACAAGGGCGAGATCTTCTGGGCCTCCCCCACCGGCCAGAAGAACGCGGTGAAGGGGGACGAGGCGGCTTCGGCCCAGCTCCGGGACCTGTGCGGGACGGACGGCGTCTGGTCCGTAGCCCGGTTCAACGTGCTCCACGACAGCTACTACGCCTTCGCCAACATGAAGGAAGCCGCCATCTGTCAGGCCAACGGCTACGTGTGGTATGACAGCCAGTCCTGGCACTGGCTGGAGCCGGAGAAGGAGCTGGCCCGGCAGTATGTGTCCGGCCTGGCGGCGGAGTGCGCCCAGCTGGGCTTTGACGAGCTGCTGCTGGAGGAGCTGTGCTACCCGACCCGGGGCAAGCTTCACAAGATCAGCTATAAGGACAATACCATGGAGAAAAAGGACGCCCTGGCCCTGGTGCTCACCGATCTGCGCGCGGCCCTGGAGCCCTATGGCGTCAAGCTCTCCCTGCTGCTGACCGAAAACCAGATCCTGGAGGACACCAGCGCGGACTCCGGCGTGGACCTGGCGGCGCTGCTGCCGCTGGTGGACGGGGTCTACGTCCAGGCCGCTGATCCCGAAGCCGTCCGGGCGGCTCTGGCGGCTCCGCCGGAGGCGGAGCGGTGGCCGGAATTGGTGCTCATCACCGCGGAGCCGGGAGGGGCGGACAACTGGTGCGTTCCCGCCGGTTGAGGCAGCCGTAAAAACCTTATAAAAATGTCTAAAAAGGGGCTGCGGGCAGAGATGTCCACGGCCCCTTTCTGACGCTGGAAACAGCCGCGCCAAAGGGCAATGAGCATAACCGACAAAAACAAAGCGGCATGTATTTTCAATTCTACGTGATTTTGACGAATTGCGTAAATCTTGGTAAAATATCTGGTATTGCCAAAGGAATCGTGCTATACTATTTGATACCTGTGTTATCGTTAGGATCGGTTGGCAAAAACCGCCTTTCCGACCGGTTCTGAGGCAGCAGGCACTTCAAAAAATATCATATCAGATCGGTAGAAAGGGGTGAGACAATGTCACTGGAAGCCATAACCAAGATCCGCTCCGTGGAGGAGAACATGGACCAGGCCAAAGCCGACGCCAAGGCCCGCGCCCAGAAGCTGGCCGCCGAAGCCGAGCGGGAGGGGCGCGCTTTGCTGCAAAAAGGCAGGGAGGAATCCGCAAAGTCCGCCGCCGCCGAAATGAAAAAGGCGGAGGAGGAAGCCGCCAAGCGGCGGGACGATATCCTGCGTCAGGCGGAAAAGGACTGCGAAGCGTTGAAAAAGCAGGCCGGCTCGCGCATGGACAAAGCGGCGCAGGCGATCTTAGGAAGGGTGGTAGGAAACTAAAATGGCAATCGTCAAAATGAAACGGCTCCGGCTGATCGCCCTCGCCCAGGATAGGGACGCCCTGCTGTCGAGTCTGCTTCATGTGGGCTGTGTGGAGCTCCGGGAACCGGAGGGCGAGCTGTCGGAGGAGAACGGGGCGGCCCTGCTGCACCACGACGTCTCCCTCTTGACGGACGCCAAGGGGGACCTGACCCAGCTCCAGCACGCCATCGAGGTACTGGACAAATACGCTCCCCGGAAGAAGCCCCTCCTCTCCCTGCGCCCCACCATGAAGGAGGCTGACCTTCTGGACGCGGCCGCCCGGCGTTCCGCCCTGGAAAAGGCGGAGACCATCAACGGCCACGCCCGGGCCATCGGGCAGCTGAACGCCCGGGAGACCCGGGTCCACGCCGACCGGCTGGCCCTCCAGCCCTGGGAGAACTGCGACATCCCTCTGGAGACCAAGGGCACGGCCAAGGCCGAGGTCCTGCTGGGCGCCGTGCCCGCCACGGCGGAGCTCAGCGCCCTCGCCGGGGCCCTGGACGAGGCCGCGGGAGCGGCGGAGGTCCGGGAGCTGAGCGTGGACCGGGAACAGCGGTATCTGGAGATCCTGGTACACAAGGACTGCCGTCAGGAGGCGCTGGACGCCCTGCGCTCCTTCGGCTTCAGCTTCGCCCAGCTGAAGGACCTGACCGGCACGGCCAAAGAGAACATCACCCGGCTGGGCCGGGAGCTGGACGAGATCTCCGCCCAGCGAAACAAGGAGATCGAGGCCGTCCGCCAGATGGGCTCCTGCGCCAATGAGCTGCAGCTGGGCCTGGACCGGGTGGAGCAGGTCGTGGCCACGGAGAGCGCCAAGGAGCGGCTGCTCACCGGCGGGTCCATCCTCTACCTGGAGGGCTGGGCCTCCGTCCCGGAGATCCCCCAGCTGGAGAAGGCGCTGGCCAAGTTCGACTGCGCCTATGAGCTGGAGGAGCCGGCGAAGGACGAGTACCCCCAGGTGCCCGTGGAGCTGCGCAACGGTAAGCTGGTGCGCCCCATGAACATGGTCACCGACATGTACTCCCTGCCGGCCTACGGCACTGTGGACCCCAACCCCCTGATGGCCCCCTTCTTCATCGTATTCTACGGCATGATGATGGCGGACATGGGGTACGGGATCATCATGATGCTCCTCTCGCTGATCGTCATGAAGAAGTCGAAGCCCAACGGGGCCACCATGCGCTACATGATCCCCCTGATGGGCCTGTGCGGCATCAGCACCTTTATCTGGGGCTTCCTCACCGGCGGCTTCTTCGGCGACCTGATCCCCCAGATGCGGGGCATCCTGACCGGGGTGGACCCGGAGAGCATCCCCCTGTGGTCCCTGTTCTCCCCCCTGGACGACGCGCTGATGGTGCTGATGGGCTCCCTGGTTCTGGGCGTCATTCAGATCTTCACCGGCATGATCGTCAGCATGTATAAGCAGATCAAGGGTGGAGAGACCATGGCGGCCCTGTGCAACGAGGGCGCGTGGTTTGCCGTGTTCATCCTGGCCGGTGCGGGCTTCGCCATTGGCAAGCTCAGCTGGGGCCTCATCGCCGGACTGGTGATCCTGGTGATCGCCAACGCTTACGGCAAGAAGGGCTTCGGCATCATCACCGGCGTCTTCGGCGCCCTTTACAACGGCATTACCGGTTATTTCAGTGATATCATGTCTTATTCCCGCCTCATGGCCCTGATGCTGGCCGGCGCGGTGGTGGCCCAGGTGTTCAACAAGCTGGGCGCGATCACCGGCAACATCGTCACCTTCTTCATCATCGCCATGATCGGCAACGCGCTGAACTTCGCGCTGAACATCCTGGGCTGCTTCGTCCACGACATGCGCCTGCAGTGCCTGGAGTTCTTCGGCCGGTTCTATGAGGACGGCGGCAAGCCCTTCCGTCCCTTGAATATCAACACAAAATATGTAGACGTCGAGAAATAATTAAGGAGGAAATCAATCATGAGTTTTCTGGAATCTTTTGGCGGCCTGGCGCTGGCTCTGCTGGGCTCCGGCCTGGCCGTCGGCCTGAGCTGCGTCGGCTCCGCGAAGGGCACCGGCATCGCCGGCGAGGCCGGTACCGGCCTTCTGTGCGAGGACCCCTCCAAGTCCGGTAAGGTCATGGTCCTGCAGCTGCTCCCCGGTACCCAGGGCCTGTACGGCATGGTCGTGTGGTTCTTCGCCCTCATCCGCATGAACTTCATGGGCAACGCCGCCGCCGTGGCCGGTTCCATGACCGTGCAGCAGGGCCTGGCCTTCTTCGCCGCCTGCATGCCCATGGCCATCGGCGGCCTGCTGTCCGCCATCGCCCAGGGCCGCGTGGCCGCCGGTTCCATCAACATCCTGGCCAAGAAGCCCGACGACTGGTCCAAGGGCCTGATCCTCTGCGGTATCGTCGAGTTCTACGCCATCCTTTCTCTGCTGGCTTCCATGCTGATGCTGCTCCAGCTCTGATCATCCCACTAAGAAAAGGGGATTCGATATGAACGGAATTGAAAAGATCACCGCCCGCATCGAAACCGACGCCAAGGCGGAGGTAGCCGAGATCCTCCGGGAAGCGGAGGAGAAGGCCGCCGCCATCCGCGAGCAGTACAAGGCGCAGGCCGCGGCGGAGGCGAAAGCCGCCGGGGCCGCCGGTAAGGAGGCCGCCCAGCGCCAGACCGAGCGTCTGGAGAGCGCCGCCCAGATGGAGGCGAAAAAGCGCCTCCTGGCCGCCAAGCAGGCCTGCCTCAACGAGGCCTTCGACAAGGCCCAGGAGAAGCTGCTGGCCCTGGACGAGGGCGAGTACGCCCAGCTCCTGGCCCGCATGGCCGTAAAGGCCGCCAAGACCGGCAAGGAGGAGATCCTCCTCAACGCCAAGGACCGCGAGCGTGTGGGCCCCCAGGTCGTCGCCTGGGCCAACACCCTGCTGGCGGAAGCCGCCGCCCCCAAGGCCGCCGAGAAGGCGGGCAAGGTAGGCGGCAAGGCCGGCGCGGTGCTGTCCGCCGTGGTCACCGGGGCCAGCGCCCTGCTCCAGGGGACGGCCCAGCTGACCCTCTCCCAGGAGACCCGGGAGATGGCCGGCGGCCTGACGCTCCGGGACGGCAACGTGGAGGTCAACTGCGCCTTCGAGACCCAGCTGCGGGTGCTCCGGGAGGAGATGGCGGCCCAGGTGGCCGGTATTCTCTTCCCTTAACAAAGCCGATCCATTTGAATGCAACTGCAAGAAAGGAGGATGGCTTTGGCAAAGAAACTGAAAGACACCGACTATCTGTTCATTTCCACCTACCTCCACAGCCGGGAGCGGGACCTGCTCACCGGGGCGCGGATGGAGCGCATGATCGAGGCTCCCACCGCCGCCGACGCGGCCAAGGTCCTTGGGGAGATCGGCTACGGCGAATTTGACGCCTCCAGCCAGCGGGAGCTGGGCTCCATCCTGGCACAGGAGCAGGAGAAGCTGTTCGAGGATCTCTACCGCTTCGTCCCCGACAAGGCGGTGGTGGATGTGTTCAAGGTCAAGTATGATTATCACAACCTGAAGGCTCTCATCAAGGCCCGGGCCACCGGCACGGACGCCTCCGACCGGCTTCTGCTGGACGCGGGGCGGGTCAGCGCCGAGGACATGCGCCGGGCGGTCTGGGAGGGGGACTACAACGTTCTGCCTCCGGCGCTGCGCCAGTCCGCCGTGGAAGCGGCGGAGACCCTCAGCGCCACGGGAGACCCCCAGCTGGCGGACTTCCTGCTGGACCGTGCCTACTATGCGGAGATGCTCTCCGCCGCCCAGGCCACAGGGAGCAGTTTCCTGGTCCGCTACGTGCGCTTCACCATCGACGCGGCCAACCTGCGCAGCGCCGTCCGTACCCTTCGGATGAAGAAGGGGGCGGACATGCTCAAGCGGGTGCTGGTGGAGGGCGGCTCCATCCGCGTGGACAGCGTCCAGAGCGCGGCTCTGGGCGGGAACCTGGAGGAGCTGTACCGCTCCACCGAGCTTCGCCAAGCGGCGGAGCTGTGCACGGCGGCGGTCAACGGCGGAAGCCTTACGCCCTTTGAGAAGGCCTGTGACGACGCGGTGACCGCCATGGCAGCGGGCGCCAAGAGCGTGCCCTTCGGGGTAGAGTCCGTCATCAGCTACCTGGTGGCCAAGGAGATCGAGTTTACGGCGGTGCGCATCATCATGTCCGGCCGGATGGCGGGCATCGACAGCGACACCATCCGGGAAAGGCTGCGTGAGGCGTATGTATAAGATCGCGGTTTTAGGCGACCGGGACAGCGTGCTGGGCTTCAAGGCCCTGGGGCTGGACATTGTTCCCACCGAGGGCGTGGAAGAGGGCCGTCAGGCGCTTCATAAGCTGGCCAAGGAGGAGTACGCCATCATCTACGTCACCGAGCAGCTGGCGCAGTCCATCCGTGCGGATATCGACAAGTATAAGACCTCCGTTACTCCCGCGGTGATCCTGATCCCCGGCAAGGGTGGAAGTCTGGGCCTGGGCGCCCAGGCCCTCCAGAGCGCCGTGGAGCGCGCCGTAGGCGCGGATATCGGTTAAGCATTTGCCTGCGGGGGTCTACTTTTCGCGCGAGCGAAAAGTAGCAAAAGATCGCTTAAGGAACTACGTTCCTTAAGAATCCTCCTTCATTACGGGGGTTATTTTTTTCGCTACGACCTGATGGACTGGCTTTTCTGCCCGGTTCCCTGGGCCGTCAGTGGGCGAAGCGTTGGCGGTTGCGCCCTACCGGGAGGATTCAGCAGAAACGTTGGTGCGGCGGCTCGGGTTGCTGGGCTACCGTGCGTCCTCCTCTTTCCACCGCTCACATCCCCCCTGGGGGTCGTCAGACAGCCCCAGCAGGTAATCGGCGGAGACGTGGTAGTGGCGGCAGATCCTGGCGATTTTCTCGGAGGTAGTGGTCTTTTTCCCGCTTTCCATCTCGCAGACGTTATTCGCTTTCATACCGATGCAGTTGCCCAACATCTGCTGCGTTTCATTGTGCAGCTTACGGACTTCTCGAATCCTCTGAGCAAATAATTCCTTTGAAAACATAAAAACTCCTTGACATCGGTATTTTAAGTGGTATACTCTCTTTTAGGGATATCTCTAAAAGAGAGTATATGTGAGGAGGTCATAATTATGGGTATCCTTCAGGAAATTTACAACGGCAGGTATTATCCCTGTGAGAAAGCAGAGAAGATTCCACCAGCATTGCGGGATAAAGAGTGGGAATTTTATGACGAAATTGAGGAGCGGTTTGGCATAGAGGTCATCGAGCGTCACTGGGACGGCATCTGCGAAGCGGCCTGCGCCCGCGACTACGCCAACTTCCGCGAAGGGTTTCGTTTAGGTGTATCCCTGATGATGGAGTTAATGTAACGTCCCGCCTCGCCAGACCCTCGTGCCGAGTGCCGCGAGGCAACCAGCACCATCGGTAGGACCGTGCGCAGAAGTAAGCACCGGCATCGGCCCACGGCACGGACGATAGACCAGCCAATCTACAGGTCGTAGCGTAAATAAACTCCCCCGTAATCAAGGGATTCTTAAACCGCCAGGTTTAAGCGCGTTTTTGCCTACTTTTGCCGCGTGGCAAAAGTAGGCGCAGGGTCCGGGGGCGCGCAGCCCCCGGGCCGGTCAAAGCAGAAGCTTTTTCAGACCAACAAGGTCCTCTGCAATGAAGGAAGCCCCTGCCACCGCAAGTTCCTCCCGGGAACCATAGCCGTATAAGACCCCGATGCAGGGAATCCCATTCTCCCTGGCTCCCTCCACGTCATGCCTCCGGTCGCCGACCATAACAACGGAGGAACGATCCTCCGCATGATCCAGTGCCCGGCGGACCACGTCCGCCTTCCTCGCCCCGTCTTCATTACCCATAGGCGCGCCGCAGATATGCTCAAAATACCCTGCCAGCTCAAAATGCTCCAGTACCCGCAGGGCCTGGACCTCCGGCTTGGAGGTAGCCACCATCAGCTGCAGCCCCGCCTCCTTCAGCTCCCGCAGGAGCGCCGCCACCCCGGGATAGGGCGCGTTCTCCAGCCACCCCTTCTCCACGAAGTATTCCCGGAAGACCTCCACCGCCTTCACCGCCTGTTCCGGCGTAAACCCATAATACTCCGGCAGGGACTCGTTAAGGGGCGGCCCAATAAATTTCAACAGATTTTTAGGCTCCTCCCGGATGCCGAAGTGTGCCAGCGCACGGGCCAAGGAGTTGGTGATCCCCGGCGCGGAATCCGTCAGGGTCCCGTCCAAGTCAAATAAAACCGTTTTCCACATAAGATCAGCCTACAAATTCTTCCACGCACCGACGGTACGCCGCCACCGGGTCCTCCGCCTGGGTGACGGGCCGTCCCACGACGATATAGTCGCTCCCCAGCTCCCTGGCCCTGGCCGGAGTGGTGACCCGAACCTGATCCCCCACGTCCCCGTCCGCGAACCGCACGCCGGGGGTGACGGTGAGGAAGCCCTCCCCGCAGCCCTGATGGACCTTCCCCGCCTCCAGCGGGGAGCAGACCACGCCGTCCAGCCCCGCCCCGGCGGCGCACTTGGCGTAGTGCATCACCACCTGATCCAGGGGCTCCCGGATCAGCAGGTCCTCCTCCATCCGCTCCTGGCTGGTGGAGGTCAGCTGGGTCACGGCGATGAGCAGGGGCCGGGTGCCGTCTGGCCGGGTCAGGCCCTCCAGGGCGGCCTCCATCATGGCCTTTGTCCCGGCGGCGTGGAGGTTGGTCATGTCCACGTCCAGTCCGGACAGCACCGACATGGCCTTTTTTACCGTGTTGGGGATGTCGTGGAGCTTCAGGTCCAGAAAAATCTTGTGTCCCCGGGCCTTGATCTCCCGGACAATAGCGGGTCCCTCGGCGTAGTACAGCTCCATGCCGATCTTTACGAAGGGCTTTTGCTCCCCCTCCCGGAACCGGTCCAGGAAGGCCAGGGTCTTCTCCCTGCTGTCGAAGTCCAGTGCGATGATTACGTCCTTACCCATGATGCGCGCCTCCTATAATGTCAGTCAGACTGTCGATCCCATACTGTTCCATGACCTCCGGCAGCTTCCGGATGATGTTCCAGCAGACGAAGGGATCGACCAGATTGGCCGCCCCCACCTCCACGGCGGAGGCCCCCGCCAGCATCATCTCGATCACGTCCTCCGGCGAGGACACGCCCCCCATGCCGATGATGGGGATGCCCACCGCCTCATAGACCTGATACACCATCCGCACCGCCACCGGGAACACCGCCGGACCGGAGAGGC
>OFFZ01000725.1_pt1 | contig 19332 bp, 14 predicted proteins | sample 1521631 | NCBI WGS metagenome assembly OFFZ01 (sample SAMEA3504102, study PRJEB24116) | mouse gut metagenome | biome: mouse gut; feature: mouse-associated habitat; material: faeces | place: Denmark | collected 2011 | reverse complement strand
AAATCAAGTAGTACACGATAATACATCGTAATATCCGGTATGGTATTATTATGGAAGAGATGCAGACCATTGTGGCCCTGGGAGCCGGCTCCATCACCAAACGGGTATACCCGGACGGGCGGATCGAGCGCTGTGAAAATGTGAAGGAAGTGGCGCAGTACATCGAAAGAATTGATGAGATGATCCAACGCAAAAAGCGGCTCTTATAAGGAGAGGAGATATAAATGGCAATGAATAAAAAGCCGGTACACGGCATGAAGGATATTTTACCCGAGGAGATGCAGATCCGGGATTATGTACAGGGGGTGATTAAGGACACATACCGCCGGTTTGGATTCACGGCGATTGAGACGCCCTGTATGGAGAGCCTTTCCAATCTGACCAGCAAGCAGGGCGGGGACAATGAGAAGTTGATTTTCAAAGTGTTAAAGCGGGGTGAAAAGCTCAATGTGGCCCAGGCGGTTACGGAGGAGGAAGTGGTGGACTTCGGCATGCGTTATGATCTGACGGTGCCGCTGGTGCGGTACTATTCCAACAATGCGGCCAATCTGCCCTCTCCCTTTAAGGCTTTGCAGATAGGAAATGTGTGGCGGGCAGACAGGCCCCAGAAGGGACGTTACCGTCAGTTCATGCAGTGCGATATTGATATTTTCGGGGAACCCAGCAATCTGGCTGAGATCGAGTTGATCCTGGCCACCACCACCACCCTGGGGAACATCGGGTTCAGGGATTTTGAAATCCGCATTAACGACAGGCAGATTTTGAAGGCCATGGCTGCTTACAGCGGCTTTGACCAGGAGGCTTATGACAGCGTATTTATCACGTTGGACAAGATGGATAAGATCGGCCTTGAGGGCGTGGAGGCAGAGCTGCTGGAGAAAGGGTTTGATAAATCCTGTGTGGATAAATACCTGGCGCTGTACCGGGAACTGGGGCAGCAGGAGGACGGGGTAGCCTATCTGGCGGAGACTTTGCGGGATGTATTGGAGCCCGGGGTGGCCCAGGGATTGCAGGAGATTATTTCCAGCGTCAGCGCCACCAAAGCGGCGGACTTCCGTATGGTATTTGACGCTACGCTGGTACGGGGCATGTCCTACTACACGGGGACGATTTTTGAGATCTCCATGCCTCAGTTTGGGGCAGCCTGCGGCGGCGGCGGCAGATATGACAGGATGGTGGGCAAGTTCACCGGGCAGGATGTTCCGGCCTGCGGTTTTTCCATCGGGTTCGAGCGGATCATCATGCTGTTGATGGACAGCGGCTTTAAGGTGCCTCAGGCCCGGAAAAAGGTGGCGTACCTGATCGAGAAGGGCGTAGGCGGCCAGGCGCTGTGTGAAGTGATTGCCAAGGCACAGGCGGCCCGGCAGGACGGCAGCCAGGTGCTGGTGGCCCGCATGAATAAAAATAAGAAGTTCCAGAAAGAGCAGCTTGCGGCGGAGGGGTATGAAGAATTCGTGGAGTTCTACAGGGAGACGCTGAAAAACTGAGGTACCTGACGCAGGGTTCGGTAAGCAGATCATAGAACCGGCAAGCGGAGAAGGGGAAGAATTTTTGGACGGAAAAGTATGAATAGCCCCATGGGGCGGAAGCGAGGTTTCTAGTATGGCAGAGTCAATGAAAGGCTTAAAGAGGACTTACAGATGCGGTGAACTGGGTCTTAACAATGTGGGTGAGGAAGTCACCGTTATGGGCTGGGTGCAGAAGCAGAGGAACAAGGGCGGCATTATCTTTGTGGATCTGCGGGACCGGGCGGGCATTTTGCAGATTATATTTGAAGAGAGCGACTGCGGCCCGGAACATTTTGCCAAGGCGGAAAAGCTGCGCAGCGAGTTTGTGGTGGCTGTGGTGGGCAGAGTGGAGAAGCGCAGCGGCGCGGTGAACGAAAATCTGCCCACCGGGGAGATTGAGGTGCGGGCTGCTCAGGTGCGTATCCTGGCGGAGGCGGAGACGCCGCCTTTCCCCATTGAGGCGGAATCCAAAACCAAGGAGGAGCTGCGGCTGAAATACCGTTATCTGGATCTGCGCAGGCCGGATCTGCAGCGCAATCTGATGCTGCGCAGTAAGATCGCCACCACCATCCGGGCATTTCTCAGCAGAGAGGGCTTCCTGGAGATTGAGACGCCGATTCTGAACAAGTCCACGCCGGAGGGAGCCAGAGACTATCTGGTGCCCAGCCGGGTGCACCCGGGGAATTTCTATGCTTTGCCCCAGTCCCCTCAGATATTCAAGCAGCTTCTGATGTGTTCCGGGTACGATCGGTATTTCCAGATTGCCAAGTGCTTCAGGGATGAGGATCTGCGGGCTGATCGGCAGCCGGAGTTTACCCAGGTGGATCTGGAAATGTCCTTTGTGGATGTGGAGGATGTGATTGACGCCACCGAGCGCATGGTGGCGGAGGTGTGCCGGGATGCCATCGGTCTGGAGGTGCAGCTTCCGATTCAACGTATGACCTGGGAGGAAGCTATGAACCGCTACGGTTCCGACAAGCCGGATACCCGCTTCGGAATGGAGCTGCAGGATGTGTCGGAGGCGGTGAAGGGCTGCGGCTTCGGGGTGTTTACCGGGGCGCTGGAGTCCGGCGGCAGCGTCCGGGGCATCAATGTGAAAGGGCAGGCGGAGATGCCCCGGAAGAAGATTGATGCGCTGGTGGAGTTTGCCAAGGGGTATGGGGCCAAGGGTTTGGCCTATCTGTCTGTGATGCCGGATGGCAGTTACAAATCATCTTTTGCCAAATTTATGACCGAGGAACAACTGGCTGATCTGGTGGCGGTGATGCAGGGACAGCCGGGGGATCTGCTGCTCTTTGCGGCGGATCGCCTGAAGACCGTGTGGGCCGTGCTGGGAGCCCTGCGCTGTGAGGTGGCCAGACAGCTTGATCTGGTGGACAATGACAAATTCAACTTCCTGTGGGTGACGGAATTCCCCCAGTTTGAGTGGAGTGAGGAGGAGGAGCGTTTTGTGGCCATGCATCATCCCTTTACCATGCCCATGGAGGAGGATCTGGAAAGGTTGGAATCCGATCCGGGCAGTGTGCGGGCCAAAGCCTATGATATTGTATTAAACGGCGTGGAACTGGGAGGCGGCAGTGTCCGTATTTTCCAGAGTGATGTGCAGGAGCGGATGTTCCGGGCGCTGGGTTTTACCCTTGAGAAAGCCCATGAGCAGTTCGGCTTTTTGCTGGACGCGTTTAAGTATGGAGTGCCCCCTCATGCCGGACTGGCCATCGGGCTGGATCGTTTTGTGATGCTGCTGGTGAAGGCGGAGAGCATCAGGGAAGTGATTGCGTTCCCCAAGGTGAAGGACGCCTCCTGTCTGATGTCCGACGCACCCAATATGGTGGATGAGAAGCAGTTGGAGGAATTGTGCCTGGTGATTAAAGAGCCTGGGCAGGATTCCCCTGAGAATTAAAATACGTAATGGAAAGGCGGGGAGTTGTGGAGTAATGTCTGCAACTCCTTTCATGCCCCGACTAAAGTGGTTCCAAACGGGGAATAACTGCTGTATGGACAGATATCATTATATATGGAATACAGGCGCATGCAGAGGCTGGGCCCGGCGCGGGGAGGGATCAATATGTCTACAGGAATCCAGAGACGGAGGTGCATTTCCATGTGGTTGCTATTTGCGTTATTATCGGCAGTGTTTGCGGCACTGACCAGCATATTGGCCAAGATCGGGATTGAGGGTGTCAATTCCCATCTGGCCACAGCCATCCGAACGGTGGTGGTATTGCTGTTATCCTGGGGGATGGTTTTTCTGACCAGCGCCCAGGGGGGAATCGGGGCCATCAGCGGCAGGAGCTGGCTGTTTCTGATTCTGTCAGGCCTGGCCACCGGTGCGTCCTGGCTGTGTTACTACAGGGCCCTGCAGCTGGGGGAGGCGTCCAAGGTGGTGCCCATCGACAAACTCAGTGTGGTGATCACGCTGGTGCTGGCCTTTATTTTTCTGCATGAGCAGTTCACGGTAAAATCTTTTTTCGGCTGTGTGCTGATCGGGGCGGGCACTTTGCTGATGGTGCTGTGAATACGGTCCGGGCTTTCGGTTGAACCATCCGGCGGAAAACGAGCGGGCTGGCCCATCGACGTTCAAGAGAATATGGGAGGCGGGGAGGTTGGTATGAAATTAAGTGACTTTTTAAAATATGATTCCATAGTGGTGCAGTGTCATGACAATCCGGACGCGGATGCCCTGGCCAGCGGCTATGGTGTGTATTTCTATCTGAAGGCCCAGGGAAAGAAGGTACATTTTGTCTATGGAGGGCGCAGCCCTATCCAAAAGAGCAATCTGGTTCTGATGGTATCCGAGTTGAATCTTCCCATCGAGCATGCGGATATGTTGGAAGCGCCGGAGCTTCTGGTCACAGTGGACTGCCAGTATGGACAGGGAAATGTGACAAAGTTTGACGCGGGTCAGGTGGCCGTCATCGACCATCATCAGATCAGCGGCCCTCTGCCTCCGCTCAGTGAAGTGAGAAGCAATCTGGGGGCGTGCGCCACCGTGGTGAGGGAACTTCTGAGGCAGGAGGGGATGGATGTCAACGCTGACAGGGGCCTGGCCACGGCTCTTTACTACGGGCTTTTGACGGATACCAATAATTTCACGGAGATATCCCATCCCCTGGACAAGGATCTGCGGGATGACGCAGTGTTTGACAGGAGTCTGATCCTGCGCTTTCGCAATGCGAACCTGTCCTTGCGGGAGTTGGAAATAGCCGGCGCGGCGCTGATGAATTATCACTACCACGAGGAATACCGCTATGCGGTAGCCATGGCGGAGCCCTGCGATCCCAATATTCTGGGTATGATCAGTGATTTGATGCTGGAGGTGGACGCTGTGGACACCTGCCTGGTATACAGTGTGCTGCCATTTGGCGTTAAGATTTCCGTGAGAAGCTGCGTGAAAGAGGTAAAGGCCAGCGAGTTGGCGGCGTTTATTACGGAGGGTGTGGGATCCGGGGGCGGGCATCTGGAAAAGGCCGGCGGCTTTCTCCAGATGGAATTGCTGGAAAAGGAGGTCCCGGGAAATCCCCCGGAAGAGGACATTCAGAAATTTCTGGTCCGGCGCATGGACGATTATTTCGACGATATCCAGATTATTCACGCAAAGGAGTATAACATGGATATCACCGGCATGACGGCATACAAAAAGAGGAAGGTTCCCCTGGGTTATGTGGAGGCGGACCAGGTCTTTCCCACAGGCGCTCAAATCTGCATCCGCACATTGGAGGGGGACCTGGATGTGCGGATTCATAAAGACTTGTTGGTTATGATTGGGATTCAGGGAGAAGTATATCCCAACGACAGGGCTAAATTTGAGCGCAGCTATAACCGTCTCGATACGCCTTACGTCTTTTCGGGAGAGTATGCGCCTGTGGTCAGGGATGTATTGGAGGGGAAAAATGTATCCTTGATTCCCTACGCCAAAACCTGTGTTTCCAGCGGTGAAGTACATATTTACGCGAAAGAGTTGAATCATAGAGTGAAAGTTTTCACCGCATGGGACGAGGAAAAATATATGCTGGGAAAAGAGGGGGACTATCTGGCGGTGCGCGTGGACGATCCCCATGATATCTATGTGATCGAAAGGCGCATTTTTCATGAGACCTATGAACGGATGTGAGCCGGAAGGGGAAAACGTGATTCAGGTATATTTGCTGGAAGTGGGCGGACTTCGCCTTCAAATGGAAGAGACAGGCAGCGGAGAATTCATCCAAAACGCCGCGGCTCTGCCCGGCTGGGATAAGCTGACCGCCTGGCAGCAGGAGAAGGTGGCCGGTTGTGCCAGGCCGGGCACAAGGGCGCAGAGTATGGGAGGACAGCTGCTGCTGCAATATGGGGCACACAGACAAGCCCTTACGGAATCTCCCCAGGACGCGCCTGTCCGTTGGCGGCAGTTGTCCTATCCGCAGCTGCTGGAAGAGATCCCCTTCCCCTTGCCGCTGCAGGTGGCTTACGCCCCCGGCGGGAAGCCTTATATCCGGCAAGAGCCCTGGCATTACAATCTTTCCCACTCCGGGGACTATGTAGCGCTGGCAGTCAGCGATGTCCCGGTAGGGATTGACATTCAGCAGATGCTTCCCTATAAGGAGTCTCTGGTAAAACGTTTCTTTGCGCAGGAGGAAGCGGCCGTCTTTGAGAGCGGCGTTTCTGTAAACAATATGGAACAGGGATTGACAGCGGATCGCAGCCCGGGAACGGCTTTGTTTTACAGGTTGTGGTGCCGTAAGGAGGCATATGGGAAGCTGAAAGGAACGGGCTTGACAGAGGATGTGTTAAAGCGTAATATGTTAAAGGATACGGGTATGCGTCTATATGAGTATGGAGAGCTCCCCGGATATTATGTCTGCGTGTGCTGCGAGGAGGAAGGACGCAGATGTGAAATGCCCAATGAGGCGGGCGGACAGGAGTTGCGATGAAAAAGCTATTTGTTTATCTGAAAGACTACAGGAAGGAGTCTGTACTGGCCCCGCTTTTTAAGCTGCTGGAGGCTTTTTTTGAGTTGTTTGTGCCTCTGGTGATGGCCAGTATCATTGACCGGGGAATCGGCAGTCCCGGCAACTCGGATATGGGGCATATTGTCAGGATGGGTCTGTGCCTGTTGCTTTTAGCGGCGGTGGGATTGGCCAGTTCGGTGACAGCCCAGTTCTTTGCGGCCAGGGCGGCGGTAGGATTTTCCGCCAAGCTGCGGCAGGCGGTGTTTGAACATATCCAGAGGCTTGATTTTACCAATATAGACAGGGCGGGAACCTCCACCTTGATCACGCGGATGACCAGCGATATCAACCAGGTGCAGTCCGGAGTGAACATGGTGCTGCGGCTGTTCCTTCGTTCTCCCATCATTGTTTTCGGAGCCATGATCATGGCTTTTACCATTGACGTAAAGAGTGCGCTGATCTTTGTGGTGGCTATTCCGCTGCTGGCCGTGGTGGTTTTTGGCGTAATGATGATCACCATGCCCATGTACAAGAAGGTACAGAGCGCCTTGGACCGGGTGCTTGGCATTACCAGGGAAAACCTCACCGGTGTGCGTGTGATCCGTGCGTTCCACCAGGAGCAGGTGGAGGAAAAGCGGTTTCGGGAGCAGAATAATGCGCTTTCCCATCTGCAGACGGCGGTGGCGAGGATCAGCGCGGTTATGAATCCCCTCACTTATGTGATTGTCAACGGAGCCATCATTGCGCTGATTTACACCGGGGCCCTTCAGGTCAACATGGGTAACCTGACCCAGGGCGAGGTGGTGGCCATTATCAATTACATGTCTCAGATTCTGGTAGAACTGGTAAAGTTAGCCAATCTGATTGTCACCATCACCAAGGCGCTGGCCTGCGCGGACCGGGTGGCAGGGGTGTTGGAGATCCCGGCAGGAGAGGCGGCAGAGAAGTGCAATGTATCGGCACAGTCTGCGGCAGAAGAGGCCGGAAAGCCTGTGGGAGATACGATGCAGTATTTGCCCCCCTATTTGGAGTTTGACCATGTATCCCTGACCTATCAGGGGGCGGGAGATAAGACTTTGCAGGATGTGCATTTTCGGGTGGAGAGGGGACAGACCATCGGCATTATCGGCGGTACGGGCTCCGGCAAATCCTCTCTGGTAAATATGATTCCCGGTTTTTATCCGGTGACGGAGGGAGCCATCCGGCTGGAGGGGCAGAATATTCAAAGCATTCCCATGGAGCAGCTTCGCAGACGTATCGGCGTGGTGCCGCAGAAAGCGGTGCTTTTTAAGGGGACCATCCGCAGCAATCTGCAATGGGGGAAACCCGACGCCACGGATGAGGAACTGTGGCAGGCCATTGACACGGCCCAGGCCAGGGAAGTGGTGGAGGGCAGGGACGGAGGGCTGGATGCCAAGGTTGCCCAGAACGGTAAAAACCTTTCCGGCGGCCAGAAGCAGCGACTGACCATTGCCAGGGCATTGGTCAGAAAGCCTGAAATTCTGATTCTGGATGACAGCGCGTCCGCTCTGGACTATGCCACGGACGCCAAACTCAGACAGGCGCTGAAGGAGGTGGAGAAAGATACCACCACCTTTATCGTTTCCCAGCGGGCGTCCACTATCCGTCATGCGGATCAGATCCTTGTATTGGACGATGGCATGATCGTCGGTATCGGCACCCACGAAAAGCTGCTGGAGGACTGTCAGGTCTACCAGGAGATCTATTATTCCCAATATGAAAAAGAGGCCGTGGAGTAAAGCGGAGGAACCTTATGTTAAACGACAAAAGTGTTGAGGCGTTTCTGTCCGATCATGAACATCGGCAGATCGGGGGCGGGCAAAGCGGGGCCCGGATCTGGGAGATAGACGGAAGATATGTCTTAAAGCATGTGATAAAGGACATGCTTCCGGAGCCGGAGATGTTTCCGCTTTATCTAAATGAAGCCTTGTTTTATCAATTTTACAGGGAAGAAGGGCATGGGGAAGCGCTGCCCTGCCTGCCGGAGGTGCTGGAGACACGGGTTTCGGACCGGGAGATTCTGCTCCTGATGAAAAAATATAGGCAGCCTTCCAAAGAGGCCCTGGACGATGGTCTTTTGCGGGGAATCATGCGGGCGCTGGCACAGGTACATACCCGGGAGATACCGGATTTTTTAAAGAGGCCGCAGGGGGAGCCGGGATATCTGAAGGCGGAGCGGATCGCCGAATGTGTGGATGGCTGGCGCTCTGTGCTGGCAGAGCACCCGGGAGCCCTGGATCCGGGAATCCTGGAGCGGACGGCGGACAGGATCAATCAGATCATCGGCTGGCACCATGAGGAGCCACAGGTTCTGTGCCACGGGGATTTTCACTGGGACAATCTGCTTTTACGGGAAAACGGGGAGATCGTGATCTGTGACTGGCAGGGAGTGAACGGGGGAGGGGCTTCCGGGGATATCAGCTTTTTTATAAGCCGCCTGGGGGCCGACGGGACGGAGATTGCTCCCGAAAAGCTGGTGGAGATCTATGTACAGGAGAGGGCTTTGCTCACAGGAGAAACTCTTTCTGAAGATATACTGCTGGGGCATATGCAGGCGGCCAATAGTATCACGACTTTTCAGTTCTGGCATGAGTATCTGCATGGCAGCGCCTGCGGACGGGTGAGGGGTATCTATGAGAAAATGGGGAAGTAAGGCTTAGATTTTGGCTTAGAATATGTGAAAAACAGTTGACAGAAGATGGAAAAGTGGTTATAGTGTTTAATGGAACTAAAAACGAGAGAAAGGAGGCAATCAAAATGTTCAATTTATTAACAGGCGCAAGGCAGATCAACCATGATTTGTATCGTATTGTCTCCCGAAGGTATGCTGTGTTGCCGGGCTGATGGTTTGGCAGCATACACATGCGTAAGCATGGCATATATGGATGAACCGAGGGCATGACATACATTTTGTAGGTTATGCCTTTTCTGCGTCCATAAAGTTTTCGGGAGATCGTGATTGGAAGAGTGAGCATATGGAAAAGCGGTCGGCCGTCAAGCCGATCCGGGAGTCTGCCGCAGGCAGGCTGTAAGTATGCGGAAAGAGGAAGAAATGAATTTACCGGGAAGTTTTACGGATGTCATACGCAGGTATGGCATTGAAAAGAATGATGTGGTATTTGCCGCCACGGGGGATCTGGACGAGGAGCAGCGGTTTGCGGACTCTATCGTGGCGCTGACAAAAGAAAAACTGATTGTAGCCAGATATCCCTACAGGGAAAAGCAGGAATACCGTCTGGGCGGTTACAACAGCTGGTCTCTGGAGCAGGAAACCCGCATGGAGGAACCGGCGGTGGTGCTGTATGACCTGGCCGAAGTGGAAAAGCTGGAAGTGATCCGGCAGGTCAGCACCGGCATCCTGATGGGGCGTATCGGCGGTATGGACAAATATCTGTGTCAGTTTTCCAACACCAGAATGGAAGCCTTTATGCGGATCGGCCGTCTGCTGGAGAAGATGAGGAAAAGCGAGGAAATCACCCAGGAGGACCTGGATGTGAAACGGGGGAAGGAATGCTGCCCCAAATGTGGTATGATTTACCCCGATCAGGAACGGAAGGTGTGCCCCAAATGTATGGATAAGGGTTCCATCCTGATTCGGGTGGTGTCCTATTTCAAGCCTTACAAATTCCGTCTGCTGGTGATGATGTTCTGTTACTTAGCCACAGCGGGACTGAATCTGGTGTGGCCCTATCTCAGCGGCACGGTGCTGTATGACAAGGTGCTGGCCAAAGACGAGGGATTCCTGGCCGCGATGCATCTGCCCGCCGGGCGGTTTGTGCTGGCCCTGGGTATTCTGGTGCTGGTGATGATCGGTTCCAAAGTGCTGCTGCAGGGGCTTAGCATTCTCCAGGCGGTGCTGACGGCCCGCATTGCCCCGGAAGTGGTGGGTAAACTTAAGAGCCAGGTGTTTAACTCCATGGGAAAGCTGTCCATCAGCTTTTTTACCAGGAGACAGACCGGAGGCCTGATGACCCGTGTCTCCGATGACGCGGAGGAGATATCCAGCTTCTTTATCGACGGTATCCCCTACTTTTTCATCAATGTGGGAACCATCGTGGCCACCTGCGTCATCATGTTTATGCTGAATCCTCTGCTGGCATTGGCATCGGTGATCCTGATGCCCATCCTGTTCTTCATCAGCTATCTGCTGATGCCCAGACTGTGGCATTATTATGGTAAGCGCCACAGGGCCAACCGCAGGCTTAACGGGCAGATGAACGAGAATTTCACGGGAGCCCGGGTGGTCAAGGCTTTTGGCCAGGAAGAACAGGAAATGACCCGATTTACCAAAAACAATAAAAAGGTGCGGGACGCGGAACTGGATGTGTCACGGTATGACTGCCGTTTTTCCGCTCTGTACATCTTTGTGGAAGATATGCTCACTTTCCTGGTATGGGCAGTGGGCGGAGCGCTGATCATCAGCGGATCCGATATGGAACTGGGCGTGCTGATCACATTCAGCGGTTATGTGGGGCAGTTGAAATGGCCTCTGGAGTTTATGTCCAGGATTATCCGCTGGTATACTAACGCCATGAACTCGGCTCAGCGGCTCTTTGAGATTGTGGACGCAGTGCCGGAGGTCAAGGAGGTGGCGGACCCGGTGAGGCCGGAGCGGCTGCGGGGTGAGATTACTCTGGAGCATGTGACCTTCGGCTATGAACCCAACAAACCCATTCTGAAGGATGTGAGTTTCCATGTGGAAGCCGGGGAAGTACTGGGAATTGTGGGCCGTTCCGGCGCTGGAAAATCCACGCTGGTGAACCTGATCTCCCGTCTGTATGATACCCAGGAAGGGCAGGTGCTGGTGGACGGCATCAATGTAAAGCAGTATGGATTCAGGGAATTGCGCAAAAACGTGTCCATGGTGTCCCAGGAGACTTATATATTCATGGGTACGGTGGCGGAAAATATTGCGTATGCCCGGCCGGAAGCCACACGGGAGGAAATCATCAAGGCGGCCATACAGGCCAGCGCCCATGACTTTATCTGTAAGATGCCCCAGGGCTATGACACCATTCTGGGAGCTTCCAACAGGTCGCTGTCCGGCGGCGAAAAGCAGCGGATTTCCATTGCCAGGGCCATCCTGGCGGATCCCAGGATTCTGATTCTGGACGAAGCCACATCGGCGGTGGACACGGAGACGGAATTGGCCATTCAGAAATCCCTGGAGCAGCTGGAGAAGGGCAGAACCGTATTGTCCATTGCTCACCGTCTTTCCACTCTGCGCAATGCCACCCATCTGATTGTGCTGGACGATGGCCGGGTGACGGAATCCGGGACCCATGAGGAATTGATGGCGCTGAAGGGTACTTTCTTCAAACTCAGTGAGTTGCAGACCAAGGCGCTGGCTATGCGCGGTCTGGAGTAAGCTGACCTGAACAGATAAAAGATGAGTATCGTCAAGAAAGGAAAACATATATTATGGAAGATAATAGAGAAAACGGGATGCCGAATCTGCTGGATCTGGAGGAGTTTGACGAGGAGGCACTGAAGAAGGAGTCGGAAGAAGTGCTGCAGATGCGGCTGCTGACGGCGGACAACGCTGTTTTTACCCGTACAGAGGGAGGCTTTTTGTCCCTGCAGTTTGACGGCAGAAGCTATGACCGGGTGGGGGTGTATTTGACATTTCCCCTCACCAATTCCCAGGAGTTTATCTCCATACGGGAGGCGGATGAGAAAGCCAAAGAGATCGGCATGATCCGTTCTCTGGGAGATATGCCCCGGGATGTGCAGGACATGGTGCAGGAGCAGGTGCGCCTGCGTTATTTCATGCCCGTGATCCGCAAGGTGATGGAAGTGAAGGATGAATACGGCTATGCCTACTGGCATGTGCAGACGGATTTTGGAAGCTGCCGCTTCACCACCCATATGGGAGGCGACGCAGTGGTGTCTCTGGGCGAGGCCCGCTACCAGATTACGGATATTGACGGCAATCGCTACGAGCTGCCGGATCTGTATGCCCTGACCGTTATGGAGCGCAAGAAACTGGATTTGTTTATCTAATCCGTATGTTTTTGAATTTCACAAGGAGCAATTATTCATGAAACTATTATACACACTGAAGGAGTCTCAGCAGCAGGCTCTGTCCCTCCGGGACGGCGAGACCATCTGGTACTGTGTGCCTGTGGATCTGGCCTTTGACAACCGGGCGCGGAGTCCTCAGACCAGCTACACGGACCAGACCTGGATCGTGGTGACGGAGGAACGCCTGATGACTCTCCGGGGGGAGGAGAAGACCTCTGAGCATTTGCTGGCAGACTGCGAGAAAATAAAATGTGAGCACCAGGTAGGCTGCGGCATTGTGACCGTATTCCCCAGGGAAGGCCTGCCGGAGTGCGTGGCCCGGTTCTCCATGCGCCAGATTGTCCGGGTAGCCTATGCGGTCCGGGGGGCGCAGACTCTGGTGCAAGCCATGCAGGAAGGGAAAAGCCTTCGGATGGTCAGCCGGGTGGAGAGCCGGGAATACGAGAAATATTGTGAAAAATGCGGCCGGGCTCTGCCGGGCACCAGCAAGTGCATGTACTGCGACGGCAAGTCGGATATACTCAAAAAATTTATGGCGCTGTGCGGGGAATTTATCGGCAGGCTGGTTGTGATCTCTCTGCTGCTGGTACTGCTGGCGGGCATCAATATGTTTAATCCCATGGTACAGCGGTACTTTATTGACAATTCCCTGGCCACCGGGCAGGGGACCACAGTGGATTTATGGCTGTTTATCATTCTCACCTTTGCTCTTACTGTGGGGGGCATGGTCTGCTGGATCTATCGTTACTGGCTTTGCGTTAAATTGGGGGCTTCCCTGAGTATGAGCCTGCGGGCCAAGCTGTATTACAAGATCCAGGCACTGTCCCTGTCCTTTATCAACAACCGCAAGCCCGGAGAATTGATGAACCGGGTGTCCCGGGATACCAGACAAATCAGGGTTTTTATGCAGGATGTATTCGGAGATATGTTCTCCATGCTGGTGACCATGGTGGTGTCTCTGGTGATGATGATGATTATAAGTTGGCGGATGACTTTGCTGTCCCTGGTTTTTGTCATTGTCGTGATTGTGATTACCAGACTGTTCTGGCATCATATCCATACCATTTTCCACAAGCAGTGGCTGCGGGCGGATGATTTAAGCAGCAATCTGCAGGACATCCTGTCCGGCATGCGGATTGTGAAATCCTTCGGCAAGGAGGAGCGGGAGAGCGCCAGATTCACCGAAAAGACCAGGACTTATGCCGCAATCCAGAAAAAGAACGAGACCTTCTGGGCGGTATTCTATCCCATATTGACTTTTCTGCTGGGAGTGGGAACCTATATCGCCGTCTACTTCGGCGGGATCCAGGTGCTGGACGGCAGTATGACCGTGGGTCAGCTGGTACAGTTTATATCTTACAGCGGCTATCTGTTCGGCCCCTTAAGTTGGATGACTCATCTGCCCAGGGAGATGATGCTGATGCTGACCAGTTTAAACCGCATCTACGATGTGCTGGACGAGGAACCCATACTGGCAGACAAGGCGGAAAGTAAGGCATTTCCCATTGAGGGCGGGTTTACCTTTGAGGATGTGTCCTTTGGCTATCAGACCTATGAACCGGTGCTGGAACATATCTCTTTCAATGTAAAGCCGGGAGAGATGATCGGTCTGGTGGGGGCATCCGGCACGGGAAAATCCACGTTGATCAATCTGATTATGCGGCTCTACGATGTGGACCAGGGAAGGATTACCCTGGACGGGTACGACCTGCGGGATGTACAGATGGAAAGTCTGCATTCCCAGATCGGCGTGGTGCTGCAGGAGACTTTTCTGTTCTCCGGCACGATCCTGGCCAATATCCGTTTTGCCAAACAGGATGCTACTTTGGAGGAAGTTATCATGGCGGCCAGAGCAGCCAATGCCCATGACTTTATCTGCAAGACCCCGGACGGCTACAACACTTATGTGGGTGAGCACGGTTATAATCTGTCCGGCGGCGAGAGGCAGCGCATTGCCATCGCCAGGGCGATTCTGAACAATCCCCGGATCTTGATTCTGGACGAGGCCACATCGGCTCTGGACACGGAGAGCGAGTTCCTGATCCAGCAGGCATTGAATCGTTTGATAAAGGGCAGAACCACCTTTGCCATTGCTCACCGTCTTTCCACCCTGCGGGACGCGGATCGGCTGGTGGTCATTGACAAGCACGGTGTAGCCGAGATCGGTACCCATAACGAACTGTTGGAACAGCAGGGAATCTACTATGGCCTAGTCAACGCCCAGCTTCGGATGAGCGGCGGGGAAAAATAGACGGAAAATCTTCCGCAAGAGGCCGGAAAAAATAGTGATAGTATGCTAAAAGCGGCAGAATGGCTTGGAAAATCAAATCCGTCATTCTGCCGTTTTTTATTGATACACTCATAGAAAGTCATATGTGGACTTGCGGAAGACATTGTGTTATACTATTTTACAAGATCCGAATTTATAAAGAGGAGAAAATGAAAATGGAAAAGTATCTGCAGGTGATGAGTGATGACTACAAAAGAAAGCATTATGCTGAAGGGGTATTTACTTCTATCAGAAAGAAAACGGCGAAGATTTCTTTCGGGGTTTATATTTTCTTCGGAATCGTGCTTTTCGGAAGCGCTTACGGCTTTTACTGGGCAATGGGACGAATAGAAGAATATCGTCTGTCGGGACAGGAGGACATGATCGGTGCCGGTAAATTCATAGCGGGTTTCTTTGTCGGTTTTGCGCTGGTTGCCCTGGCTTCCATTATTATTACAATTATACGCCATGTAAGAGGAGCAGCCAGTTGGAAGAGCAACTGTGCAAAGCAGAGCGGATATACCGTAAGCGATATGGACGAGTTTGAGCGCCAGACTACAGATATGGAGTGTCGGGTTATCAGGCTTTTGGACACGGCGAAAGCATTGGCGGTGGGACAGTCCGACGGTATTCTGACAAGAGATTATATCTATCTTGCGGACGCGCAGCACACAATTTTAAAGATATCCGATCTTTCAGCGGCCTGCCTTGTGAAGCAGACGGCAGCGGTGGGGGATATGCCCAACAGAAAGAGAATAGAGTATCTTACCGTCATGCTGCTGAGCAAAAGCAAAAGCCGTGCCATCGCGGAATGTTCTGAGGAATCCGGCACGGAACTCATCGAGTATCTGAAGCAGAAGGTTCCCGGCCTTTATACTGCGGACGGGGAAGTGATTCCGGCTGAGGCGTTTGATAAACTGTCGGCAGAATGATCTTTAGGGGGGGCTGCCGTGTGCAGGCAGGGGATAGAGGTACTCTGACAGAAGAATTTATGTAATGGGGATTTATCTGAATCCGTCGGTCTTATACGGATGATTGGTGCGGACATGGTTTTTGAAAGCCGGTGTCCGCGCCTTTTGCGTTCTGCCCTGCCAGGCTTTGGGCATGGTCCTAAACACAGGGGAACGGTCTGGACCAGTGGGATGGAAGAACCTCAGAAAAGTCAAGAAATTGTATATAAATCCTGATAGAATAGACCTACACTGCAGTGAGAGAGGAACCAGTCAATGAGTTATTCAACCATTACACGGGCCATGGTCAGCTATGTGGAGAGCCATGTGGCCGACCCATATCTGGATCTGAAACAAATGGGACGGAAATTTGGGTTCTCGGAAAATTATATTCGGGAATTGTTTGCTGGTCAGGTGGGCATGTCAATTATGCGTTACTATAAAAGGCGGAGGATCATTCTGTCGGCTGCGCAGCTGCTTCGCACCCAGAGAAGTGTACTGGATATAGCGCTGGAATGGGGGTTTGGCTCCCATGAAGCCTATACCCGGGCCTTTTCCAAAACCATGGGCATGTCTCCCCGGGCATTCCGCAGTACCAGACCGGTGGTGGGCAAGGCGCAGCTGCTGCCCGGTGTATATGGTCTTGAATTACTGGGAAAGCATATGGAGTTTCATCTGAAAGAGACAAGGAGCGATGTAGAGAATATGAAGCAGGAGAGCATACTATTACATGATATTCAGCAAGTGAAATATGGCAGTTACGGAAGCTGTACACCTTTTCCCATCTGTGTCAAGGCTGTGTCGGAGTATCTGGGGGACGATGTGTCTTATCCTTATATCATGGCAGCCACCGGAGCGGCTTTTCGTCTGGTGTGGAACACAGAGATATGGGATCTGAGCAATGTGGATATATACCATGCATTCACGGAATCCAACCAGGTGTATGGGCTGGGGGCCAAGGCTCTGGGCCGGGAGTTTTCTTTTCTGGGCAGGGAAGAGTCCACTGCCAGGGAAGCGTTTCTGGCCTATATCGAAGAGCATCTGGAGAAGGGATATCCCTGTATTGCCCTGGGGATCATCGGGCCGCCCGAACCCTGCATTGTGGCAGGCTACGAAGACAACGGAGACAGCCTGCTGGGATGGAATTTCTTCCAGGAGGAGCCGGAGTACGCAGTTGATGTGAAAACTGCGGAGAATGGTTACTTTATCAGCAGGAAATGGTGGGAAAACACGGACACCCAGGCAGTGATGTGCCTTGGCCCCATCGTTGGGGAGAGAATGGCGCCCCGGGAAGTGCTGCGGCAGGCGGTGGCGGCTCTGGAGGGGCGTAAGGAGTATTCCTACGCCAAGGGAATACTGGCCTATGACGCATGGCGTGAGATGCTTCTGGAGGAAAGCCATTTTGCCAGTGAAGCCTATGACAGCCTGTTCTCCAAGCTGCTGGTTCAGAACGACGCCACCCAGTGCCTGATGGACGGCAGGAGCCACGGAGCGGAGTATCTGTTGGAACTGGCGGCCAGACAGCCGGGTCAGGACAATGGGAAGCTGGAAGAGGCCGCTGGTCATTTCCGAAAAGTAAGTGGTTTTGCCCAGGAGATGAGCGGTCGGATCGGGGACTGGTCAGATGTGGATGCCATGCTTCGGCATTTGGCGGACAGGAAAGTACGGGAAGAACTGGCGGAGCAGATTCTCAGGGCCAAGGCGGAGGACGAGGCGGCGCTGCAGTGTGTCAGAGAATATTTGCAGTAAGCAGGGAACAACAGAGCGGGGCTGTTGCAAAAGTAGATGAATAATCTGCCGGAGCAACGGCTCCGTTTTTATGCCAAAAACAGAAAAGCAGACTCCGAAGAGCCTGCCATCCGTGGTATAATAAGATATGTCCAGTAAATTAAAATACCATAAAAATTATACCGAATTTGGCGAACCTTATCAACTGGTTTTGCCATTAAATTTGGAAGGTCTGATCCCTGATGATGAGTCTGTCCGACTGCTCAGCCATGAATTGGAGGAACTTGATTACCACTTGCTGTACCAGGCTTACTCTGCCAAAGGCAGAAATCCTGCGGTGGACCCTAAGACCATGTTCAAGATCCTGACCTATGCATACTCCCAAAACATTTATTCATCCAGAAAAATCGAAACTGCCTGCAGACGGGATATCAATTTTATGTGGCTCCTGGCCGGACAGAAGGCTCCTGACCACAGCACCATTGCCCGGTTCCGTACAGGGTTCCTTTCTGCTGCCTGCCAAGACCTCTTTTACCAGATGGTCCGCCGTCTGGGAAATGGAGGGGAATTATCAAAAGAAACCGTATTCATTGATGGGACCAAGCTGGAAGCAGCCGCCAATAAATATACGTTTGTATGGAAGAAATCCGTTGGAAAATGGGAAGAAAAGATGTTCCTGAACATCCAGGAGGCGGTCAGGCTGCTGAATCAGGAGTATCTGCAGTCTTTCCTTGTAGCAGAAGAAAGCACAACGCAGGACCTTCAGAAAATCTGCCGTTTTCTGGAACAGGTATGTAAAGAACAGCATACCGTTTTTGTACATGGAAGAGGGAAACGCAAAAGCCAAAACCAAAGGTATCTGGAACTGTTCCGCTGTTTTCTGGAGCGTCAGACTGTCTATGACTGGCATACAGCCAGCTTCCAGGGAAGGAATAGTTACAGCAAGACAGACCCGGACGCCACATTTATGCATATGAAAGAGGACCACATGAGAAATGCACAGCTGAAGCCGGGATATAACATACAAATCGGAGTAGACAGTGAATATATTGTTTCAGCAGATATTTTCCAGGACAGGAATGATGTGTGGACATTGGTTCCCTTTTTAAAGACAATGGAGGAGAAGCTTGGGTTCCGTTATCCAAGTGTGACTGCAGATTCGGGTTATGAAAGTGAGGAAGGCTATACCTATCTGCGGGAACAGAAACAGAAAGCATACATAAAGCCACAGACCTATGAAAAATGGAAAAAGCGAAGTTTCAAGCAGGATATCAGCAAGCGGGAAAACATGGGATATGATGAGTCAACCGATACGTATACCTGCCATGCGGGGAAAAAGCTGAAGCCGGTTTTCGTAAAAAAACAGAAAAGTAAGAGCGGATATGAATCAGAGGTAACGGTTTATGAATGTGAAGAGGGTACAGGCTGTCCGCACAAAGAAAAATGCACCCGTGCCAAAGGGAACAAGCGTCTGTACATTTCGAAAAGTTTTTTGGAGAAGCGCCAGGAATCCTATGAGAATATCCTGAGTGAAAAGGGAATCTTATATCGGATGAACCGTTCTATCCAGGTAGAAGGGGCATTTGGAGTCCTGAAACACGACTATGAATTCCAAAGATTTCTGTTGAGAGGGAAAGCGAAAGTAAAACTGGAGATACTTTTACTATGTATGGGATATAACCTGAATAAGCTGCACGCAAAAATACAGAAGCAGCGTACAGTAAGCTATCTGTTTCCAGTAAAAGAAAGTGCATAACAGGCCGTAAAAGCAGCAGATTTATTAAAGTCCGCAAAAAATCCAGAAAGAATCAACAACGGAAAAGATTCTTTCTGGATTATTGTGTCTATAGAACGAGGGCATCGCTCAATCATCTAATTTGATGATTTTGCGACACCCCCATCCGGGG
>OFFZ01000724.1_pt1 | contig 19333 bp, 32 predicted proteins | sample 1521631 | NCBI WGS metagenome assembly OFFZ01 (sample SAMEA3504102, study PRJEB24116) | mouse gut metagenome | biome: mouse gut; feature: mouse-associated habitat; material: faeces | place: Denmark | collected 2011 | reverse complement strand
CACTTTGTAGCCATCATTATAAAGCCCTGCTGCCATTGTGTAGGCGGTCGTGGACTTTGCCACGCCGCCTTTCTGACACGCTAAAACAATCTTTTTCATGCTGTCTACCCCCTTACCCGGACAGTCAAGCCGGACATTTCTACATCAGGATAGCCCACAATGTAATACTCGCCGTCTTTGCTCTCTACCCTGCTGCAAGTCCATATTTCGGCATTTTCCCATTCGTCCGTATCATAGTTATATACTTCTTCGGTACGCAAAAATTCAATGCCGCTGCCGCTTGTGTAGTAGTGTCCTTTGGCTGTATCATATCTGCCGCTTGCGTTCATGTGAAGTGTACTAACTTCTTTAACTGGCTTGTCATAGTAGGCAAGATTGCCCTGTACTTCGTCCAGCTTGTAAAGGATATTGCGGTATTCCTCCAACTTCTGCCGCTCGTCTGCTGTCTTAATCTGCTTGTAATCGTCCAGCCCTGATAAATCGTCATAGTCACGATAGCCGGAAATGTAAAGCACTGTTTCAAGCTGCTTTTTCAGCTTTGCCATTTCATCAGATAACGCCTTTAAGTCTGCCATTTTCTGATACCTCGCTTTCATTTTTGATATTTTTAAAGATTTCCAGCACTTCATAGGTATTCAGCAGAATTTCATCAAGTCTTTTTATTGTGTCGCTTCTGCTGTTGGGTGGTTCGTGGTGGTCTTTGCTCATTCTCTCTATCCTCCTGCTGAATTTTAAGATATGTCTTTGCGACTGTATAAATTTTTATAAGGTCTGCCGTATCGTCAATTTGTCGCATGATTTCCGAAACCTGACTTATCAGATGTTCTTTCATTCTGCACCGCCTTTCTTTACCGACAATATACCCATAATAAAGCTGTATACGCTTTCGATAATATCAAGGCTTTCCAGTTCGGACACAATACGGATAACCTCGGCTTTGCGTTGCTCCATTTCCTCATGCTCTGCCTTGTGTTTCTCTTTGCGGTACTTTGCAAGAATAAAGTGGTAAATCCTAAATAGATAGTCCTCGTCACGCATAGCAAGCACCATTTTAAGGATTAAGTGTTTATATTTCATTCGTCACACTCTCCCCTCTGTTCCATGTCCTTGATACGCTTTACCGCCTGTTCTTCCCGGTATGCGTAATTTGTTGCACCATAGATGAATTTCAGACAAGGAATGTCGGTCACTTCTTCAAGCATGGAAACAATTTCTTTCTTGTAATCCTCTACACTCATTGCTCGCCGTCCTCCTTTGTCATATTGATAGTAAACTGTTTTATCTGGTCTAAAATATAAGCATTATCAATACTTGAAAGAAGTTCGGCTATTTCCTTGCGTTCCTCGTCCTGCTCGCTATCGTTATACGCTTCATTTAATGTCTGAATGGCAAAATATACTCCGTCAAGCGTGATATGCAGAAAATCATCAATCATATTCTGATTAGCCGCAAAATGCAAGGCTTTTTCCTGCGTGTTGGCTTCTTCTTTTTCTACCGTGTTAATTAAAACGCTTAATACCGTCTGCATTAACTCCAATTTGGAAGTAGCGGTAAAAATCTGGTCTAAAATATCAATTCTGTCCATGCTCTGTACCACCTTTCCCGGCAATGTAGCCGATTTTGGCAGCGGTCAGAATCGACCAGCTTTTTCCTAATTTGGCATAGTCAGCGACTTTCAGCAGCATAAGGAAGTGGAATTTTTCAGGGCTGTCCAAAATATCCATAGCCATTTCATCAGGTACGGCAGCAGTCAGGCGGTTATAATAGCTTTTGAGTTCCTGAATCTCCTGCTTTGTCGGACGGTCAGCCCACTTCTTGAAAAACCCCTTTTTCTTTGCGGTTCTCCCTTTTTCAGTATTCAGTTTTTTGTTGTTCATTCTGTCTTACTCCTTTCTTTTTGCTGCCCTAAAAATGAAAAATAGCCCCACAAAAGGCTGTACTTCCATAGTCGGGCTTGTTTGTGGTGGTTTTTTGTATTCTGTTGTCTACTTGTAATCATGTAGAATTGTAAAACTGTCTACTTGTCTACAAGTCTACATATAGTATATACTATACAAAAGGGAATTGCAAGCCCTTTTTTGATTTTTCAGGAATATTTTCTTTACTTGTCTTTTGACCGCTATCACGATATAATGGATATGTTCATTCTGTCTGTTTCTGTGGTGGTTACAGATAGGAACATGGGGCGTACTTTCGGGTATGCCCCTTTTTACAATTTTTGAATAATTTTCAAAAATAGGCAGCAGGGGGCTTTTTGAAAATGCCCGGCAGCTTAACCCACTAACTACCCCTATGCGGCGTTTGCCTATAAAACCCCCACGTATGCCTTGTAATCATATAAACATATCTACATTTCTACAAGTCTACATAAATACAGACAAAAGAAAAGGCGTTCCACTTCTGCCTTGTGCGTGGTGGTTCGCCTTGTCCTGCTGCCTTATGCTTCTGCTTTAAGTTCATTTTTATATTTATAATAAGTGTTTCGTGCCAGCCCTACAAGCTGCATAACTTCTGTATCTTTAAGTGTTCCGTCAAAATCCTTTGAATACTTCTTTATCTGCTCCATAGCAGGGGCTTTCTTCTTTACATTCAGCTTTGCCCCTTGCCTCTGTCCTATCTGCTTACCGTTCAGCCTTGCGGTCTGTATGCCCTCGGCTGTCCTTTGGTGTAAGTCTTGCACTTCCTTTTCAGCTTGTGCAAATGCTAATTCTATTTGCTTCTTTGCTAAGTCCATTTGAAAATGCTTTAAGGCTTCTATGATAGTATTGATAAAGGTATCTGTTGCAGTATCGCCAGTATTTACAGTAACATCTATTTGTTTCTGTAATGCTTCCCTATATGTGGCTGTGTTTATATGCGGCTCCTTCAGGAACACTAATTCAATACCCTTGTTATACAGTTCTTCATATAAGGCTATGCCCTCGGTGGCGTTCCTGCTCATTCTGCTAACAGAATCAAATACAATCGTATCACCGGGCTTTACTGCCTTTAATATCTTATCAAGTTCTTTCCTGCCCTCTACCTTTGTACCAGTGTAGGCTTCCTTGCTTATATGGGCTTTCGGGTACTTTGCTTTGATGTTCCTCTCCTGCCTATCAATGCTTTGCTGTGGTGTGCTGATTCTGCAATATCCATATTCTTTCATTGTTCATTCGCTCCTTTTAGTGGTGGTTTTAGTATTCTTTCTATTGTTCGTCTGTTTTGATACTTCTATATTACCACTAAAGGGGCGGTATGTCAATAACTTTTGATACTTTTTCTATATACATTAGAATTGATACTAAATGTATTATAACCCTTTGGGGAAGTAGTAAACATTCCCTTTTGTATGCTCCGGCTTTATGCCTTGCCTTTGTAATTCTTCCAGCAAATCACTTTCGGACAGTTCCAGCATTTCAGCAGCTTCCTTTGATGAAAACAATTCCGGCTGGTGGAAGTTCACGCCATATACAAGCCGGATTCCGTTATACATCTGATTGACAGATAGCCCACGCTCAAAACCGCTATTAAACATCTTTTCAAGCTGTGGGCGGTCTACTGCTGCCAGTTTCCCATAATTCCGCAGTATATTGTCAATGGCGGTATTTATATCCATGTTACACCTACTTTCTATCTTGTATAATGTTTCATAATCTCCATTCTGCCTTTCTCGCCCATGTTCTGCTTGCCTAATTTCTTAGCAAGCCTTACCGCTGTTGATTCTTCCGGCTCTTTCTTTTGCGTGGACTGTTTTGGCTTTCTGTATGTGAAAATGCCTTTGCTATATTCAAGGACTATTTCCGTCCCTAAATTCTTGTTAATTTCCTGCAATGCTTCCATAGCTTCAAAATGGCTCACTCTATACTTTGCAGTAATTTCTTTTGCCACTTGTTCATCAGTAACGCCGCTTTCTCCTGCCGCTTCGACTATTTGTGATAATGTGGTTTGAACTGATTTTATATCCATAATATTTTACCTCTCATTCTTTTACCGCCCAAACAGTGCCATATTTTCAGATATTGCCTTGTGCCTTTCCGTTGTGTCTTGAATTGATAGAATTTCACTACGTCTTTTCTTTTCTTCTTCTAACCGCTTAACATCTTGTTTTTTCGCCGGATTTTTGCGTCCGAAACTTGCTTCCATTTGTTCAGCATAATAGGTATATCTTTCAGGATTGTTTCGCCTGAATTTGTAAAGCATATTACTTTCCCCACATCTTAACGCTTTTATAAAATCCTCATAGCTTGTAATCTTCTTTTCGCCCATTGTATCTACCTCGCTGTTTGTGTGTTCAGGCTGTTTTATTCGTCCAGAGCAAATTCCACAATAGAAATCCCATAGCTTACTTGAAGTTTCTTCCCCTATTTCTGCAAGCCGCTTTTCCCTTTCTTTCGTGTTTGGCGGTGCGGAATACACATAATTGTATATTTTTACCATGCGCTCATATTCTGCTTGATTCATATAAATTTTCCCTCCTACCTAAAGCTATATGGTTTATTTTTGAATGTGCTTTCCGTCAATCGCCTATTATGTAGCTTTTGCTGTTCGTCCTGCTCCCTGTGGTGTCTCTCCCGGTACTGCTGGTATAACTCCGGGGATTCTTTAGCAAATTTTGATAATTCTCTCAATGTTCCTTTTTCGCTGCTATCTGATTTCCGCTTGAATGTTTCATAGGTCATATTTTCTCTTTCCTCCTGCTCATTGATATTTACCGCCTTAATGCGTCTACTTCTGATACCCATATCATAATCAAAAACTGCTGCCCGATCTGCTTCACTCAATGCAGAATAGGCTTGCTCTCGTTCCGGGCTGTTTCGTGGCGTAGAAAATACTTTGTTGTGTAGCCTTGCTATTCGTGTGTAGTCCATGCTATCCCTCGCTTTCCTTTTCATTGTCTGTCAGTTCCGGCAGAATATTATTTCTCTTTTCCCATTCTTCCCTTTCTTCTTCTGTGCCTAAAAATATAGGAAGTTCATCAGCCCTTAAAACTTTTCTTTCCGGCTCTTTTGCTTCGGCTGTCAGCTTAAATTCGCTTGAATTTCGATAGTAGTCCGTATTATTAACAAGGTCGAAAATCCCTATAATTGGCGGTATCTGCTGATTAAAGATTAACTGCTTTTTGATAGCCACTATTGCGGTTTTGGCTTGTTTAATAAAAGTTTGCCATTCCTCGCCCCGGTTCTTTTCATAAGATAGCAAAGTAACTCGTGTTATTCCTATAAACGTGCAAAGCCCCTCAATATCAACGATTAACTTTTTATCATGTCCAGAATCTTCATTACTTCTTTTGACGAAAACAAAATAATCAATAACTGCTGCCTTAAAATCACTAAAGCCTTGTTCCGTTTCAGGATATGCCGCTGGTCTGCCTGATTTCAAACTATCTACCGCCATAGACAGAACGACATCAAGCGTACTGTCCGTTTCTATCGGTTCAGGCGTGAAGCGTTTGTATTCTTTGGGCTTTAATTCTTTTCCCATTTGCCTTATACCTCACTTTCACAACGTCTACTTGTCTACATATCTACATTACTACTTTTCTACTTGCCTACCCCCTTTTTTGTGTAAAGAAAGTAGGCGTGATACTTAATCAAAACGCCATTTCAAGGGCTTCTTTCAGTGCCTTTGCTTCATCAGCCGACAATGTAATACCTTTGTATGGCTTCCCTTTGCCGCTCCATGCCCTTATATCAATTACCGCTGGTTTTCCATTCCATGAAACAATGTTTAATTGCTTCGATACTTCGTTCTCGCCGCATGATAAGCGGGCAATATGCTTTTCAATGGTAAATGTGCAATCGCTCATGTTTACACCTCGCTTTCTACTGTCACTTGTGCATAGCTTAAAGTATCTTTCCAGCCACGCCGCCCCATAGGATTATTTACCCTATTCATCATGCGGTGTACGGCTTTATGATGGTTTTCGCAAAGACAAACTAAGTCAGTGTATGGGTTTTCATTAAAAATATTGTGATATGTCAAGTGGTGGACATGGATATTTTCAGTAGTTCCGCACATCTGACATTTTCCCTCGTCTATTTCAATCCGCTTTTGCGCTCTCTCTTTCCATTCAGGACTTAATAAATAATCTGCATATTTCATAATAAATTCACTCCCTTTTCGTGGTGGTTATATTGCTACTGATAAAAAAAAGGGGTATATGATAAGCAGATATTCTTTTATATTGTGTACCCCTTTTCTGTCAATCTCCCCTATATATGATTGTCGGGTATCCGCTGGAAACAATGTTAAACTGTTCTTTCAATGCTTTTGTGCTTCGTGTCTTTGTCAGATTATTACATTCGCAAATATCCATAATGCTCCGTTTTATCTGTCTATCTGAAAGTTCCTTGCCTATGCCCCTGCCCCTTAATGCCAGGGCAATTTCTTTTTCTGTGGTATATCCCTTTTCCATAATCAAATCCATGCATACATTCATAATAGCTTCATGCCTTTTGTCTGCTGATTTTGTGGGCTTCTTTGTGATAACCTTATCTTCCTTTGTGGTCTTGCTACTCAATGGATATAGTCGGCTTGCTACCTCATGTCCCTCGGTTCGGTAAAACATTTCATAAGAAATACCGTTTTGCCTATATCCGTTCTGCTTCCAGCGGTTTCCGTTATCCTCAATGTTTATCAGGGTGTCATTGTTCCAGCCCTGCAAAGCGTAAAACTGTATATGCCGCTGATTTTCCTTTGTATGCTCATAGGCTTTCTTTAATAGTGCCATTGGTACTTGTTCATCAGATAACTTTTCAATCATTCCATGATACGCAAGCATGGTTATGTACTGGTTTATTTTGTTCGCCTTGTTTGGGCTTCTGCCGGATTCATTGGCAAGCTGCCGCAAGCTGAAAAAGAATATAACCTTATCTTCTTTCGTGTATGGGCTTATGTTCCGTCCGGCAATCCTTAGAATGTGATGATACAATTCGACTGCATACCGCACATTTTTAGAAGCTACCGGGCATTGTGCGTTAAATCCCGTTTCGTCCAGTGTGTCAAGGATTTCTGCTATTTCCAGCAGTTCCCCTTGTAATCGTTCGCTTTGCGGTGTCCTTAAAACTTCGCAATTATAAATCTGCTTTATCGCTTCCCATGCTTCCCATGATTTTATATTTGCAAGATTGGCTATGATAGAATGGATAGTCAAGGCTTTATCCCCATATTTGCAATTATCTGAAAAGCATTTATATAGCCATTTTCCACAATCCCCAAAATAAATGCTTGCCGATGGGCTGTTATCGTCATGGAAGATACAACAAAATGATTTCGGGGTAGCTATTTCCAACAGTTCCGCAATATCGGCATTTCGCCATACCTCGGCTTTGAAGTCTGCCACATTTTCAAATATTTTCTTCTCTTTGCTCCCGATCCGCTCCGCCAGCTCTCCCCATTCATGCCCTTTTATCAGGTCAATATTGCTTTTATTCCCGGCTTTTTCCTTATGCTCCATCTTTACGGTCGGCTTGTGCTTTGTCTTTGGCTTCGTCTTAGGCTCTGTTTTGGGCTTGTCCGGCAGCAGGGGTATAATTCTTTCAAGCTGGTTCATATCGTCTGTATTCGTCAATATTGGCGGCTTATCCGTTCCAAAAAATAGCCTTGCCGGATTTCTGCATTTGCTATCTGCTGCCACACCGAAAACATTTGTTATGTAGTCGGCTATTCTGCCCCTTAGTTCTGTTTCGATAATTGGAATGTCCAGCAAAAATAATATTCTGTATTTCCTCAATGCTGGACTATCTGAAAATGTCGGATAAATAAAGTTCGGTGTCAATCCTGCTGCCCTTGCCCGGTCTATCGCTTGTTCGGGTGTCAGGCGGTCAGCTTCAGGAATGGGGGCTTTGTCCTTTGCATTGTCAATGTCTACTGCAAAAAGCTGTTGAGATATAAAGCCCTTATCAGAATTTCCGCTTATGGCAGCAGTCCGAAAACTTCCCCCGGAACATATCACGCCGAAAAGGTCTTGCACATCTATTTCTTGCGGTGTTTCAAGATTGCATTGTATTTTCCTTATCTGTTCCGGCTCCGGCTTTGCCCGGTACTGTGTTCTGTCTATATTGCACACTATCTTCATTCTGCTGTTTTTCACTTCCTTTATATCTGCCGCTTAAAACCTCATTTACAAATCTGTTCCAGTTCGGCATATCTGCTTTATTTTCCATTGACTTTTTCCCTCGTTTGGTGTATCATTTCTATTAGATAATCAGTTTTATAAACTTTCTTTCTAATGCAATTATAGTAATTATTATATAAAAGCGCAACTATTTGTACAAAGAAAAATTAGTTTGAAAGTTTTTTCTTTGATTTTGTCTAATGAATGGAGGGCTTAAAAATGATTGTTTATAAGTTTGAAAAATTAAGAAAATGGGTGCAAGTGCTTAGTGATGGGCGTTGGCGTTCAATGCCATTCGGCACTATTTCGCTTGACTATTTGAATACTATGTATTCTGGTAAAGATTTTGAAACATTCAAAAAAATGTATGCTAATCAAATAAGCCCCTTTATGATGAACGGATATTCTACGGAATATGGCAAAAAGGCTGTTGCCGAAATTAAAAGCAATCTAAAGGACGAAAACAAAATGCAGGAAATGTTTGAAAAACTGCGTGAACCTTATGAATGTGTGAAAAGTGATTTAGATTATTTGTATGAAAATCTTCCGTTTGTTCATAAATGCCGGGCAAACAGAAGAAAAGACTTGCAAACAATATTCGATTGTGTTTTTGATATAGCTTTTCGCTTCAATGTTGGAATACCGATTGAAGAAAAAAAGGATATTGCAAGTTCTGACAGTGAATATGATTCTTACAGAAAATCAGTATTTCAAAATATTCGCATGGACGGCGTATATGTGCATTGTGGGGAATTTACAGACGAAAAAGAAGAAATAGCAAAAAAATATATAATAGAACCGCCAAGTAATGATAAAGAAAATGAAGTGCTTTATGAGTGGTATATGTTTCCGCTTGACTTTGAGGAATTGCTTTTTAATCAAGACATAAGTTTTATTATAAAAACGTGTTCCCATTGTGGGGCTTTATATGCTACAAGCTATCCGCAAACAGTCTATTGCGACTGCTGCCGTTCTAATGATGTGCCTAATACCATTCGCAAAAATAACAAGTGCCGCCAGCTCCACAAGAATATTATGGACTTGATAAATAATTGCAAGGATAGCAAAACCATTTCACGATATGCCGGGCTGGTCGCTCCTGATAATACGCCTACTTACCACTTTAGGACAGAATCAAATTATTATTGGTCTGTATGCCAGGGCAAAAAGCCAAAAACTGAAAAAATGACGTTCTACGAAGATATAACCAATGAAAAGCAATACTATGAATGGCTTCAAAAGATACATGAAGAAATTAAAACATAAAAATAACCCCTGCTGCCCTCAATGGCTCCGGCAGGGGCTTTTTGTTTCTTCCTGATTGCTTCCAGCACTTAAAAGCGGTTATGTAGTACCTTTTCCCAAAATACCCCCACCTATGCCGCTATATTCGCCCCATATCGGGCTTTAATTGGTTCGGTGTAGATTTCCTTGCCTATTGTAAAAAAGTCGCTCTATGGAGCTTGTACGCTGTCAGAATGGAAGTATAACAAGCACTGCCTATGTACGGACACATGGCAAGCCCCGGCAGGGCGCAAGGTACTTTTGATAGGCTCCGTCTGTCGAAAGTGCTTTTGCGTTACTTTTGCCAAAAGTAACAAAACGAAAAATCAAAAATCGCCGTTCCTATGCCCTAAATTCATCAAATCAAGATAGGATTGTTCCCGGCTGTGATATAGGATTGTCAGCAGATACGCCCTTGTGTTCTTTATTTCCCCGGTCTGCTCATGGAATTTATCAATAGCATACTGAATATCATAATGTGTCAGCTTCATCAGCTTTCCAGCCACTACCGCTTGCGGCTTGTCCTCGCCTGATACTCTCACTGTCGGCTTGCTGGTGTTCAATACTTCATGCAAAATATCAAATACCGCCTGCAGATCGGCTTCATGCTCCGGGTGGTCTGCTATCAGGATAGCATAATCAAATAATTCCTTTATCTGCCCCATGCCGTACCGTTCCGCTTGACTTTTCGCCCTTTTGGTGCTATCATTTCCCATAGATGAATTGTAATTCATGGTGCTTGTGTCTGCGGTTTGGTCGCTGTCAGATACAAGCCCTTTTTCTTTGCTTATGTAATAGCCCTTTGCGGTCAATAGGTCAATCATTCTCTTTTCTTCGATTTCGTCTACTGCTGCCCTTAATTCTTCCGCATTTCCAGCTTTCCACATTCCGGCAGAATCATTTATTTTGTAAATGTTTGGTTTGTTCATGCCCTGCTGCTTTATTTCAAGTATGCCCTTTTTCTGTAAGCCTTGTAAAACCGTCCTTACTGTCTTTTCAGACATTTTTACATTCTTTGCAAGGGTGGCAAGCGTTGGGTAAACCTCGCCCCGGACTGTGCCGGTATCATTCGCAAAATTGATATACTGCTTTAAGTGAATAAAGATTATCTGTTCTTTTCCGCTTAATAGTCCAGCGTTTAAGAAATCAAGATATACCTTTATAAATTTTCTTTCCGGCGTGGAAGTCTGCACTATAAATCTTTCTTCCATGCCTTATTACTTCCTTTCTTTTGCTCTCTCCGCTTCTTCCAATTCTTTAGATATTAGCCTGATTATCATTTCTTTAAGACTTGTTTTCTGCTCTACACAATGAACCTTTAGCCGCTGGTGTAGTTCTTCATCAATGGTTACGACTAAATTCTTTTTGCCCTCTGCCACAAAATCAGCCCCTTTCTACTGGAAATATATACAAGATATTGTAGCAGACAAAACGGAATAAATCAACCTTTATTTCGTGTGTGCGTGTGTCCGTCTGTCTGTCATTCCTGATAGATAGATGGATATATTTAACATGGGTATATTTCAATGGTTTTATTTCAACGGTAAAAACTACCGTTCCGGGGCGGTAAAAATTACCTGTCTTGAACGGTAAAAACTACCGTTCCGGGGCGGTAAAAATTACCGTTCCAGCATAAAATAAGGCTTTGCGGCTTGTGGATAACTCAAATTAAGGGTATCGGCAGCAGTTCCGGGGCTGTGATGGGCGGTCTTGTCCTGCCGACATAAGGCAATAAAAAAGAATCCATAGCGGATTCTGTCAGATTGTGATATACTCTTTTCGTTACCGCCCCTAGACTGGTACGGAAAGGGGGTGTCCTATATGGAAACGCTCACTACGTTTATTGTCGCTGTTATGGCTGGTGTGGTATGCCACTACATCATCAAATGGTTAGACAGTGACGACAAATAGTCGGTAACTAGCCTATGGCTCTAAGCCCTGCCATTGCCAAAATTGGGAATAGAAAAGCCCCAGTGTTCCAGCACCGGGGCTTTTCGCCGTCCTACATGGACTAAGCGCTCACTTCGCTTTTTTTGCCTACTGGCATTATAGCATATGCAATTTTCCTTTTCAAGATACATTTTCTTCATGTTTTTATGCCTACTTTTCTACTTGTCTACATGAAAACAAGTCTACATGATTTCATTTCTACAAGTCTACTTTTCATTTTTTGATTTCATGGCTTCAAATATAGCTTGCTCTGCCCCGGTCAGCTTGTGGCGGTCTAAATATTCATTCATTGCAGCAGTACCGACATTTTCCATGGTCTGCCCGGTGGCGGTGGCGTATGCTTTCCAGTCTGCTATATTGTCAAGCGTAGCCCGGAATGAAAAGACTTGCTTTTTCTGCTTTGTATTTGGCTTTTCCTCGGCTTTTTCTTCTGCTACTGGTGTTTGTATAGGCTCGTGCGGTTCGGGTGCTGTTTCGGGCTTCTGTTGGGCTTGTGGCGTGTCCTTTTCTGCTTCTACTTCTGCTTTCAGGCGTTTCACTCGCTCCGGCTCTTTTTCCTCGATTTCCCTTATTTTCTTACTGAATGTACCTTTGTTAATTTGTAAATAGTCGGCTCCGTCCTGCTGCTTTCCAGTTCTATAAACGGTCTTTAGTGCTTCGTCCATCTGTTCATCTGTATATGGGGGCTTCCGGCTTTCCCTTGCGGTCTGTTCCGGATCCGTCTTGCTTTCATCTGATTTTGAGAAAAAGCCGCCTATGCTTGCCCCTGCTGCCTGGTCTAATCTGTTTTTGCTTGCCATTGTCTAACCCTCGCTTTCTAAAAATTCTTTCAAAAATGCTTTGTAGTCCTGCGTTACTCCTGCCTTTGCCGATTCTGCGAAAATATCACTTTGCAAAATTTGGCTTTCCTGAATGGCGGTAGCTTCCCGGATTGTGGTTTTATAAAGTATCGTGCCGAAAGAATCCGCTATGCGTTCCGCTTGCGCCATCATGGATTTGTTTGCGTTCGTGCCTTTGTACTTTGTCAGCAGCAAGCCGGATATCTTCAAATTATGATTGCTATACCGCTTTACGCTGTCAATTATGCCCTTTAGCTGTGTAAGCCCCATAAGGGCGTATATATCGGCGGTTATCGGTATAATAACGCTGTCGGCAGCAGTCAGGGCGTTAATTGTCAATATCCCCATGTGTGGGGCTGTGTCGACAATGCCGAAATCATATTCGCTTTCTATGCTTTCTATGGATTCTTTTAGCATATATTCGCGCCCGGTCTGCGTAAACTCCATATCTGCAGATACCATGTTTAATCCCCCGGTCACAATGTCGAATCCTACCCGGCTGTTGTTTATGGCTTCGTCAATGGGAATAGTGCCTTTGAACACGTCATAAAGGTTATTTTGGACGCTTGCCACATCAAGCCCGGCTGTAAATGATAGGTTCGCTTGCGGATCAGTGTCTATCATCAGCACTTTGTAACCCTGATTATAAAGCCCTGCCGCCATTGTGTAGGCGGTCGTGGATTTCGCCACGCCGCCTTTCTGGCACGCTAAAACAATCTTTTTCATGCCGCCTACCCCCTTACCCGGACAGTCAAGCCGGACAGCTCCACATCAGGATAGCCCACAATATAATATTTGCCGTCCCGGCTCTCTACATGGCTGCAAGTCCAGATTTCGGCTTCCTCCCATTTTTCGGTATCATAATTATAGACTTCCTCTTTCCGCAGAAACTCAATGCCGCTGCCGCTGGTGTAGTAATACCCTTTATCTGTCTCATATCTGCCGCTTGCGTTCATATGAAGCTTGCTTATATACCGGACCGGCTCTTCAAAATAAGCAAGGGAACGCTGTACCTCGTCCAGCTTATAAAGGATATTGCGGCATTCTTCTAATTGCTGCCGCTGGTCTGCGGTCTTAATTCGTTTGTAATCGTCCAGCCCTGATAAATCATCACAATCACGATAGCCGGAAACATAAAGTATTGTGTCAATCTGCTTGCGGAGTTTTTTCATCTCTTCGCATAATGCTTTAAGGTCTGCCATTTACCTTACCTCACTTTCTTTTTAATCTCCCATGTAATGAGTGCCCCAAAAAGTCTTGATTGTGCGTTCTGTGTTGTCCTCGCCTTTGCCGATTACCCAATAGGCAAAATCATCCATATAGGCTTCGATTGTATAAAACAATGTGATTATTCTTGCTCTCATTGCTCTACCCCCCCTAGCCTTTTCGGTATTCAGTTTTTTGTTGTTCATTCCGTAACGCTCCTTTCTTTTTTCCCGGAAATATGAAAAATAGCCCCACAAGGCTATATTCCCATAGCCGGGCTTTGTGGTGGTTTTTTTTATATTTTGTTTATGTAAACTATCTACAATCCACTGTAAATTGTAGATAGTAGATTGTTTACACCTATAATATATACTATATAAAAGGGGATTGCAAGCCCTTTTTGCTTTTTTCAGAATATTTTTTTACTTGTCTTTTGACTGTCGCCACGATATAATAATATTGTTCATTCCGGGTGTTTCGTGGTGGTTACATTCGGTTTGCAGGGGCGTACTTTCGGGTACGTTCCCTTTGTTTTTATATGGCTCTGGATTCTGCCAGGCGTTTCTTGTGGTTCTCTCTTTCCTTGCGCTTCATTTCAAGATACATTTCCAGCTTTTCCCTCACTTCCTCCCTCCTCACAATCTCATATTCTATGATGCTTCCATGATTCTTAAAGAACGAAAAGCCGCCATAGTACCGCATACTCTCTATTCTCGCATACTCTATCAATATCTTTCTGGCTTTCCCTTTTGATAGTTTCCGCTCTGCCTTTGCTAACTGCTGCCGCACTCTCTCTATCGTGACATTCTTCTGCCTTGCTATGTGTTCAAGCGTTGCGCCGTTCCAGAAATAAGCCTTTATTGTGTCCTGCTCCTGCTCCGTCAAGGCTATGTTCATGGCTTCCTGCACATCTTTCCTCATTTGTCGCTGGTAAATATCATTTATGACGCTTTCGGTCATATCCTCCGGGCTTGCTATGTAGTCAAGCATGGTATTTTCCCCGGCTTCTTCATCCAGCGGCCTGTCAAGGCTTTCTATGCGGTCAGAAAAAGCATATTTCTTTATGTCTGCAAGCTGTTTCTCGGTTATATGTAATTTGCGCCTTATATCTTCATCCTTTGGCAGCAGTCCAGCGTGATCCGCTTCATAGGCAGACAGAAGACGCTTGTATCTGAATATCAGGGCTTTCATGTTCGGTGGTATTCTCACAAGCCCGGATTCCGTCAAATACTGCCGTATGGACTGCTTTATCCAATGTCCGGCATATGTGACGAATTTAAAGCCCCTGCCGCTGTCATAGTGCTTTACAGCCTCCGCAAGCCCTATGTATGCGGTCTGTTGTAAATCTTCAAGCGGCTCTGTGCTGGTGTACTGTCTGCATAATCTTGTTATCATGCCTTTATTCTGCATATAAAGGGATTCCATGTTTAATTTTGTGTCAATGCCCATCTGCAGCAGTTCTACAAGCTGTTCATTTGTCATTCAGGAATACCCCTTTTTTACATTTTTGAAGAATTTTCAAAAGTAGGCAGCAGGGCGGCTTTTTTGTAATGGCCGGCAATCCAGCCTACTTAGTGGAGCAGAACACATGTTCTATATAAACCCCCACTACCGGGCTTTATCGGCTCGATACAGACAAAAAAGGGCAATGCACAACTACACTGTTTCTCTGCGGTGTGCCTCGCCCTTTATCTTTCGTCTGCATCTGTTCTCTGCGGTTCCTATGCCTCGTATCTCTTTGCCAAATTATAGAATGTATTCTTCGTTAGGTTTAATTTCTTCATAGCCGATACTGCTGTTATGCTTCCGGCTTTCCATTCCCCATACACGTTTTTCCATTCTTCGGGATATGTTGCTTCTGGTCTGCCTACCGCTCTCCCGGTCTTATTGCTTATACACTTCTCTTCTCCTGCGCTTTTGTTTCTTTTCTTGTCTGCGCTTACTCTCGTTACCTTTCTGCAGGTGGCTTTCATTGCCTCGTTTCCTGCTGCCTGCCTTGATAATATGTTTTCTCTCTCCTTATTTGCCACATAGGAAAGTATTTGTAGAACAAGGTCAGCAACAAATTGACTATCAAGGTCATTGCCTCCCCGGCTGGTATCAAGAAGCGGCATATCAATCACTTTCACATCTGCGCCTATCTCCTTTGTAATATGCTGCCACTCTTGCATTATCTCTTTGTAGTTTCTTCCCAGTCGGTCTATGCTATATATAACAAGCATATCCCCACTTCTTAACAGTGGGCTTGTCTCATGTGTTCCAACTAAAGAATTATAACCTTGTCTATTAAAGTCTTTGCCGGATTGCTTATCAACAATAATATTTCTCTCGTTAATGCCCAAATCCTTAAATGCTTGTAACTGCCTTGCTAAATCCTGCTGCTTTGTGCTTACCCTTGCATACCCGAAAATCTCTTTTTTCATGCCTATCCCCAACCTTTCCTATGTGCTTTGGTTTTTCAACTGTCCTTATTATACCATGATGTTTATAAATATGTCAACTATTTTATAAACGTTTGTAAAGTATTTTCCACAGTTTTATATCCACAAATAAAGCATGAAAAAGGGCTTGCATGGCGGTTTATAAACTTATAAGTTTATAAACCGCCCGGAAAGAACATCCTGAATCCGCTGATTAGCGCATCGTTTCCTGCCTTGGCTTTCTGCGCTGCGGTAATAACTTCTTCCTCGGTCATATTAAGCATACTTGCTATTTCAGGTACAGCAAAATACTCACGTCCTCCGAACTCATGCCCTAGGCTCATTCTTAACAGATTAAATGTCTCCTGCGGAGTGAAATGCTGATTGTTTACCCCGTCCTCAAAAAGCTGGTTTAACATATCTTCTGTTACCCCATACTCGCCATATGTGGTGAATAAACGCTGTACCGCTTCTTTCTGTGTTATCATTTTCGCTCCTTTCTAACCGGGTTATCGAATATAATGTTTTAAAATATCCATTCTTCCCTTTTCGCCCATGTTCCGCTCACCCAGCTTTTTAGCAAGCCTTACCGCCGCCGATTCCTCCAGCCGCTTCTCCTGCTTTGCCTTGCGGTAACAAATGACTTTCCCGGTGTGCTCTGGTGTCCTCTCCACTCCTGCGTCTTGATAGACGCTCTTAAGGGCTTTAATAGATTCCCAATACCCCAGCTTGTGCCTTGCGTTAATCTCTATTGCTGCTTGCGTCTCTGTAAGGCCGTTTTCTCCGGCTTGTTCAACTATTTGTATCAATGTTGCTTTTACAGATTCCAGTTCCATATATTTTACCTCGCTTTCTACATTTCTTCTCGCCGCCTACGGTCTGCAAAATCCGGGTCATGCGCATATGCGGACTTTGCAATTTGTTTCCAACGCTCCATTCTGTCCGGCTCTTTCATAATCTGGCGCATTTTTTCTTGTTCTTCCCGCTCTTTTCGTGTGAATAATGCTGCCAGTCCGGGATTACTTCTTTCAAAGTCCCTGATAACTTTTTCGTTGTCCCCTCCCCTTATTGCCTTGATTGCTTTCCATTCAGCATAAGTCATAATCAACCCTCACTTTCTCTCTGCCGCTTAAAGTTTGATTCATATACATCCCCCTATCTAATTGAAAATGGCTTGTTTTTAAATGTGCCCTCTGCCAGTCTCCTGTTGCGAAGTCTTCGTTCCTCTTCCTGCTCCTGGTGATATCTCTCTCGATACTGTGCATATAGTTCCGGGAATCCCTTGGCGAATTGTGATAATTCCCGAAGCTGTCCTTTATGGTCATCATCCATTTTCGCTCTGAATTGTCCATAGGTCATAGTTCCGCCCTCCTTTTGCGCCATTTCTGCAATCTGTTCCCTTGTTATGCGGCCTGCCATATAGTCCCTTTCAAGATTGAATACCGCCGCCCGGTCTGCTTCACTCAATGCAGATATGGCTCGCTCCCTCTCTTTGCTGAATTGTGGTGTGGAAAATACTTTGGTGTGTAACTTTGCGATTCTTGCATTACTCATTTTCTTATACCTCACTTTCTTATATTTAGTCTGGGACTTCCGGCACGTCTGGAAACTGTAGCGGCTCCCCATCTGTGAGAATCTTCCCATACTTTGCGGCGATTTCCTCCGGGGTCTGACTTGTGATTCCCTCCGGCTTCTTTGGTTCTACCTCTAGTTTAAATTCATTAGTATTTTTGTAATTGTGGTTATTCGCAAGGTCAAATACTGCAATCATAGGCTGTAATTGTCCATGAAAAGCCGCTTCTTTCTTTGCCGCCGCAATTCCATTTTTTACTACCGCTATAAACTGTTGCCAGTATTCACCCCTTGTCCGTTCATAGCTTGCAATCGTGGCTCTTGTGATTCCGAGAAAACAAGCCCATGATTCTATATCTACCATGACTTTCTTTTCTATTCCGCTTTCGTTCGTCTGCTGCACATATTCTAAATAATCAATAGTGGTTTTCTTAAAGGCCTCCAGCCCCTCAATGCTATCTTCGTATGCCGCCGGTCTGCCTACTTTTAGCGTTTCCAGCAGAATATTAGTTACTGCTGATATATTATCGCTGTTGGATAGATCGGGAGCGTAACCTTGCCGCTTATACTGTTTTTCCGTCACTGTCTGCACCTCACTTTGTTAATGTTTATAATCTACAATCCACAATTTACTATCTACACTCTTTTTTCGTGTAAAGAAATGCTTCTGGTACTTAATCAAAACTCCATTTCAAGGGCTTCTCTCAATACCTTTGCTTCATCAGGGGTCAGAGTGATTCCCTTGTACGGTTTGCCTTTACTGCTCCATGTCCTGATATCAATGACCGGGGGCTTGCCATTCCATGAAACAAGATTTACCTGCTTCGATATTTCGCCCTCGCCGCCTGTCAGCGCGGCAATACGCTTTTTAATGTTAAATGTGCAATCGTTCATGTTTTATACCTCACTTTCTGCTGTTACTTGGTAGAGAAAAAGGGGTATATGATAAGAAGATATTCTTCTATATTGTGTACCCCTTTTCTGTCAATCTTCCCTATATATGATTGTCGGGTATCCACTAGAAACAATGTTAAACTGTTCTTTCAATGCCTTTGTGCTTCGTGCCTTTGTCAAATTATTGCATTCGCAAATATCCGTAATGCTCCGCTTTATCTGTCTATCTGAAAGTTCCTTACCTATGCCCCTATCTCTCAATGCCTGGGCAATTTCCTTTTCTGTGGTATATCCCTTTGCTATAATCAAATCAATGCACACATTCATAATGGCTTTATGCCTACTGTCTGCTGATTTCGTTGGTTTCTTTGTTATAACTCTATCTTCCTTTGTAGTCTTGCTGCTCAATGGATATAACCGGCTTGCTATCTCCTGCCCCTCGGTTCGATAAAACATTTCATAAGAAATGCCGTTCTGTCTATATCCGTTCCGTTTCCAGCGGTTTCCATTGTCCTCGATATTCAGCAATGTGTCATTGTTCCAGCCCTGCAAGGCGTAAAACTGTATATGCCGCTGATTTTCCTTTGTATGCTCGTATGCTTTCTTCAATAATGCCATTGGTACTTGTTCATCTGATAATTTTTCAATCATTCCATGATACGCCAGCAAGGTTATGTACTGATTTATCTTGTTAGCCTTGTTTGGGCTTCTGCCGGATTCATTGGCAAGCTGTCGCAAACTGAAAAAGAATATAACCTTATCTTCCTTTGTGTATGGACTTATATTCCGTCCAGCAATTCTTAGAATGTGGTGATACAATTCGACTGCATACCTCACATTTTTAGAAGCTACTGGACATTGCGCATTAAATCCCGTTTCATCCAGCGTGTCAAGAATTTCTGCTATCTCCAGCAGCTCCCCTTGTAACCGTTCGCTTTGCGGTGTCCTTGAAACTTCATAATTGTAAATTTGTTTTATGGCTTCCCATGCTTCCCATGATTTCATATTGGCCAGATTAGCTATGATAGAATGGATAGTCAAGGCTTTATCCCCATATTTGCAATTATCTGAAA
>OFFZ01000721.1_pt1 | contig 19366 bp, 26 predicted proteins | sample 1521631 | NCBI WGS metagenome assembly OFFZ01 (sample SAMEA3504102, study PRJEB24116) | mouse gut metagenome | biome: mouse gut; feature: mouse-associated habitat; material: faeces | place: Denmark | collected 2011 | reverse complement strand
CAGGGCCTGCTCCCACAGCTCCGGCGTGGGCGGCCTGGACGGCTCCCCAGGGCACGCGCCCTCCTGCACGGCTCCCAGGTCCGCCCAGACGGTGGGCAGGACCAGCTCCGCACCCCGGGTACCGCAGACCCCAGCGGATATCCGCTGTCCGTGGGAGGACAGGACCTCCCACGGAATGCCGCACTGATCCCCGGCGGCCAGCAGGACGCTCACCGGCTCGCCATCCGCCGCCCGGAAGACCGCCGTCCGCTCCAGGCCCTCCCAGTCCGGGGAGAACTCGAATTTTACCGCGTTGACGTTCACGCTGCCGCTGGTCAGGGGTTCGCGCTGCCGGACGGTCAGTTTGTTTTTGTCTGCGTATAGAAGGAACATGCTATAAAAACCTCCTTGCCTTGCCGTTTACCCCGATGTACGCCGCCGTGACCTTCCGGGCCTTGCCGTTGATGCCTACGTACAGCTTCACGCCCTTGCGGGCCTTGCCGTTGACGCCAATATATGCTTTTAACGTTTGCATATCAAGGACAGACGATTGTACCCAATCAGAAGTATAACCCAGGCCATCGATAGCTCTAACACGAAATCTTATAGTCTCAACGTCATCGCTCTGCGCAATAGTCGTAATAGTCTTACTAGAAGAATTATAAGTAAAATCATATGCGTTACCGCTATTATAATCTTGCCAAGTTCCTCCATTTATCTGGTATTGTACGTAGTATTTCAAACTTTGCCCCGTAAGGTTTGAAATACCTGATGTACCAGTAATTTGCACAGTAACTACGCGCTTATCGTTTTTTGAGATAGTTACCTTAGTAGGTTGAATATTATTCGTGCCTTTAGAACGAACGCTATAAGAACCTCCACTAGGTGCGGAGTTCGTAGATGTTGTCTTATAGTACTTGAATTGCTCTCCGACAGACGCATTTATAGCATTTCTATGACCGATAAGTATCCTAGAAATATGACCACTGATAGTAGGACTATTTTGACTTTCATCGTACCATAGAAGTCTTAAAGTGCCGCTTACAATACCCCACCAGACTCTATCTCCTGGGTTTTTATACGTTTGAGCAAAAAACTTTTTAATTTCATTGGGCCTAGCTGTATATAAGGTTTTACGGTCTAAAGAAAGTACATAACAGCAACGATATAAAATCTGAGTACCTGAAACATCCCAGTAGCAAACGGTAATACCTCCGTTAGGGTAATCATACCCGTTGACATTATTGCCCATGTTGGACGTATTAGTTAATGTATATAAACCGGTATTCTCATCAAAAGTATAATCATTACCAGCCATGATATAGCCCATACCCAGAGAATAATTCCAAACTTGATTTAAAGGAATACTCTCCATATCCAACCCCATACCCGAGCCAGGTTGATTCGGATCATGGTCAATAGCATCAATGTATTTAGTTACAGCAGGACTATATACTTCCCACACATACCTCGTACTCACACCACCACCGCCTTACTCATACTTGACGTAAATGGTCCCGGTAGGCAGGCTGGAGCTGCCCGCCGTCAGGTCCGCCGTGCCGTAGGTAATGAGCCCATTCACCTTCTGTGTCAGCTGCGTGACGCTGGTACCGGAAGCCTTCAACGCATTCGCCAGCGCCGCCAGCATCTCATTGGGCGTGGCCTCCGTCCCCAGGTCCATCAGCGCCGCCGTGGCATCGGTGAGCAGATTGGCCTTGTTCAGCTCCGTGCCCTGCTGCGCCCAGCCGTCCGGGTTCTTCCCGTTCCAGTCAATGGGGAACTCCCCCTTGACCAGCAGCTCCAGAAAAGCGTCATAGGTCGGGGCAAGCTGCCGGATGCCCGCAACTGTCCGCAAATTGCGGGAATTGCCGGTTTCCGCAATAATGCCGTCTTTCATGTCAAAAACCTCCTGAAGTAGTTTCGCCGGAGTATATCCAGCTCTTTTCCATCGCGTGTATCGCCCGTTCCGCTCCCAGCAGGGCCAGCTCGATATCGTTGGCCGCCTGGAAGGTCAGGTGCTGCCTATCCTCCGGCGGCTCCGGGGTGCCGGGGAGCGCCGCCAGCGCGTTCCGCACCGCGCGGACCCGGGCGAGGTAGTCCGCCATATCAGCCGGGCGGGGCTTGTCCCGGATGGTGTATATCCGAGGCGGGGTGGTGGTCATGGGCAAGGCAAAACCTCCATTCTATATTGACAACGTGTGTATATAGTGTTACAATATCTATACAACTTACAAAGGAGCGGTGTATATGGGACAGACAACTCTTAACGTTCGTATGGACGAGGACCTGAAACGGCGTTTTGACAGCTTTTGCGCTGAGGTCGGTATGAATGCCTCGGTAGCTGTCAACCTGTTCGTCAAGACCGTTATACGGGAACAGAGAATACCGTTTGAGATCACGACCGCGCCCAATCAGGAGACCCGGGCGGCGATCGAGGAAACGGAAAAGGATCTGAAAAGCCGGAATCTTAAAAGCTACGATGATGTGGATGAGATGATGAAGGAGCTGCTTGCTTGATGCAATACAACGTCATTCCATCCACGCGGTTTCAGAAGGATTTAAAGCGTGTGCAGAAGCGCGGCGGCAGCATCCAGGCTATTGCGGACGTCATTAAGACGCTGGCGGCCGGAGAAATTCTGGAGAGAAAATACAAGGACCATCCTCTCTCTGGAAATTACGCCCACTGCCGCGAGTGCCATGTTGAGCCGGACCTGCTGTTGGTGTATCGGTATGTTGAGGACGGATTGCTTCTATACCTCGTGCGAACAGGCACACACAGCGATCTGTTCTGAGCTCTCTGCGCCGCCCCCTTTGGGGGCGGCTTTTTGTGTGGGTCAGATGGCGGGGCCGGGAGTGATAGTGCCTTCAGAAGCAGACACAAATCTCGTGGCTATATTTTCTGTTGAAATGTTATACATACCTACAACTCCTTCAGAATTTACACACGGTACAAAGTCCCCAAACAAAACGCCTTCGCGATACAATTGCATGGAGTAGAGGTCCATACTCAATGTTGGGGCTACACATTGGTATGAAGTAGAATATGGCCTTCCGCCAATCAATGTGCTTCCCGCATTTTGATTTCTGTTATATGGGCGTAGCGCAAAGCTTTCGTTTCCGATTGTCAATGTTTTTTCCGGGGCGTTCATATCTATCGTAAGTGCTTTCCCAACTTCTGGGGCACAAGTATAACTTGTATCTCCATTTAGATATAAAGAGGATGTATAATAGCCTAAGCCGCATTTTGTGGTTGACAGGCGCCCTATTGCAGGATAACTCCCGGTTCCTTGTGAATAAAATAGGCATCTATCATTTGAAAAACTTTCTTTTGGAACAATATTCATAATTATTCTAGTGGTTAGAGTAAAGAAATTTAATGCAGAATAAAGAATTACGGAATTATCAAGAGAAATATACTTAACCTCCGTATACCCCTCCGGCAGCCTGGAACCTCTGGTATCCGTAAACACCGCCGTCAGATTCCTGTCCCCGCTGACCGGAAATGTATACTCGCTGTCCTGGCTCACGGTTTCGCCATTTTCGCTCCACTGAGAAAAGATGTAAGCCTCCGCCGCCTCCGCCGTGACCGTGACGCGCATATCCCGGGAAGCCGTTCCGCCGCCGGTCACATGGCCGCCTTCCGGATCGTTGGTCTCTACGATGATGGTATGGAGTCCATCCGGAACGGTGGAGATCGCCCGTATCCGCTCCGCGAACTCCCTGGCGGGGATAGTATCGGTCGTTCCCTCCTTTTCCCGGATAGCATCTGCAATGGCCTTAAAATTGGTTTCCTGCGCGCTCATCAGTAGCTCCCCTCCCAGCTGTCCAGCACCGCAGTCTGAATGGCGGTGTTGACCTGCTCCATTGTAGCCGCCCCCACGTCTGCCGCCGTGGGCGTCCAGGTATCCGGGCGTGCCCCTACCATCGCCGCCGTGTAGTCCCCGCTGGAGGGCGCCACCGCCCCGGTGCGTCCGTTGAAACTGGACACTCCATCCGTGCCGCCGCCCGTTCCGTCCTCTCCGTCCATTACGTCAAATGTGTGCGGCCCGTCCGCGTCCGTGACAGTCACCCTGTGGCCGCCGGTGATATCGGTCACGGAAACCGTGGGAGAGAAGCCGTCCGCGCCGTCCAGCCCGTCTCTGCCGGGAGGCCCCTGCTCTCCGTCTTTACCATCCTTACCCGGCTCTCCCTGGGGGCCAGGAGGTCCCGCCTGCTCATTGGCAACGCCCCGCTCCAGCTTGTTCAGCCGCTCCGCCGTGATCGTGTCTCCATCATTCCATACCGTAGGCGTGTACGCCATATCAGCCTATCCCCTTTCCAACTTTCGCCCTGCCGACTACGGCAAGGCCCACTACGCCCGACTCCTCCTCCGGAGGCACATCGAACACCGCCACAAGCTCCCGGTCCCGGTCCGCCGTGAAGCGGTAGACCTCCTCCGTGCTGACCGTCTCCCCGTTCTCCTCCCAGCGGCTGAACTCGTACCCGCCGCCGCCCGCAGCCCGCGCCGCGGCGGTCTCGCCCCGGTACGCCAGCACGCTCTCCGCCCTGCCGCTGCCGGGAGGCCGCACGGTCACATGGATCAGCACCGCCGGGAAGTACGCCCCCGCCGCGCTGTACCCGTACCCCTCCAGCTTCCCCGCCAGCCAGGAGCAGGCCCGCAGGACCCGGTTCAGGTCCGCCTCGCCGTAGGTCCCCTTTTCGTTTCTGGCGTTCACGTCCGCCTGGGTCCGGTCCGTGACCAGGACGCTTCTCAATTTCTCCGTCATACCTTACACTTCCCCGCTCATCACTTCGCCGCTGGCGATCTCCTCCGACCCGCCCACGGCCCGCACGTCCACGCCAACCACCGAGCACTCCGCCGCCGCGATGCCGCTGAGGGTGATGTGCATGGAGGTGATGAACCCGTCCATCACCGTGTCCCAGGGCGTTGCCGCGGCGATATGGTCCCCGGGCTTCTCCCCGTCCATGACGATCTTCACCTTCTGGACGCTGCGCTTCATGTAATAGCTGTAGAGATGCTGGGCCACCGCCGCCGCCCTGCCGGGGTCGACCAGCGTGGCCTCCTTTACCTCCACCACGTTGGGCTTGTCAGCGGCGGTTACGTTGGGGTTGGTGATGGCGGTGACCGCCGCCGTATGGTAGTACGTCACGCCGTCCACCTCCACCGTATCGTTTCCGGTGCCGGAGGTGCTGTAGCTGTGGGACGTGACCTGTACCGCCGTGACGATGGCGGAGGTGTCCACGGCCCCGTTGATATAGGTCCGCTGCAGGGGTATCTTTCTGGGCTGTTCCTCCCGGTCCTTGTAGACCCGCACCGCGTCCGTGCCGCTGGTGTCCACCATCGCGCACAGGGCGAAAGCGATCTGCTGCAGCGCCTGCCGCCGGGACCCGCCGGGAAGATATCCGGTGAGGGGAGCCGCCGCCAGGGCCCCGTCCAGCTCCAGCCGGAAGTGTCCGCCCAGGACGTCCTCCAGCAGCTCCCGGGCCGGTTCGCTGGACAGCATCCGCGCCGGGTACGGGTCATCGTCCAGCACTCCGATGGCGTCCTTGCAGGAGATGCTCCACAGCCCCTTCCCCCGGTGGTCGTGGCCGTCGATGTAGAACACGCCTACCAGACGGTCCCCGTCATAGGCGGATACCGGCTGCTTCATCTGGAACATGTAGTCGATGTCCGCCTTGCTGTCCAGGGTGAAGTCCAGGGTATTTACCGCCACCTGGTCGGAGATGATGCTGACCTCCTGGGTCGCCCGGACGCCGCGCAGCTCGTTCCGGAGGAAGGTCCGGTCCACGCCGAAGAGGATCTTCTGGAGCTTCGCGTACCGGTACGGCCTGCCGGTGGCCCGGAGCCGCAGGACGATCCCGTCCCACGCTTCCACCGTCTGGGCGCAGAACGCCTCCGGCCCGGCGGGATAGAAGTCCTTCTTTTTCAGGAGGTTCGCCCCCCGGTACCACTCCACCGTCACATGGGAGCAGTAGTCCCCCGTAGCGGGGTCGAAGGTCAGGAGCAGACCCGGGGAGGTGTACCGGCTGTCAAAGCGGATGGATATCTCCGGCGGCGTCTCGAACCGCCCGTCCGGTCCGCTCATGGCTTCGGACCAGTAGGCCAGCGGCTGACCGTCCAGAAGCTCCCGGGAGCCGTCCAGGACCCAGGAGAAGGGCTCCAGGGTGGCGATGGGCGACCCGCTGCCGCCGAAGGGCAGCAGGGCCGGGTCCGTGTGATCCGCCGCGCCTGGGGCGGTGACCAGCGCGTCCTCGTCCGCCCCGGCGGCGATGTCCCGGTAGACGATCTTTACGCTCATGACGCGGGCCTCCGCTGGGGCTCCATCGCTACGAAGTTGACGGTGAGGTTGTCCCACCGGTTATCTCCGCCGCTGGCATCAAACAGCTCGTCTTCCCCGTTGGCAACATAAGCCCGGAAGGACAGTACACTCCTGCCGTAGGGGAAAATGACCTCATGGCTGTCCACAGGGGCAGATATGGCCTCATAGAGCGCGTCATATTCCTCCGGGTCACTCTCCATCGGGTCGATGACCAGATTGTAGTTGTAATATGTACCAACGATATCCCGCTGCATTGCGCCGTCCATCGTCCGGCCTGCGTTTTCGCCGTCCAGGATCGCGAAGGTCCGCTTGACTGACAGCACGTGGAGCCTGCGGTACTCTACGCCGTCTACTGTGAATACATAGTTTTTCATGTGTGTGCCTCCACCAGTCTGGTTCCGATACGCTGGTACTCAGCGCCGCCAAACTTGACGGTCGCACGGCCCAGCTCTCTCCCATCCACTTGCAGGATAACCGTCTGATTGCCGCCCGTAACGCCAGCCTTCTGCATAGCACGCATCACGGCGTTCTCGATCTCGGAGACCGGGGATTCGATGTTGGTCCCGTTCTTCTGGTCCCCCAGTACCGCCAGGAACTCCCGGTTGGGCGGGATCACCGCGCCGGTGGCGAGAGCTGGAATGTTGAATGCGGTGATATCAGGGATAGGAGCCGCCGCCATGCGAGTACTGAACCCTCCGCCGCCGGAACGGGTGCTGCCGAAGCCGCCGCCGCGCTCCGCGCCGCTGAGTGCATCGGCGATCTTGTCCTTTACCCTGCCCGCCCAGGACGTAAGGCTGTTCCAGATGCTTTCCAGGCCGGAAAGGATGTCGTCCACAATGGATTTCCCGATTTTATACCAGTCCTTCTCTTTTACCTCCTCCATCCTTTCGATAATGCGGTCCTTGATCTCTCCAAACTTTTCTCCAGCGGAAACCTTGATCTCGTCCCACTTCGCCCCGAGGGATGCCTTGATCTCGCCCCATTTGGCGGAGGCGGTAGATTTGATGTTGTCCCATGAATCCGTCAGCGTCTGCTTCAGACTGCCGAGCTTTTCGGAGAAGAAATCGGTGATCGTGTGCCAGGTGTCGGAGATGCCCTGGGCAAGTCCGGCAATCAGGAAACCACCGATCTCCGCAAAAACGGTCGATGGAGAATGAATGCCGAGCAGGCCTTTGACGCCGTTGAGGATCGGATCGACCAGAAGAGATTTCAGCCACCCCAGCACGCCGCCGGATTCCTGGAATTTATTCCACATACCTTTGGCAAGACCGGCCACGATCTCCATACTACATCCAACGCGCCGGATAGGTCCACTGCACGGAGCTTCGCGTCTATGAACTGGCCCATCAGGGTCCCCCACTTTGCAAGCAGGGTGTCCCAGTCGATGTTTTCCAAAAATTCAGCGATAGCGGTACCGATAGCGTCCCAATCGATCTGGTTCATCAGCTCGATCATGAAATCGAGCGCCGCCTCGATACCATCGCTGATCGTCTGGCCAAGCTCTGCCCAGTCTACATTTTTCACAAACTCGTTGATCTTCTGGGCGATGCCATCTGCGATCTCCTTCAATCTGGGTTTGACAGAATCCAGGAAACCGCGAACAGCCGCGACAGCGGAATTGATGCCGTTTGCCAGGGCCTGGGTCAGACCTCCAAATATTTCTACCCACTGGAGGTTGATAAAGAAATCTCCGATCGCCTTGCCGACTTCGTAAAACAGCTCCGGGTCCAGAAGATCCACGATGAAGCGCAGGGCCGCAGCCACGCCGTCTCCGATTGTCCGGGCCAGTTCCGCCCAGTCTACCTTGTACCGGAAAAATTCTATCAGCGACTGAACGATCTCCCCGGCGATACGGTCCAGCTCCGGCACGATGCGGTCCAGGAATCCGCGGATACCGGCCACCGCCGCCATAAGCCCCGCCGCGATGGCGGACGTAACGCTGGACAGCATCCCGCGCCAGTCCAGGTTGACCAGGAAACCGGCGATCTGCCGCCCGATGTCTCCCCACGGAATGCGGCGAATAGTATTGGTCATTTCATTGAAAAAACCGATGACAATATTGCTGGCCGCCTGCGCCATCAGCGGCATATCCAGGCCCAAAAGGAACCCCGCCAGCGTTTCCAGGCCGATCTTGAACCCCGCCCACAGAAGACGTCCAAATTCCTTCCAGTCGATCTCGTCCACAAGGCCGTTGACCATTTCCGCCAGACGATGGCCGAGGTTCATCCAGTCATATTCGTAGATGAACGATGTAAGAAAATTCAGAGCCAGATTCAGCCCCGCGCCCAGGGCGCGTCCCAGCTGCTCCCATTCGATCAGATCAGTGAGGTAGTTGAGGGCGTCCGCCAGCTCCCGGCCAAGCTGCTTCACCTTTTCCAGCACGCCCGGAAAGGTGAACATCTCATAGAGATTTCCGGTCAGGTCATTCAGCCAGTCCGCGAAGCTTTTGAACGCATCCCGCAGCTTTGGAATGCCGCCCAGGAGCTTATCCAAAAAGGCGTCGAACGCTTCGCCCCATGTCTTGAAAGGCGTTTCCTCGTACTCGAAATCGAACAGCGGCCCGGTCTCCGTGCTGGCTCCGCCGCCGCCTCCCGCGGACGCGCTTCCCTCCAGCTTGTTGATCTCATCGAACGCTGCCAGCTGTTTGGAAGCATCCTCCGCCGCTTCCCCGGCGGCTTGGGTGGCGTTGGCCTGCTCATACAGTCCTTCGGCATTACTCTGGGCCTGCTTTGCTGTCTTGCCGAACAGGGAGGCAAAGAACTGTGTCACCGTGGCAATGGCCCGGGAGAGGATATTGATGAGCGCAGTCAACGCAGGGACAACGACCTCATATATGGGCTGAAACGCAGTCAGAAGCGCCCCCTGCAGCCGCCGCAGCGCGGTCATAAACTGGGTGTTCACGCTGAGATACGCGCCGATCTGCGACCGCACCATAGCCAATCCCTGATAGATCACGGAGAAGACCAGGGCGCTCTTGATGGTGCTGCCTATGCGCTTGAATTTCCCGCTGAGGTCCTCCGTCAGCTTGGAAAAGACATTTAATTTTTTTGCGGCATCCGCGCCGAATTTTCCAATGGCTTTTAGGGATGCAACAAAGTTTTTTGCGACCGCAGAGCCGAAGCTGTAGACGGCAGACGCGCCCCGCTTAAGCGCCTCCGTGAAACCGGAAGCGAATTTTTTCGCGGCGTTCCAAAGCTTTTGGAAGATTTTTAGAGCGGCTGCCACAATAGCGAGATATGGCGCGATTTTTGCAACAACACCAGATAGGGCCTGTCCCATTCCGCCCAGCGCCGCGCTGGTGGACTGGATGGCTCCCGCAAACTTTCCTCCAGTCGATGCGGCTATGTCCTGCATCACTCCAGACATCTCCGTAGTCTTACCGATCATGCTGTTGAGCTTTTGGTAAAGGGAACTGGTCTTTTCCAGATAGGAGTTAAGGCGGGATTGAGAATCTGCCGTGCGTTCTGCTCCCTGACCGTCCGGCATCGCAGCTTTTTCTGCGGCGGCAACATCTGTGAGGTTCTTTTTGTACTCTTTCAGCTCCTGGTTGATAGCGGAGATGCGAGCAGCATTCTGGTCATACTCTGCATATCCAAGGCCAATGCCCGCACTTTCCAGTTCTTTTTGCCGGAAAGACAGATCAGAAAGTTCCTTGTTTAGATCAATAATATGTTGGTCGGCTATGCCCGCTTCCTTCGCCATTTGCCGGAATCTCGCGTTACCTTCCGCAATATTGCGCTCCATTCCTCCTGCAGCTGCTTTATAAACCTCCAGATCGTTGTTCAGGTCCTTCAGCTTTTGGTCGTATCGTTGAACACTGGAATCAAGCTTGTTGAACTCCGTCTGAATCCCGCGAACACGTTCCCTCTGCTCTGTGTACTCCGCCTGCACGGAGGATATAATGGCCTTTGCGCTGTCTCGCTTACTTTGTTCAAGAGACGTGTCTTTCGCCATTGATTTTAGGTCTTGCAGACGGTCCTTTATCTCTTGAAGCTTTGCCTTTTCAGTATCCAATTCAACGCCAAGAATTCCGGTTTTTTCTCTTGATTTGCTCTTTTTAAGTTCTGTTTTCTTGATCTGAGCCTCAATATTTTCAATTTTCTTTTTAAGCTTCGCCAGCTCTTTCTCTGCGTCACTTACGTTCATGTCAACGCCAATGACTACGCTGCCGTCTGCCGTAGATGATACTGCCGTGTGGATCACCGCCTTTCAATCTTGAAATCAAGTAACGCTTGAATTTCTCTGTTTTGTACAATAGACAATTTGTTGACTTTTGCGGATGACGTGGGTATAATAAGGGTGCGGTTGATGGCTTTATAGCCTGCCTCCGCGTAATCTACGAACACGGGGAGATACACTTGTGTATCTCCCCATAATCCTTATATGGGAGAATCGATGACGTTTTTACCTCTTTCTTAAATAAGGACCCCACCACCTCAGCCTCTTTCTTGCGGATAATTTTCTCTCATGGTAAAATGCTGTCGAAAGGAGGCGAGAAAATAAACTTGCCAAATTTAACAAAAATTTTTGTTCTCGTTGTATTGACGCATACAACTAACTGTGTAATAATAAGTGATGTAAGGAGGTGTTTTTATGGCCAATGTGTTTGACGTTGCCGAATTCTTTGTACGGGTAGCAAACCAGAACGAGGATGACCAAATGACCAATCTGAAGCTGAACAAGCTCCTGTACTATGCACAGGGCACAGTCCTTGCCAGGACCGGGAAACTCCTGTTCTCTAACGACATTGAGGCGTGGCCTCTCGGGCCAGTTGTTGCGGATGTCTATCACAAGTACAAGGTCTGTGGAAGAAATCCTATCGAGTCAGATGATGAGATAGACCGCTCGTGTTTCACCGACAGAGAATTCGAGGCTCTGCTTGATGTTATGAGGGAGTTCGGGCAGTATACAGGCTCCGCTCTTGTCTCTCTCACACATAAAGCCGATACTCCGTGGAGCAATGCCATCGCCAGAAGCCAGCAGCTTTTAGAGCAGGAAGATATCAAAAATTACTTCATACAACATCCAACGCCCAGACTGATCGATAAAATCTCCGTTCCCCGGGTAAGCACTCTGCCATCTGACTGGTACGACCCAGAGGAGGATGAGGAGTGGGAGGCTTATCTGTGACAAAGTGGGATATCTATCTTGCAAACGTCCCATACGAAGAGATCGTGCAGGCAAAAATCCGTCCTGTCATTGTTCTGGACGACCAGACCGTTTTAGTTGACTGTTTAAAGATGACCAGCAAACCACCTCGCCCGGGAGAATATGAGCTTCAACAGTGGCAGGCGGCAGGTTTGAAAAAACCAACTACTGTGCGGATTTCAAAACGGCTCGCACTTTCCAATACTGCTTTCATAAAGAGGATCGGCTCTTTGCAACCTGTAGATATCATTGAAATATCCAAGCGCCTTTTATGAACAGAGCAATCCCTCTGCTCTTTCAAGCGCTCCTGCCACTGTCTGGCGGGGGCGTTTTGTTTATTGCTGGTTGATAACAAAAAATTCCCGCCATCTCAACCTCATAGAGATAGCGGGAATTTTGATGTATTCAGTTGTTACGTATACTCAGCCAGCAGCACGAACAGCGTCACGACCATGACCGCCACAACGCCCCAGCCGCCGCACAGCGCGGCCACGGCAGCCACAAGGCCAACGTACAGGCCTCCGGCGGCCAGCAGGCACAGAGCCTTGAACCGGTGCTCCGGCATCGGGGGACGCTCATACTCAAACACGGTGCCGCTCCGCTCCAGCCGTATCCTCATTGCACCGCCTCCAGTCCGGGCCTGCCGAATAAATCGAGCTGGCCCTGTATCTGTTTGTTCAGCGCGGGAGGTACGGGGAAGCTGATGGCTTCGCAGGTCTGCTTGATCATCATGCCCACATCGAACGGGCTGGCTCCCATATCCAGCATCACCCGGCGCGTCAGCCGCATGAAGCCTACCGCGCTGCTGAAGGTCACGCCGTCTGGGAGGGCGGGGGACCGGGGCGCGGTCAGGGCCTGCCGCATTTCCTCAAAGGCGGAGACGTAGGCGGCGGCGAACAGCGTTCCCTTCTTCCCGGGCATTTTGTTTGCTACCAAGTCACAACCCTTTTTAGTGATAAGATAACACGGGAGAACCCGTCCAGTCTTATCCTTATACTCAGATTCAATGAAGAAATCACTGAGGGGGATCTCGCCCTCAGTCAAATACTTTGCATAAGTACGAATACTTTTAAGCAATTCTCGATGGTCGCGCTCCACCATCTGCGCCACATCGCGGCTGTCGATGACCTGCTTGCCGTGGAAGTCCTGGACCTTCAAACCGTTCATACCGCCGCCTCCCTTACTACCGTTGTTTTGGCGCAGACCCGGCAGGGCTGGGACGGGAGCAGCACCCGGTCGATCACAATATCGCCGAACGCATCGATCAGAGCCTTGTCCTCTTTGCTGATCAGCACTTCTTCGCCGTTGCCCAGGTCAAGGGAGAACGAGCACGGGAAGTCAGACACAGAATAGAACTCTTTCACCGTCATACCTGCGCCCTCCTCTCCGCCTTAGCCGCCCGGTAGCCTTTGGCCTTGCCGTAGTCGAATGCCAGGGCGATAATCTCAAATATGCTGTTTGTGTCTGTTGCAGTGTGGAGCAATTCGACTGCTTCTCCATAAACAAGACAGTAATTTTCTGCCCTACCCATCTTCGTCCGCTCGATGTACCTCTTCATTTTCTCGATTTCGCTCATAAAAACCTCCTTTTTCTTCTTGCGCGGAGGCCCCCAGCGTGGTATACTGAGGTATCCAGTGGGGTGACCTCCTGGTGACATAAGGCAATCGGGTACGCTTCCTAGGGCCCCCGATTGTCTTATTTTTTTATGTCGTCCTCCAATTTTTCTATCCCGCGCCTAACGGCTTCCGTCCGGCTCACCTGTTCTTGCGAAGTATATTCTTCTAATATACGCTCACTTTTAGAATCGAGCCGAATGTGAATAGATTGTCCTTTGGGATTATCTGTTGGACGACCTGTCCTCGGGGACATTTTGCTCACCTCTCTTTCGTGGCCCATAAGTATCATATATTATTGTGCCACAGAAGTCAAGAGGTTTCCAAAAGAAAATTTTTAATTATCATGTACAACTTTGCCGGATTATGGTATTTTGTACAAAAGGGGTGTGGTTAGTGTGACGTTTGCGGAGGCAATCCGGCAGATGGGCGAAATGTCCCTGTTGATTGGGACATCAGAAGATGGCAAACTGGTCTGTGCGGATTTAGATGAAACAGCACATCTTTTTGTGTCTGGGGTCACCGGGAGCGGTAAGTCTGTTTTTGTAGAATCAATCCTTCTATCTTTGATTCTGCGAAACAAGCCAGAGCAGTTAAGGCTTGTTCTGTTTGACTCAAAAATAGTGGAATTGTCCAGATACTCAGGTGAGTCTCATATGCTGATTCCCACCGTTACAGATACGCAACGGCTTTTTGCTGTCATGGAGTGGGCGGAATATGAGACGATGTGCAGGCTCAAAACCTTTGCAAGTGTTGGTATACGATCTATTGACCAATACAATAATCTGGTGGAAGAAACAAATCAAGAAGTTGCTTTTATTCCAAGAATTTTGATAGTAATTGATGATTTAACTGCCGTTATTGGAGACTATCCAGAAATTGCAGATCATATTATTGAAATTTTAATGAAAGGACGGGCCGTTGGAATCCACTTGTTGCTGGTCACCCAAAGCACATCATCGAAGATTGTAAGGAGTATTATTGAAATTGTTCCATCAAAAAGTGTTTTTTTGACTGCAACTGAAAAAGAATCGAGATTTTTGCTCAGAAGTAATATAGCATGTCAATTAGCTCCATTTGGAAACGCCATATTCTCTCCAACCATAGGTCGTTCTTGCAAAATAAAAACGATAATGGCAAAGAATGATGAAGCGGATATGATCTTGGGGATAGGGAAAAGGAACTTTGTAGAATATTCGCAGGATGCTATAACCTTAATAGAAAGGAATATGCCAAGTGAAAGGCTGAAAGAAAGGATGAAATATGGCAAAAAATAATAAAACATCAGGTTCCGATATTCTGACCACCATTTTGACTGTACCGTTTTTGATTGGATGCTTCTTGATATACAAAATTACAGGAAACATCCTCATTTCCATGCTTATAGCCACCATTCTTTTTGTCGCTATTGGTGGCACTCTCCTGTCAAAACTGCTAAAGAGGTCCGGTCCATCTCTGGGTATTGACGGCATGGAGGGTCACGACTTCGAGTACTGGTGTGCAGACCTCCTTCGTAGAAACGGCTTTGTTCAGGTAAATGTAACGCGCGGCTCCGGAGATCAGGGCGTAGATGTCATCGCCGTAAAGGACGGCAAGAAGTACGCTATCCAGTGCAAACGGTACAATCAGAAACTGGGCAACAAGCCCGTGCAGGAGGTCCACGCCGGGAAGACCATCTATGGCTGCAACATTGCGGTGGTCATGACCAACAACTACTTCACCGATGGCGGCAAGGAAGCCGCCCGGGCCCTGGGCGTGGAGCTGTGGGATCGGGATGTGCTGTCCGCTATGCTGAGAGCTTCGGCGCGGCGGGAAGGTACGCAAATCTCATGATCTGCTCCCCGTTGTCCTTGCAGATTTGATATATCTCCTTGTAGTGGGTCCCCTTCTGCATTTCTTCATCGACCGTGTGGAGGATCATATCCTCCAGGAAGGCAATAACGGAGATCGTTTTGAACGGCGCCGTCTCGCGCTCCCCGCTCTGGATGCCGACAAGGCTGTTGACGAGCTGAGAGTAAATTGTATAAACCCTCTTCCGCATGTTCCGGCTCCCCTGAGCCTCGGCGTAATCCACCAGATTTGCCAGGGTGTCGGTTTCCATCCGGCGGATCAGCTTGCCCTGCTTGCGGGTCACCAGCCATTCGGAGGATCTGCGCTCCTGGATGAACGATTCCATCTGGTTGAAAGCGTTGATGTATTTCAGCTTCCACTCCAGGGCCTCCTTGCCGGTGAAGCCCATGACCAGAAGGGAGAATCCATCGCGAGTGCAGAGATACTCCGGGTATGTTTGTCCATTCTGCTCCTCGGTATACCAGGACTTGATAAAGTACTTTCTGGGGGTCTGCTTATTTTCAAGCAGACCCTTTGTAATGACATGGATGGACGAAAGCAAGTTGTTGTGCCGCTTGTTAAAGCGTTCAGCAATCACTCGACTGCTGACAACGGCCTGGTCTTTGCGCTCGAAAATCATAAGGTCGTTTTTCATGATGTAGCTCCTTTGTATAATGTGTTGCGGCTGTGGAGAATGAGCCGCATTTATGGGACCGGGAGGTGCTGCGGAGAATGCTGGTGTATGATCCTGTAAAGCCTGAGAAATCGCCTGAGAAATAAGCGTCTCTGGTTTTTCTGCCATAGTTTACCTTCCTTTTATGATATATCCAGCCCGCCCCCGATGGGGGCGGCTTTCTTATGCCGTCAGAGCAAAACCGCTATCCAGCGCCAGCGCCGCCACCTGCAGGACCTTTACCTTCACGTTCTGAAACGCCTGGTGGTACTCTGTATGATCGCCGATCTCATGAACGATCGCTCTGCTGATCACGCGCTCTACTGTTCGCAGATCCAGAAGCTGTCCGGCGGTGCCGGAATCCCTGCCGCCGGAGGTAATACCAACCGCAGTATGAGCAAGCTTCGTAAATGCGGTATAGTACCAATCTGGATGCTTGCTTCCGCTGGCGGCGGCGTATTCCACAAAAAGCTTGATCTCATTTGTCTCCAGCCGCCGGGCCTTCTTGCCCTCAATACGCGCCGTCTTCCAGACTTCGGTCTGCCGCTCAAATTGTTGCTGCCAAAGGATCTTCCGCATGGCGTAGAACTGGCGGACCAGCTCCTTCTTGAAAGAGCGAACGCACTCCGTGTTTTTCAGGTAGGTCATCAGGAGCGTGGCCTGTTCCTCGGTCAGGTGGTAGATCGTCTCCGGTCTGCCTCGTCCGCCGATTTTTCGCATTTCAAATGCGATAATTCCAAACTCCTCAAAATCTTTTCTATAGGTAGAAATCAACTGCTGTACTGCGTGATGTTGAACTTCTGCATGCTTCGCGATAATTTCAGAAGTTGTATAGACCTCATCCTTTTGGCCCAGAAAAACCAGGGCCATTTCGTTTTTAGAATTTTTCATAAGATTACTACCTTTCTAATCATACGCCTTATATGTTGAGCCGGGGCAGGGGGCAAGGCTATCCCCTTTTCGGTCCGCGAAACCTAGCCCCGGCGGTCAACCAGTGAAACTCAAAATTTCCGCTATGCCGACTTTTCGGGGAGAAACGCTGCCGGGTTGTCCAGAATGGCTTTCACTCCCTGGTAGTCCTGCCCCAGGTGGATCAGGCCTTGAATAATGCTTTCGTACCGAATGACTTCCCGCAGCTGCTGGGGTGTCAAAAGCTCCCGCACATTGAAGTCTTTGGGTTTATCGTACATCTCTCTAAGCTGCTTGGCGTTATAGCCGGTCACATGCTTGTAAACAAGGTCGGTAAACTGCTTGTATCTCCAGCTTTTGTGTGGGCTTTCTGGCAGCACCTCTTTGAGGATGTCGGTAAACAGGCGGCGCTCCGCTTTAGAGCGGGCGCGGATAATTTTCAGCTCACGATAACGCTTTTCCGCTTCGATGAAGTACCGGCGAACCATTTTCCCCATGTCGTTGCGCTCCAGCATAGCCATCTCTTTTGCTGTGTCCAGCGTAAGGAGGTAGTCAATTCTGTTAGAACCTCCCCGGCCTGTTTGCTCGCCGGATTTGGCGAGCAAACAATAGTCCAAGTTTTCTACAGCTCCGATAGCTTCCAGACGTTCTTTTACCCAATGGGAAAAGTCTCGTCCTACTTTTAGCGCAGTCCACAGTTCGCGGGCATCAACAATCTGCTCGTGAAAGTTGCTTCCGTCAATGCAGTTCTTCTCGTAGATAGGGACAATGCTTTTCTCAATGACTTTCATTTCTTCAAATTTCATAGGAATTTCCTTTCTTTTACATTAAGGTTTGAAATTATCAAAATTTCCGCTATCTCTATGAAGTTGTCAAGGTGCGCGGCGGTCGGGCCCGCCGGGGGCGCGGCGCTAGTTCAGCCGCGCCATAAACGCATCGATCTCCGCCTGTTCCTCCGATGTGTACTGGCTGGACAGCGCGAACCGTTTCTTCATCCGGATAAACTCCGCCTGCTTTTTCCTGTCCACTTCTGAGGCATCCGTACTGCGGATATCAATAACACTTGTAAACGCAGTGTCCTTCAGATCGCCCATCATGGAGATAAACTCGAACCAATGGAGCTTCTCCCGGCTGATGTCGATGCCAAAGGTCTTTCGAAACCCGGAAACGATGCGTCCCGCGTCTTTCTCGAAGGAGTACAGCGGAGCCTCGCTGCCGCCGTCATCCTGCGGGGAGGACGGCTCCCCGCAGGACAGGAACCAGGAAAGCCCGTCCAGCGCCGTTTTGAGGTCCGGTATGCCGTTCCCGTAAAGCAGGCTCAGCGCCGTCCAGGTCTTCTCGCTGTCATTCAGCTCCGGGTCGGAGATGCAGAGCTGTATCTGCACCCCGATCCGGTAGTCTGTGCGGATCAGCCAGCCGTTGTAATCCTCCGGCAGCCGGTCCAGCATAGCGTTATACATTGCCGGTCCTGGCGGCGCTGTATTTATTCATGCGCCGTGCCTTTTCCTTTGCAAACTCCTGCAGATAGGGCGTAAGCTGCTCAAAAAACTCAATGAACAGCTCAAAGCTGGGCGTGATATCGCCAAAAACCTTCCGGCATGTGCCTTCTCCGAACAGCTTGTCCACCTCTTCTGTCAAGGCCGCGCCAGCTGTCGAATACAGTGCAAAGGTTTCCTGCAGCAGTCCGCTCTGTTCGGTGCTGTCCTTGTACCGATCCCGGATATCCGCCTCTTTTCTGGTGGATTCGTCCGCCATTTTTTGCAGGTTTTCATAGAGGGAAAAGAACTTTTCCAGAAAGGCGTTGTCGTGCAGGCTCAAGGTGATGAAATCGCCGTCATCATTGACTTCGATACGCTTGACACCTGTATTGACGCGAATACCAGCCATTATTCAGCGCTCCCTTCCGTAAAGGACTTCGTATCCGGGTCGAACGTCCCCTTGACACCGCTGCCCCGCCAGTTGATGGTATAGCCGATGGACAGCGGGTCGGAGGCGGCGCCGCCGTAGCTGTCGATCTGAATGGATACGGGCTGTTTCTGGGCGGCGTAAGCGCCGCCGGTCTGCTTTCCGAACACGTCCACCAGCACCACGTCCGTATAGGCATCACTGCCGATGGGGAGGCTGATCCGCATCTCATTGACAAAATCGAAAACAGGGTCCCCCGGGACAGCCTGCCCCGTCACGGGGGCGTTCGGCTGGTAGCCAGTCATGTCGGTGTTGGCGACATCCTCATGGATGTACTGGTTGGTGCTGGTCTGCGGGTTGTACGCGATGGAAAGCTCCGTCACGCCGGGGCCAATGATGCCGTAGGTTGCGGACGTTTCCTTTGGCGTAGTGTTCATAAAGATTTTGAACGCACTTCTTTTTTCTGCCATGTTCTCCTCACTTTCTAGGGTTCGACCTTATAGGTCATCCTGAAAAATATCTGATGGTCCTCCCATTCGTCCTCCATGCGGGCGAACAGCGTGGCCTGTGTTGTCTGTTCGAGCGTCTGGACCTCACGCCCCTCCCCGATATCGGGCTTCTGCCCGTTGGCCCACTGGCCCAGGCTGTCCAGAAGATCGTCGGCGCTCAGACGGGCGTCCGGACTGCCGGGCTTTGTTCGGTATATGATCTTAAAGGGATAATCCGCGTCATAGGAACCATCTATGTACCGCTCCACGATGTACGCGCCCTGCACTAGGGACAGCGCCATACTTGGCTTTTTGGCCGGCATAAACTCATAGTCAATCAGCTGAATGGAGAGCGGAACATCCGGATCACTGCTCAGCCAGCTGTTCAGCCAGACAATGATGGCTCTTGATATGCTGCCCTCTTCCTGCGCGGAAACAAACTCTACCGGTCTATTTTCTGAACTCACGCTGCATTGCCCTCCCTGCCACGCGCCGCCACTT
>OFFZ01000718.1_pt1 | contig 19501 bp, 13 predicted proteins | sample 1521631 | NCBI WGS metagenome assembly OFFZ01 (sample SAMEA3504102, study PRJEB24116) | mouse gut metagenome | biome: mouse gut; feature: mouse-associated habitat; material: faeces | place: Denmark | collected 2011 | reverse complement strand
GGACATGTGAATCCGGCGGTGGCGCTGGCCCATGTGTTCCAGGAGAAGCATCCCGGCTGCCGGGTCCTCTTTGTGGGGGCGGACAACGGCATGGAGAACAAGCTGGTGCCCAAGGAGGGCTATCAGATCAGAACGGTGACCATCACCAACTTTCACCGCTCCATGGCTCCGGCGGACATCGCCCACAACCTGGGCACGCTGGTGAACATGCAGCGGTCCAAAAAGCAGGCCAAGGCCATCCTGGACGAGTTCAAGCCCGACCTGGTGGTGGGCACCGGGGGCTACGCCTCCTTCCCTGTGGTCAACGAGGCGGCCCGGCGGAAGATACCCACCGCCGTCCACGAGTCCAACGCCGTCCCCGGGCTGACCACCAAGGCCCTGTCCAGGGTGGTGGACCGGGTGATGGTGGGCTTTGAGGAGAGCCGGGCCCACTACGACGACCCGGAGAAGGTGGTGGTCACCGGCACCCCGGTCCGGGGGGACTTCTTCCGCCTCACCAGGAAGCAGGCGAAGCAGAAGCTGGGCATGGACGACGGCAGGCCCCTGATCGTCTCCTTCTTCGGCAGTCTGGGCGCCGCCGAGATGAACCGGGAAATGGCCCGGTTCCTGGCCCTGGAGGCCCGGAACGGCCTCCCCTTCCACCACGTCCACGGCGCCGGGGCCATCGGCTGCCAGCGCATGGGCGAATACCTCCGGGACGAAGCGGCGGACCTGAGCCGGACCCCGGAGCTGGAGGTCCGGGAGTATATCCAGAACATGTCGGAGCTCATGCGGGCCGCGGACCTGGTGATCTGCCGGGCGGGGGCCAGCACCATCAGCGAGCTCACCGCCCTGGGAGTCCCGGCCGTCATCATCCCCTCCCCCAACGTGACCCACAATCACCAGGAGTCCAACGCCCGTGTCCTGGCGGACGCCGGAGGCGCGGTGATGATCCTGGAGAAGGACAGCAGCGGCCAGAGGCTCTACGATACCGCCTGCGATATCCTCCACGACGAGGCCCGGCGGAAGGCGATGAGCGCCGCCATGTCCTCCCTGGGGACCATCGACGCGGCGGAAAAGATACTGGACGCCGTCATGGCCCTGGTCCGTTCCGGCAAAAAGTAGCAGTTCCCGCCCTCCCGCATACCATGGAGTAGTCTGATCACCGTATGGGACAAATTCATGGGCGGAGGGATCCATTTATGAGCCATATCATCCTACAGGGCGGCGCCCGTCTGGAGGGAACGCTGCCGGTCCAGGGCGCGAAAAACAGCGTCCTGCCCATCCTGGCCGCGTCCATCCTGCACCCGGGGCGCACCGTGCTCCAGGGCTGCCCCCACCTCAGCGACGTGGAAGCCAGCATCCGCATCCTCCGCCACCTGGGCTGCCGGGCGGACTGGGAGGGCGGCGATCTGGTCGTTGACGCCAGCGGCATCGACCGGTGGGACATCCCCGACCATCTGATGCGGGAGATGCGCTCCTCGGTGGTGTTCCTGGGGTCCATCCTGGCCCGGATGGGCTGGGCGGAGATGAGCCACCCCGGCGGGTGCGAGCTGGGCCCCCGGCCCATCGACCTGCACCTGGCGGTCCTGCGGCAGCTGGGGGCCGGCATCCGGGAGGAGGGCGGCTGCCTGCGCTGCACCGCCCAGCGCCTGGAGGGCCGGGAGATCACCCTGAGTATGCCCAGCGTGGGCGCTACGGAAAACGCCATCCTGGCCGCCTGCGGCGCCTACGGGGAGACGGTGCTCCTCAACGCCGCCCGGGAGCCGGAGATCGGGGACCTCCAGGACTTCCTGTGCGCCATGGGGTGCCAGGTGAAGGGGGCGGGCAGCTCCACCATCTGCATCCAGGGCCGCAGTCCCACCCGGGACGTGCGCCACACCGTCATGCCGGACCGGATCGTGGCGGCTACATATCTGGCGGCGGCCGCGGGCGGCGAGGTCGAGCTGACCCAGGTCCACCCCGGGCACCTCTCCACCGTCACCGCCGCCCTCCACGCGGCGGGGTGCCAGATATACAGCGGCGAGGGACGGATCGTCCTGCGCTCCGAGGGACGCCTGCGCTCCATCGGAACGGTGCGCACCGCCCCCTACCCCGGCTTCCCCACCGACGCCCAGGCCGTCCTCATGGCGGCGCTGCTGCGCGGCCAGGGGTCCACCGTATTCGTGGAGAACATCTTTGAAAACCGCTACCGCCACGTGGATGAGCTGTGCCGCATGGGCGCGGACATCCGGGTGGCCGACCGGGTGGCGGTGGTCACCGGCGTCCCCTGCCTGTGCGGCGCCAGCGTGCGCTGCACGGACCTGCGGGGCGGCGCGGCCCTGCTGGTGGCCGGAGCCGCCGCCCAGGGCGAGACCCGGATCGGAGACATCTTTCATATCCAGCGGGGCTATCAGGACCCCGTGGGCGACCTGCGCCAGCTGGGAGCGAGGATCGAGACCGGCTGATCTCCGGCGCGTTGCAAAAGAAAGGAGCGCCCGCCATGCCCAACAAGAGAAAAAAAAGACGCCGCCGGGGAGGACTGGGCCGGATGCTGCGTCCCCTGTCCCTCCTCCTGGCGGCGGCGGCCATCGTGGCGGCGCTCACCATGTTCTTCAAGGTGGAGACCATCCAGGTCACCGGCGCCAGCCGCTACCAGGCCGCCGATATCATCGCCGCCTCCGGGGTGGAGATCGGCGACAACCTGGTGCTGCTGGACCGCTACCGGGTCTCCCAGCGGATCTACACCGCCCTGCCCTATATCACCGACGTACAGCCCCGGCCCAAGTTCCCCAGCACCCTGGAGATCGAGGTGACGGAGACCCGCGCCGCCGCCGCCATCCAGGGCGCCGGAGGCTGGTGGCTCCTCAGCGCCGGAGGCAAGATCCTGGAGGCCGCCGATGGCTCCATGGCCGCCGGGTACCCCCAGATCACCGGCGTCTACGCCAAGGACCCCGCCGTCAGCGACCCCCTGGTCCTGCCGGAGGACGGCGTCATCACCGCCCAGCGCCTCCAGGAGCTGCTGTCCGTGCTGGCCCTCCAGGAGGCCCTCCCCCAGGTGGACCGCATCGACTGCTCCAGCCCCCGGGAGCTGGTGATCCACTACGACGGGCGCTTCCGGGCGGAGCTTTTCTACGACGCGGACTTCGACTTCAAGATCACCTGCCTGCTCAGCGCCGTGGACAAGCTGGAGCCGAACCAGAAGGGCATCCTGCGCATGACCATGTCCGACGACTACGAAGTCCGCTTCATTCCTGACGTTGAGTGACTTCGCGGGGCCCTGGAAATATTTCCCATTTGCCCCCTTCGCCGGAAATTTTCAAAAAAGCGCGCGCTTCGCTATTGACCTGTCTTGGAAAAGGCGTTATAATGAACGAAATAGGCATACTATCTTGGGGCAGACGCCCCGGCTAATATACAAAAGACGCAACGTCTTGCAGGAGGAACCATTATGGCAATTGAACTGGTAACCGCTCCCGATAACATTGTCAAGATCAAAGTCATCGGCGTAGGCGGATGCGGCAACAACGTGGTCAACCGCATGGTCAGTACCGGCGTGACCGGCGTGGATTTCGTGGCGATCAACACGGACAAGCAGGTGCTCAACGAGTCCGTGGCGGCCTATAAGATCCAGATCGGCGAGAAGCTGACCCACGGCCAGGGGGCCGGGGCCGACCCCGAGGTGGGGCGCAAGTCCGCCGAGGAGAGCCGCAGCCAGATCTCCAAAGCGCTGGAAGACACCGACATGGTCTTCATCACCGCCGGCATGGGCGGCGGCACCGGCACGGGAGCCGCCCCGGTGGTGGCCGAGGCCGCCCGTGAGATGGGCATCCTCACCGTGGGCGTGGTCACCAAGCCCTTCTGGTTCGAGGGGCGCCGCCGGATGCAGCAGGCCGAGTCCGGCATCGAGGAGCTGCAAAACCGGGTGGACTCCCTGGTGGTCATCCCCAACGACCGCATCAAGCACGTCACCGACCAGAAGATCACCTTTGCCAACGGCTTCCAGATCTCCGACGACGTCCTGCGGCAGGCGCTGCTGTCCATCACCGAGCTCATCGGCAAGCCGGGGTTCATCAACCTGGACTTCGCCGACGTGACCACCGTCATGAAGGGCGCGGGCCTGGCCCACATGGGCGTGGGCTCCGCCGCCGGCAAGGGCAAGGCCGAGGAGGCCGCCCGTCAGGCCATTTCCAGCCCTCTGCTGGAGACCTCCATCAACGGAGCCAAGGGCGTGCTGGTTAGCATCACCGGCTCCAGCGATATCGGCCTGGACGACGTGGAGGCCGCCGCCGCCATGGTCCAGCAGGCCGTCCATCCCGACGCCAACACCATCTTCGGCGCGGCCTTCGACGAGTCCATGGACGACGAGATCCGGGTCACCATCATCGCCACCGGCTTCGATGAGAAGAAGGGTGCCAACGCGGTGACCGTTTCCGGGATGCAGGGCGCGATGAACGGAGGCTCCTCCAAGGAGAAATTTGACGACCTCCTCCTCCGCCCCCAGACCGAGGAGGAGAAGAAGGCCGACGACAAGGACCCCTTCGAGGATATTCTGCGTATTTTTGACAGATGATCGTTACATAGCGTCCAGTCTCAGCATGAAATTTTTGCCAGGATCCGCGGGCTTTTGCCTGCGGATCTTGTTTTTTTGCCTGTCCGCGGGGACTGCCAGTTCTTTCCTTGACAAAGCCGCCGCTTTTTACAAACCGCCGCTCTGCGTATTCCGGCCAAAGAAGCGCAAATTAGCATGGCTGTGGATTTCACGGCGAAATTTTTGAAAGGGGTGGTGAAATGGATGACTGGACTGGATCGCAGAAGGCGGAAGACCGCGGCTTTTTTTCTTAGCGGACTGCTGTGCGCCGCCTCCCTGGCCGGACCTGCCGCACAGGCCTCCGCGCTGGAGGCGGACCGGCTGGTCCCCGTGGGGCACACCATCGGCATCAAGCTGTTTGCCGAGGGCGTGGTGGTCATCGGCCTGGCGGAGGTGGAGACCGGCTCCGGCGTGCTCTCCCCCGGCGCGGAGTGCGGACTGCAGGTGGGAGACGTGATCGAGGCGGCCAACGGCCAGGAGGTGGAGAGCTCCGAGCAGTTCGCCGCCCTGCTCCAATGCGGAAGCAGGGTGGACCTGGACGTGACCAGGGACGGCCGGGAATTGAAACTGGCCGCCCAGCCGGTGCTGGGCACCGACGGCACCTGGCGGCTGGGGGCCTGGATCAGGGACAGCATGGCGGGCATCGGCACGGTAACTTTTTATGACCCCGCCACCGGCTCCTTCGGCGCGCTGGGGCACGGCGTCACGGATACGGACACGGGGCTTTTGATGCCCCTGGGGGACGGATCGGTGATGCGGGCCTCGGTGAAGGCGGTGAAGCGGGGCAGCGCCGGTGCGCCCGGCGAATTGAAGGGCAGCTTCGACCTGGCCCACGATCTGGGTGAGCTGTACGCCAATACGGAGCAGGGGGTCTTCGGGTCCATGGAGTACTGCTCCTATACGGAGGGCGACGCGCTGCCGGTGGCCGGAGCCGGGGAGGTCCACGCCGGGCCCGCGGCCATCCTCTCCAACGTCAGCGGCGACCGGGTGGAGTCCTACGCCATCGAGATCGTCCGGGTCCTGGGCAGTACCGGAGTGCAGAACCTGCTGATCCAGGTGACGGACCCCGCGCTGATCCAGCAGACCGGCGGCATCGTCCAGGGGATGAGCGGCAGCCCTATCCTTCAGGACGGGAAGCTGGTGGGCGCGGTGACCCATGTGATGGTCAACGAGCCCTCCAAGGGGTACGGCATCCTCATTGAGAACATGCTGGAGCAGGCGGGAAATAACGTAAATTAGTCCCGGGTCGAGAAAGCGCGCGCTTATATCAAGCGGGCGCTTTCTCCTTGTGAAAAAATAGATGCCAGTATATAGATTGACAATTCTGCCACGTCTTGATAGAATAACGGCATTAAGACAGCGTATGGTTCCAGGACCGGGATACTTTCTGGAAGGAATCGATTGACAAAAACGAGGGTTGGATATAACTATTTTGCCAGACGCAGTAAGGGCCGGACGTCAAGGTGGAGCCAGTTGACTTTGGAGGAAATAGATATGGGAATGACAGCGGCAGTGCTCAACGCGGGGTTGGGAGATATTTCTTTTGGCCTCCAGATGGCTGGTTTTTCTATAATCGCAGCTTATGAAACAGATTTAAAGGCGGCAGCGGTCCACGAAGCCAATATAGAAGCTCCCGTCTTCCACCATCTGCCCCAGAAAAGCGACCTGGAGATGATCTCCTCCGCCGATCTTCTGGCAGTCCGGCTGACACATTTTCCGCTTTTCACTTCTAATGGCAAACGGTTCTTGCATGATGAATCCCGTGTTATCACTGAAGACAGCTTGCTGCAGCTCCTGGAATTCTGCCAGCCGAAAGCTTTGCTTGTAGTGCTCAGCGCAGCAGCCGCAAAAAGCAAGGTGCTGGATAACCTTTTATATGGTATATCCCAGAAGAATTTTCGGTGCGGCTGGGCAGCCATAGATACGGCCAGAACTGTTGGCATACCTGTCACAGAGCGCAAGATGTTTCTTATGGGAATTCGGGGGGATCTACACTGGAACGTTGAATTCCCAGAGCAGTTATTTACAAATACGTTTCCGCTGGAAGAATTTCTTCAGCCGGAAAGGGAAATTCTTCCCTGGTATTTTGCAAGTGTCAAAACGGATCGTATCCCGATCATGCAAAGCAGTGATCACCGCGTCTACTGCTGGAACCTTGACCATTACGAGGGAGCAAGCCGTATACAGTGGAATTCCCGGAGAATTCCGCTGGTGGAAACCACGGAAGCCCTTCGAAAAATGACGCACCGCGAAATCGCAGGATTGAAGGGATTTCCGAACAGTTATACCTTCCCCGAGCCCCAGAACAAGTCGTGGCTCTACCAGAAGCTTATGTCCGCAGTCAATGTGTTGGTGCTTGAAAAGCTGGCAAAGGAGCTGCGCCAAGGTTTGACAGGCGGCCCTCAGGAAAGTGCCGCGTATTTCGAGTCTCTGCTTGGCAAATGTCTGTCTGGCCTGATACATAAATCCGGTATAACGAACTTAGAATCAATGCGGGACCCCGGTTTTGATTATGTTTTTCGGTTTTCAAACCATATACTGTGCATTGAAACGAAGTATTATAGCAGCAGGCAGATTTCCCCATCTAAAATCCGGAAGATCTGCTCACAGCTTCCTCCGGCCCCGGAGGCCGGTGACCGGGTTCTGGCGCTTACCAGCCAAGTGTCCGCATCCGTTAAGCGGGATTGCTGGGAGAATTTCCACATTGCCCTCTGGGATATCGGGAACCTGTTGTGGCTGTTCAATGAATTTGAGGATATCAAAAACAATTTTATTGCGCTGCTGGATTACTCGATCAGAGACATTGAACCGGCGCCGCCGGAATGGAATATGCTGTACGCTCCGCCGGAAGCGGTTCCCGAAGAAACGCCGGCCGTCTCAGAACCAGTCCCCGAGACCTCTGAGGAGGCCGTTCCGGAACCGGCGGAACAGAGTGAAACTCCGGATTGGAGGAAACGGCTGGACAGCATCGCGCCTGGTCGAGATCACTGCAGAGAGTACGAGTCCTTTTGCTATGATATTCTGAAGCATACTCTGGGCCAGTATTTGACCCTTTGGGCAACACAGCCGCAGACCAATGACGGCCTGCACCGTTTTGATCTGTGCTGCAAAATTAAAATTGATGAGGATCACGACTTCTTCAACACGATTGCGCGTTATTTCAACACGAAGTATATTGTTTTTGAATTCAAAAATTATACGACGCCGCTTACGCAAAAAGAAATTTACACAACAGAAAAATACCTGTATGGAACAGCTCTGCGGAAAGTGGCGATCCTTGTCTCCCGAAGCGGTTATGATGTCCACGCGCTTCAGGCAGCAAAGGGCAGTCTTCGTGAAAACGGGAAATTGATCCTGTGCCTGACTTCTGACAATTTGTTGGAAATGGCCGGCATCATGACGCAGGGCATTGATGAACCCGCCAACGTCTTGAGTAAAATACTGGACGATCTACTGATCCATCTGGAAAAATAAATCTCGGCGCGTCCCCTGCGAGGAATACTGCGAAACGCCATGCGGAGGAGCGCATTGAAAAAAGTAAATATGCTCTTTGATCAGAAAAAACGCATGGATCTTTTCAATCAGAAGGACTATGCCCGCGGGCAGGAATACTACCGGCGGGGCCGCGTTCTAAACCTCAAAATCATTCCCATGGCTGACGGTATCCAGGCCGCTTGTACCGTACAGGGGAGCGAGCCATATGACGTTTCCATCGTTATAAGCAATGAGGCCACCCGCATATACTGCGACTGTCCACACTTTGCCGATAAACGGATCTGTAAACATGTCGCGGCAGCCATGATCGCCTGCGCAAACGCGGTCAAGGACAGTTCCCCCGCCGAAAGCGACCCGCGCGTAAAGAGTATGCTGCAAGCCTATGTGGACAGGGCTTCTCAGCAAGGGCGGCAGCGGCCGGAGAATCCGGCCAAGCTTGTCCCCTCTATCCATCCCGGCTGCAATCGGAACAGTTATCCGGCCTTCTCCTTCCAGGTCGGGCACGACAAAATGTACGTCGTCCGGGATTTGAAAAAATTTGTGGACAGCGTATTGCGCCGGGAGACGGTCTCCTATGGAAAGAACCTCACGCTCTGCCACGCTCCGGAGCAGTTTGACGAGCAGTCGCAAGCGATCCTGTCCATTCTGCTGGATCAGTTCATGAGCGGGCGCACAATAGGATACACTGCCTGCTCCGTCTCCTATGAAGCCGCGCTTTTTCCTGGTTATCAGAAAAATCAGATCACCCTGAGCGGGAGCGCGTTCGACAGGCTGTTCGATTTGTTCCAGAACGAAACGATAGCGGCCGGGAACCGGGGAGTCTTTCTTTTGCAGGACAGAGACCCCAGCGTGACTCTGTCCCTGGAGCGGAAGGATAAGCTGGCCGAACTTTCTCTGCGTTCCAAGGATGGCAGTCTGCGTTTTTTCGGCAGCGCGCAAAGTCTCTATGCGATGGCCCCAGGGCAAATTCTTCGGTGCAGTCCCAAATTCCGGCAGAACGTCTATCCCCTGCTCCGCGGCGATACACAAAAAATGCAGATGTCCCTGTCCGACATGCCTACCTTTTGCAGCTGCGTGCTGCCGGAGATCCGGGACACGGTGTCAATCAAGGACCCGGAGCAGCTCCTTCAGGAATATCTGCCGGACGAATGCGTCCCCATCTTCCGCTTTGATATAGACGGCGACATACTGATGCTTCAGCTGGACTTCCGTTACAGTAATATGACATTTCACTGCTTTGAACAGCCGAAAAAAGCGGTCAAGCGGGACATGCGGGCGGAGCAACCGGCGCGCAGCATTGCGGCGCGGTATTTCCCCATCGCTGGTCCGCAGGGAACCTTCCTGCTGACCAGCCTTGACGCGATCTATGATTTTCTGACAGAAGATCTGGAAAAATTTCATGATGCCGGAGAGGTCTTTGTAACGGACCGCCTACGCGAAAAGCGGGTCCAGCCAGCCTCCTCCGCTCTGGGCCTCTCTGTCTCCGGCGGACTCCTGACACTGGACTTCGATACCGGCGGATTTCCTGCGGAGGAGCTGGAGGCGCTCTATCAGAGCTTGCTGAAGCGGAAGCGCTACCACCGGCTGACGGACGGACGGTATTTGACGCTGGACGGCTCTGCCTTCGAGACAATGGCGGAGATGACTCATATGCTCCAGCTGTCCTCCAAAGACCTGGCAAAGGGACAAGTCAAGCTGCCGGCCTTCCGCGCCCTGTACCTGGACGGTCTGTTCTCCAGCAGTGAAGGCGTACAGGTCAGCCGGAGCAAATCGTTCCGCGAGATGATCCGAAATTTCAAGTCCGTCTCAGAGGGAGACTACGAGCTGCCAGCAGGGCTGGACGGCATCCTGCGCCCTTATCAGAAGGCAGGGTTCCAGTGGCTGAAAACCCTGGCGGCCTATGGCTTCGGCGGCATTCTGGCCGACGAGATGGGTCTGGGAAAGACGCTTCAGATGATCGCCTTCCTCGCCAGTCTTGACCCGGCGGAACGGGCCGGTCCCAGCCTGGTGGTCTGTCCGGCGTCGCTGATCCTCAACTGGGCGGATGAACTGGACAAATTCGCCCCCGCCCTTACCTATACGCTGGTCATGGGCTCCGCCGGGGAACGGGAAAAGCAGATCGCCGGCGGCGGCGGAAAAGATGTATGGGTCACTTCTTATGAACTGCTGCGCCAGGATATTGAGCGGTATGCTCCCCTGCGCTTTGCGTGCTGTATTCTGGATGAAGCCCAGCATATCAAGAATCAGTCCACGTTGGTCTCCAAGGCTGTGAAGCGGATCGACTGCCCCCAGCGCTTCATTCTGACGGGAACGCCTATTGAGAACCGTCTCAGCGAGCTGTGGAACCTCTTTGATTTTCTTATGCCGGGCTACTTGTTTTCGCACAGCGCGTTTGTGCAGAAGCTTGAAAAACCCGCTATCAAAAGCGGAAGCGAAGAGGCAATGACGAAATTACAGCGCATGGTGCAGCCTTTCCTCCTGCGCCGCGTGAAAAAGGAAGTCCTGAAGGAACTGCCTCCGAAAATCGAATACGTCCGCCGGATCAGACTGTCGGAGGATGAGCGGAAAGTCTATTTTGCCGCCAGTGCCGCCGCGAAGAATTCCCTGACTGCCGGGGATAACGGAAAAATGGCGGTCTTCGCCGCTTTGACTGAGCTGCGGCAGATCTGCTGTGCGCCTGGGCTGCGTTTTGAGAACTACGCAGGCCCGTCCAGCAAGCTGGACGCCTGCATAGAACTGTGCGCAGGTATGGCGGAAAACGGGCATCAGATCCTGCTGTTTTCTCAATTTACCTCCATGCTGGATCTGATTCGGGCGCGGCTGGATGAACTGGGCATCACCCATTTCACACTCCAGGGCTCCACCCCCAAGGAGAAGAGGGCACAGCTGGTAAAGGCCTTTAACGCCGGCGAAGCGTCGGTGTTCCTGATCTCCTTGAAGGCCGGGGGTACGGGGCTGAATCTGACCGCCGCGGACACAGTGATCCTCTATGATCCATGGTGGAATCCGGCCGCTCAGGACCAGGCGGTGGACCGCGCGCACCGGATCGGGCAGCGCTCCAGCGTCCAGGTCTATAAGTTAATTGCCAAGGACACGATCAAAGAGAAGATTCTAAAGCTGCAGTCCCAAAAGGCAGCGCTTCTGGATGCCGTGACCGCCAGCGGCGAGAGCAGTATCCTGAATATGTCTAAGGAGGAGCTGCTGGCGCTGTTTGAGTAATCAAATTCTTATCCTGCCAGATCAGGACCAAAATTGATCGGCCCATGTTGACATTACTCCCGGGCGGCAGCCCTATTCTCCAGAACGGGAAGCTGGCGGGCGCGGTGACCCACGTGATGGTCAACGAGCCCGGCAAGGGGTACGGCATCCTCATTGAAAACATGCTGGAGCAGGCGGGGCGGATGATCCGGGAGTATATTGCCTACTACAATTTCAACCGCCTCCAGCGCCGCCTGGGCGTCCATACACCGATGGAAATCTTCACCCAATACAGAGCAGCCTGAAAATTTTGCATCTTATTTCATTGTCTGCTTGACGGGGAGCAGTTCATTTTATCACCCTGATTCAGTATAATGCTTCTTGCCCCAATTTGAAAGTGCTTTATAAGGGATTAGTATTACTGGGCAGCAATAGATTTTTGATTCAATTCCAGCATTCACACACAAGAGCGCCGGACCCTTCCAGGCCCGGCGCTCAAAAATATCTTACACGCCCAGCCGCGCCTTGCGCAGCTGCTCGGCTTCAGTCCAGCTCTGACCGGGCACGTAGCCGGGCAGAGGCAGGATCTGCTGATGGATGGCATCCAGTATCCAGGAGGCCTGGGGGAAGAAATAGTGGTCGAACTCATAGGGCGGGGTGATCCAGTTCCTGGCCCCGACCACCACGGGAGGCGCGTCCAGATCGTCGAAGCACAGCTGGGTGATATTCTGGGCCACGTCCTCCAGGAAGGAGCCCCGGGCGCAGGCATCGCTGGTGAGGACCACCCGGCCGGTCTTGCGGACGCTCTCGACGACCTTGGTGTAATCCAGGGGCACCAAGGAGTGGAGGTTGATGATCTCCGCCTCCAGACCGTACTTCTCGCTGAGCTCCTTGGCGGCGTCTACCGCGCGGTACAGGGCCGCGCCGATGGTGATGATGGTCAGGTCCTTGCCCTGGCGGATCAGGTTGGTGTCCCCGATGGGGATCTCATACCGGCCCGCAGGCACGCCGCCCTCGTGGAACTGCTCGCCCACGTCGTAAATGCGCTGGCTCTCGAAGAACACCACCGGGTCCGTGCCGTTGAGGGCGGACTCCATGAGGCCCTTGGCCTCCCAGGGGGTGGCGGGGAAGCAGACCTTCAGGCCGGGGATGTGGGCGCACAGGGCGGTCCAGTCCTGGCTGTGTTGGGCGCCGTACTTGGAGCCCACGGACACCCGCAGCACCACGGGCATCTTCAGGATGCCGGCGGACATGGACTGCCACTTGCTCAGCTGGTTGAAGATCTCGTCTCCCGCGCAGCCGATGAAGTCGGCGTACATCAGCTCCACGATGACGCGGCCGCCGCACATGCCGTAGCCCACGGCGGTACCCACGATGGCGGCCTCGGAGATGGGGGAGTTGAACAGGCGGCAGCGGGGGATGGAATCCGCCATGCCCCGGTAGATGGCGAAGGCGCCGCCCCAGTCGCGGACGTCCTCTCCGTAGGACACCAGGGTAGGATCCTCGTAGAATTTGTCCAGGATGACCTCGCTGATGCCATCCCGGAGGTTGAAGAGCTTCATCTTGCTTACGGGCTTGCCGTCCTTGGTGAAGGGGGCGCGCTCCTTGCTCTGGATCTTCTGCCACAGAGGGCACTCCTCCTTGGGCGTAGTCGCCTCCGGCTGGCGGGCGGTATCAAAGGAGGGGACCTTCTCGTTGGAGAACATGAGCCGCTCCACATAGGCGGGATCGTTGTCAAAGTCGGCGTAGGGAGACACGCCGGGATCGCTGGCGTGCTTGCAGATCCGGGTCATACGGTCCACGGTCTCCGCCATGATCTCCTCGAAGCGGCTGTCGGGAGCCACCCCCGCCTCCACCAGGGACTGGCGGTAGGTGACGATGGGGTCGATGGCCCGCCAGGCCTCGATCTCCTCCTTGGTGCGGTAGGCGTTCTGGTCGGAGGTGGAGTGGCCGGAGAGGCGGTAGGTGATGGTGTCCAGCAGCACGGGGCCCTTGCCCTCCCGGAGAAGGGCCAGCTTGCGCTCCATGGCGTCGATGACCGCCAGGGGGTTGTAGCCGTCGATGCGCTCGGCATGGAGCTGGGTGGGAGACACGCCGGAGCCCATCCGGGCCAGCATGTCGTAGGCCATGGTCTCTCCACGGGTCTGGCCGCCCATGCCGTAGGAGTTGTTGAAGATGTTGTAGAGGATGGGCATCCCCTGGGTCTGGCCCTTCTCCCACAGGGTGTGGAACTGGTCCATGCAGGCAAAGTTCATGGCCTCCCACACGGGGCCCCGGCCCAGGGAGCCGTCGCCGATGTTGCACACCACGATGCCCTGCTTCTCGTTGCACTTCTTGAACAGGGCCGCGCCGGTGGCGATGGTGGCGGAGCCGCCCACGATGGCATTGTTGGGATAGATGCCGAAGGGCAGGAAGAAGGCGTGCATAGACCCGCCCATGCCGTGGTGGAACCCATTCTCACGGGCGAAGACCTCCGCCAGCGCGCCGTAGACCAGGAAGCGGACGGCCAGCTCCTTGACATCCTTGGCGGGGCCCAGCTTCTCCACGGCCCGGAGGGTGCGGCCGCCCAGGAAGTTCTCCATGACCTCCATCAGCTCCTGATCGCTCAGCTTCTCAATGCTGCTCAGGCCCTTGGCCAAAATTTCGCTGTGGCTGCGGTGGCTGCCGAAGGTGTAATCGCTCCGGTCCAGCAGGTAGGCCTGTCCCACGGCGGCGGCCTCCTGTCCCAGGGACAGGTGGGCGGGGCCGGGATAGGTGGTCTCGATGCCGTTGTAGACGCCCTGGGTCTTGATCTGGTTCAGCATGGACTCAAATTCCCGCAGGATGGTGATGTCCCGCCAGATGCGCACCAGGTTCTCGTCCCCCAGCTTCTCCCGCTCGCCGGCCACGGTCTTGTTGTAGGCGTTGACGGGGATGTCCTCAAAGTGGATGGTATTGGGAGCCCTCAGCTCGTTGGGATCAACAAATAAACATTTCGGCATGACGATCGTCCTCCCTTAAATTTGGAAAATAGCTTCGCGGATCACTTCCGCCACCGTGGGGTGGGGGAAGACCAGTTTTTTCAGACGCTCCGGGGGCAGGCCGGTGTCGATCATCATCACGGCGGTCATGACGATCTCGGAGGCGTAGGACCCCACCATGTGGCAGCCCACCAGGCAGTTCCGGTCCGTGTCCACCACCAGCTTGATGAAGCCCCGTCCGCCCCGGTTCTCGGCTACGTACCGCCCCGCGAACAGCATGGGCAGCTTGCCCTCCTTCACGGTGAGGCCCTTGGCCTGGGCGCTCTCCACGCTCTCGCCCACGCAGGCCACCTCCGGGTCGGTGTAGATGACGGCGGGGATCACGTCATAGCGCATCTCGTCCCGGACGCCCAGCATGTGGTTGACGGCCACCTCGGCCTCCCGGTAGGCGGTATGGGCCAGCAGGGACTTGCCGTTGCAGTCGCCGATGGCGTACACCCCGGCCACGTTGGTACACAGGTGCCGGTCCGTGACCACGGCGGGGCCGTCGGTCTCGACGCCCAATTTCTCCAGGCCCAGCCCGGCGGTATTGGGACGGCGCCCGGTGCTGACCAGGACCGCGCCGCACTTGAACTCCTGGCGCTCGCCCTTCTCCTGATAGATCACGGAATCGCCGGTGACCTCCAGGACCTTGCAGTCCAGTTTGAAGGTCATGTTCCGCTTCTTGTAGTCGTCCATCAGCACCTTGCAGATCTCCGGGTCCGTGTTCCCGGCCAGCTTGGGCAGCATCTCGATGACGGTGACCTTCACCCCCGCCATGGCGAAGTAGTAGGCCAGCTCCAGCCCCACCACGCCGCCGCCGATGACGGCCATCTCCTTGGGCAGCTCCTTCAGGTCCAGGGCCTCGCGGCTGGTGAAGGCGAAACCCTTCTCCATGGCCTCCTTCAGCCCGGCGATGGGGGGCACCGCCGCCTCCGCGCCGCTGGCGACGACCAGCCGCGTCCCGGCGTAGCTCTCGCCCCCCGCGTCCACCTGGAAGCCGCCCTCGGCGCGGCCCGCGATGACGGCCTTCTCCCGGATCACGGTGATCTTGTGGGACTTCATGGCGGACTCTACGCCGGTGACCAGCTGCTTGACCACCTGTCCCTTCCGCTTGAGGACGGCGGCGTGGTCCAGGACCACGTTTTCAGCGGTGACGCCGAAGGCAGAGCTCTCCGCTGCGTGGCGGTAGAGCTTGACGGAGTTGAGCAGGGTCTTGGTGGGGATGCACCCCTCGTTGAGGCAGGTGCCGCCCATGTGCCGGGCCTCGAAGAGACACACGGTCATGCCGCCCTGGGCGGCCCGCTCGGCGCACAGATAGCCGCCGGGGCCTCCGCCGATGACTAACAGGTCAAAATGTTCCATATATGTATGTTCCTCCCATTCTATGTAAGCGCCTGATACGAATTATAACGCCAGCAGGGCGGTGAACTGCTCCAGGTTCCTGCACAGGGCCTTCATGAAGTTGGCGGCGGGGGCGCCGTCCACGACGCGGTGGTCCACGGTGAGGCTCAGACCCATGGCGGGATAGAGCTCGATCTGCCCGTCCTTCCCGGCCCGGACCCGCTGAGTGATGCCGCACACCCCCAGGATGCCCGTCTGAGGCGGGTTGATGACCGGGGTGAACATCTCCACACCGGCGCTGCCCAGGTTGGTGACGGTGAAGGTGCCTCCGGCCAGCAGGTCGGGGCTGATCTTGCCGGAACGGGCATCGGCGGCCAGGGCCTTGACTTCCTGGGAAATTTCCAGGAGGCTCTTCTGATCGGCGTTGAAGATGGTGGGGACCATGAGGCCCCTGGGGGTATCCACCGCCACGCCCAGGTTCACATGCCGGAAGCGCCGCACGACGTCCTCGCCCACGGTGTTGGCGTTGAGGTCCGGGTGATCCAGGATGGTCCGGGACACGGCGTACAGGAGCATGTCCCCCAGGGTGATCCCGGCGCAGCCGCCCTCCATGCCCTTCAGGAGCTTGCGGTAGCTCTGGATGGCGGAAGCGTCAAAGGTGAAATGCTCGGTGAGCTGGGCCATGGTCTGGAGGGATGTCACCATGCCCTTGGCAATGACCTTGCGGATGTTGGAGAACTTCACATCCTCGAACGCTGTCTCCCCAGCGGCAGGCGCGGGAGCCTGGACGGCGGGAGCGGCCTCCTGGACGGGCTGGGCGGCCTGGACGGGAGCGCCCTCGGCCATGAGACGGCGCACGTCACGCTCGATGATCCGCCCGTTGGGACCGGAACCGGCGGCCAGGGCGGCGTACACACCGGCGGTCTCCGCCAGCTTCCTGGCCCGGGGGGACACCGGCGCGCCGGAAACCACGGCTGCGGCGGGGGCGGCGGCAGGAGCGGGAGCCGCCTGGGCCGCGGGCGCTTCCTGGGCGGCGGGGGCGGAGGACGTTGCGCCGTCGGGACGCAGGGCGGAGCAGTCCTCCCCCTTGGCACCGATGGCGCACACGTTCACCAGGCAGGGCACCTCGTCCCCGTCCTGGAAGAATATCTCCAGCAATTCGCCCTCGGCGGTGGACTCGCACTCGAAGGACGCCTTGTCCGTCTCGTAGTCGAACAGGATCTCGCCCATGGCGACGTGGTCGCCCACCGCCTTTTTCCATTTGCCGATGATGCAGGATTCTACCGTGATGCCCGCCTTGGGCATCAGTACTCCGTTTGCCATGATCGTTCCTCCTCAAATTTTCGTGTCAGATTTATAAGTGAGGGCGATCCCTCGCTCCTCAAAACGCGCTTTCCATTCCTGAGACGGTTCCCGGTCGGTGATCACCCGGTCCGCCAGGGTCAGGGGGCCCAGGGCCGTGAAGCCCGGGCGGTCGAACTTCCGATGGTCGGCCAGCAGCACCGTCTCGCCGGCGGAGCGGGCCATGGCCCGCTTGACCTGGACGATGTCGTCGGAGGAGTCGGCGATCTCCAGCTGGGTGTTGATGCCCCGGCAGGAGAGGAACGCCCACTTCACATGATAGGAGGAGATGGACTCCAGCGCGTGGCGTCCCACCTGGGCCATTACGTCCCAGCGCAGCTTGCCGCCGGTGGAAATGACGTGCCACCCCTCCTTCTCCCCCGCCAGCCGGAGGATCTCCAGGGAGTTGGAGATGACCGTCAGGTCCTTCACCGTCCGCAGGGCCTGGACGGTGTAGTAGGCGGTGGAGCTCTCGTCCACCATCACCGCGTCCCCCTCCTCCACCAGGGCGGCGGCCAGCTGGGCGATGACCAGCTTTCCCTCTACGTTGGTGTTCTTCCGGACGGCGTAGGGCGGCGGAGCCTTCCCCCCGCCGCAGGGGACCGCGCCGCCGTAGGTCCGCTTGGCGACGCCCTCGCTCTCCAGCCACTCCAGGTCCCGGCGGATGGTCTCCTCGGACACGCCGAACTCTCCGCTCAGCTCGCCCACCATGACCCTTCCCGCTGCCTGGAGCCGCTCCGCAATGATCTGCCGTCTCTCCGCAGCCAGCATGGGGCTCCCCTCCTTTCCCTTTCCTACTGACAGCATATACCAAACCGAACCGTTTGTCAATGCGATTCCAAAGAAAAACAACAAACTCTGTGGGTTTTTGTTGGATGTCCAGGCTGTTGTTGTTAGATTCTCCACGACCCACCACATTTCAGAACAGGCGCTCCATATAAAACATGCAAAAAACCCACCCCGCAGACCGAAGAGCCTGCGGGGCGGGCCTATGAGCAGCGCGGCATCGTGACCGGGCCAAAGAGCCGGGTACAGCAGCCGCTATAGTCTCGAACATAAAAGTTCTTTTTGGTACTTTTTCTTGAAAGAAAAAGTACTCACCAGATCGCGGTGGCGAAGTAGTCCTCCGGCGTCTCCGCCCGGCGGATCAACCGCACGGAGCCGTCCTCCTGGAGGAGCAGCTCGGCGGAGCGGAGCTTGCCGTTGTAGTTGTATCCCATGGAGTGCCCGTGGGCCCCGGTGTCGTGGATCACCAGCAGGTCTCCCCGTTCCAGGGCGGGCATGGGACGGTCCACGGCAAACTTGTCGCAGTTCTCGCACAGGGAGCCGGTCACGTCCACCGTCTGGGTGCAGGGCGCGTCCTCCTTCCCCGAGGCGGTAATGTGGTGGTAGGCCCCGTAGACGGCAGGGCGCATCAGATCGGCGGCGCAGGCGTCCACGCCCACGTACTCCTTGTAGATGTGCTTGAAGTGGAGCACCTTGGTCACCAGGCACCCGTAGGGCCCGGTCATAAAACGGCCCAGCTCGCCGCAAAGCTTCACATTTCCCATCCCGGCGGGGATCAGGATATCCTCGTACTGCCGCCGCACGCCCGCGCCGATAAGGGCGATGTCGTTGGCCTCCTCCTCCGGACGGTAAGGGATGCCGATGCCGCCGGAGAGATTGATATAACGGATGTCACACCCGGTCTCCTCCTTCAGCTCCACCGCCAGCCGGAACAGGATGCCCGCCAGCGCGGGGTAGTAGTCGTTGGAGATGGTGTTGGAGGCCAGGAAGCAGTGGAGGCCGAAGTACTTCGCCCCCTTGGCCTTCAGGGTACGGAAAGCCTGGGCGATCTGGGGGCGGGTCATGCCGTACTTGGCATCGCCGGGGGTGTCCATGACCTGATGGCCGTCCTTGCTGGCTCCCAGGGTGAACACGCCGCCGGGGTTGTACCGGCAGAAGATGGTCTCCGGGATATGACCGATGGCCTCCTCCAGAAAATCCACGTGGGTCAGATCGTCCAGGTTGATGATAGCCCCCAAACGGTCCGCCATCCGGTACTCCTCCGCCAGGGTGTTGTTGGAGGAGAACATGATCTCCTGCCCCCGGAAGCCGCATCGCTCCGCCAGCATCAGTTCGGTAAGGCTGGAGCAGTCCGCGCCGCAGCCCTCCTCGCGGAAGAGCTTCAAAAGGGCGGGATTGGGGGTGGCCTTGACAGCGAAGTACTCCCGGAACCCGGGGTTCCAGGCGAAGGCGGCGTTGACCCGCCGGGCGTTCTCCCGGAGGCCTTTTTCATCGTAGAGATGGAAGGGTGTGGGGTATTCTTTTACGATCTCGTCCAGCTGAGATCGGGTGACAAAGGGTCTCTTCATCGTCGTTACCTCGTTTCCTGGGGTTGCAGGATCTGTCGAAAAGTGGTATATTGAATGTGCTGCCCTTACATTCTGGCAACAGAGAGGGGGTGTAAAGCCAATGGAGCTCCTCATAAATTTCCTCGTGTCGGTTGCGGCAGGCATCCTCTGTTACTACATCTGCAAGTGGCTTGACCGGCATGGAAAGGGACAGTAAGCCCACAAAAAGCCCCCGGAGAGAT
>OFFZ01000712.1_pt1 | contig 19588 bp, 17 predicted proteins | sample 1521631 | NCBI WGS metagenome assembly OFFZ01 (sample SAMEA3504102, study PRJEB24116) | mouse gut metagenome | biome: mouse gut; feature: mouse-associated habitat; material: faeces | place: Denmark | collected 2011 | reverse complement strand
CCGTACTGCTGGTATGAAATTTTCAAGGTGCAGGGCGTTTGCCTTGGTTATATTGTAGGGGACTTATTAGCCAATTGTTAGAGACTTATGGGCACTTTTGTGACCGTCCGGTCACATTTAGAGAACTTTTTTAAATCGCTCCAAGCAGAGAACCAGCTGTTCCACATCTTCTTTCAACTGTTTATTGTCATTGAGATTCGATGCAGCGCCGCCATATCTGCCCAAGATGAGATAATCCAGCGACACATGGTACAGTTCAGAGAACTGGATGAACAGGTCAACCGAACAGCCCTTTTTGCCAGACTCAATGCGGCTATAAAAGCTGCGGTCAACGCCCAAGGCTTCTGCGATTTTCTCCTGTGTAAAGCCGCTTTTAAGCCGGAGCTGCCGAATGCGCAGCCCGCTTTGCTTTATGTCATAAATCATTTATGTAACCTCCGAAAATCTGAATGTTGAAAGGAATCCGATTCAGATTTCCGGGGTGGGGCGCGAGAGAAATACCAAACGCCAGCTTGGGACGAAAGGCTGCAAAAACAAATTGGCGCTTCCGTTCTGCCGGACCTATCATTGGATAGGAAATGCAGAAAGGAAGCGTCAAATAATAGTGTGGTTGACTTTTGCTTATACCGCCATCGAATCGTTGTGACCGATTTTTGGAACCCTATCATTCACCTTACCTGCCTAAATGCAATCAGGCGGTATGGCTTGTTTTGCCGCCTCTTTCAAAGAAGCGGTTTGCCTGGGCGGCTTCTCATGCGGTGCATTATAAAGGTGAATAGTGCAATCACGGTCAAGGCAAGGTGCAGATAAAGTGAAATATTTCCCGCGTTTTCGACAAAAAATGCGGGAACAGCTTTAAGCCATTCCCACATTTTCTAATTTGCTGTTTCGCTATGCTTCACATCAATCGTAAAGCGATATCCGACTCCGCGAACATTTTCAATATAGTTCTTCCCTTGCGGACTCAACTTCTGCCGGAGTGTTCTGATGTGAGATTTAATGGTGGCATCCAAATTGATCTCGCTGTCGTCCTTCCAAACATGATGGTAAAGCTGCTCTTTAGAAAGAACTTGTTCCCGATGGCTTGCCAGACAGTAGAGCAGAGAAAATTCTTTGTGTGTAAGTTCTATCTGTTGTCCGTTCAAGGTCACACGCCAGTAGGTAGGATCAATGACCATCTCGGTACCAAAAGCAAGCGTATAGTGCTGATTCTCTAATGGAATGGAGGCCGTACATAACGCTATCAAAGATCGCACTTGCGCCAGGAGTTCCTCCAAATCATACGGTTTTTCTAAGTAGACATTAGCTCCAGCTCGCAGTATTTCTGTTCGCTTTGCTACATCTACCTTGGCAGATAAAACCAAAATGGGGATTGCCTTGGCTTGCCGCATCATGCTGAGAACTTCGCAGCCATTGCATTCTGGTAGTTGGGTATCCATAATGACAAGGCAGAAATTCCATTTCATGAAAACACGTAGAGCTTCGTTTGGTGATGGGACATAATATACCTCTGTTTCCTCATCTTCCAGAGCGGATTTCAGTTCCCGGCAAGTGTTCAGATCATTATCTATGACCAACACACTCTTTTTCATTATGTTCTCCTTTCCCAGAGTTGCCAGCGTTTTCAGCAGCACTAAAGTCCACACTTGCTTTCTATGTTTCTATACAGGTATTGGTGAATGTTCTACCTGCGTTGGGATGCCAACCGTGCTTCAGCTCACAAAAGGCCCACACTCCGCATTTGTTTCATACTCACCAGCAGTTCATCAAAAGGGCCACTGAATAAATACACTGGTATGCGAACAGGCCATCAATATGAACAAGAGCAGAAGGTTTGCTTTACTATTTCCGTGTCATAGTCTTAATCAATATTTACAAGCGTGTATTCTCTACTGCCCAGACCAATCTCCGCCGCGTGTTCTATGGTGTGAATGCCATTACGGGACTCAATCCGCTGGATCAGCGAAGCACCGTCCTCGGCGGCATAGACCAAATCAACACAGGCTTGATCCAAAGCAACGGGGTCACAGGATGCCAGAATACCGATGTCATGCATATCCGGCTCGGCCGGATTACCATCACAGTCACAATCCACACTCAGTCGGTTCATAACATTGATATAAACGATCTGTCCATCCAGAGCGTCTACCACAGACTTACCAGCTTCGCCCATCGCTTCCAGAAATGCGTTCTGATCTGCTCCCCACATACTGCCACCTGTTCCGCCAGAGTGGATATGGCCTTTCCCTTTCGAGGAACCAATTCCAATAGAGATATTTTTGATGGCTCCGCCATATCCGGCCATAGAGTGACCCTTGAAGTGGGACAACACCAGGAAGGAATCGTAGTCCGCAAAGTGCGCGCCGACATAGTTCTCTGTCAATCTGGTTCCACCTGTCACCGGCAGGGTCATGGAGCCATTTTCATCCATAATGACCACATCGGCAATGGCGGTAAAGCCGTGGTCCTCCGCCACCTGGTAATGCATGGCGGTGCTGGAACGCTGGCCACCGTAGGCGGTGTTGCACTCTACGATGGTGCCGTCCACCGCCTGGACCACATCCTTGATCAGTTCCGGGCGGAGGTAATTGCTGTTGGGCGGTTCGCCGGTGGACAGCTTTACCGCGACACTTCCGGTTGGCGACCAGTTCAGCGCCTCGTAAGTCGCCATAAGCCCCTCCGGGCTGATGTCCGTGGTCATGTAGACGGTGGGAGCATCAGCGGCGTCTGTGTTATGCTCCAGAGTGGGAAGTTCCTCCCCCTGTGCGGGTTCCCCGGAAACGGGTGCCGGGGGTGTTGACGGCGGCTCACTTTGCCCGCCCGTGCCGCCGCAGCCTGCTAAAAGTGCCGTGAGCAGAGCGGCGGCGCTGATGAATGCGACCATTTTTCTTTTCATAAGAACCTCCTGATACAGTATTTTGAGGACTATGCGGGGAGCGAAACAGAAATCATTAAAGAGCGCCCATCCCGGCTGGATGCCCTGATTTCTCCTTTGTGGGCGGTAACGACCGCCTTTACAATGGACAATCCGATGCCATGTCCCCCTGTTCGGGAGTTTCTTGACGGATCGGCCCGGTAAAACCGCTCGAAGATATTATTCAAATTTTCTTCCGTAATAGCGGAGGTCGTATTGAACACATCCAGACAGATTGAACGCCCTTGCTTTTTCAGTTCCACGGAGATTGATCCGCCATGCTCCGAATACTTCAACGCATTGTCCAGAAGATTGGAGATCACCTGACTGAGCGCCCGCTCGTCACCATGAAAGGAAATGTCCGGCTGGATCGTGCTGGTGAACACTTTGCCCCTGGCCTTTGCCAGAGCTTGGAAAGACTGCACCAGCTCGTCCGTCAGGTCAGAGAGGGAAAAGTCCGTCATTTGCAGATGGCCCTGATCCTCCTCCATTTTGGACAGGTAGATCAGATCGTTTGTCAACGCTGTCAGTCTCTTGATCTGGAGCTGAATGTCCCGCAGCCACTCGTTTTCTCCGCACTCCATATCCAGCACATCCGCATCGGCGGAGATGATAGTCAGCGGCGTTTTGATCTCATGGCCCGCATCGGTGATGAACCGTTTTTGCTTTTCATAGCTCTCCGCCACCGGCTTCACGATCCGTCCGGACAGCAGGAGCAGCAGAATAAACACAGACAGCAGTCCCAAGGAAGCGATCAGAATACTTGTCCTCATAAAGCTGTAAAAGGACAGCAGGTCTTTTTCGCAGTCCATAAAGACAAACAGGGTTTCTTCTCCGCCGTTCCACCGGATAAACCGGAAGTTTCGGTAAAAGCCTTTTTCCTGGGACCACACTGCCTTTGCGTACTCCGCCGCGCCTGTTTCATCCACCGCAGAGATTTTTTCCGTATTGGCCGCAGTTATGGTTTCCGCGTCGGCCATGGAAACGGAGAAATAGCGGCAGGTAAACAGCACTTCCGGGGATTGGGTCAACAGTTCCTTCATGACTTGTGATTCCCAATGCGGGAAGGCGCCGCCGTTCTCCGCCAGCATAGTCAAAAGCGCATCCGCTTCATTGGCCATACTCCCATAGTTAAACAAATTAGCGGCAAGGACGATCACCGCAAAGACCAATCCCAACGATACCATGGCTGCGGTCAAAAGGTCACGGCGAAGCTTTTGGATCATGGAATACTCCTTAATAGACGTAATCAGGCGCCATCAGGTTCATCAGTTCCCGGTCATGATGGTACACCAGCTCCGCTTGCGTGTCCAGCAGCATGGTCGCGCCGCTCTCACGGGTGTAAGGCTCCCAAGCAGGGATGCCGTCCCCACCCGGAATGCCTGTTCTGGCAAAGCTCACCCATACCTGACTGAGTTGGTCGGCCATTGCCTGTTCTTCCAGTGTGTCCTCAGTGTTTCGGAACACATAGGGAATCTCCGCGCCGTGGAAGGACATTCCATAGGTGAACAGATAGGCGTAGACCGGCGCGCCGTTCTGATCGGCCTTGTGTGACATAATCTTCAGCATGGGCAAACGGATCAAAGTATCCACCTGTCCTGCTGTCAATTCCGTCTTGCCGGGATAAGCGGCCCGAACCGCATCGGTCAATTCCTGAGAAACTTGTTCCCCCTGCTCCTGGGCGGGGAAGAAATTCCACTCATTGAGATTGCTGCCGATCAACAGAGGAATATCAGCGCCTGCCGATGCAAAGGATTCTTCTGTCACCGGATGGCTGGGCAGGAAATCTCCGTCTACCACCGGCTCCCACTCCATGGAATAGCCCTCGCCCAGCGCGGCAGGGATTTGGAACTCATCGGCGGTCATTTGCAGGGCCTGTGTTCCGGCACTTTGCAGCTCGTCCTCAGAAATCGTTTGCAAAGTCTCAATGTTGTCCTCGGAAATATTCAGAATACTCAGGAAATTCTCTGTCAGCCGGGTGCTGGCCTCCTGCGATGTAAAGTTGACGCCTACCGTCTCGGTGGCTCCGCTCTGCACGATTCCCTTGTGGAACAGGCCCTGGGCATAGGGGCTGGTCATCAGCGCCAGCACCTTCGCTCCGCCGCCGGACTGTCCGAATACCGTGACATTATCCGGATCGCCGCCAAAGGCTGCAATATTGTCTTGAATCCACTCCAGCGCCGCCACAATATCCGTGATGCCTACATTGGCAGACTGCTCATATTTTTCGCCGTAAGCGGAGAGGTCCAGATGTCCGAACAGGTTCAGCCGGTGGTTGACTGTGACCACCACAACATCCCCGCTCCGGCTCAGATTTCCGCCCTGATACCCCTGGTCATTACCGGAACCGTTGGAAAAGCCGCCTCCATGCAGCCAGACCATCACAGGCCGCGCTCCATCATCCCCAACGCCAGGGGTCCAGATGTTCAGATTCTGGCAGTTGTTATCCGTTCCAGGCTGCGCCTGTCCCGGCATACCGAACATCGCCCCTTGGGGGGAGATGTTTCCATAGGTATCCGCTTGAAACACCCCTTCCCACGGTTCCACTGCCTGGGCTGGAACAAACCGTTCTGTGGCATGGGCATAGGGTACGCCCAAATAGGTATAAACGCCATCATTCAAAGTGCCTTGGACCTTTCCCGCCGTTGTGACCACAAGGCCATCGCTGGTTTCTTCCGGGGAAGACTGCTGACCGCCCTGGGCAGAAGAAACGATCTGCGAGGGGCCTGCTGTGGAGCTGTCCGCATGGTCGCTGCTCGTGCTGTTCCCGCAGGCTGTCAACAGGGAAAGTGTCAGTATGCCTGTCAGAAGCAGGGCAGTTATTGTCTTGAATTTGTTCATCTGTATTACCTCCATTCAGAGTGCTATTTGGGCTGTGCTTTACTTGTTTTTAGATAATATCCAGCGTTCCTGGATGCCGCGATCTCCACATCCGCTTGCAGCTCTGCCAGCTTCTTCCGCAGGCGTGAAATGTGGACCCAAATCACGTTGATCTCCGCATCGCTGTCATATCCCCAGACGATTTCAAAGAACCGTTCTGCCGGTATCAGGCTGGAGGGGGAGCGCAGGAGCATTTCCAGCATCTGATACTCTTTATTGGGAAGCCGGAAACTGCCATAGGGCGAGGACACATCGAAGGAGGCGCAGTTCAGCGTGATATTTCCGGCCTGGAGCAGTACATCCGCTTGTCCGTTCTTGCTTCGGGTCATTGCCCTGATACGGGCCAGCAGCTCCCGTGCGGCAAAGGGCTTTGCCAGATAGTCGTTGGCCCCGCTGTCCAGGCCCAGCACCTTGTCATCCACCTCGGATTTTGCGGTCAGCATCAGGACAGGAATTTGATTCCCGCTGGCGCGGAGCTTCCGCAGGACACTCAGGCCGTCCAATTTTGGCATCATAATATCCAGGATCAGCGCGTCATAATTTCCGGCGTCCAGATAGGCCAGAGCATCTACACCGTCATAGACCGCATCCACGGAGTAATGATTTCCCTCCAGAATGGCGACCAGTGCTTTGGAGAGGGACTGTTCATCTTCTGCCAGCAGCAATCTCATGATCTGCTCTCCTATTCCGCGTTCCAGAAGAACCGCAGGGCGTTATACATATACTCGTTGGCGGCGCGGCCATCGTGGGCGTAGCCCTCCCGCTCCCGGAAGGACAGGTTGCCTTCGGCCTCGCTGTCTCCGAAGGTAAAGACCTCCGAATCCGTCCCCATATCCATGACGCCCCGCTTGAAGCCGGAGTAGGCAAAGTCATCCGTGCCGGAGGCAGTGAAGATGAAAAAGTCCTCTGGGCTGTGGCCGGAAGATCGGACGATCTCCTCCATATAGGCCCGGTTGCCGATGGGTCCGCCGCTGGAGGGGGCGAAGTAGCGGAAGTAGTCCAGGCAATACTCAAAGGTGTGCCATGTGTTCATGCTCCCCATGGAGAAGCCGCCGAAGGCGCGGTGGTCACGGGAGGCGGCGATCCCTTTCAAATCCGTTGTCTCGGCAAAGGTGCTGTATTTGCTCTCGACTTCGGGAATCAGATCGTTTACCAGCTCATTGTGGAAATTGTCCACCAGCCGGAGGGCCAGGGAATAGCTGCCGCTGTCCGATTCACTGGTGTTGTTATAGGTGGGCAGAACAATAATAAGCGGCTGGATCAGCCCGTCCTCAATGGCGTGGTCCACGATGTGCTTGAACTCATGGGGGCGTTCCGGCGTCCCCATGGTGGTGGTTTCGTTGCTCCAACCGCCATGGCTCAGATAGAGGATGTTGTACTGCTTGCTCTCATCGTAGCCATAAGGCAGATAGACCCAGGCGGTTTTGGTGAGCTTTTGGGACTTTTCCGCGTAGGAGAAAGATTCATAGGTCTGATATTCCAGCTTTTCCAGCGTCCCCGAGAGCCGCGCGGGCTGCTGGTATCCTTCGGGGACGTACTCCAATTCCTCTGGGATGGTGCCGCTCAATGCGGTACGTTTTGTCTGGCTGAACAGCCAGCCCATGATTTTTTCATCGGCTGCGAACAGCCCGCCGCCGCCATGCTCGTTATTGACGCCCTTCGTGGTAAAATAAGACTTCTCCTTGATGTCCAATACCAGCAGCCGGTCAATTTCCTCCTTTGACAAGCCCTGCTCCTGGTACAGTCCATAGAGCGTGTCATAGGCCCTTTGAGTAGGCTCGGAACCGTAATATTCATCATTTTTCCCGATAGCCAGGTAGACGGGCGTCCGGCTCTCCGCCAGAACCGAATAATCGCCATCCCATTGGGAGCTGCAATGCAGATAGGCCGTGAACAGCTCCGGGCGCTTCCCCATAACGATGGACATGGTTTCCCCGCCGCCGGAATAGCCGTTGGCATACACCCTGGCCGGGTCTATGTTATAGTGCTTCAGAAAGTATTCCACCAGGGCTATCGTCTGGTTGGCGGAGGTTTCGCCCCAATCGCTGAGCTGCGGCGCGACAACGATCATTTCCTCGTTATACTTCTGGGCCTCAAAGCCGAAGGATTCCGCCTTGATATTGGAGGCAACCCCCTGGAAGTACAGCCCTTCATAGCCGGGGAGCGTAAAGAACAGGGCGTAAGGCTTGCTACCGTCATAGCTCTCCGGGATATACACGTTATAGTGAATGTCGCCATTCGCTCCGCTATGGAGTACGTTGTCCACGGAAAAGCCGCGATAGGTTTCTGTACCGGGAGTGACAAACTGGCTTTCCCAAAAGGCCGCCGCATCCTTGATCCACCCCTCGGCCACGGTTCCCTTCCCCAGACCGAATCCATGGCCCAGCCCCTCGTAGGTGTGGAACTCGGTGGGGATGCCCTGGGCTTCCAAAGCCTCCAGCCGCCGCTCCATCGTCCGCCAGCTTGCAATGCCGTCACTGGTTCCCACGCAGGCGTATGTGGGCGGGTCGCTCTCTGTATACTCGCTGTGTCCTGTGTACTGCATGATAACCGCGCCGGGGCGGGGCAGATCACCGCCGCCGAACGCTTCCGGGCCATAACTGCCCAGGTATGCCGCCATCCGTCCTCCGGCAGAGCCGCCCCAGAGGGAGTAACAGGCGGTATCTACCTCCAACTCATCCGCGTGTTCAAAGATGAAGGTGATCGCCCGCGCCAAATCCTCACAGGCGGTCTGCGCGCCGGGGCGGTAGATCAGAGCAAAGGCGTTGTAGCCCATCTTGCTGAGTTCCAGGGCATGGGGGAAGCTGTCGTGCATGGCCCCCACATAGGCAAAACCACCGCCGGCATTGCAAATGGCGAACCGCTCACCGGGGGTCCCCTTGAAGAAAAACAGCCCTGTATCCTTCTTGGCGGGATCAGCCGCTTTTTCTTCATCCGTATAAATGTCGTAGAAAATCGTGTCCCCCGCCTTTGCATGGAGGTACATCGTATTTGCGATTTCCACGGTCTTGTCAGGGTCGATATGGCTGTACCAGGTCAGCCGCAGATCACCCAGGGTATCTCCGCTGTAATAGCCGGTATTCGCCGGGAAGATCAACCGGCCATAGCTGCCAAAGACGGGGTCGCCTGTCACATCGGATATAGGCGTGCCGGCAGTATAGGGGGCGTCCCCATTCTGCGCCGAGAGATTTGCTGCCACCGGCTCCGGCCCTGCGGCAGCGGCCATTTGCGCTCCGCCGCCGCAGGCGCTCAGAAGCAGCGCGGATAAGGCAGATAAAATACAAATTGAAATCATCTTCTTCATAATGCTCTCCATTTTGATTGGTACTTCCTTCTTGTGGAGGGATATTGTTGAAATGATAACACATGAACTTTAACTCAAGCTAAACCAGCGGGTACAAAGAAACTCCCGTGCGGAGCGGACTGCGGCCCTGACGGTCGAAGTCGTTATGCCGCACGGGAGTTTTTATCAAAGGGCGTTCGGTACTGTCAGCGGATAAAATTGGTGAAGGTCATCGGCTCCTGCTCCGGAAGGTGGATGCCAGCTTTCTCACCGGCCTCCTTACATCTGAGGAACCATGCCATGTTCCGGCCCAGGACACGCATGGTCTGTAACCCCTCCGCATCCTGCTTTACATCCTCCGGTTTTGCGCCGTGGACCATGTTCCAGTACCGGGAAGTGATGATCGGCATCTGCATCAGGCCGAAATACTTGTTCATCTGATCCCAGGTGGCAGTGGTCCCGGCTCTCCTGGCGGACATGACCGCCGCCGCAGGCTTCAGCAGGAACCGACTGCCGCCGCCGTTCAAGTCAGCATAGAAAACGCGGTCCAGGAAGGATGTGATTGCCCCGGCAGCTCCGCCCCAATGGACGGGCGTTCCGAAAACAAAGCCGTCATAGTCTCCGGCCAACTCCAGGAACTCGTTCACTGTATCATCAAAAACACAGCGGTTTTTCTGGATGCAGGATTTACAAGCGATACAGCCGGAGAGGGGCTTGTTCCCGATCCAGAACACATCCGTGCCGATCCCGCTCTGATTCAGCACGGCCCCGACCTCGGCCAAGGCGGTATAGGTGCAGCCCTCCTTGTGGGGACTGCCATTGACCAGTAAAACCTTCATGGCAAACTCCTTCTTAATAATCCAGACCGTTGACCCAGGAGACGATCTCCTGCTCCGCATCCTGGATGTTGTTCCGGGAAATTGTCAGACCATCCAGCATCTTCGCCCCCGGCTCCAGGCTCTGAATGGTGGCGGGTGTTCCGGCGAAGCTGCTGCCGCCGTGCGTGCTGAAGGGGATCACCGTCTTGCCGCTGAAATCATAGGTATCGAAAAAGGTGTAGAGGATTTGGGGCAGGTCGCTCCACCAGATGGGGTAGCCGATGAAAACCGTGTCATAGCTGTCAAAATCGGAGATAGCATCCTTGATAGCGGGACGGGTGTCCTGATCCTGCTCCTCCCGTGCCTGGGCAACCAGGGTGGTGTGGTCGGTGGGATAGGGGTTCTGCGGCTCAATACGATAGATGTCAGCGTTCGTTGTTCTTTGAATGACCTGGGCCATATACTGTGTGTTGCCCAGAACCTCGCCGTTAATGACTACGGTGCTGTTGGCTTCCTCGGTGGTCATGTTGTTGGGATTGCTGGTTTCCGGCATAGAGAAGTAGGCCACAAGAACCTTGGATTCACCGCTCTGTGTGGGCTGGGTGGTTACTTTGGGGAGGTCCAGACCGTTGGCCCAGGCCGCAATGTCAGATTGAGAGGCTCGCTCCGAGAAGCGCCGTCCCTCCTGCCAGTTGCCGCCGTTGGCCATCTCTGCCAGCAAGGTGCCGCTCTGTCCCAGCCCGGAGCTGGTGGAGGTGCAGAAGGGGATCACTGTCTTTCCGGTGAAGTCGTTATTCTTCACGAAGTCGTTTACCGGCCAAGCGGCGATGCCCCACCAGATAGGATAGCCGATGAATACTGTGTCATAGTCCGTCCAGTTGTCCACGGTGTTCTTCGCCAGCTTCACATCCTGCTTGGAAGGATCGTTATGCTCGGCATTGACCCGGCTGCTGGAATCCGTCCAATTCAGATCGGCACTGGTGTAGGGTGCTTCGGGAACCATCTCAAAGAGATCTGCGTCCAGTGTATCAGCAATGGCGTTCGCCACAGCCTCGGTGTTGCCGCTGGCGGAGAAGTAGGCCACCAGAATCTTGCCATTCCCGGTAGAAGCGGGAGGCGTAGAGGTCTTGCCCATATAGTTGTAGAGTGCGGAAACAATCTCTCCACGGGTAGCGTTGTCAGTGGGGGCAAAGCGTCCATCGCTACGGGCGGCGATGATACCATTAGAGCGGGACCAGTCCACCGCTGTCTGCGCATAGGCGGAAATAGCGTTTTCATCCAAGTAATTCTCGGCGGAAGCAGCGGGGGAACCGGCCCAGCGCCAGAGGATCGTGGCTACCTGCTGGCGTGTGACAGGATCGCCCACGCCAAACTGCCCATCCGGGTATCCGGCAATCAGGCCAGCAGTCTCTGCCCAACTGAGCGCATTGATGTAGTAAGCGCCTGCCTCCGCGTCAGAGAAGCGGGATGTGCCGGATGCGGCGGGCGTCCCTGCGGCGCGGTGGAAGATGGTTGCCAACTGTGCGCGGGTCACATTGTCGTTCACACCAAAGCGGCCATCTCCATAGCCGTAGATATAGCCGTTGTCGGAGGCCCACTGAACGGCCTCGGCGTAGTCGGACCCTGCGGGTACATCGGTAAATTCTGCGGCAGAGGCCGTGACGCCCAGGGCCAGCAGCATCGTGACCGCCAACAGGCAGGAGAAGAAACGTCTCAAATTTTTCATGTTGTAAAACTCCTTTTCTTATTGAAGATTCAGTCCATTGACCCATTCCACCACATCGGCTTCGGCCACGCTGCTGCGGAACCGCTGGCCCTCCTGCCAGTCGCCGGTTCCGGCCAGTTCCGCCAGCAGCTCGCCGCTCTCGCCCAGGCCGGAGGAAGAAGATGTGCAGAAGGGGATCACGGTTTTCCCGGTGAAGTCGTTGGCATCGATGAAGTTGTCCACCGGCCAAGCGGCGATGCCCCACCAAATGGGATAACCGATGAATACTGTGTCATAGTCCTCCCAGCCGTCTACGGTCGTTTCCGTCAGCTCCATGGTCCGCAGGGAGGGGTCATCATGCTCCCGGCTGACCCGGCTTTCGGAATCCGTCCAATTCAGATCAGCGGAGGAATAGGGTTCTGCCGGAGTAATGGCAAAGGTGTCGCCGCCTGTGGCGTTGGCGATATATCCGGCCACGGCCTCGGTGCTGCCGGTAGCGGAGTAGTAGACCACCAGGGATTTTCCGCCCTCATTTTCGGGCGCTGCGGGGGCCTGGGGCGCAGTGCCGCCGGATACGCCCGCATGGTTCTGAATCCAGGCTTCAACGTGATCCGCGATCACATCATTGTTCAAGTCCTGGAACATGAAGTGGTCATTGCCGGTGATCCCTTCTTCGGGCAGATGCACCACGGTACTGCTCCCGCCCGCTGCTGTGTAAGCCGCCGTGAAAGCGTCCGCGCTGGAGGCCATCATGCCCCACATACCTGCTGCCGGAACATCGGGGAACTCCTCGCCAATGTAGTCGCCATAGTAGAATGTAACGGGGATATTTTTCTCCAGCAGGGCGGCATAGTCCTCACCGTCCACCATCGGGGCCATGCCCGGTTCAATCGCCACGATTGCGGCAATGTGATCGGTATACCGGGCCGTTTCCCAACCGGGCATACCGCCCTGGGAATGGGTGACAAGGACGGAATCCTTCCCGGTCCGCGCATAGACCTCATCAATCGTTGCCGCTACCGCCTGGGCCACCACGGTCGTGTCAATGTTCTGATCGCCGTTGGCGGAGTCCATAGCGGTGTCCGGGGTCATCTGACGGAAGAACTGTTCCAGCACATCCTCTCCCGTGGGGAACTGAGAACCCTCGTTGTAGGTGAAAGCATTGTCCAGATAAGTGCCGATGCGGAACTGGGTGTACCAGGTCTGGTCAGAGGGTTCGGTGCTGATGGTCCCGGCCACGGAGGTCTGTCCGGCCTCCCCGCGGCGGGGCTGGTCAATGAGGAACACGCTGTGGCCCATCCGCAGGAACAGGTCAGACCAACCGGGGCGTCCGTCCGGGGTGGTCATCCAGCCCATGCGGGACTGACCGTAGCCGTGGAGGAACACCATGGGCAGACCGCTCTCCTCTGCCGGAATCTGATAGAATACATTGGCGTGATCCACATGGGAGGTGGAACCTTCCCTGGACATATAGTAGTTGGAAACGTCAAAGGTCCCATCAGAGGTCAGCACCGTGCCTCCGGCGGAGAACATCCCTTGCTCGGCGATCACCAGCGCACCATCGGGAAGCTGGGAGCCGGCATCCTGCTGGGTTTCACCCTGCGGTCCATCGGGCGTGGTAGCCGACGTACCGTCATTGGCGGGGGTGCTGGCACACCCGGCCAGCAGGGAGAGGATCGTGGCTGCGGTTAAAAGCAGCGCCCAAATACGTTTCATTTTTTTCATGGTGGGAAACCTCCTGTTTTACGATTTTTGTACCGCCGAACACCTGGGACATCTCCATCGTGTCCAGCGCATTGTCCAGTGCCTGCACCTCGGATGCTGTCAGCACAGTATCCGCCGATCCTGCGTTCTCCCGCATCCGTTCCAGCTTGCGGGTGCCGGGAATGGGGACGATATAGGGTTTCTTGCGCAGCATCCATGCCAAGGAGATCTGCGCGGGTGTGGCCTGCTTTTCCTCCGCCAGCCGGTGGAGCAATTCCAGCAGCGCCCGGTTCTGCTCCATGCCCTCCGGGGTAAACTGCGGCATGACGCTCCGGTAATCTGTCCCGGCTTCAAACTTGGTTTCCTTTCCGTACCGCGCGGATAGGAGGCCGTTTGCCAGCGGGGAGAACGCCACATAGCCGATGCCCAGCTCCTCCAGAACCGGGAACAGGCTCTCGTACCACCGCGCCATCATGGAGTAGCGGTTCTGGATCGCCGTTACCGGGCAGACGGCGTGGGCGCGGCGGATGGTGTCCTCCATCGCTTCGGACAGGCCCCAATGGGTGATTTTGCCCTCCCGGATCAGATCGGCCATTACCCCGGCCACTTCCTCCACCGGCACATTGGGATCGGCCCGGTGCTGGTAGTAGAGGTCAATGTGGTCTGTCCCCAGCCGCCGCAAGGACGCTTCCACCGAGGCGCGGATGACTTCTGGGCGGGAGTCCGGCACAAGAGGCTTGTTCACCGCCGTGCTGCCCATGTCAAAATGGATGCCGAACTTGGTGGCGATGACCACCCGCTCCCGCCGCGACCGCAGCGCGGCTCCCACCAATTCCTCGTTGTGGTGGGGATCGTCCGCCGTTCCGTAGACCTCGGCGGTGTCGAAGAAGGCATATCCCATATCCGCCGCCTGCTGGATCAAGCGGATGGCCTCGGTTCGATCTGTGGGCGCACCGTAGGCATGGGAGAAACCCATGCACCCAAGGCCAAGGGCTGAAACCTTCAAATCGCGCCCTAATACTCGCTGTTCCATCGTGATTCCTTTCTGCTGTGATTGCTGTTGTTCCTTGCTACAATCTGATTTTAACGCACGGAGGCAGAAAACAGAAGTCTCGATTAGTTCATCAGTATCAAGTCAAAGGTTGACACTGATATGCATCAAAAAAGGCTGAGGTTCCACAGCCTCAGCCTTTTTATCTGCCATATTTTATTTCAGAACGCTATACTGCTCCTCGTCTACCGCCTCACACCACTCGGTCCGTCCACCCTCGCCGGGGACCTCTATGGCCAAGTGCTGGAACCAGGAATCCTTGGCCGCACCGTGCCAGTGCTTCACGCCGGCGGGGATGTTCACTACGTCACCGGGGCGCAGCTCTCTCGGCTCCTGGCCCCATTCCTGATACCAGCCCCGGCCGCTGACGCAGACCAGCATCTGTCCGCCGCCGTCCTGGGCGTGATGGATGTGCCAGTTGTTCCGGCACCCCGGTTCAAAGGTCACGTTGAATACCGGCACCTGCTCTTTGGACAGCGGTGCAAGGTAGCTCTGCCCAATGAAATATTGGGCGAAAGCGTCATTCTTCTCCCCCACCGGGAAGCAGGACAGCCGGCCCGGGTCTACGCCATCATCCTCGCCGTAGACCTCCTGGATAAGCGGGAAGGTACTCCACGCCTTGGGCCAGCCGCAGTAAAAGGCAAGCTGGGTCACAATTTCCACGGCCTCCTGCTTGGTGACGCCGTGGGCCTTGCCCAAGTTGAGGTGAGATTTCAGTTGGGGATACAGCCCCGCCGAGAACAGTGCCGCAATGGTAATCATGCTGCGGTCACGGGGAGAGAGCTGGTCCTCCCTTGACCAGACCTCACCAAAGAGAACATCATCGTTCAGTTCCGCAAATTTCGGGGCGAGATCACCCAAGCGGTCGCGGCCCGCTGTTTGCTTTTCTGCCATAGCGAATAATCCTTTCTTTATTTCAGCTTCCCGCCGTCCTGGAACGCTTTTCCTACGACCTCGCCCATCTTGACATAGGTGTTGCCGCAGGGGTCAAAGGAAATGGCTTGCAGCTTGGCGGCATCAATTTTACCGTCCGCGCCCAGCACCTTTTCATCCGCGCTGATGCCCACGATCTGGCCGATGATGTTGCCGTCCTCGCTCACCTTGAGCAGCCTGCATTCCAAGGCAACCGGAAATTCGTCAATCAACGGCGCGTCCACCGCTTCGCTCCGGGTGGTATGCAGTCCGGCCTTGGCCAGCTTATCCGGTTCCTGATTGGCGGACACCAGCCCCACATAGTCCGCCTCCACCACATGGGCGGCATCGGCAAAGCTGACGGTGAACGCGCCCCTTGCCTTGATGTTCTTGGTGGTCTTGTGTCCCGCGCTCAGACAGAGGACTATCTTATCCCGGTCATACAGACCGCCCCAGGCGGCGTTCATCGCGTCCGCTTTCCCGTTCTCATCGTAAGTGCCGATAATCAGCACCGGCAGAGGAAAGAACCAAGGGTTGCTTCCAAAATGTTTTCTCATAGTGATCCTCCGTTTCGTTATGATAAGCCGAGTATAGACCATAAAGCCTACTCCATGTCAAGAGTGTTCGGAAATTTTTCAGACTTTCGTATACCGCAGCCACAGAGCATCATCATCCAGCTTTTCTACGGCTTTCGAATGAAATACCGCCGGAAGCCGTTCCGGGAGGAACGCTGGTTTCTCAAACAGGGATGCCGCCGTTCGGTTCCCGTCCGCTGTGGGGGCGAGGATGATACTCAACTCATCAATCAGATCCTCCTGGGCGAAAGACCAGTTCATCTGACCGCCGCCCGCCAGCATCAGCCGGTCAATTTGAAACAGCGTTTTCAGTTTGCCCAGCAGCAGGGTACAGTCCAGCCGGTCCTTCCCGGCGAACACATAGGACACATCCACTTTCCGCAGATAGGCCAGATATTCATTAGAAACCTGTTCCGTAAGGACTTCGATCACATGGGCTTTCGGACGGCCTCGCTTTTCCACATACTTGTCATTCCATCCCAATATCCCCTGGGGGTCCACTGATACAATGAAGTTGTGAACGTCGGACGGGGCCGCATAGTCCTCGTGGGGCCAGACGGTTTCGCAGGCAGGCAGCACCGCCGGAGCGAGGCCATCGGAGTAGGTTTCCGCCATGGTGGTTGTGCCATAGATGGTGGCCTGACAATCGAAAGTCGTGCGCAGTTGCCCGTAGGCTTTGGCGCAGGCGGCGGACATACACGCCCCGTCAATCTTCCCATCCAGCGCCATCAGGATATGGCACACCACATAGGGGCGATTTGTTGATTCCATGATCTTCTCCTTTTTAGCTGTCGGCAAAAATATTGGTTATCCAGGCTGTCACATCATCAGTGCTGCTGGCTACGTCATTCCGGGACAGCACCAGCGCATTATCATAGACCGATGCGTCAGGCTGCAATTCAGCAATCGTCTCCACAGTGCGGGATGCGCGGCTGCCTCCGTGGGTGATGAAAGGGATAATGGTTTTCGAGCTGAAATCGTAGGATTCCAGAAAACTGTAAACCGGCATAGGCAGGTCGGCCCACCAGTTGGGATACCCCAGCAGGATTATATCGTACTGCTCAAAATCCTCCACCTGGGTGGACAGCTCCGGCCTGACAGCCTCCGCCTTTTCCTCGCTGGCCTGATCGACCAGAGGCTCGTGATCCAGCGGATAGGGGGCAACGGTTTCAATGCGGAACAGATCGCCGCCAATGGAATCCTGGATCAATTCCGCTACATACTGGGTATTGCCCAGCTTTTCCCCCTCGCTGACCACAATACTGGCACTGGCAACAGCGTCCACACCAGTGGTATCCACATCCTCCGGCACCGAGAAATACGCAATCAAAATCCGTTGATCCTGCGTGTCCGCTGGTGGAGGCGTATCGGTTTCCTGCTGACCGGGGACCGTTCCTGTTTCCGGCCTTTGGTCCTGGCTGCTTGCTGCCAATGTATCCCGTCCTGATGAACTGCATCCAGCTATAGCGCATACAAGCAGCAAGCACATAAGGATGGACAAGAGTTTTCTCATTGAAATCATTCTTCCTTTTCTGTAATCGTTATGGAACTGCCATATTCCTCAAAGACGGAAATATCGGATGTGATCCTCCCAATCGTCACCACTTCCACAATCGTCTGTTCCAGATGGTCACTGTAGAAAATCGCTACGGAGGGTCCCTCATACCAATAGGCCAGCCCACCCCGCTCGTAGTTCCGTGTCCGTTCCGCCGTATCAGGAATTTGTTCCGGCAGGTCAAAGGCACGGGCAAAACCAGGGGCAGGATGCCACAGGTCCACCGTCAGCGGCAACATGGCCGAAACCGCCCGCGCCGTCTCATTGTCAAAAAGCACGCCCTCCAGGACAGTTTCACCGGCAGTTATTGTAATTTCCGTCAGGACAGGTTCCTCCGGCGGAGGGGTATTCACAGCGGGCATTTCCACTTCCTCCTCTGCCTGACCGCCGCAGGCGGCAAAGCTCAGCAACAGCAGCAAGCCCGTCAGACCTGCGGCGGTTTTTGAGATACAGGCTTTCTTCACCGGCACTCATTCAAGATTTCAAGAATCTCCTCGTGGGTCAGCTTCTTGCAGCACCCGGCGGTAATGTTTGTGGAATCGGCCACCGCCTTAAAATCTGTGTTGGGGTCAATGCCCTTCTCGGTAAAGCTGGCAGGCAGGCCGATCTCCTTGATGAAGTCCGCCAGCGCCTCCACGCCCGCCCGGGCGGTCTCCAGCTCCGTGGCCTTCTCCTCGATCCCCCATACATTTCGGGCAAACCGGGCGAACTTGGCAGCGCCCGCCTCGCAGATGTGGCGGTAAAGCGCCGGATGCAGAACGGCCAGCCCCGCGCCATGGTTGCAGTCGGTATACGCCCCAAGCTGATGCTCCATCTGGTGGCACTGGAAGTCCGTCACCTTGCCGATCTTCAGGATGCCGTTCTCCGCCATAGCGGAGGCCCACATCAGTTCGCTGCGGGCGACGTAGCTTTCATGATCCGTCAGCAGAAGCCGGATATTGGCGATCACGCTGCGCATCACCGCCTCACTGATGTCGTCAGAGAGGTTGTTCTCTTGGGGCTTCCCGAAATAGGTTTCCATGGCGTGGCTGAGCGTGTCAAAGGCGCCGGAGATCACCTGCCGGAAAGGAACCGTCATGGTGTACATCGGGTCGAGCATGGCGAAATCGTTATGCGCGCCCATCATACCGCCCTTGATCTTTTTCTCCTCATGGGTAATGACCGCGCCGTTGTTCATTTCGCTGCCGGTGCCGGAGGCGGTCACCACCGCGCCTATGGGGATAAACGCCGTGGGATATTCCCGCTTCTCGTTTTCCAGCTCCCAAACATCACCGTCTATCATCGCCTGGGCCGACACGATCTTGCAGCAGTCGATCACGCTGCCGCCGCCCACGGCCAGGATGAAGTCCACTCCCTCCCGCCGGGCCAGCTCGATTCCCTGGTACACCAGGGACAGCCGGGGATTGGGCACCACGCCGCCCAGCTCGATGTAGGCGACCCCCTCCTTGTCCAGCGACGCCTTGATCCGGTCCAGCAGGCCGGAGCGGACCACGCTGCCGCCTCCGTAGTGGATGAGCACCTTTTTGCAGCCCTGGGACTTGACCAGCGCGCCAGTATGCGCCTCGGCGTCCCGGCCAAAGACCACCTGGGGGGGAGTATAGTAGGTAAAATTGAACATGATCTGTCCTCCTGTTTTTTGATAGAGCCATTATACCACGAAAGTCCGCCCGCCACAAGGGAAAGCCCTTGTATCCTTCCGAAATATGGGGTACAATAGGGAAAAACCATCGGGAGGACCACCATGAAAACCATCGCGGTCATCGACGACGACATCCACATCGGAAACATGCTGGAGGAGCTGCTCCAGCGGGAGGGCTACGCCGTTGTGCGGGCCTACTCCGGGACGGAGGCGGTGCTCCTGCTGGAGCGGGTCCGCCCCGATCTGGTGCTGCTGGACCTGATGCTACCCGGCCTGCCCGGCGAGGAGGTGCTGGCCCAGATCCGCGGCATTCCGGTGATGGTGGTCAGCGCCAAGGTAGGGGTGGACGACAAGGTAAAGCTCCTGCTGAATGGGGCGGTGGACTATGTGACCAAGCCCTTCGACACCCGGGAGCTGCTGGCCTGCGTGGGGGCGCTGCTCCGCCGCCAGGGCGGGCAGGTGGACGAGCTGCGCTTTGGGAACACGGTGCTGGACCTGGACGGCTCCACCCTGGCCTGCGGGGACAGGTGGGTGCGGCTGTCCGCCCGGGAG
>OFFZ01000709.1_pt1 | contig 19609 bp, 17 predicted proteins | sample 1521631 | NCBI WGS metagenome assembly OFFZ01 (sample SAMEA3504102, study PRJEB24116) | mouse gut metagenome | biome: mouse gut; feature: mouse-associated habitat; material: faeces | place: Denmark | collected 2011 | reverse complement strand
ACTTGAACTTCCGGTTGAAGAACTCCACCACGAAGTCCTCGTGCATCACGCCGTCCAGGATGTTGCTCTCGCCGATGAAGTCCGCCACGAAGGCGTTCTTCGGCTCGTTGTAGATGTCTTCCGGGGTACCGATCTGCTGGATGCGCCCCTGATCCATGACCACGATGGTATCGCTCATGGCCAGCGCCTCCTCCTGATCGTGGGTCACGTAGATGAAGGTGATGCCCAGCTGCTGCTGGATACGCTTGAGCTCGCTCTGCATATCCTTCCGCAGGCGCAGGTCCAAAGCCCCCAGGGGTTCGTCCAGCAGCAGCACCTTGGGCCGGTTCACCAGGGCTCTGGCGATGGCCACCCGCTGCTGCTGCCCGCCGGACAGCTCCGTGATCCGCCGGTTCTCGAAGCCCTTCAGGCTCACGACCTCCAGCATCTCCAGCACCCGCTGGCGGATCTCCTCCTCGGGTATCTTCACCTTTTTCTTTCGTCCCTCCACCGTCTCCGTCTTGGGGACCCGCAGGCCGAAGGCCACGTTCTCAAAGACGTTGAGATGGGGGAACAGGGCGTACCGCTGGAAGACAGTGTTGACCTGCCGCTGATTGGGCGGAATATCATTGATCCTCACCCCGTCGAACAGCACTTCTCCCGAAGTGGGCGTCAAAAAGCCTCCAATGATGCGCAAGGTCGTTGTCTTGCCGCAGCCACTGGGTCCGAGCAGTGTGAGGAACTCACTGTCATTGAAATATAGATTGATGTGATCGAGAACCAGCTCGCCGTCAAACGCCACGCAGCAGTCTGCGAGGCTGATCAACTTTTTGGACATTATCCTCCCCCGTTCCTTTTCCATAATTTTGATGTCTCCGCCCCGCAGGCGGAGCATAGAAAAATCGCCTGTTTTCCTGAGCATCTTCCCCCAGGAAAACAGGCAAGCTAACTATATCCGTTTTCTGTCGAAATGTCAATGATTTCTTCCTATTTTTTTCATACAATTTTTACCGGAACCTTCCGGACGCCGGAAACGGGCCACGCCGCCCGTCCCTCCCGGGAAAATGGTTGACAGGACGGCTTAACTGTGTTATATTATAACTCCGGTTATATAACGACTGTTATAATAAAAAAGGAGGGACTATTTTGCCAAAGGCGAAAGTAACACGGGACATGGTGGTCGAAGCGGCGTTTGCCGTCGCGCGGGCGGCGGGAGCGGAGCAGGTCAATGCCCGGACTGTTTCTGAAAAGCTGGGCTGCTCTACCCAACCGGTGATGTACCACTTTGCCACCATCGAGGCCCTGAAGCGGGCGGTCTATGCAAAAGCAGACCGGCACCACTCCGACTATCTGATGGAGACGGAGGACCTCCCTCTGGGCATCGGGCTGAATTACATCCGGTTTGCCATCGAAGAGCCTCATCTGTTCCGGTTTCTGTTCCAGTCGGGATTTGCCATGGAGGGCAGTCTGCCGGAAATGCTTGATTCCGCAGAGCTGACGCCCATTCTCGCCGCGATGCAGGGGGCGCTGGGGATGAGTGCGGCGCAGACGAAGCAGATCTTTCTGACGGCCGCCTTGTTCACCCACGGCTATGCAAGCATCATTGCCAACAATGGGCTGGAATATAACGAAGCCTCTGCGGCAAAACATCTGGAGCAGGTCTGGCGGGGCGCGGTGCTGTGCGCACAGGAGGATGCGGAATGAAAAAATTTTACGCAAAAAACGAGCTGTGGTTCGCCATTGCGTGGATCGTCCTGTACTGTATGGTGATGGCCCCGATCCGGGGTTCCTGCGGCGATGACAGCCCCGTCATGCTGGCGGGACTGACCCTCTTCGCGGCGGGGCTGCTGGCCTTTATCCGAAGCGCCCGTCTGGAGAAAAAGTATGGTCTGGTCAAATGGCGGGGGCGCGCCCGGGAATACCTCTACTTCCTGCCCATACTGGTGCTGACGGCCGGCAACCTCTGGGGCGGCGTGGGGATGGCCTACGATGGCACGGCCCAGCTATTCGCGGTCCTCTCCATGTTTCTGGTGGGGATCGTCGAGGAACTGATCTTCCGGGGCCTGTTGTTCCGGGCGCTTTTGGAGGAAAACGCCCCGCCTGTAGCGATAACGATCTCTGCGGCGACCTTCGGCATTGGACATATCGTCAACCTCCTGACAGGGCGGGGCAGCTTGGAGACGTTCGTACAGGTCCTCTTTGCCATCGCCTGGGGATTCCTGTTTACCCTGGTGTTCTACCATTCCGGCAGTCTGCTGGTGTGTATCTTCGTCCATGGAATGGTGGATGTCTTCTCCAAATTTACGGCGGAGGACCGGTCCGGCTGCGCCTATGCCTATGTTATTGTGACCATCCTCGTCTCCATCACCTACTGCCTCTATCTGAGCCGAAAGCCTGCGGCCCTGGCACCGGAGAAGGCAGACAAATAGCAAGACCGCCGGGGAACCGCGCACACGGCTCCCCGGCGGTTTTTTTTATACTTACGGCAGGAACTCCCGGGCGCTGTTTGCCGCCGCAGGCGGCAAATGCGCTTGAAAGCCGCGCGGTCTGGGTGCTATGCTGCCCTTTGGATTTTTTCGGGCGCGGCTTTCAAAGGGGATTCCGCGCTCTGCGGAGCGCGGCCAGAGGCTCTGCCTCTGGACTCCGCCACCTTTGTAAAGGTGGACGAAACTTTTAGTTTTTTAATCTGCCAGCGTTAGGTCGCCTTCCCGGATCCATCCGATCTTCCGGAAGAACCTGCCGAAGGCCCAGCACAGCACGGCGGGCAGTACGAAGGAGATCAGGATCAATCCCAGCCACTCCATGACGCCCGGTGTGATGGCCGCTGCGCCGTTGGACACCGCCCGTTCGCTGGGGGCCAGCCACCCCGTCCACACGCCGATCTGCCCCACCAGGCCGCAGGTCCCCATACCGGAGGACACCGGCGCGCCGTTCATCTCCAGCCGGAAGATGCACGTGGCGATGGGGCCGGTGACGGCGGAGGTCAGGATGGCCGGGAGCCAGATCCGGGGATTCTTCACGATGTTGCCCATTTGCAGCATGGAAGTCCCCAGCCCCTGGCTTACCAAGCCGCCCCATCTGTTCTCCCGGAAGGACAGTACCGCGAAGCCCACCATATTGGCGCAGCATCCCGCCACCGCCGCGCCTCCCGCCAGACCGGTGAGGCCGAAGGCCGCGCAGATGGCCGCCGAGGAAATAGGCAGGGTCAGCGCCATGCCCATGAGCACGGAAACAATGATGCCCATCAGGAAGGGCTGGAGATCCGTGGCCCACATGATGAGGTTCCCCACCGCCGTGGCGGCGGTGCCGATGGCCGGTGCCCACCAGGCCGAGAGGCCCACGCCCACCAGGATGGTCACCAGAGGCGTTACCAGGATGTCCACCCGGGTCTCTTTGGAGACCGCCTTGCCGCACTCGGCGGCGATGATGGCGATGAACAGCACCGCCAGCGGTCCCCCGGCGCCGGCCTGGTTCGGGATGAGGCTGGTGCTCCCCAGGGCGTTGGCGGCGTAGCCCACCGTGGCCAGGGAGAACAGTACCAGCGGCGGGGCCTGCAGGGCGAAGCCGATGGCGACTGCCATGGCCGCGCCGCTCATGGCAGAGGCGTAGGTCCCCACGTCCACTAGGAAGGACAGGCCGGTCTGCTCCCCCAGGGTCTTGACGATGGTGCCGATCAGCAGGGAGCAGAACAGTCCCTGGGCCATGGCCCCCAGTGCGTCGATGCCATACCGCTTGGCGGAGAGGACGATGTTCTTGCGTTTGAGAAACGCGCTTATCTTTTTCATATCGATGTACCCGCTTTCTAGTCTAACAATGTGTCTTGACACATGTCGCTCCCATTGTAAACCATTTCCCGGATTTGTCAAGCGTTTTCTTGACGCCGCCGGAAAAAGAGAGGAGTCCGCCTATGCGCCGCCTGTCCCTGTTGTGTATCGTCCTCCTGCTGCTCCTGACCGGATGCTCCGTATCCGAGCCCTGCCGGAGGGAGCTGATGGCCATGGATACCTTTATGACGCTGTCGGTCTATGCGCAGTCTCCCGCCGCGGGTGAGGCCCTGCTGGAGGAGGCCGCCGGGGAGATCAGGCGGCTGGAGGGGCTCCTCTCCGTCACCGATCCCGGCAGCGAGATCTATCAGGCGAACCACGGCGGGGCCGTATCCCTGTCGGAACCGGTCCGGGAACTGCTGGAGAAGGCCCTGGAGCTCTGCCGGGAGACCGGGGGGGCGCTGGACGTCACCGTCTACCCGGCGGTCCGGGCCTGGGGGTTCACCACCGGAGAGTACCGGGTGCCGGAGGAGGCGGAGCTGTCCGCCCTGGTGGAGCGCGTTGGCTATGGACGGGTCGCCCTGGACGGGGACCGGCTCGCGCTTCCGGAGGGAGTGGAGCTGGACCTGGGGTCCGTCGGCAAGGGATGGACCGGGGACCGGCTGACGGCCCTCTTCCGGGAGGCGGGAGTCTCCTCCGCCATCATGGAGCTGGGGGGCAATGTCCAGGCACTGGGGACCAAGCCTGACGGCTCTCCCTGGCGGGTGGCGGTGCAGGCCCCCGGGGGAGGGTACGCCGGGGTGCTGGAGATCGTGGACAAGGCGGTGGTCACCTCCGGCGGGTACCAGCGGTACTTTGAGCAGGATGGGGAGACCTACATCCACATCATCGATCCCGCCACGGGGCGTCCCGCCCGGACCGGGCTGGCCTCCGTTACCATCGTGGCGGACAGCGGGCTCCAGGGGGACGGCCTGTCTACGGCCCTGTTCGTCATGGGGCGGGAGAAGGCGGAGGCGTTTTGGCGCGGGAACCCGGATTTTGACTTCATTTTGCTGGGCGAGGACGGGACCGCTGCCATTACCGAGGGGTTGGAGGAATGCTTCTCCCTCTACGGCGGCTGGGAAGGACGGCCGCTGGAGATCATTCGGAAATAGGCTCCCTGTACGCGGCGTATGCAGATGCTCTTTGACAAAGTGCCGGTTTGCGTGTATAATAGAGCAAACCGGAAGGAGAGGACGGGCCGCAGCATGGGTGATGTGATGGAATTTGCCGCCAGAGAGGACTTCCGGGCGTGGCTCGGCGAGAACTGCCTGACCAGCGGCGGCGTGTGGCTCCTGTTCGGCAAGCCCGGCGGCCCGAAGACCATCAAGGCGGGGGAGGCGCTGGAGGAAGCCCTCTGCTTTGGATGGATCGACGGGCAGATGCAGCGCATCGACGATACGGCATACCGGAAATATTTTTCCCCCCGCCGGGAGAAGAGCAGGTGGTCGGAGAAAAACAAGGCGCTGGCCCAGCGTCTTGAGGAGCGGGGCCTGATGACCGGTCCTGGCCGGCAGAAGATCGAGGAGGCCAAGCGGAACGGACAGTGGTACGCCCCCGGCCCCGCGGCGGTCACGGAGGAGCAGGTCGCCGCCGTATCCGCCCTTCTGGAGGGCCGTGAGCCTGCGTGGACGAATTTTCAGGCTATGCCTCCGTCGGTGAAGAAGACCTACGCCCGGGCGTACTTTGACGCAAAGACGGACGCCGGACGGGAACGGCGCATTGCCTGGATGGCGGACAGGCTGGACCAGAATTTGAAGCCGATGTGACCCTGTGCGAAATAAAAAACCGGAAAAGGCGGTGAGCAAGTGGCGAACAAGAACAGGTACCAATTTGAGAGCAAGATCCATGTCTACCGCGCCACAAAAAGAATGACGCAGCAGGAGCTTGCCGACCTGGTGGGCGTTTCAAGACAGACGGTCATGCAGCTGGAACGGAACCGCTATAATCCGTCCATGCTGCTTGCTTACAGCATAGCGCGGGTGTTTGATGTTACCATCGAGGACCTGTTTGATTTTAAGGAGGGACAGCAGTGATCGAATGGCTGACGGTTTTATTTGACAGCAGGGTCTTTATGAAGGCGAACGCGATCCTTGGGTTCGTGCTTCTGGGCTTTTTTATATTCTTCTATTTTTCCAAGGAGGGAAGGGACGAACGGGGACGGGGGCTGATCGCCACGGCTTCCCTGGCGGCCTTCGTTGTGCTGTTTGTTCTCCTGAATGCTGCCGCATATTTCTTTAGCTGGGCGATGGATAATATCGTCCGGCTGGCAAATCTCATACAGACCGTTTATACCCTGTTTCTTTTATCGGCTGATATCGCGCTTCTGGTCTTACGAAAGATCAGATGACCCGCGCGATGCGGCACAGGAGGCCATGCTCATGACGCAGTGCATGAGCATGGCCTGATTTTCTGCCTTTAAGAAAGAAATACTTAACATTTAGAAAAATATAGATTATACTGCGTATGGAAAAGAAGTGGGCGCCCGCTTCACAGCAAACAGGAGGACATTAAATATGGCAAAATCAAATCAACAAATCAAGAAAGGAGGCGGCTGAAATGATCAATTTGGTCTATAAGTCTGTTGTTGTAGAGAGTTCGACTGGCGTAGAAGATTTGGCAAAGGCTATTGAAAAACAAGCCGAAGAAATGCTGAATAAAGGATATAAGTTAGTAACTATGTCAGCGGTTGGAGCAGATAAAGCTATATTGGTATTTAAGATTTAAAACATGCTCAAATTCCCTGTTATCTGTCAACCCCTCCTGAGACCCTGATATATCAAGGCTCCCCGTAAATTAAATGTTCAGATCCATGGTTTTATCAGCTTCCCTTAATTGTCACATCAGGAACAATGAGTATTATCATGATAAAAACCAATAGCAGCACAAGTTAATAAAGGATATTCCAGTTTGCCGGGCAGTCATCCATCGACAGGTGACTGCCCGCTTTGCAATGAATGGGAGGATATTGTCCTTGGCAGTGTAACTACTGAGTAGTTCCGGATGCTCTCCAGTGACTATAGCAACTATCAAAAATATCGCTAAGGGCTGACAGCGGAACAGAATATGCGGACCAGTCAACGCTGCCGGAAACCGGTCCTGACAGCAGAGGACAGGGAAAATATCCAGCGCTGTTATTGATGAGAGTCCAGGCATCACAATAGAAGAGCTGTGGGAGAAATGGAATCTTTCTGCCAGCTATTCAACAGTGGAACGAGCAATAGCCGCAATAGGTTATACGCTGAAAAAGAAATCACTCTACGAAAGTGAGCGTGACCGTGTTCGATGTGCGGGAAAAGCGCAGAGAATGGAAAGAAACCATAAAACCTGAGATGGCGGAGCACTTGGTATTTCTGGACGAAAGCGGAGTGAATACCGACTTGACCCGCCTTTATAGACGGGCACCCTCATCCCAAAGAGCAGTGGACCATGCCCCCTTGAATACGCTGTGGACAGCGACCATTCTTTCTTCCATTCGCCTAGGTGGGGAGAAAGCATTTACAACTTACCAGGGCGGAACGACCGGAGAACGTTTTGTCCAATAATTTGAAAGAGGTTTTACTTCCGACCCTTCGGCCAGGCGACATCGCTTCTGATTATTGTTAGTTTTTTGATAGTTGCTATAGCTCAGATAATCTTGGAGCGTATTCGTGTGATCTCTTCCTCCAAAGACCTCATATTTTCTAAATAGGGGTTTGTTTCCCGGCTCAGTTCCTTCAGGCGCTCGATCTCCCTCAGGCATTCGTCCCGCTGTTCTCCGATGCGTTTGGGAAGCTCGTGAAACCGTTTCAAAAAGTTCACCACACGGCGTGCGTTCCCGGCAGAGGATGGTCCCATTTCGATTGGATAGCCGGCCCCATTGCGAGACAGGACAATATAGGGCTTTTTGGCGTTCTGCTGCCCAGCTCCCGGGATTGCAATTCCAAACCCCAAGACCGACAGCTCCAAAGGAGAAGCTGCCCCGCCCAAAATCACATCCTCAGTCAGTATCGCTTTCATATTTTTGTAAGCGGCCTGAAAGCCGTCCTCAGAAATGCCGCCCACATAGCTGGCATTCTGTTCGGCAGCCGCGAGCCTTCCTTTGAGAACTGTCAGCTGTTTCTCCTGCACGGCGATGGTTTGCCGCTGCGCTTCTTGTGTGCGCACATGGTTATCGGAGAGCATCCGCAAGCGGCGCAGCTCATTTTCTTTCTCGGCCAGCACTTTCATCAGCGGCTGGGAGATGGCCAGGGCCTTGACCTGCGCGTAGGTCAATACATTTTCCTCCAGGTCGGAGGCGGAACGCTGGTATTCCGAGCCGCTCAAAAACTGGGAGATAAACCGTTGCTTGGTCTCCAGCAGCTGCCAGGAGTAGGAATCGAAGCTTCCCTCGGCGATATAGCGGAAAATCTTGATCTCCTGGTACCGGTTTCCTCTCCTGAGGATGCGGCCCTCCCGCTGTACCATGTCGGAGGGCCGCCAGGGTACGTCCAGGTGATGGATAGCCTTGAGCCGGGTCTGCACGTTGGCGCCGATGCCCAGTTTGAAGGTGGAACCCAGCAGGACACGTACCACGCCGCAGTTTACCTCTTCAAAAAGCTGCACCTTTTCTGCCTCGGAGCGGCAGCTGTGAATGAAGGCAATTTCTTCAGATGGGACACCCTGCTTCATCAATTCCTGTTTCAGTTCATCGTATATATTGAACTTCTCCGTCTTGGGTGTGGAGTAGTCGCAAAATATAATCTGGCTGCATCCGTTGTGCTCCTTGTAAATCTCCACGACCTGCTGAACGCAGCGCCAGACCTTGGAGCTCTCCCCACCGGGCTGCTCCTGCTTCACCAGGCGCAGGTCCAGCGCTGCCTTTCTGCCGTCGGTACTCACTTTAAGCATATTGTCTGCGGTCTTGTCCAACTGCTGTGCGCGTATTTTTTCCGAGCGCTGGCACAACTGATCCATGTAGCCCTGCAGCGCTGCGTTGCGGGGCAGGATCACATCGCTGTAGCGCTCCAGCCGCGGAACCCCTTCCTTGTTGTCCACCGCATGAAAGGCGGCAATCTGGGAAAACAGCCTGGACAGTTCCGGCAGATTAAAAAAATGCGCGAACCGCAGGACAAAACGGTATTTTGAGGTGTCCACGTCGATTTCACATATCCGCTCGGGCTTGGCAAAGGATTTTACCCAGTTGTCAAAGCGGTCCAGGTGTGTTTCCTTCATCTTGTCATATTGCAGGTACATCTGCATGGCGTAGGCATCCGAGATCGAATTGCACAGCGGCGTACCAGTGGCAAAGACCGCGCCCCGGCCCTGATTGCGCTCCTGGACGCACCGCACCTTGTAGAGCATTTCCAGGCACTTTTTAGAGCCGGTGATATTGACGCCGGAAATTCCCTTCAGATTGCTCCGCAGGGGGATATTCTTGCAGTTGTGGGCCTCGTCTACAAAGAGGGTATTGATTTCCAGCTGGTCAAAGGTGATGGCTTCCGTGCGGTTCTTCAGCGTACCAATCAGGCCGAAAATTTGCTTTTTGAGGTAGGCCTTCTCCCGTTCCACCGCCGCGCCGGTCCTTAGAAAATACCGTTCTTTCCAACTCTCCGGCAGCGAGGCGTCCAGCTCCCGGAGTTTCCGCTCCAGCTGTTCCATCAGGTATTCCTTCGACAGCGGGATCATCTCAAAGCAGCTGTACGCCATGATGATACCGTCATAATCCCCGCGCTGAATCTGTCCCAATACCTTCTGCCGGAGCTGGGGCCGAAAGGCGGCGGGGTCCACCGGCAGCACCTTGGCTGTGGGATACATTTGTTTGAAAATCAGCTCCCACTGGCCCACGATATGGTTGGGCACCACAAACAGGTTTTTCCGGGACCGCCCCTCCTGGCGCATTTTCATGGCGGCGGCGATCATGATGTAGGTTTTCCCCGCCCCCACGTCAAAGGCCAGAAGCGTGTTTTTCTCCGAGATCACCCGCATAACAGCGTCCTTTTGGTAGTGAAACAGTGTGACATCCGGGCTCATTTCCGGGAATTTCAATTCACGGCCACTGTATTCTTTGGCCCGGCAGTCCTGAAAGATCTTGTTGTATGCCTCCTCGATCTCCCAGCGGCGGTCCTCGTCCTGCCATACCCACTCCTTGAACAGCTTCCCAATGGCCTCCTGCTTTTCCTGCGCCGCCAGGGTCTCCTCCTTCGTCTCCCGCCGGATCTCCCGGAGATTCAGCGCAGCCTCCAGAATATACAGCGCGTTGTAGCTTGGCAGGCCATAGGTTCTCTCAAGCCGTGTCCTGTCCCCATACCAATGTGCTGTACGCTGCTTGTCTTCCACATACCAGTATCCGGTCAGAGGCTCATACCTGATTATCTTGTGGGCCCAGTGCATCCTCTCCGCAAGCTTCTCATCTCCCGTGCGGAGAACATAGCAGAAATCGTCGATGATTTGTTCACTGACCCAAGGCACGCCCAGCGAGACCTCAATATCGGTATAAGGGATGTCGTGGGGCGCCCTCGGAGCCGTCCGCACACGGCTAAGGTCCTCCTTGCTTTTTTGCAGCTCCTTGGCCTGGGCATACAGCGCGATCCACCGGTCCAGGGTCATCTCTCCGAAATCCTGTTCAGACAGTGTGTCCACGATCTCCGCCGCCGGCAGGCCGCTTATTGCGGGGGGACCATCCTCTGTTTCCCCCGCTCCACCGAAATGGAGCGAGTAGTCTTTTGCGTTGAACAGCGTATAGTCCCTGTGCATCAGTTCATAGGCCACATGCTTCCTGATTTCCGCTTGATCCAATTTTTCCACGATCTGTCCTATGATGTACTCCTTGCTTTTGTAAGTATACAGCGGGAGTCCTGCTTTTGTCAGCAGGTTGGACAGCTCCAGCTTCCAGAGGACCCTCAGCTGGCTGTCGCAGGCCGGGTTCCCGGCACGGGCGGGGCGGTTGACGGTGACATGGTCACTCTGGATTGTGATGATTCCCCAGTGGCCAGGAACCTTCTGGCCCACTGATTTTAGATGGCGGCCGCCTACAACGATATAGCATTTTTCAAAAAAACGGTCATAGGCGGTGATTTGATGATCCAGCCGCTGGTAATTATCCAAGTCGCTTTTGATCTCGTAGCCCGTCAGGCAGTTGGTCACCGTCATCAGATCGCACACCGCGTTCCCGATGCTTTTTTCCTGGTAGATCCGGATCTCATGATTGGCTGCCTTCAGATAGGCGATCAGGATGTTCTTGATTTCTTGAGCGTTCATACCGGTCTCCCCGTGATCGTTGTTTCAGGGTGTTCAACACAAGTCGAATGCCATTCAGAATACGCCTGCGCGTACTCCTTTGGAAAATGCGCCTTATACCATGCCGCTTTAAGTGCAGGTATCGCGAAAGCTGCCGCGCAATACGCTTTTGGAGAGAGCTTTATAATTTTGTTGCAGGAATTGATAAACCATTCTGGAATCCCATTTTGTGTCAGGACAGAAATACATTCTTTATCTAGTTCTTCAAGTGAATCCGAAAGCATCTGTTTCACAAACGTAACATCCAATCCTGCGTCCAGCAGACGGCAGAAAACATCATCCATGCTCCCAATGATTTCGCTGAATGGAACGGCCTTCTTTTTCACCAGCTCCTCACCGTTGTCCTCCCAAACGCCCCAAGAGTGGCGCAGAGCAAAAACCTTGATGATGTCATCCATTGTTTTGGGGTCTGCCAGTCTCCAGATCGCCTGGATATCCGAAAATCCAAGCTCAAGGATATCCGTTTGATCCTGCAATAATAACGGAAGCGCATCTTCTTCAATGTTCATGGAGGATGGGTGTGTTCCAGTTGATTGTTCCAGTTTACGAAGCAGGCTCAGGTCCTTTGCGGGCACTAAATACAACCGGAATAGGCAGGGAAAATCCTCAGCGGCTCCATAAGGGACCCAATACTCTCCGTCAACCTTTTTCAAGGGCAGCCAGCTGCGCAGTTCCGCAGCATTGGGGACGAAAATCCTTCCGTTGGATTGATATGATTCCGGCATTGATACCGCCATTCCCTGGGGAAATATTTGAGAAAAGATCGCAATGGCCTCTTTCCAGCATTCCTCCACAGACTCTTCCGGAACGTTCAATGCAAAATTCCAATCAGGCGCGTCAGGCATCCTGAAGCGTTCACGGGGGATATGTATGTCCAAAGGATCAACTTCGGTTACTCCCAGCAGATATGCGGCATACGAATATGTATAACCGGAGTCCGAGTAGTACCTAGCTAAGGCCCGGACCGGATACCCCTTTCCCAGGAGTCCTTGTACCAGCTGACGGCCAATCAGGAGAACGGAGCAGAACCATTCATTGTTTTGCAGAATTGCAAGCTCATACTCAATCCGTTCCCGTACCGTCTCAGGAAGCGTGCTGCCGTACCGTATCCGGAGCCGCTTCCGGCAGAGGTCTGCTACGGTTTGATACGCGCCGGGCAGAATGGGCTGAAAACATTGTTTGTCCTCCGGGAAAATCTGGATTCTACCGCAGAGATCCGCCAGACGGTTGGGCGCATGAATGACAACTTCCTCCGCTGATTCTTTTCCCAGGAAAGAGAAGGCTTCCAACATCTCATCCGTGCAGAGGATATCCGGCAGGGATACATCCCAGGCCCCGCCCGCTTCCAGGTAGAGGTGGTTTGGCAGGGATATATTCCAATCCTCACATTTTAAAATGTGATACGCAATACCGTATCTGAACATACCCCAATCCTGATTTCGCGTGGGTGTATTTCCCGCTGCAGCTGTTGGTTTGCCCAGCCGTCTGCCAAGGACGGCTGGGTCAAGGACCAGGTCCCTAGCCTTCAGGGCGCGATAAGCCATGCTGCTTCGGAACATACCCCAATCCTGATTTGCTGTCCGTCTGTTTCCTGCTGCGGCCACCGGCTTGCCTAACCGTTTGCCAAGAGCAATGGTTTTGAGAATCAAATCCTCCGCCGTCCTGAGGGCTTTGCCGCAGGAAACGAGCTCCTGCGTGGACAGAAGCCTGTAATGCTGCGGCGGCAGAACCAACAGATAATCATAGAACCCGGCGATTTCCTCCAGACAGGTATCATCCAGATTTTTCAGAATCCCGCGATAAACTTCTCCGCCCTTGCCGGGACAGCCTACCAGCAGTCCGGCTCGATGCTCATTGATCGCCGCTTTTCGCAGAAACGGACGTTCTTTCCGGCCTTCCAGCAGCCGGTAAAGCTGCGCTAGCCCCTCCTGATGCCGCGCCAGAAGATGAATCAGGCACCCGTCCTCCAGCATAGTTTCCAAACCATAGAGTACCTTGAAACCAAGCTCTCCCGGTCCTGCGTCCCGGCGCAGTTGCTCGATAGCCTGCGCCGCCTCCATAAACCCGTCTGCATTTTGAACATCCGTGATCGCGATGGCCCGGACACCGGTTTCACGGGCGATGTTGATCCACTCCTTCGGAGAAAGAATACCCTCCCCCGGAGTAAAGTCTGTGTGGCAGCTCAACTCCGTCCTTTCCACCAATTTCCTGTGCGCGGAATTTCTCTTGAAATGTGCGCGGCAAACCGAATGAACTCTTCTTATGAAATTCTTACACATAAAACTCCTCCATGGTATCCAGGCATAAGCACCCCAGCCGTCCTCCGGGATAGGCGCACCCGCAGTCGATGCCAATCATTGTGTTGCGGCGGAAAATCCGGTCCGGCAGTTCCGGTTTTCCGATTTGCCTGAAGAGCAGCCGGGTGGGGGTGTGCCCAAAGACGAGGGTTTTGTCCGGGAAGTAGGCGGTGTTCGGGTCCGGGCGGCAGAACAGGAAATCCTCCAGGTCATATTCCTCCAAAGAACGGGCAGCGGAGAAATGCTCCAGCCCGGCGTGGACCAGGACAAACTGCCGTCCCTGTACGCTGATTTCCTCATAGGCGGACAATTCCGGCAGATACTCGCACACGGTCTCCATTTCTTCCCCGCTGAACTGGAGAAATTGCAGGATGGACGCCTTCCCTCCATTTTGAAGCCATTCCTGCATCTGCGCCTGTTCCGCTTTCGTCAAAGGTTGCTCCTCGCCCCGGCGTATGGTGCGCAAAAGGGAAGGCAGCACCGCAACGGCCAGCAGCTCATGGTTCCCCAGAAGCCCAATTACATTAGGCCGCGCCGCCATATCCAGCAGGATTTTGAACCCGTCCGGCCCCCGGTCCAGTACGTCCCCCAACACATAGAGGGTGTCATCCTCCGCAAACTCAATGGTCTCCAGCATGAACCGGTATTTTTCATAATAGCCGTGAATATCCGACATCACATAGGTCATTACGTTTTCCTCCTCTTCGCTGCTCTTCCCTCAGAAGTGGCAAGCAGGAAACGAGCTTCTTTGTGAAAACCGCAGCCGAATCTAATATCCGTGTCTTCTGGAATCGGTCGCTGAATTGCGCGGCATATTTCATCAAGGCTTTCGAGGCTCATATCCCCAGGTACATTGACATATAGCACTACAGATACGATTTTTCGGCCCCGCTCCGGCGCCATTTCCGCCGCTGCCAGCGGGGCCAGGCTTATCAGTTCGTCCATTGACGCGCATGGAGGGCATTCCCAAAGGAACGCAGCCTCGCCTTTTTGCAGAACCGTCAAATCATCCTCATCCAGGCAAATCAGACTGGAAGCGCCGCACAGCACTCGGTTCAAAAGCGCGTAATCCGTCTCCCTGAGAAGCCGCTTTCCTGTTGGCCTTTTTTCCATAAACGCGCAGTCGTTCCTTTCAAATGGATTTTCCGTAATGTTAGCACACCCCCCTGTACCAAAACAAGTACAGGGGGGTGGTTGCTATCCGCGCCGCGGTCATGGTATAATAACCCATCAGGAAAAGGAGGCGCCGCCGTGTCCATAAACATCCTTCCCTTCCGGGTTTATCAGGTCCTCTCGGAGTATACCGACGCCGACCACGCTTTGACTATGGGAGATCTACTTCGTCTGCTGCGGACGGAGTACGGTCTGCGCTGTGACCGGCGGGCGGTCTACGCCGCCCTGGACAAGCTGCGGGCTGTGGGCTGTCATATTCCGGAGTATCAGGACGACGGCGAGGGCTACCGGCTTTTGTCCCGCCCGTTGGAGCCGTCGGAGGTGCGTCTGCTGTCGGATGCCGCCTCCGCTTTTCCGGGCATTTCCCGGCGTCAGTGTGAGCGGCTGCTGAAGAAGCTGGGAAAGGGCCTGAGCCGCTGGCAGCGGGAGCAGTGCCGCCCCCTGTCCGTTGGAACACCCTGGCGCGGTATCAATCAGGAGACCTTTCTGTCTGTGGAGGTACTGGAGGAGGCGGTGTCCCGCTGCTGTCAGGTGGAGTTTCAGTATATGGAATACGGCATGGACAAGCGGCTCCATCCCCGCCGGGAGCAGCCCTATCGGGTGTCGCCTTATGGTCTTTTCTTTACCAATGGGAACTATTACCTTCTCTGCCGGTATCAGGGGAAAGAGAATATCAGCCACTATCGGGTGGACCGGATTCAGTCGCCGGTTTTGCTGGAAGACCAGCCCATAGAGCCTCTGCCGCCCAGCTTGGACCTGGAGCGGTATGTCCGGGAGCGGGTCTACCCCTTTCCTGGCGAGACTATCCAGGCGGTGCTGCGCTGCGAGGCGGATTTGGTCAGCGACGTGCTGGACCGGTTTGGCATGGAGACACAGCTTCGGGACAATGGTGACGGAACCTTTGACGCCATGGTGTCCACCGGGGCGGCTGGACTGAAATTCTGGGCGCTGCAATATGTGGCGGTGTGCCAGGTCCTGGAACCGGATTGGCTCCGGCGGGAGATTGGCGAGGCCCTGCGGTCAGGGTGGGAGAACTATGTAAAAATGCCGGTTCCCATGTCCGGCAGCAAAAAAATATAAAAATTACAAGAGGTTTTTAAGATGTATCATGGCGTATATGAAGGAACTGCGGCAACGGCTCAGCGGAAGAAAATCTTGATCTTGGGGGAGTCCCATCACGGCGATAGGCCGGAGGATGCGGGGAAACCTGGGGACATTCCAACGAGTAAGGTTGTTCAGGATTATCTGGACTGGACGGGCCCTATGGAGGATGGACATCGATTTTTTCGCCAGATTGCGCTTTCCTTCGGCATTGACGTGAACAAAGAGCAGGAGCGGGCCCTATTCTGGGACAAGGTTTACTTTGGAAATTATGTAGACGTACTCTGCGGCATAAAAGACGGCCTAGCGAAGACGTTGATGGAACAGAATGAAGATACCTACAATCAGACTTTATCACAGTTTGTAAACCGTTGTCAGATTGACACGATTTTCTGCTTTGGTATTCAAGTGTTTGACCATCTCCCCGGTAATCATTATGCAGGGATTCTTCTTGGTGAGGACGGGAGCGTAATCGCTGATAAAAGGATCGGGAAAAATGGGAACCTTGAGATTGCCGGATATCTTTGCGAGCCGTCACCAAAAACGTATGACCACCCTGTTCGTATCTACGGTATGATGCACCCGGCTTATCCAGGCTTTTCGCCCAAGCCCTTTGCGGAATACCTGAAACCCGTTTTTGAGGACTGTTGCGGATAAATCTGCATAGAGAAGGGATTTCAACGGGGCGGCAAATAAATTGGGATGACAGAGAACATGGAACTCCAGTGAACGTCTTCGATAGTGCAATAGAGGCCATGGAAAAGGTTGGCGGACTCCGGTGTATTCTCTCCCGTGATTACTGGTGGTTTGCCTGGCGCTTCTCCAACGGAAAACAGGATATAGCCCATGATGACGTGCCGAATTTTAAGACCATGAACCAATGCGCCACAGACTTGCGTGACCCGGTTAAATTGAAAGAATTTATAGAAAAAACACTTCAAATCTTCAAGGACCAGCTTTTGCAGTATCTAAAATCCCTGCCTGAGCAGTGATACATCGCAGATTCCCAAAGCGGTTCCTCTGTCTGCGCGCCGGGTCGTCGCGCCCTGCAAACGCGGCTGCATTTTCTCGAAATTGATTTCCCGCCCCCGCACAAAGGCGGCAGTTGACGGCGGCGCTGCAAACTGTTAAAATAGACCCATCACACATACAATAAGGAGGCGCCGGACCATGCAGAGCGGGACGATCCGTCTGGACATCCACGGGATGACCTGTACCCAGGCCCAGGCGGCCATCGACGCGGCCCTGCGCCGGGCGGGAGGCTCCGTCTACCGCCTGGAGGTGGTCCACGGCTACCACGGCGGCACCCAGCTGCGTGAGATGGTCCGCCGGGTATACGCCCGCCACCCCCGGGTAAAGCGCCTGGAGGTCGGGCTGAACCAGGGCGCCACGGAGCTGGTGCTGCGGGAATATGTGTAGCATATCAAAAGGAGGAGCGGCTTGTGAGCAGACAGGAAGCGACCGATCAATATATCAGAGCCCTGAAGCAGGGCCAGAAGACCTATAAGGAGTGCATCCTTCGGGGGCGCTACCCCTATCCCCAGGTGCTGGACGAGATACTGGACGAGCACATGGTAACGGGGCGGGTGGACATGGGGGTCATCGAGGTGCCCACCGAACAGGTCGTGGGCACCAAGAGCGCCGGGCGGCGCAGCGCCTTCGCCTCCGATTTCATGCCCCTGCTGGACATGGACACGGAGTTCGCCCAGAAGTGGATGGCCCTGTGCGCGGCCCATCTGGGGGATGAGGGCATCCGGGACCCCATCCGGTGCTATGAATACATGGGCCGCTTTTACGTCCAGGAGGGCAACAAGCGTGTCAGCGTCCTCAAGAGCTATGGCGCGCCCACCATCCCCGGCTATGTGATCCGGGTGGTCCCCGCCTGGTCCGACGACCCGGCCATCCGGGCCTACTATGACTTCATGGCCTCCTACCGGATGACGGGGCTGTACCGGGTGTATTTCAGCCGTCCGGGGAGCTTCGCCAAGCTCCAGGCGGCCCTGGGCTTCGAGCCGGACCACATCTGGACGGCGGACGAGCGCCAGCACTTCGTGGCGGGCCTCACCTATTTCCGGGACGCCCTGCGCAAGCAGAGCCCCGAGGAGCTGCCGGTGACCCCGGCGGACGCCCTGCTGGTGTGGCTGCGGGTGTACTCCTTCGAGCAGCTGTGGAGCTTCAGCGCCGCGGAGCTGACCAAGTCGGTGGCGGCGGTGTGGCCGGACATCAAGCTCTTTGCCGCCGACAAGCCCATCTCCGTCAGCACGGAGACCGAGGAGCAGAAGGCGGAAGACGCCCCATCCCCCAACCTCTTTGGCCGCCTGCTCCACGCGGTGTTCCCGGACCACCTGAACGTGGCCTTCATCAACGAGTACTCCCCCGAGGAGAGCGACTGGGTCCACGCCCACGACCTGGGGCGGCAGTATCTGGAGGCGGTGATGGGGGACAAGGTGACGGTCCAGGTCTACAACGGCGTCCACACCGGCGAGACGGCGGAGAAGGCCATGCTGGAGGCCGCCGGGAGCGGCGTCCAGGTGATCTTCGCCACCACGCCCTCTCTCATCAGCGCCTGCCGGAAGCTGGCGGCCAAGTACCCCGGCATCCGGATCCTCAACTGCTCTGCCGCCATGCCCTACGCCGGGGTGCGGACCTACTACAGCCGGATCTACGAGGGGAAGTTCATCACCGGGGCCATCGCCGGGGCCATGAGCCGGGACGGGGAGATCGGCTATGTGGCCTCCAACCCCATCTTCGGCGTGCCCGCCAGCATCAACGCCTTTGCCCTGGGGGCCCGTCTGACCAACCCCCGGGCCCGGATCAGGCTGAAGTGGTTCTGCGTGGACGCGGACGCCATGAGCGCCCTGGCCTCCCAGGGGGTGGAGGTCATCTCCAACCGGGACATCCCCTCGCCGGACCGGGCGGGGGAGCCCTGGGGCCTGTGCCTGTCGGAGGCGGACGGGACCCTGCGCTCCCTGGCCTCGCCCTACTGGCACTGGGGCAACTTTTACGTCAAGCTGGTCCGGAGCATCTTCAGCGGCGGCTGGGACGAGCTGAACGTCCAGGAGGAGGAGCGGGCGGTAAACTACTGGTGGGGCATGAGCAGCCGGACGGTGGACGTCCTGCTCAGCCCGGACCTGCCCGCCGGGGTGGCCCAGCTGGTCCAGATCATCCGCAAGGGGATCATCGACGGGTCCATCGAGCCCTTCCGCCGTCCCATCCGTTCCCAGGACGGTCAGGTGCGCAACGACGGTGAGAAGTGGTTCTCTCCCGAGGAGATCCTCCATATGGACTGGCTGTGCGAGGGCGTAGAGGGGAGCATCCCCACCTATGACCAGCTCCTGCCCGTATCCCGCACCCTTGTCCGGCTGCAGGGGCTGTACCGGGATCAGATCCCGCCGGAGAAAGAGGGCACGATGCTGTGAAGATCCTTCTTGTCTCCGATAAGGAAAGTCCCTACTACTGGGATTACTACCAGCCCGGGCGGCTGGCGGAATTTGACCTCATCATCGCCTGCGGGGATCTGAAGTCCCAGTATCTGTCGTTCTTAGTGACCATGGCCCGGGCGCCGGTGCTGTACGTCCATGGCAACCATGACCAGTCCTATGAGCGCCGCCCCCCAGAGGGGTGCGACTGCATTGAGGACAAGCTGGTGACCATCAACGGCGTGCGCATCCTTGGCCTGGGGGGGTGTCCCGTTTACAGCGGCGGGCCCCACCAGTACACGGAGAATGAGATGATCCGGCGGATACGGAAGCTGCGCTTCCGCATTTGGCGGGCCAAAGGGGTGGACATCGTGGTCACCCATTCTCCCGCCCAGGGTTACGGCGACGGCGAGGACTACGCCCACCGGGGGTTTGAATGTTTTCTTCCTTTTCTGGACAAATATAAGCCCCGTTATTTGGTCCATGGGCATGTGCATTTGAACTACGGGGCGGACAGGCCCCGCACGCTCCAGCGGGGGGAGACTACGATCATTAATGCTTACGAGAGATATATCCTTGA
>OFFZ01000705.1_pt1 | contig 19655 bp, 19 predicted proteins | sample 1521631 | NCBI WGS metagenome assembly OFFZ01 (sample SAMEA3504102, study PRJEB24116) | mouse gut metagenome | biome: mouse gut; feature: mouse-associated habitat; material: faeces | place: Denmark | collected 2011 | reverse complement strand
TCCTTAGTGTTGAATCTTGGCATTTTTATCTTGGAAAAACAAGATTGAAATGTAAGAAACTTTGACTCTTTGTTAATTTAAGTTATCAGTCATTAGCATATATGTATCAAAAAAGCAGCCGTCCATTCATGGAATGGACGGCTTAACTTAACGCATAAAACTCTTAACTAAATGACATTGGTTCCGCACCGGAGCGTTTTTTTGCCACATTTTGTATGAATACCGGCGGATGAAGGGGAAAAACTAGGACCTGTAAGCCGGCAGCGGCAGGCTTTCGCAACAATAAAGGAGGTAAGAGATATGGTTTTGGATCGGATCGCGCTGATCCTCGTGGTGATCGGCGCACTGAACTGGGGCGTCATCGGGCTGTTCGGCCTGGACCTGGTGGCCTTCGTCTTCGGCGGCCAGATGGCGGTGATCTCCCGTGTGATCTACGCCCTAGTGGGCCTGGGCGGCCTATGGTGCGTTTCCCTGCTGTTCCGGGAGCGGGTGCCCAGCGAAGCGGCCGCCTGAGATCGGTCTCCGGCCCACTGCCGTCACCGGGCCGGAAACTGAGAACAGCACCGTTTCAAGTCTCGCATGAAAGCTCTTTTTGATACTTTTTCTCTCAAGAAAAAGTATGACTGCGCAAAAATTCCCGCCGGCGTGTCCGGGACGCGGGCGGAATTTTTGATATAGAGTGGCCGGGATCGGCGGGGCAAAGGCCCCGCCTTTTCCAGCTGCGGACATATTTCGAAAATTTTCCAGCAAACGACAAAGTTTTTCTTGCTTTTTTCCTCCCCATGTGGTATTCTATCATGGCGATAAAGGGCGGTCCTCTGACAAGGCCGCGTGCCAAACAGCCGCGCGCGCCATTCAAATTGTTATGAACGCCTATAAATTAGGAGGAAATATCCCATGGATCTCATCAAGGAACTGACTAAGTCCCAGATCAAGGAAATGCCCGCCGTCAACGTCGGCGACACCGTCAAGGTGCACGTGAAGGTCAAGGAAGGCGCCCGCGAGCGTATCCAGGTCTACGAGGGCATCGTGATCGCCAAGAAGCACGGCGGCATCGAGGAGACCATCACCGTCCGCCGCGTGTCCTACGGCATCGGCGTGGAGAAGGTGTTCCCGCTCCACTCCCCCACCATTGACAAGATCGATGTGGTGCGTCACGGCGTGGTGCGCCGGGCCAAGCTCTATTATCTGCGTGACCGCGTGGGTAAGGCTGCCAAGGTTCGGGAGAAGCTCTGATAACGCAAAAAGGTCCGGCAGGCGTGAGCCTGCCGGGCTTTTTTGTCGTTAGATCAATTCTCAATAAAAGAACGAAATACTTTATGCTTCATATTCCGGTCACCTCCATACCGCTCTGGCCGGATTCCTGGGCGCGGTACGGTGGAATCGCAGATCCGTATGTCCTACGATCAGGCAGCTGTCGATATGCCGCGTCTCCGTGATGCCGAAATACTCCCGCAGCTCCGGGTCCGTATCGATGGCCCGGGCGGCGAAGCCGCAGTATAGCGCCCCCAGCCCCAGGGCGTGAGCCATCAGCTCCATGTTGGCCAGAGCCAGACCGCCGTCCACCGCTCGTTCGGAGGTGACCACGATCATCTGATTGCCCCCGTAGAAGAGGGTGTCCGGCTGGTCCGGGTGGGCCAGGTAATTCTCGTAGCGGCGGTAAAGGAGCTTGCGGCCCTGTTCCAGGGCGTGACGGGCGAAGGCCTTCCATATCTTGGGGCGCATGGCCTCAAATTCCTCGTCCAGCACGGTGAAGCCCACGGTCTGGCTGTTGGAGCTGGTGGGGGCGCAGCGGCCCGCGTCCAGAAGAAGCTCCAGCTCCCGGCGGGCGGCCTTCTCGCCGGTGAAGCGACGGATGCTCCGGCGGAAACGCATGGCGTTGAGCAGGACCTCCGGGTCCAGGTCGAAACGGGCGGGATCGTAGGGCACGGGGACCTCCAGGTCCGGCATGGAAGGTGCTCCGGTGGGGCACAGAGCCACGCACTGGCCGCAGCCGAAGCACCAGGTCTTATTACAGCGGCAGGTTCCGTCCGCGTTTTTGACGATGGCGTGGACGGCGCAGTTTTCGGCGCACAGGCCGCAGCCGGTGCAGAGGGCGGGGTCGATGGTCACCATATGTATTCTCCTTTATTCCAGTGAGATGTCGAATTTTCCGCAGAAGTTTTCGGAGGTGATGCGCACCCGGAAGGTCTTGAGGTCCCGGCAGTCGATCCGCTCCTCCATAGAGCCGCATGCGTACCGGCTGTAGAGCGGGACCTTGCCGGGGCCCAGGACCTCTACGCTGGCGCCGCCGGACAGGACCTCCAGGCGGAGGGTGAGGCCGGTCTGCTTTGGGGAGGCGCGGAAATTCTTGGAGACGGTACCGCAGAAATACCGGTACTCCCCCCAGAAGCGGTTGGACGTGCCCATGGCGCCGCCGGTATAGGTGCCGCTTTTGACCACCAGCAGGCCGAAATAATGCAGCATATAGAAGAGCAGTCCCATCCCTATGGCCATCAGGGGCAGAAATTCCCAGTTTTGCATCACTGTTCCCTCCTTGTCAGCGCAGCGTTTTGACGAAAACCTCCATTTTGTTCTTTGCGTGGATGCTGGGGGACCTCTCGTAGCCGTTGGCCAGGTAGAACCCTACGGCGTCGTCGGCGGTCAGGACGGAACGGTCCGCGCCGTGGGCCTTGAAATAGTCCTCCGCCATGCGCAGCAGCGCCCCGCCATGCCCCTGCCGCCTGTATCCGGGGGCGACCCAGAACTCCCGGACGAAGCCGAAGGGCTCCTTAAAAAACCAGTTGGAAAAGGCGGTCAGCTGAAACTGGAGAAATCCGACAGTGCCGCCGCTCCCGTCCAGCATGAGATAAGCGCGGTTCGTGTTTTCCCCGTCCATCTCCCGGAACAGGCCGTCCCAGTCCCTGACGGAAATACCCAGTTCGGTAAAATAGGCCTGAAAAGCGGCGCGGAAGCGGGGATCGGTGAAATCAGAAAGCAGGATCGTGTTTATGGACATATAAGCTCCTTCCCGCGGCAAAACAAAAAGCGTTCCCGATCTCTCGGGAACGCTGGATTTCTCCACCCTGCTTTCCGGCGGCAGCCGCTCAGGCCGCGGATGGTGAATGGCAGATCTTCCCGGGTCGGAATATCAGTGTTTTCATGCCATTCACCTGCCTTTCTGAAACCATTATAGCGGTTCAGGAATGATTTGTCAATATGCCGGGACGGAAAAACTACGGCTTTTGGGGGAATGTGGCTGAGAACAACTATCTAAGCTGGAACATAACTTGGTAAAGGGTTCAATAAAAGCCAAAGGGGGGTGAGCGTAAGTGAAGGAATGCTTGAAACGAGCAGGTGTTACTCTCGCGGTGTTTGTTGTGCTTTACTTTTTGTTGCCAACGTTAATTATGTATGACGGGTATGATGTTAATGTACAAGCTATATGTATATTAGCATCTGTAACTGGAGCAGGTTTCTATTTGGTGGGGAGCAAATAGCTATTAAGGCGGCATTCGAACAAGGGGGCCACATTGATCCCTGATTTGTATATCCTATATTTCCCAAAATGACAAAACCCCCGCAAAAGGAAAATTGCAATCCTTTTGCGGGGGTTACATATAGGGTAATTAGCTTCCTGTAATACAACATAAGGTAATTTATGTATCTTAATCAGTAATTCAGGGGGTAACTAGTGAGTATACGAACGGAGTTGGTTCATTAGGTTCTTTGGACACTGATAATTATTCGGCTATTTAGCTATCAGATTTCGATGGCTTTGTATTTTAGCGGAGTGCATAAGGCCAGAGCCGGACGAGTATCAACCCGTCCAGCTCTGGCCTGTTAATGGTTATTTAATATACGGAGTCGAGTAATTTCCAGGTGTAGGAACCATCTACATATACAACGTTGCTTGAGGAGGTGACGGTTATTGTAGTAGCATCGTCATACCAGGGGTTTTTAACATAATAAGTGTAGTTGGTTGAAGAATTCTTTTTGTAGCCGGTTATGACAATGGCATGATATTCCTTATCACTTCCTGTCCCGGAAGACCAACACCCCATAATAGGCTTAATCGCGCCAATCGCACTAGTTACAGTTGAGAATGATGGCGGGGAAGAGATATATACGCAGCCAGCACTGTGGGTATCATTCGCAAAGTTTTTGTAATCAGTCATATTGGGGTTGCCACCATCGCCGTTATTGTACCCACCATCAATCATCTTAGCAGCAAGTGTGGCATTAGTATAACTCGTATCAAAACGATAGTTGAGAACAGAGGCCCATGCAGCAATCCCACATACACCTGTCTGCTTAACATGAGGAATTGGAATAGGATTGGGGCCCAGGCGCGGTTGAATTTCATAACCGGCTGATGCCGTGAGATTTGCGCTTTCTGCGTTTTCAATGGCAGTTATAGTGGTATATTGCTGATCGGCATTTGCTTTTATGGTAGCGCATATATCTTCGATTTGTGTCTCACTAATGGGAGCAGGCTGTGTACTATCAATGGGATTTTCAAATAAAATATTTGCATTTGCGCCATCTGTTGCAAACAATTTATCGCCCAATCTGCCAATGACTAATCCGGAATCTGCATCAAGATCAGTTGAATAGAATAGTTTGTTCAGTTCTGTTGCATAGGTAGTTCCCAGTGAATAGTGATATTCGCTGGCCTCGCTATCATAGTATATGCCAATTGTTCCAACAACTTTGTCAGCATATACGAGAGGGGACATATAAACATCGTCTGTAATGATGCGTCCCTCTTCGTCAAAGGTGTATACAGTAAATGGGGTAGAAGCGGTCATATTATAAAAGACATCAGGGGCAAAGCCAATGGCAGTGCAGGAATCGCCTAGCTGTTCTTTCATCATCTGAAGATGCTGTGCGGCAAGGCAAGCAATATCATCTGAACAATTTGCAGAAATTTTGATGCTTGGATTGTCGTTCATCTCCACAGCAAATGCGGGGGCAGTACCTACACAGAATATCATGGCTATTGACATGACCAGCGAAATTAACTTTTTCATGTTTAATCTCCTTTCGTCCACGCATTCTTTACAGAGCATATGCGACATTTGTCGGTCCTCTATCACCCTCCTTAAAAAGTAGAATATAAATAGTTATTACATATTATCCCTCCTTTAAATTTCCCTTATATATATATAACGTACAACACCGCGATTTTTGGACACTCATACAGAAAATTTGTGAAATTAGCGCAGAGAAAATAGCATGGTGTATACACATAGTCAAATTTCCCCAAGATATTTCCCTAAAAAATGAGTCAGAGCGATGTACGGTAAAGGTTCAAACCCAAACTGGTAAGCGTGCCTAGACTCTTAGACGCTACATATATCCTAACGCGGAGTTATCTGTATCATCACGATTCCTATCCTGGGGAAATTTAAACTGTTGTGATGGGTGGGCTTATGATGAAGACTACCTCCTAACGGCAGCGCAGGAAGGAAAGAAGTTTTATGCTGGCTGCACGATTTGGCTTCAGCCGCCTGTTGACCTTGAAAAAGCGGAAGCCCGCTTAGAGAATATCAGGGCCACGTTCCCAGATACCTGTTTGACTGGGAAAGAAATGGTGATGAACGATAGGTTCTTCCCTGATTATATTTGTAGATGTAGCAAACTAAAGACTTCTTTGATTTAGAGCAGGTCTTAGAGAATTATAGGCGAATGGGCATCATGCTTTCTGCGCAGGACAGGGAAATTTTTTTCGCCTTGGCGGCATAGAGCTGGCACAGTTCGCTACTAGAAAGCTGATGTGCTTACTTCCACGGCTTTTTGATGTAGAGCTGATGGCAACAGGTCTCCTCTTAGGGTATCCGCTGGAGTCTACAGTCAGTCCTTCTACTGGAGGATCAGGGATAGCCTCTAGGTTGCAGCATTGGCGGCTGTGCGGTGTTCGCTTCAATCAAATTATTTGCCATACACGGCAATTGAATGAGTAAACAAATTGTGAACAAAACCATCACTGACGCCAGAAGCCGCACCTTCAACGGCAACATTTTCATGCTGTTTTGCATGAATAGATACTAAATTCAGAATATTTATTCCTGTCATTGTGTTTGCCCGCGCGATGTTCAAAGTTTGTTAACAGAATGTTCACTCGTTCAAATACCCTGACGGAAAAACGCGGGAAATCAACTTTGCGCCCGCAGGGCGCGCCTTGGGCGCGGCATCACACCATGTCCACCGCGAACAGCGCGCCCGCGCCGCCGGTATGGACAAAGAGGATGTCCTCGTCCCCGTCAAAGGCCCCCTGCTCCAGCAGCTGGAAGAAGCCCGCCAGGGCCTTGCCCGTATACACCGGGTCGGCCAGGACGCCCTCCGCGCGGGCCAGGCGGCGGACTGCGGCGCAGCCTTCGGGGCTGGGGATGGCGTAGCCGGGGCCGATGCAGTAGTGGATATGGACGTCCTCCCGGGTGACGCGGACGTCCGTCTCCAGCAGTTCCGCCGCCCCGGCGGTCAGTTCCATGGCGATCTCGGCGAAGGGGTCGTCACAAACGCCGATGCCGATGGAGCGGGTCCCGGGCAGGAAAAGCTTCGCCCCCAGCGTCAGGCCCGCGTAGGTGCCGCCGGAACCGGCGGCGCTGACGACAGCGTCAAAGGCGACCCCCAGCTCCTGGGCCTGATGGGCGATCTCCTTCGCGCAGTTGACGTACCCAAGGGTCCCCAGAGGGACCGAGCCGCCCACGGGGATCGCGTAGGGCGTATGCCCCTGGGCCCGGAGCTGTTCCATGATCCGGGCCATCTCCGCGTAGACATCGTCATAGCTGTCGGTATCCACCATGCGGACCTCCGCGCCCAGGATGTTGTCCAGGATCAGGTTGCCGCCGGTCAGCTGCCCCCGCTTTTTCAAAACAAGGATGCTCTTCATGCCCAGCCGCCCGGCGCAGGCGGCGGTGAGCATCGCGTGATTGGACTGTGGGCCTCCGGCGGTGAGGACGACGTCCGCCCCCTTGTCCCTGGCGTCCGCCAGAAGGAACTCCAGCTTGCGGACCTTGTTGCCCCCCAGCGCCACGCCGGTCATATCGTCCCGCTTGATGTAAACGTTCTTCCCGATCTCCCTGCTCAGATTTTCCAGCTTATACAGGGGCGTGGGCAGCTGGGCGAAGGGAATACAGGGAAAATCAATGATCTCTCTCATGAGAGCGCCTCCTTCATTCTGTTGGTGCGTCTTGAAAATGCGCGCGGGCCCCGCCTGCTTCCGGGCTCGCCGGGCAATTTTCCGCCGCGCAATAATTATATCACAGGCGTTCCCATTTCACAACCTATAGACACGCGCGGAGCTTCATATCGAAGCTCCGCGCATGTTCCTATGGCTCAGGGCTCGTCCCGGTAGGGCGCAAAGACCGGCTCCAATATCCGCTCGATCAGCAGCGCGGTCAGGGAGAACCCCGCCGGTACCCAGACGAACAGGACGCACACGATCAAACCGGGCAGGAAGTACAGCGCCGCCGCCGGCAGCAGCATCGCCCCGATCACCAGCAGCGTCCGGGGAAAATGGGCCGCGCCCAGCAGGAGCGCGTCCTCGATCAGACGGCGGGTAGGGATGTCGAACTGGGCCAGCAGGGGGAAGCCGTATCCCGCCAGCATCAGCAGGAGCAGTGCCGGAACGCAGAAGAACGCGATCCCCGCCGTCCTGGCCGCCCCCTCCCAGAAGGAGACCAGCCGCAGGCAGAACAGCAGCAGCAGTCCCATGACCAGCACCAGCAGCCACAGGAGGGTGGCCTGCTTGAAATTCCTGCGGAAGGAGCGGAAGAAGCACCGGAACACCCCCTCGTCCTCCCTGCGCAGTGGGGACAGGGCGAAGTGCAGGGCGCAGGCGGCCGCCCCCGCCGTTACAACGGGCAGGCAGCAGATCGCCCACAGGATATTCAGCCCCACCAGCTCCAGCAGCCGCCCCACGGCCCGGCCTATGGGGGAATCGTTCTGAAAGGACAGCTTCATCGCCCCGCCTCCGCCGCCAGCTCCAGGGCCAGCATCGCCGCTCCGGCGGCGGCGTCCTGCCGGGGCTCTATGCACCGCAGTCCCGGCGCGCGCTCCGCCAGCCAGGCGGTCAGCGCCTCCCGCAGGCGCCCGTCACCGGTCAGCAGGCCGCCCAGCAGGGCCACCTCCCCCGTCTCCATGCCCAGCCGCTTCGCGGCGGCCAGCACCAGCTCCCCCAGCTCCGCGCCGTTGCGCGCGTATATGTCCAGGGCCGTCCGGTCCCCTTGGGCGGCGGCCTGCCCCGCCAGGGGGGCCAGGGACGCCACCCGGCTCTTGTCCCCGCCGTAGACATAGGCCACCAGCTCCTGGGGCGTTTCGATCTCCAGACGGGCCAGGAGCAGCCGGGTGAGGACCGTCTCCTCCCCCCTGCCGTCCCACTGGCGAACCACCGCCGAGAGCAGGTCCCGGCCCAGGGCGTAGCCGCTGCCGCCGTCGTCGATCAGGTGTCCCCAGCCGCCGGCGCGGACCGCTTCGCCTCTCTCGTTCTTCCCGCAGCAGATGGACCCGGTCCCGGCGATCAGGGCCAGGCCCGGCCCGCCGGAGTGGGCCCCGTGGAGGGCGATCTCATGGTCCCCCGCCAGACGCCAGGGACACACCCCGTCCATCACTTGGGCCGTCAGCTCCCGGACCCGGGGGTTGCTGACCCCCGCCGCGCCGATGCACAGGGCGGCGCACTCCCCCGTCTTCCCCAGGAAAGCGGCGATCTCCTCCAGCAGGGCGGTGAAGCGCTCCTCCCCCACGCTGTTGAGGTTGAAGGGCCCGAAGACCTCCCGGCACAGCGCCGCCCCCTCCATGGTACGGCACTCCACCGTGGTACGGGTGCCGCCGCCGTCCCCTCCGGCGGCGAACCTCATGACCGGCCTCCCAGGGCCACGGGCAGACGCCCCGCAGGGACCTCCCCGCCCGACAGGATGGGCACCAGGACCTCCAGTGTGGGCAGCGCGTAGTCCCACGCGGCGATGGCCGCCGCGCCCTCCGGCGCGCGGCGCAGGTCGTAGGGGTCCCGCAGGGCCGTCACCGCCATGGGAACGCCCAGCTCGGAAAGCGCCCGGACCAGCTCCAGCTGGCCGGGGAACAGGTGGCCGTTGTAGGTGTTCGCAAAAATGGAGGTACTGCCCCGGGCCGCCTCCACGACGGCGCGGATCTCCTCGGGACCGGGGTCCTTGGAGGTGACCAGCCCCCTGCCGCCCAGACGGGCGGCCATGAAGTCCGCAAAGGCGGGGACCCCGCCCCCTTGGTTGGAGACCAGGCCCGCCCGGTAGTCGGCGCACCCGCAGAAGAAGGGCCGCTCCCCCAGCGCCGGGACGGTCCCCCGGACCAGGGTGATGGAGGCCCTCCGCAGGGCGGCGGCCGCGGCCATGGCCTCCGGACGGCCCGGCTCGCCCTCCGGCTCTCCGCCGGACTTGGCCTTATAGGCCAGGATCTTCTCCACGGAGGCATCCAGCTCCTCCATGGACAGCTCCCCGGCCTCCACGGCGGCACGGGCGGCCTGGGCGGCCTCCTCCAGCACGGAGGCCGAGTGGCTGATGAACACCAGGTCCACGCCGGCGGCCATGGCCTTCACGGTCCCCCTGGCGGAGCCGTAGTGCCGGGCGATGGCATCCATCTCCATGCAGTCGCTGACCACCAGGCCCCGGAAGCCCATGCGCTCCTTCAGCAGACCCGTGATGATCCGGCGGGACATGGTGGCCGGGAGCTCCTCCGGCTCCAGCTGGGGGAAGAGGATGTGGGTGGTGGTCACCGCCGGACAGCCCGCGTCGATCATGGCCTGGAAGGGGGGCAGCTCCATCCGCTCCAGCTCCTCCATGGACTTGTCGATGCAGGGCAGGCTCACGTGGGTATCCATGGCCGTGTCCCCGTGACCGGGGAAGTGCTTGGCGGAGCAGAGCACCCCGCCCTCCGTATAGCCCTTCAGCGCCGCCAGGGCGTACCGCGAGACCTGCTCCGGCGTGTCGCCGAAGCTCCGCACGCCGATGATCGGGTTGTCCGGGTCGCAGTTCACGTCCACCGAGGGCGCCAGGTCGAAGTCGATGCCGAAGGCCCGCAGCTCCCGGGCCGTCAGATAGGCGGCGCGGCGGGCGTTCTCCTCGTCCCCCGTGGCCGCCAGGGCCATGGCCCCCGGCACGTTCACCGCCTCCTGAGGCAGGCGGGTCACCCCTCCCCCCTCCTGGTCGATGGTGATGAAGGGCCGCTGGCCGGTCTCCCGGGTGATGAGTTCCCGGACGGACCGGCACAGCCGGATAAGCTGCGCGTTGCTCTCCACGTTGTGCTGGAACAGTATCACGTTGCCGATCTTATACTCCTTGACCAGCCGGATAAATTCCTCGCTCATCTCCGTGCCGGGGAAGCCGCCCACCAGCCGCTGCCCGATCTTTTCCGTGATCGTCATAGTCTAACCCCTCTCGTACAAATGATAGGCGGCCTTCTCCTCCGCGAAGGCCCGGCTCTCCCGCTCCCAGCGGGCCAGGACCGCCTCCCGGTCCCAGCCGGGGACAAATTCGCCGCATCCGGTCAGGAGGGAGATGAAGGGCCTCCGCCCCGGCTCCACCGGGGGCAGGAAGCCGGACTGCTCCGGATACAGCCGCTGGAACAGGTCCAGCAGCGTCACGCCCAGGGCCACCGGCCGCAGGGCCTCGAAGTCCGTCACATGGAGCATCAGGCCGCCGCAGGCGGTCCCCTGGTGCTTGGAGGTACTGGGGACGAAGTAGACCGGCGTGGCCGCCGCGCCGGGCAGTCCCAGGGCGGCGAACTCCCTCGCCATCCGCTCCCCGTCGATCCCCGGCCCGCCGATGATCCGGAAGGGGGCCGCCGTGCCCCGTCCCTCGGACAGGGCCGTGCCCTCGAAGAGGCAGGTCCCCGCGTACAGGGCCGTACCCTCGAAGGTGGGCAGGCCCAGGCTGGGCATCTGCCACACCGGCTGTCCCCAGCCGGGGAAGGGCCCCCCCCTCCATCCGCCGCAGGGCACCACGTGGAGGTCGCACCCCAGCTTCTCCTTCTCATTGACCATCCGGGCGAACTCCCCGGCGGTGAGGCCGTACCGCACCGGCACCGGGCGGCAGCCCACGAAGCTGCGGTAGGCGTCCTCCAGGACGCCCCCCTCCACCACGCGGCCCCCCAGGGGATCGGGGCGGTCCAGCACCACCAGCCGCTTCCCGGCGGCGGCGCAGTCCTCCACCATATTGCACAGGGTGGACACGAAGGTATAGAACCGCAGGCCCACGTCCTGGATGTCGTACACCAGAATGTCGAAGGCGTCCAGCATATGCCGGCGCAGCCGCTTCCCCTCCGGGCTGTAGAGGCTGAACACCGGCAGGCCCGTGGCCGGGTCCGTGTAGTCCCCGGTGAGGGCCCCGGCGGCCTGGTCGCCCCGCACGCCGTGCTCGGGCCCCAGCAGGGCCGTCAAGTTACACATGCGGCGCAGGATGTCGATGGTGGCCTCGTTCCCGCTGCTGCGCCCGGTAATGGACGTCAGCAGGGCCACCCGTCCGTCCTTCAGCAGTCCGGCATACTCCGCGATATGGTCCACGCCATAGGTTGCCATGGCTCTCTCCCCCTTTACAATGACAGCTTGCCCATCACCACCGGCCGGCTCGCGCCGGTGGCGGCGGGGGCGTTGTTGCACACGCCGAACACGGCCTCGTTGGCCAGGACGGCGAAGGCCATCGCCTCCTTGGCGTCGCTGTTCCGCCCCAGGTCCTCGTTGGTGACCACCTGACAGCCCGGGAGGCAGTCCCTGAGATGGGCCAGCAGCGTCTCGTTCCAGCTGCCGCCGCCCCCCACCACCAGCCGTTCCGGCCTGGCGGGGGCAAAGCGCTCCAGCCCCACGGCCACAGCCTCGGCGGTGAACCGGGTGGCGGTGGCCAGGGCGTCCCGCAGGTCCACGCCCAGCCGTTCCGCCTCCGCCAGCAGGCGGCGGACATACCCCTCGCCGTAGAGCTCCCGCCCCGTGGTCTTGGGAGGAGCCTTCTCCAGATAGGGGTCCGCCAGCATCCAGGCCAGCAGGGGCCGGGACACCCGCCCCGCCGCCGCCAGCCGTCCGCCCTCGTCATAGGTCCGTTCTCCGCCGGTCAGGCGGCGGACCAGGGCGTCCATCACCATGTTGCCCGGCCCGGTGTCGAAGGCCGTGACCTCCTCCAGGGCGCACCCGGCGGGCAGGATGGTCACGTTGCCGATGCCGCCGATGTTCTGCAGGGCCACCGCGCGCCCCTCCTCCCGGTACAGCAGCCACTCCGTGTAGGGCACCAGGGGCGCGCCCTGGCCTCCGGCGGCCATGTCTCGGACCCGGAAGTCCCCCACCACCGGACACCCCACGGCCTGGGCGATCAGCGCGTCCTCGCCGATCTGAAGGGTGCCCGTGAGGGTCCGGCCCAGGTAGTCCGACCGCTGGGGGATGTGCCACACGGTCTGCCCGTGGCTGCCCACCAGGTCCACCTGCTCCGGGGCGATACCCTCCTGGCGGCACAGGGCCAGGCAGGCCTCGCCGTAGAGCCGTCCCAGCAGGGTCTTCAGGCGGCAGAACTCCGCCGCGTTCGCCTCGCCGCCCCCGGCCACATGGAGGACCTTCTCCCGGACCTCCGGCGGGAAGGGGGTGAACAGGAAGCCCAGCAGCTCCGCCCTCGTCTCCGTGCCGCAGCCGGAGATCCTGGTCAGGGCGGCGTCGATCCCGTCGGCGGAGGTCCCGGACATCAGCCCGATGACCAGCCGCGAGGGCTTGTTCCATAACTGCGTTATTCTATGCATGATCTCCTTTTACTTTTCCAAGAAGGCCCTCAGGGCCAGCTCTACCGACCGGTCCCACAGGTCCCAGGTGTGATCCCCGGGCCAGTGGCTGAAGCTGACGGCGGCCCCCTTCTTCTCCAGGGCCTCCGCAAAGCGGCAGTTCTCCGGGTACAGGGCGTCCTGCTCCCCGCAGGTCATGAAAAACGGGGGCAGCCGGGAGGCCTTCCCCTTCTCCAGCAGGGCGTGGAGGGACGCCTCCGGCGGCACCCTCCGCTCCGGGCCGAAGATGGCCTGGAACTCCCCGGCGCCGAAGGGTCCGTCGTCCCGGGCCGCCCGGCCCTCCATCTCCGTGACGGCGGAGAAGCTGGCGCAGCCCGCGTACTGCCCGGGGACGGTCAGGGCGCACTTCAGCGCGCCGTATCCCCCCATGGACAGGCCCATGACGTAGTTTTTCTCCCGATGGGTGCTCAGGCCGAAAAACCGGGCGCAGAGCCGGGGCAGCTCCTGGCTCACGTAGGTAAAGTAGCGCGGCCCCAGGGCCATGTCGGTGTAAAAGCTCCGCTGGACCTCCGGCATGACGACCGCCGCGCCGTGATCGCGGGCGTAGCGCTCCACGGCGGTATAGCGGCTCCAGCCGGAGCAGTTGTCGCTGAGCCCGTGGAGCAGATACACCACCGGCGCGTCCTTCAGCTTCCCCTTGTCGGGCAGGATCACCTCCAGGGAGGTGTTCATCCCCAGGGACTCGCTGGTCATATCGCAGCGCAGATGGGCCATGTCACTCCCCCCTCTCCAGCGCGGCGGCCACGCGGCCCCCGCCGTCCTCCAGCAGCTTCCGGGCGGCCTCCGCGTCCACCCCCAGCCGCAGCATGACGATGGCGGTCTTGGGCCGCCAGCCGCACCGCTCCAGGGCCTCCCCGGCGGTCTCCCCGTCCACCTCCGCCGCCGTGCACACGATCCGGCGGCAGCGGTCGATCAGCTTCTCGTTGGAGGGCTTCACGTCCACCATCAGGTTGCCGTACACCTTGCCCAGCTTGATCATGGCCCCCGTGGACAGCATGTTCAGCACCATCTTCTGGGCGGTGCCGCTCTTCATGCGGGTGGAGCCGGTGACCACCTCCGGGCCCGGGGCGGGGGCGATGGCGATGTCCGCCGCCTCCGTCACCGGCGAGCCGGGACAGCAGGTCACGCTGACGACGGGCGCGCCCAGGCTCCGGGCGTAGGCCATGGCCCCCAGCACATAGGGGGTCCGGCCGGAGGCGGCGATGCCCACCAGCACGTCCTCCCTGCCGAAGCGGATGTCCCGCAGGTCCTTCTCCCCCAGGGCGCGGTCGTCCTCCGCGCCCTCCACCGCCCGGAACATGGCGTCATATCCCCCGGCGATGAGACCCACGACCATGTCCGGGTCCGTGGAATAGGTGGGCGGACACTCCACCGCGTCCAGCACCCCCAGCCGCCCGGAGGTCCCGCAGCCGCAGTAGATCAGACGCCCCCCGGCCTTCAGCTGTCCGGCGATGACGTCCACGGCGGCGGCAATATGCTCCGCCTCCCGCTCCACGGCCAGGGCCACCTTCTTGTCCTCATCGTTGATGAGGCGGATCATATCGATGGTGGAGAGCTCGTCAATGTTCCCGGTGCGCTCGTTCCGCTCCTCGGTCTTGCATAATTTACGATCCATGACAGGTTCCTCTCTTCCTAGCGCTCTCTTTCTGCCGCGCCCGCTTACAGCCCGCCAATCAGCCGGACCTCCTCCGGCAGGCGCATATAGGTCTCCGCGTAGGGCCGCCGGGCCTCGATGCCCCGCAGCCGCTTCAAGTGGGAATAATACTCAAAATAGGGGAAGCTGGCGGAGCCGGTCACGAACCAGTGGGTCTGGACCGCCTTCTGCCAGAGAGCGAACCCCTCCTCCGACACCTCCAGGTATTCGAAGGGCTTGTAGTCCACCGCGTCCTCCCAGTTCTCCGCGAAGCGCAGGGGCGCGAAGTGGTGGGGCAGCTCCCGCCGGACGGCGGGCAGGGCGGCGTAGAACCATGCGTCCTTCACGATCCGGTGGCAGGCGGCGTGGTCCTTGTGCATGCTCTTCTCGTGGTGCGTGACGATGAGGTCCGGCTTCTCCTGCCGGATCAGGTCGCACACGGCGAGGCGGACCTCCTCGTTATCCGGCAGGAAGCCGTCCGGATAGTCCAGCACATAGCTGGTCCCTCCCAGCATTCCGGCAAAGGCTTCGGCCTCCCGGAGCTTCTGCTCCCGGTACTGCTCCACGGTCTGTCCGGCGGGAACGCCCTTCTCCCCGGCGGTGAGGGCCAGGGTGGCGATGTGGCCGCCGCCGGCAGCGCAGGTGGCCAGAATGCCGCCTGCGGTGAGCTCCATATCGCCCACGTGGCCCCCGACGGCCAGGATACGGTCATATTTCATGGCGGATCACAGCTCCTTTGTCATAACAGAGAATCTCCGGCGGACCTGGAAGCCCGCCTGCAGATAGATCTTCTGGGCGTGGTTGCCGCTGCCGGTGAAGAGGGACATATACCGGCTGCCCGCCTCCTTCTCCGCCTGACACAGGCGGCTGAAGAGCAGGGACCCCAGGCCGTGTCCCCCGTGGTCCGCCGACACGGCGATCCCGGCGAAATAGCCCCGGCCGGTCTCCTCGGGATACACCGGCCCGGTGAAGCCCACCACTTCGCCGTCCCGGAGGGCCACCAGCATGTTGATCTTCTCCGCGGCCTCCGGGATCTCCGCGTCCCACATGGGGTTGCCCATGGAATGGACCATCCCGGCCAGGCCACGGTGTACTCCGGAGCGGTACCAGTCCACGGTGTAGCCCTCCGCGGACAGGGCCTCCGCCCGTTCCCCGGCCCAGTCCGGCATCTCGAACCGGTCCAGGTCCAGGTACATGGCGCACTCCACCGCCCGCACGGCGTACCCCGCCGCCAGCATCCAGCCGTGGAGGGGGACGTCCTCCGCCACGCCGGGACAGTTGTTGTGCTGGTGTCCCGGCGTGCCGGGGACGATCCAGGGCAGGCGCATGGGGTTGAAGAAGCTGACCGCCATCTGGGTCTTCCCCGCCCGGCGGAAGGCGTCCTCCAGGGCGGAGAGCAGGGCGGCGGCGTTCTCCGCCGTCTCATGGGCGCCGTCCAGCAGCAGGCAGGTGAAATAGCCCCGCGCCTGCCCCTGGGGCAGATCGTCCCCCGCGCAGCCGCAGGCGAAGCCCGCCATCGCCCCCTCCTCCTCCAGCACGAGGGCGAAGGACGGGGAAAAATAAGGGTTCTCCGTCAGCAGCCCGGCCAGGGCCTCGGGGGTCTGGGGGGCGTAGCCCTGGGCGGTCCCCGCCGTGCTCCAGAGCTCCGCCAGGGCGGGAAAGTCGGTCTCTCGATAGTTGCGTATCATAGTCTCCATTTACCTCGTTATCGTGGTCCTTGAGCAGTGATTGCTGGGTGTTCGATCAGGAAGTCTATCCCTTCACCGCGCCGATGGTGACGCCCTCCAGGAAGTACTTTTGCAGGGAGAAGAACAGCACGAACATGGGCAGCGCGGATATGGCGGCCCCCGCCATCATGGGGGAGAGCAGGGTGCCGTTGGCGAACTTGAAGGTCTTCAGACCCACCTGGATGGTATACATGGAATCCAGAGAGGTGACCAGGAAGGGCCAGAAGAAGGTGTTCCAGCTGCCCATGAAGGTGTTGATGGCCATGACGGCCAGCACCGTCTTGGACAGGGGCAGGATGATGGACCGGAAGATCCGGAACTGGGTGGCGCCCTCCACCTTGGCGTTCTCGATGAGGGAGGTGGGGATGCCGGAGAAGAACTGCTTGGACAGGAAGATATTATAGCTGGTGACGCATCCCGGCAGGATCAGGGCGGCAAAGGTGTTGGTCATCTTGAACTTGTTGACGAACAGGATATACAGGGGGACCTGGGTGACCTGATAGGGGATCATCATCGCCATCAGGATCAGGAAGAACAGGAACGTGCCGCCCTTGAAGCGGATCTTGGCGAAGGCGTAGCCCGCCATACTGGCGAAGATCACGTTGCTGACCACGGTGGCCGCCGCCACCACAAAGCTGTTCCACAGCCACTTCACCGAGTACTGGTTGGATTTGAAGAAGTATCGATAGGAGTCCAGGCTCCAGGTCTTGGGGAAGATGGCGTAAGACCCCGAGGACATCTCCTGGGCCGGTCCGAAGGACCAGGCCAGCATGTATACCAGCGGGAACAGGACCACCGCCGCGAAGAAGAACAAAAAGATCCCCATGACCAGATTCCGCGCCACGCGGACCTTGGGATCGCGAAGATGCTGGGAATACAGACCGCTTGCCACAGCTCTCTCCCCCTTTCTCAGTATTCCACGTCGTCCCCGGCCACCTTGAATTGGACGGCGGTCAGAGCGGCGATGACGATGGCCAGCATGATGGCCTGGGCGCAGGCAAGCCCGTACTTGCCGTAGACGAAGGCGTTGTTGAAGATCAGAAGCCCGATCATGGTGGTGTTATTGTCCGGCCCGCCGCCGGTCATCATGTAGGCGTTCATGAACACCTGGAAGGAGTTGATGATGCCCGTGACCAGCAGGAACAGGGTGGTGGGCTTGCACAGGGGGACCACGATGTAGCGCAGCTTCTGGAAGAAGGTGGCCCCGTCCAGCTCCGCCGCCTCGAAGTAGGTGTTGTCGATGCCCATGAGGGCGGCGATGTAGATGATGATGCTGCTGCCCTGGCCGGAGAGCAGGCTCATGAGGATCAGGGACAGCATGGCCGTCTTGCTGGAGCTGAGCCAGTTCTGGGTGGGCAGGTGGAGGAAGGCCAGCAGCTGGTTGAACAGGCCCGAGGGGGACGAGTCGTACAGCCACAGCCACACCACGCTCATGGCCACGCCGGAGGCCACGGCGGGGATATAGTACAGGGACTTGAACACGGACTGGGTCTTCTTCTTGAAGGGCAGGATCATCACCGCCACTCCGAAGGCGATCACCAGGGACAGGGGCACGGTGATCAGGGTGTAGACGGCGGTGTTGCGGATGGCCTTGTAGAACAGGTCGTTGGTCAGAGCGGTCTTGTAGTTATCGAGCTGGACCCACTCCGCGCCGAAGGGCTTGTAATTCTGAAAGCTGGTGATAACGGCGGAGGCCACCGGGTAGACGGTCATGACGATAAAGACCGCCATGGCCACGGCGATGAACGCCCAGCCGTTGAGGTCCTCCAGCGTGATGCGGAACCGGCGGTCCCGCAGGGTGGTTGCTTTGGGTTTCATCTCACGTCTCTCCTCATCTTCTCTTGATCTGGATAAAACACGGCATGGGTCTGCCCGCCACGGGCAGGCCCATGCCGTTAACAGACAATGCCGGGGATGTGTGATACAGCGCTTCCCTCAGCCGGGCGGTTTATTTGATGACGCCAGTCTCGCAGCCGTCCGCGCCGAACAGGGCGACGGCCTTGGAGCACACCTCGTCGTACATGGCCTCAGCGGTGGTCTCACCGGCCAGCAGAGCCTGGAACTTGGGAATGATGGTCTCATCCATCAAGGTCTTGGCGTTGGCGGCCTGCTCGCTGGTGATGCCGGTGGGAGGCGCCTGCACGATGCCGATGCAGCGGGTGGACGCTTCCGCGTTCCGGGGGTCTTGATCCAGGTCTGCGCCCACCTGAGCGTCGCGGCCGGACTGGCACACGCAGGCGAGGAGGAGCTGGTTGACGGTGTCGGCGGCCCGCTGGCCGGAGCAGACATAGTTGAGGAACAGGCCCACGTTCTTCAGGTGCTCCTCGGTGCTGTTGTTGTTGCGCAGCATGATCATGCCGTCCACCGTGCCGAAGCAGGACTCGGTCACGCCCTCCATAGTGGGCACGGGCAGGAAGGCGTATTCCACTTCCACGGAGCCCTCTACCGCCTCGCCGGTGGCAATACCGGCGTTGTTCTTGTTGATGTTGTTCTCGAACAGAGGCATGGCCTTACCGGTAATCATGGCGTTGCCGGTCTCCAGCATCACCAGGCGCTGTCCGGCCTCCACGGCGTAGTTGGGCATCCAGCCAGAGGACACCATGGTCTCCACGGAGGAGAGCAGGGTCTTCATGTTCTCAGAGGTGTAGGCGTACTTCAGATCCTTGGTGAAGTTGGCGGTAATGCCCGCGCCCACGCCGAAGATGCTGACGAAGTCACCGGTGGCCACGGCGGCGTTGGCGAACACGAAGCCGTAGGTATCGTCCTTGGTGCCGGTCTCGATGGCCTTGAGGAACTCCTCATAGGTCCAGCCCTCGGCCTGCACCTTATCCACGTCCACGCCGGCCTCGGTCATCATCTGCCGGTTTCCGCCCAGAGCCTGAATAGTCAGGTACAGGGGCAGGCCGTACAGGGTATTGTCCAGGGTCATGTAGTCCAGCGCGTTCTGGTCATAGTCCTCCAGGGCGCCCTCGGGCAGGTAGGGCTTCACGTCCACGGCCACGCCCATTTCCACATATGTACCGATGGCGCCGTAGCTGACCTCGGCAATGTCGGGAGCCTCGCCGGAGAGGGCCATGGTGGAGAGCTTGCTGCTATGGTCATCCCAGGCGGTGGAGATGACCTCTACCTTCAAATGGGGATACTCCTTCTGGAAACCATCAATCCAGCCGGCCAGCAGTTCGGCGTAATCACTGGTGACAGGGGGCGCCATGATGACGATGGTGTCCTCCTGGGCGGCAGGTTCCGGATCGGGGGTCTTATCGCCCTCAGCGGGCGCAGGGGCGTCCTGCTTGGGGGTATCGGGGGTGCTGTTGGGCTGATCGTTGTTCCCGCCGCAGGCGGCCAGGCCCAGGATCATACAAAGACTCAGAAGCAGTGCAAAAAACTTTTTCATGTTGACCTCCTTGATTCATCCTCATTCTTTCTTAGAACCTGTATTCATAACCGCGGGTGCCGGATGGACGAGGATTTTTCTCGTCAGACAAGGAGATTTTCCGCAGCCATACTGACGTATGGCAAGGGAAATCGAC
>OFFZ01000702.1_pt1 | contig 19680 bp, 10 predicted proteins | sample 1521631 | NCBI WGS metagenome assembly OFFZ01 (sample SAMEA3504102, study PRJEB24116) | mouse gut metagenome | biome: mouse gut; feature: mouse-associated habitat; material: faeces | place: Denmark | collected 2011 | reverse complement strand
GATTACGATTACCTCGTTACCATTTTGGTCAAAATAAACTCCATCATTCATTTCTATATCGTTTTGAGCTTTTCAGACTACATCATTAATACTAATTTCTCCTTTCAATACTCGTTCTACCTGCCGGTCAAGTAATTCTTGAAATTCTATTTGGCATATAAGAGAGCAATCCGGTATAATCTCTTCTACTGGGTCTCCCCGCCACGTTGGTAGTTCATCCAAGAAGATGCACCCGTCTTTATCTTTCAAGCAGGTACCTCCAACATCACGCTCAATCTCAGCCATTCGAGCAAATACTTCCGGAAAGTCCTTCCGTATCTTATTCCAATAGCCCATGCCACCTTTCACGCAACCGATACAATTATTGTTATTATAGCCCATCTTGTACATGGCTGGGATTTCAATGCCGGCCTTCCAAAGCATTCCCATTGCATCCTTTTTGGTTATCTGTCGCTCGATAAGTGGGAACAACGGCTTTGTATCAGGATATTGCTGTTTAAAGCGGATAGCTCGATTGATTTCTTTCGGGTCAAAGTCGAATCCCCAAACTTGACCGTCCCAAGAACCAAGTTCCTTCTCCAGCTTGTAACGGACTTGTTTCTTTAGTTCGAATGTGCAAGCTGCACCAGTAGGACCATTGATGTACCGTTTTTTAATCAGTACATCTTTTACGTTGAAAAACTTATCGCTGCGAATGGTATGAATTGGCTGCCCGTACCATCTCTCGCAATCTGAGATAAATCGGACATTATCTGGATGCCCGGAACCAGTTTCGATATAATAGAGTTGTACATCGTTATACAAGCTCAATGCAATCTTACAAGCAACTGCGGATGTTACACCGCAACTAAACCAAGCTATTATCATTTTATTCCTTTCCGTACCGTTATTCGTTAATTGGCAGTTTCATAAAGCACATCCATATTGTTTTGCTCTGCCTTCCAGTGGTATGTCCAAATAGAGGTTTAAAAGGGATAACAGACAATACATCCACTGTTTTTATTTCACTCTCGTTCCATTTGAATACAAGCGTGCCGTTAGGCTTCAAGACGCGCATACACTCAGTAAATCCATCGTGTATTAGTGACTGCCAGTCTTTCGGCAGTTTTCCGTACTTTTTAGCCATCCATGAGGTTTCACCAAGTGTTTTTAGATGAGGTGGGTCAAATACCACCATGTAGAAAGAATTGTCCTCAAACGGCAAGTGGGTGAAATCTGCTATTATATCCGGTTTTATCTCTATGGTTCTGATCTTATCTCTATCCTTGGCTGTTACTATCTCTGATCTCTTATCAACGAATAAGGCAAGAGGATTATGTTTGTTAAACCAAAACATTCTACTGCCACAGCAGGCATCTAATATAAGTTTTCCATTTTCCATTAAGCTATTTCTTTTAATTTCTTCAATCTCAACTTTTTCAATACTTTACAAAGTGCTTCAGTATTTTTTCTCGCTTGTGTAACCTCCACCGCATTCCCGATAAATTTCTTTTGGTCAGCTTGTGTGCCTATTAAAACATAATCTTCAGGGAATCCCATAATCTTTTTGAGTTCCGGAATGCGAAGCATCCGCATTTTAATATCCACTATGCCATACAGTGCCATGAACTCCTTTATCTTCACAGTCATAGGACTATCATTGTCGTAGATTTCAATCGCTAACCGTTCACTTTCCGTTGCTACCAGATAGGGCGGCATCTTATCCATGCGGGCTATTAATGTGAAGCAGGGGCTATCAACAGAGCCGCCAGCACTGTTGAACTGTGGATTCATCAGATAGTGCCATTTCCTGTTTGCGGTAATGGTCTGGGAGGGTTCCTCTATACTGCTACCTACATTTGAGAATGCAGTATTCATTATCCACGGCTGGCATGTTACCAAGTTTTGTTTCGGTGTTGTGGTAACAGCGGGGCATGGCGAGTTTATATCAGACACCTGACCACCTCCAGAATATTGATTCATAAAAAATGGAGATACAAGGGAAAGTCTGTCTTTCGTCAGAAGTGTAGGACAAGGCTGATTAATATCCTTTCCTGTATCCTTAAAGTTATAAGAACACATAAATCGGCTTTCAATTAAAGCCATCCTGTCCTTCGTTGTGACCGTTGGAGCTGGAAGGTCTACCGAATGATTATGTCCATTTCCATAATAAGCAGAAACAAAAACATGGTGGTCTTTGCAGGTGATTGCACCTGCCGGTTCTTCTACAGACACATTCTTGCTTTCGGGATGTCCGCTGAACTGTTTGGAGAGGAAACTTACCTGTACCTTTGCAAAGCGGTTTTCAGTAGTCAACACTCCGCATGGTTCATCAACTGATTTGCATGTGTCTTGAGGGCGAACCGTATTGTAACGGGAAAGGAAAGCATCCTTTCCTCCGGCTACAAACTTGATAAGTCCAGCATAGATACGTTCAAGCGTTTTCTCTGCAAGAGGCTTTTCCCTGAAGATGGTAGTTCCTTCATCAGAGAAATCAAGCACATCTTTTACCGGCTTCCACTTCTCCAGCCGCGAGAACATATCTTGCCTACCACCTTTACAGTGGGTCGGTTCAGGGAATACTATCGGCAAGTTCTTTTTAGCAAAGATGCCGAAGAAGCGTTTTCTTGTGGTGTAGGCACCGAAGTCGGCAGCATTTAAGATGCGGTGCTCAAAGTTGTAACCGTACTTCTTGACATTGCGCACCCACTTTTGATAAAGCCGGCCTTTGTCCATGCTGATAGGTTTCCCATTCTCATCCATATCTCCCCATGACATAAACTCTTCTACATTTTCAATCTGAATGTAGTCAGGGTCTATAACATCAATATAACGGAAGAGATGTTCTGCCAACGTTCGGCTGTCGGCATCTCTCGGCTGACCGCCTTTGGCTTTCGAGAAGTTGGTACACTCCAAAGAAGCATGAAGCATTATCATGGCATCAGGGTATAGCTGACGGATACGTTCTACAATAGTGCTTATCGGGGAAAGTTCCAGTGTACGGATATCCTCAATAAAGTGAAGTGCATCAGGGATATTGGCATCATGTGAAAGGATGGCATTCTTGTCATGGTTCACACAGCAAACAACCTTTCCACATCTATTTCCATCCAATCGTGCTTCTTCCACACCTTCGGACAAACCGCCGGCACCACAAAAAAGGTCTATTACGAACAATTCGATATCGGACAGACCTTCTAAACTCCTTAGTATTTCTTTTAATGATTTCATAATTTCTCCTTTCTAAACAGATGGTTAAACGCATTATCCAAATCCAAGTCCAGATTCAGTTTGGACGGGTTCTGAATTATTTTTTCCGTTGAATTTTCTTTGCCATCTGTCGCAACTGTCTGGCCTTATCTAGCGAACGTATGCCTCTACAATTGTCTTCAATTATTAAGGCCGCTTCTTTTAACAGTCTGAGCAATCGTACTGTATCTGTCTTACATATTTCCATTATTCGCTTGCTATAATAATTACCACCTTGTTCTTGACATCAAACCTGTAAACAGGTAATGGTACGGATGTTCGGACATATTCCTTATTTTCAGATTTCATATAATATCGGGAAAATTCCACAGAAGCCTCTTCTCTGTTCACCGCTATTATCGAGATATAGTTATCTTCGTCTATTTTAAAGCGATAATAATCCATGCCTGCTTGTTTTATAATATCATTGGCCTCCCTGTACCTAGATATGCTCAACCGGCTGAATGGGAGCGAATGAAGTGATATCATCTGATCAATAGCTAACTTTGTACTGTCATACAGGTTTATCCCGTCTTCAGGTATTGTATAAATCTGCAAATTCAAGCTGTCGGCCTGTTTATCCGCACCTATAAGAAGATTATTAATCCAACGACTGATATTGACTCCTTTTGCTTTCTGCCTCTCTATCATCTGCGCCACATCCGGAGTCGGTCTAAAATTGATTATTTCTGCCATATATTAAATGTATTACGATTATTACATAACACAAATTAATATGACAACTGTAATACAATGGTTATCCAATTTCCAAAATATACACCAATATTGTCAGTCTTCATGCCCTTCCTCTCCTTCTTCATCGGCAGTCGGATCAGGCAAGTTTCTGTACCTTGCATTGAGCTGGGCTATCTTCTGCTCCGCTGAGAGATCTCGTTTTGCGTTTTCTTTAAAGTCTACGGACGAAAGAGACGGCATGGCATATTTGATAATTCGGGAAACAGCAAGCACTTTATCACTAGGATCATCAATAGCCTCTATTATCTCTCCCATACTCTCAATAAACGGAGCCAGTTGCTCCATAAGCTTGTTTCGATAATGACGGACAGTCCTATATCCTTTTTTAACTCCCCCCACCTTTGGATGTCCTATTGTAAATTTACCATTTTCATCATGAAGAGGCTTTGTGTTTTCCTTAGTGCAAAGATGCAATAATTCCGGACGGGCAAACATGGTAATCCCATTGTCAAGTTCCACGCATATATTATCGTCCGACTCAACTTTGACAACCGTGCCTTTCCATGAGGTTCCATCAAGAGCCACCTTGTCCCCTTTCTTATACAATATACTTCCGTCTTGCATTATATCAACATGATACAAATGTAACTGATTACTTTTGATATTAAATAATAAAGTGCAATTTACGATTTATGGGACTTTTATCCAGTGTTCTAGGCGGCAATAAAGCCTATAAGGAATCAATCAAAGATCTTCAAAAGGCGAAGGATCTTGAAATGAACTATTATCAGGAACAGGCTTACGCTGATCCTCTTCAGGACAGTGCGAATCAGGCGGCTCTGCGTCAAGCCAGAGAACTGCTGATGGCAAACAACAAACGGACAGCAGGAAGCGCCGCTGTAACAGGTGCTACAGATGAGAGCGTTGCCTTGCAGAAGCAGGGAGCCAACCAGTCACTTGAAAATATTACGGCCGGAATAGCCTCAACCGCCACTGCCAAAAAAGATCAGGCCATGAAAAATTATCTGGATGCAAACCGATCATATACGGAGGCTATCAATAATGTGAAACAACAACAGGCCCAACAGGAATCATCGGCATTAGGAGGTCTTCTCAATACAGGTATAACGGCTGCGGCCACTGTTTTCGGTGGCCCCATAGGCGGTGCTGTAGCCAGTCAAATCACTAAAAAGAAATAGCAGGTATGGCAGTTACGGACAGATATACCAATTATCAAAAAAGAAAAGAAGCTGCCGGCATTGTCAATCCGGAGGAAGAGCGGCAGATCCATGATGAGTCTGTGGCGAGACAAGCTGAGGAAAACGCACGGGAACAGTTGCCGTTACGTCCCACGGTGGCTGTTCAAAAACCTGCGACGAGTGTGTCTACAGTCAATACCGTTCAAGAACGGGAAAATGCGGACAAGCTTCCCGTCCAGCTTCCTGGTACAGAAAAGCCGTGGCAGGAAATGAGCGCACAAGAAGCCTATGCGGCTCATCCCCAGCTGTCACCGGCCGCATACCTGTCAGGAGTGGCTTCTTATCGCAAGAAAAAAGGACAAGAGGGATTATCTTACACCGAACTTGCGGAAGCCCTGAGAGGACGGGACCCGTTACAAAGCGAGGAGGACAGAATTAATGCCGAAAGACGTTTACGTGCCGCCGAGAGTATCAATGCTGTAGGAAGTGTTCTGGCCAATCTGGTGAATGTGGTAAGGACACGAAGAGGCAATCCGTCAATGAATCTTTCAGGAGCCGGACGTGAAGGCCAAGCACGTATTGACAGAATACGCCAATACAGGGACAATCTGTCACGTCAGAATTATCAGGACTATATCGGAGCGATCGCACGTGACAGGGCCGAGCAAGCGAGAATAGATGTAGAGAAGGCCCGTCAAGACCGATGGAAGGCACAACAAGCAGCAGCAGAACGGGAATACAACTGGAACACATATAAGTTTGAAACCGAGCAGGCTGCAAAAGCGGCTGAATCCAAACGTAAGGCGGAAGAAAACGCCGCTAAACAGGCGGAAATCGAAAGACATAATAAAGCCACAGAGGGAATCAGTCTAATGAGAATAGATAATGATTCTCAAAAGCAAAATGGCAAAAAAAATAAATATCCTTCATATCGCATAAGTGGAAAAAAAGGCTTTTCCGGCAGTACAAGAGCCTATGACCTGAATAAAAATGAAGATGTCGCACTAATGTATAACGATTTGGAAAAAACATTCGGCCTTCAGGCGGATGAACGCCCCAAATCCATAAAAGGCATGAGAGATTATATTCTCTCCATTTATGGGAAACAGCAAAAAGTGGAAAGCGGAGAAGCGTTCAATCCCTCTTCAAAACCGGAAAACAAATCATGGTCATTGAAGGGGAATAATAGTTGGTCACTAAAATAACATGAATCATGCAAGATAATAATACAGCCAGAAAGAAAGTATATGACGTATTAAGGGATAAAACCGGATACTCTGACTCATATGAGGATTTTAACAAATTCATGGATGAAAATGAGGAAGCCAGAAAGAAAGTATATGACGTATTAAAGGATAAGACCGGATACTCTGACTCATATGAGGACTTTAATCAATTCATGCAACCAGTTGATTCCTCTGTACAAATACAGCAACCTAACAACACCCCTCAAACTCCAAAGTCTGATTACTTTCAAACAGGCAACGGATATGACCCTGTTTCAAGAACATATTCAGGTGGTGTCGGAACACAGGAGGAAGCGGACAGGATTTTTGATATGAGAAACTATAATCCCAGCACACGTCCCGGCTTACGTGAACAAGTGCATTCAAAAGACAACTTTCAGTTTATCCCCCCCTCCACATCGCAAATGGAGTCAGACAAGGCGGAGGTTTCAGCTAGATATCAATTTTCTCCGATAAATTTGGGAGAAAGATTGAAAGTAGATATGGACAAAGGAAAATTGGACAAACTATTTACGGTTGAAGAAGAAAGCCGCTTGGACAAGGAATATACCCCGCGTTCCATATCGTCCATGAATGATGTATATAACAACTATCGTGACAGGTTTGCCCTGACAGAAAGAGGAAGACAGCTTTCGGAAGAAATGGCCGGAATACAGAAGGAGATTCAAGACAAATATGCCAACCGGTTTCTTGCCTCAGACGAATACAGGAAGCTGTCACAACAATATAAAGGGAACGAACTTAACCAAAAAGCAAACGAAGCGTTTCAGAAGACCTACGGAGAGGTCATTAGCAAGGAATTGGAATCATATCAGGACGTATACAATAAAGAGATAACTTCACGTTACGGTACAGACATGAAGCGTGATCTTGCCGGATTTGTCAAAAAGAGCGTAGGCTCCCATCTTAGCACCCTGACCAATGAAGTAAACAAAGACCTTGATAACATAGAGGAAAAGATTACCAAACAAAAGAAAATACTAAGAAACGATTCCGGTAATGCGATGGTGAATGCCAGAATGAATACAAGGGAAGATCCTACATTAGCACAGTACCGAGGAGAAAGGACTTATTTGGAAGGGGCGAAAGACCTTATTGATGAATCGAACAATATTATAGAGGAAGCCGGGAAGAAAGGAAAAACAAATTTTTTTAGCGGTCTAGCGCGTGGTTTCGCCGATACCGCATTTGATCCCAAACAATGGACTTTAGGCATATCCGACATGATAGGCGGCATCCGTCTGAAAAATGTGGTGGAGAAAGCGGATAAAGGAGAAAAGCTCTCACCTTCTGAAGAGAAGTTGCTTGACGCCGCTGTCACCAACATGGCGGTCAACGCCTATTATTCCTCCGATTTGGGAAGAGGATACAAGGCTGGACAAACCACAGGAGCCAGTATCCCGTTCATGCTGGAATTCGCCATAAACCCGATATCGGCGGCAGGTGAGGGAATAGCCAAAAGCATTCTAAAATACGGTATGAAGAAATTCGGCGCGTCCGCCATGAAAAAAGGAATGTCAAAAATGGGGGCACGTCTTGCCGGAGACGCTTTGGCCGCAGCAGGAATGGAAGGAACAACAGGACTGGCGCGTGTCACCGCAGGAGCACAAGACAGAATGATGGGGAATATTCTGTTTGATGTTGACAAGGATGGAAACTTGACTTATGGAGGACGTGAAGGAGGAATGGATATGGGTAAAGCCATCGGCAAATCAATCGCTTCCACTTTTCTTGAGAACCAATCCGAGATGATTTTCAACGCATTCAAAGGACTGGGCAAAGGAATATGGAAGAATGTGGAAGAGACCGTTCCCGGTGGCGCAAGTGAATTCATGAAATATATAACGAACAGCAGGGCCGGTAAGCTATACAGGGAGATAAAGGACAACCCTACTTTCAAAGAAGCCGCAAAAAAAGCGCAGTTCCACGGGCTACCCGAAGAATATATGGAAGAGGTGTATAATAATCTTGCAAATGTCCCGTTAGGTGAAATGACCTTGGAAGAAGCCACAGACCTTGACAACAATATAGACACATTCCTTGGACTGGCTCCCACTTCCGTCGCTTTCGGCTTATTAGGACTTGGAAGCATGGGGGCTGAAAGGGTAAGACACCGCCAGAAGATGAATACGGCTTTCGGAAACATGACCAAAGAACAACAGGAGAAACTGTCCGAACTGAAACGTATGTCAAAAGAACGTGGCAATGACGACATAAGGATTTTCATCAAAGAAACCATGAATGACGGTAGCCTCAGCAAGGAAGAGAAAAAGGCCGAGATAGAATATGCGTTTGACATTGCGAAGAACAATGCCATGGAGGACATTGCAGGAGAGCAGACCCGTGAGGAGTCCGAAAAACGCACGGAAGCGAAGGAGGAGGGAGCGGATATCTATGAAGCCCATGACCCGGTGGCCATGCGCACTACAGTCCTCCGTGAGGAAGTTTCCCGTGAACGCCTTTCATCCGTACTGGATGATGAGACCATAGACACGCTTGCCGGCGCCAATGACGCCCGACGTGCGGAAATGCTGGATGCAATGGACGAAGAGACCAGACGTCTGGCTACGGACTACCTACGGCAGAAAGACCGTCATGATGCGGTTGAGGACGCATTGGATGAGGCTCATGCTCCCGAATATGAACAAGCGGCTGTTAAAGTCCGGCAAATGTCTCCCCAAGGACAGGTTGTCACTATCCCGTTAAGAAGATTCGGAGACAAGGAGCACAGTTACGGAGTCGTGGTGAACGGTATAGACGCCACTGGACAACCCGGAGAAACAGGCACACTCATGGTAGTGCCATTGGAAAACGGTCCAGAAGGTCCGATATTCGCCTCATTTGATGAGAATAATGCCAAGACTGTAAGAATCAATGCAGACACAGAGATCTCAATGGTCGGACGGGATCACGTTCTTGAACAAATGCTTGGCGCATACAACGCCGATGCCGCAATCATGGAAGCACAGCCCATATCCGCAGGACAGACATTCAGCATAGCGGATGATAATGGCACAGTGACCGGCATTTCTGTTGTTGGTCAGGATACAATGGGCAATTGGTCCGTACTCATGGAAGGAAGTCGGGAGCCGGTTTCTGTCAGCGATGAACAACTCCGGGCCATGAAAGACAATGTGGACAAAGCCGGAATACGGACTGAATACGCACAAGAGGATGAAAATAGAAGACAGGAAGAGTTAATTCGGGAATTCAGTCCGGAAGTACTTGCATTACAACCCGAAAAAGGTGACAAGATATATACAGGAGGCAAAGAGATAGTACTTGATGAGGAAGTTCCCGGCGGATGGTCCGGGAAGATCATAGACAACAACGGTAATGAAACAGGTTCCGTACTCGTGACAGAAGAGCAATATTTCAAATACAAACAGTCGCTATTTGACGCACAAAGAAAAGATGATGCGGAAGCGGCGCCGGAAATCGGCGCCTCCTATATCACTCCAGAAGGAGAAAGTATGACCATTATCGGTTTTGATGAGGAAATCGGAGGTATGTTTGTCGTTCCAACCGATGAGTACAATGAGGTCAAAAGCGATGAGGTATCAATGAATATATTGGAAAATGAAGCATACCAGTTAGGTGCGGTTCCCGTCCAAGAGTACACCGATTGGGTGAAAAAATCCAAGAGTTCAACAAATGAAACCGCTCCTGAAGGAAAAGAGATGGGAAACCAACCATTGCAGGAAAGCACAGAGAGTCCGACTTACGAAAAATCCGAACTGGACAAACTTATATCCTCCTTTCCTAAAAAGAAGGACGGAAGCATTGATTATGAATCTCTGACGCCACAGCAGTCATTCCAATACACAAATCTGACAGAATCACTTGAAACCGCTCTGGATGACTTGAGAAAGGATATAGAGGCGAGTGATGCACAGATAGCTAAATTGAATGAATCCCTGTCATCCGCCACACGGGGAAAAAGAAATGAGATAAGGGACGCTATTAGAGAAGCAAAAGCGGAGAATGAAGAAATAAAGAACTTCTACAACTCTGTCATACCCATAACAGAAACTAATAATAACCAAACAAATGGAATATCAGAAAGCAGTAAGACTGGCACGAATGGAAATGACACAAATGAGCCCGTACCAGTTTCAGAAACAAGCGAACAAGGCAAAGAAAGAGGAACTGAGAAGAGACCCGAAGCTAAGGGAACAGGTGAAGAACGCATGGGACCAGAGGGAATTCCGGACACTGGCAGGAAAAATAGTATTCAGAAGCCTGCTGCGAAAATATCTGAGTCAATAACGGATACGGAGCTTCCGGAAAATCCTCTTGTTCAGGAAATTCTGTCACGTACCGAGCCGGAAACTTTGGAAGAGCTTGCATCCTTGGTACTGGGAAAATCCCTGTTCCTGCAAATGACAGGAGAAAGAAGTGTCAGAAACATGACTGGCTTAAGTCACAAAGACCTGACGCCATTTCTTTCCATCTTCAGAAAAAAAGAGAAGGGGGGTATGACCGTAGAAGAAGCCGGAGACAGACTGATAAGCATCGCCCATGAAAGTTATCCGGCAATAGTGGCGAAAGAAGGACTGGAAAATGACAATACCGGCATGGCCGGCACAAACGCGATCCTATCCGTTCTACAACAAAGCCGAACTTTTGGTGATATCAGCAATATGATAAGAAACAACAGAACCGCAGAAGCGCAACGCGCCATAGATGCGGAAAAAGAATATGAGGATGAACTGAAAGAACAGTTCTACCAAGAACAATACCACATGTCTCCGGATGAATATGAAGCATGGGTTAATAATGAGGCCTTTTCTGAATCAAATGTCTATTCGAATGAGGAAAAGTCTGAATTTTATAATACATTTGCCGATGAAATAATAAAGCAACAAGAATATGACAACAGAAGAGAGAATCCAACTGACGAAGGAATCGGAACGCGTAAAAGCGATGAGCAAGGAGGAATATTTGGCATACGCGAAAGAGGCGATGCGGTTCTGCAAGGAGAAAAACCTGTTCATGCCGTCGGAACTGAAGGATATCAAGGAAAATCCGGACAAATGGAAGGACAGACTGATGAAGGACTGCATCCTCAGAATGACAATGTACAAGATAACACATCCACAAACAAACTCCTAGACCATATCGCGGAAGCACGCGAAATGGTCGACACCTCTCCTACTGAAGCGCAGAAGGAGGCCGGCAACTACAAAAAAGGTCATGTCAGGATTGACGGATACGATGTGACCATCGAGAATCCCAAAGGTTCTGTCCGTAGCGGAAGGGATGCCAACGGGCAGGAATGGAGCATTACCATGAACAACGACTACGGTTATATCCGTGGTACGAAAGCCGTGGACGGTGACCATATAGACATCTTCCTGTCAGACAATCCGTCCGAAGGAAATGTGTTTGTAGTAGACCAGCTCAATGAAAAGGGTGAGTTTGACGAAAGTAAGGTAATGTACGGTTTTCCGTCTATGGATGAGGCACGTTCCTCTTATCTTGCAAACTATTCTCCCGGTTGGGAAAACCGAATAAGTGCCATTACAGAAGTAACGAAGGATGAGTTCTATAAATGGATTGATTCTTCTGTAAAAAAGACAAAGCCGTTCTCTGAGTACAAGAGCGTGAATCCTGTGCAACTTGCACCTTCCATAGAATCCGCCAATGCGGACAGAATGAAGGACATAGAAACAAGACTGGCCGAAATAGAGGACAGGAAGATAGAACTGGAGGATATTCTGGTAGAAGCCGGAAATGACTCCGTTGAGAGAGACGCTGTTTTCTCCGAGCAACAGGAACTGAACCAGGAACAGCAGGAACTTGAAGCCGAATATTCCGGCTTACACGCAATGAATGACGAAAGCAATGAGATACTTGCTTCCGAAGGCAGTGACATCCGGTTTCGCGAGGTTGGAAATGAGGAAATAAGCTCTTTCGCCAACAAGCACAACCTTGATGAAGCCGATGTAAAAAAGTACGCACAATCCATGAAAATGAAAAATCTGGGTGGCGCAAGTTATGCTTTCAAATCAATCAGCAGAAATGTGCGTCTCCAGAACTCCAACCTGTCATTAGGGCAATTCGTAAAAGTTTTTTCTCCGATCAAAAAAGAGCTGTATGAAAAGTTCGGTGATGTGGATGCCTTGAGAGATGAATACGTGCAAGAGGAAATGAAAGCCCGTAACATGATGGAAGCCGCCCGTAAACGTGCAGAGGAAGAAGCCGAATCGGAAAAGAAGCGTCTAAAGGAATTTGAACTGATGACGGATGAAGAGATGGATGAGGCCTATTTAAAGGCTATGAAAGAAAATAATGAAGCCCGTATGCGTGATATCATAAACGAATCCGCACGAAGAAACGGTTATGTTTCCGCCGATGAATTCAGAATGGCACACCGCGCCCCCTCTTATGATGAGGAAGGTATTGATAAAAACATGGTTGACATTGCCGCAAACAAAGATCAGATACGCGAATCCTTTAATGAGCAGCTTCGCATGAACAGGGATCAATACAGAAATGAAAGTGCCGCCGCAATCAATGAAGCATTGTCTGCCATTGACAAAGGAGAAAAACCGACCGTTACCATCTATCGTGCCGTTCCAAAATCATTGAAAGAAGGAAAGGTAAGAAACGGTGACTGGGTTTCCCTGTCTGAATCCTATGTAAAAGTTCATGGAGAACATGCCTTAAACGGCAATTACAGAATTATGAAGGAAGAAGTACCGGCTGAAAATCTATATTGGGACGGGAATGATATCAACGAATGGGGATATGATGACAGGAGCGATTACCGCTACAAGAATACAAAAAACAACCGAAAACTGAATGACCTGATAACCCGTGACGACAAAGGTAATGTTATTCCTCCTTCCAAGCGATTCAATGCAAGAAAAGCGGATGTAAGATATCGTTTTATTGGAGAGAAAGGCGCATCCCAACTGGATAAGGCAGAGGAAGCAACTACCCGCCTTGATAACCTGAATGTGGCACGAGAGATGGAATCCGCTTTCAATACGAAGAAAGAGCGCATTGAGAAGCTGCGGAAGAGTGAGCCGATAGAGATTACGGGTAAAGAGATAGAACCGAGCGATGACTTGAAACAGTACAAAAAAAATGCGTTGGAATATGGAAAGTCATTACGTGGAGAATATATCAATAAAGATACGGGAGCTATTATCTCTGTGACAGGAGGCAATAGTCGGGGAGGTATTCGTGAAATATTGCAGCATGATTATAAGGATGTAGAACATCTGCAATCTATCGCAGCCGTACCTCAGATTATTGAAAACTCCGTCTTCATTGAAGAACTTGCCAACGAAGATTTGGAGAAATATCCCGGTGTAAAATCATTCTCTTATTATGTATGTGGATTGAAAATAGCCGGTGTTGACTATACTGTGAAAGCTGTTATCGCCAATCAAAACAATGGAGAACGGTATTATGACCACAAACTGACTAACATAGAGAAAGGCAAATTACTATCCATTGCCCCAACAATACAAAAAGCTGGAATAGATGGTAACTCGCCTTTATCTGATGTCAAAGATAAGCGTTTGCTTTCGATTCTCCAAACAAATGAAAAAGAAAATGCTAGGAAAATCAAGCAGGCTACAGGTTGGGAACGTGGGGCTGACGGAAAATGGAGATATGAAGTGGAGGATTTCGAGATTGATCCGAAAGGACTTGCGCGAAAAAACAGACTTTGGTCCAACCTGTCATGGGGCAAAGAGTATGATGCGCTAAGCGACAAACTGTTTGATGGAGTAGAGCTGACGGAAGAAGAAGCAGCCCGTTTTGATGAATTATCAGAAAAGGCAGAAGAACTTCGCGCCACATACGAAGCGAACGACGTGCATTATCTTGACGATTATGTGAAGGATGAGAATTTGTTTAAGACTTATCCGGAGTTGAAGCAGATACGCGTGGAGATATACAACGCCCCTACAAGCAATACGGGAGCGACTCATTATGGAAGCCAAAACTTGATACGTGTGAATGAGTTTGTTCTAGACAGGGCGGATTTCCGTAGTATCTTAGCGCATGAGGTACAGCATGCCGTACAATCAATTGAAGGATTCGCTCGTGGTGGAAACAGTATGACTTATAGAAAATACCTTGACGCATTAAAAGAAAAGCGCGATGCCTGGTCCATGATTGAAGAGTTTGCTGACAAGCGTGAGGAACTTGGAGAAGACGCTTCACAGATGGATGTTTATAATGCTTTGGTAAATGAATATCACTCAGATGGATTCGAGTTTGGGGATGGCTTTATCCCCAGCCGTAATGCTTTTGATAAGGGATTCAATCTTTGGGTGCGAGGTTATGATAAAGAAGGATATGAGGATGCTTATAATGAGTATCAATCTCTTATTGAAAAATTTGGACTTGGTGGAGAAAACGACAGATACAATGAACTATCAGGTGAAGTTGAAGCACGTAATGTACAATCCCGTATGAATATGACACCTGAGAAACGCCGCAATACTCTTGCTTCGGAAACGGAAGATGTAGCACGAGAAGACCAGATATTTATAAACGACGCTTTGGAGGCTTATGCTTCTGTGTCTGCTCCCATGAATACAGCAGTGAATGAACTTTCTGAGTCTCTTCATACACCTATAGAAAAAATCACTTCCGAAGACCAGCTACCACAAGGCGAGGCGCGCAGACGTATCGAATCAGGAGCCAATATCAAAGGATGGTACTCACCAAAGGAGAACAAGGTATATCTATATATGCCAAACACAACATCCGTGGAGGACGCACAGGCGACTATATTCCATGAGGTGGTGGCACATAAGGGATTGCGTGAGCTGTTCGGAAAGGACTTCGATACCTTCCTTGACAATGTATACAACAATGCCGCACCATCAATCAGACAGGCCATCAACCGGATGGCGGAAAATGAGAACATATCCATCCGTACAGCAACTGAAGAATATATGGCAGACCTGTCCGAACGCGGACCGGCTACCTTTGCGGAGCAGTCCTTGTGGACACGAATCAAAGCCTTCTTTATAGACATGCTCCGTAAAGCGAAAGTGAATCTGGGATTTGAACTGACGGACAATGAGCTGAGATACATCCTTTATGAAAGCCACAACAGACTGAAACAGTCAAACTATCCTGTTGATGTGGCAAAGGAAACCGTCATGCGTTCAAAACTGGGAATTGGTGAGTTCTCAGGCAGTTCACGTACCATCCCGTCTGTTCCTCAGGGAGAGACCTTGTTCCGTATTCCAGGAAAGGAAGAAAAGAAGGAGATTATTAAAAATCTGAAAGAAGAGATACGGGAATTGAAAAAGCAATTGGATCAGGCACGAAAAGGAAATAAAGAGGAATACGAGACTGCGTCAAGAGCCATGCTTTCCTTTATAGATCAAAGACTGACCAAGGAAGCGGGAGAAGAAATGGGGCCACATATGATAAAGTCACTGATTGCCCAAGTAAACAAGGCCGCATCAACAAATAAACTCAAGGAACCACTAAATCTTGTTGAAAAGTTGATAAACTATGCCCAATATGACAGTTCGGTGAAAAGGATGCAAAAAATGATAAAAACGAAGCTTTCCGGGCAGGATACAAGAGGCGTATCAAAAGGGATAGTTGTTGATGAGGCTACCAGACGTGTGTTTGACAGTATACGATCCGCTTACAAAGACCTGTTGCTAACAAGCGCTGACAGTGAACTCCGTGCCGTAAGAAGCGAAATTGTAAAACTGGGAAAACTCATAAAATCTGAGACATCCCCTGAAAGCATCACCATACTTACCGGTCAGCAGAATGAAATGAAAAGCCGAAGGGATAATCTATTAAAAGAAAGAGCCGAACTGCTGAAAACTAAAGAACTTGAATCCGTTGAAGAGATACGGAAGCGCCGGGAAGAGCTAGAGAATGCCATGGATGAAGCGGCGGAAGGAACAGGTGTGTTCACACAGACTATGGCCGATGAGTATGATTCTCTTTCCATACGCGAACTATTGGCCGAATCCAGAAAAATGAAACGAGATCTGGACAAACTGGAGGGCGATCTTGTGACCACCAGAAGAGCCGCCTACAACAACAAGGGTGAAGCACGAAAGTTTTATCTGCAGGAGGCTGAGAAAATAGCTGCACAGATACCCGTAGCGCAGGAAGAGTTAATAAGGATAACCGATAATGTGTACAATGAATTGAAAGAACTTGTTGATACCGGGAAAAGCCGCCTTGCCATGCTGAACAAGGAAAAAGCCGCGCACCGGGGAAGAATTATCAGCATGGGAATAAATGCCGTAAAAGATAAAAGAATAAAAGGTATAAACGAGAAAGAAACAAATATGGAAAAAACTGTGTCCATATTGCAAAGCATCGGTGACTTTATCGCCTATCCCATGTATAGTTTCGATTATCTGCTGAAAGCCATAGACAGGAACCACGCCATAGGAAAAGGCCCCTTATACGATTATTTCATGAAAAGCAGTCATGGAGTGGTGGAAGCCAACGATAGGATATATTTGGGGGTAAAGGCTTACAACAAAGAACTGGAAGAAAAAATAAAGGAACTGTTCGGAAAATCAATGGAAAATGTATTCAGGGATTCTCAAAAATCAGAAAAAAGGATTCACAAACAATATATGTACGACAGCAATTACCATAAGGAGGGCGACCTGTATGAGGCAAACCTAAACAAAGGGCAGGCGTTCTATGTATGGCTCACATGGAAACAGCCGGACGGAAAGATGAAGCTAGAGGCGGACGGATGGACGGAAGACAGCATGACCGAGATAGAATCCTTTATAGGCGATAAATACATGAAACTCGGAGAATGGATCACAGACGACTTCTTTCCAAGGCTACGAGAAGAAAGGTACAATCCGGTCCATGTAAGAATGACGGGAACCAGCATGGCTTCACGGGAGAATTATTTCCCTATGGTCATAGCCAAATCCGAAATCCGTGAAAAGGGGGAGCTGGGAGAAACAATCATCGGTATGCCAAGCACAATAACCGGAAACATAATCAACCGTACGATAAATACCCTGAAGGTGGACACTAGCAGAAACGCTTTTGATCTGATGCTAAAATACGGAAGAGATATGGAAACTTGGGCGGCAACGGCTGAGCTGCGCCAGGATCTTAATTTCCTGCGGGGAAGCAAGGCTTTCAAGAACTATATGGAGGCGAACCATAAAGGAATGTTTGATATCTTCATGAGAGCGGCGGAGGTGGCCGTACGGAGTTTCAACGACAAGCAGAAACAAGACTCGCTCAACAACGGACTAAACAAGATACTAAGGTATTGGGCAGGTTCCAATATCGCATTCAGACTCAACACCGCAATGAAGCAGGTGCTCTCCTATCCGGCATTTTCCGCATACAGCGGAAATCCGGGGTATCAGGCTGATTTGTTCAAATACATATTCACCCCGGCAGGAAACATGAAATGGGCGAAGGAGTATCTTCCTTCTTTTGAAGAACGGGTTGATACGGGAAATATGGGGATCGAAGCATTAAAGGATGAAAATGCATTCAAAAACAAGCTGGAGAAACTTACCAATGCAGGCATGTATCCCAACAAGCTTATTGATGCGCTGACATGTGCGGCCGGAGCGAGAGCCGTTTACAATTTTGAATATAAACGTGCGCAAAAAAGAGGTCTGGGCAATGAGGAAGCCGCCAATTTAGCCAAATACAACGCTGAAATAGCATTCAATGAAAGCCAGCAGAGTTACAGCCCGGAAATGATGTCCCCCATGCAGGCAAGCGGCAATGTGTTCTACAAGGCGCTGACCACTTACCAAAGCAGCAACATAGGATACCAGCGGATGGGTATTGAGGGGCTTCTTGAAATGGCACGAGCAAAAAGGATATACAATCTGAACATTGAATCCGGAATGAATAAAGACGAAGCCCAAAGAACAATGATGGGCAGCTATCTTACCGGGCTGAGGAAAGCCACCTTCGGACTATTTGTAATGGGAGGCTTGTGGGCGGCAGGAGGATATGGTATTGCAGGAATCACAGCACCACTCATATCCAATATCTACGCCATATTCGGATACGGGGACGGGGATGAGGATTTATGGTTCACTGATGAACAATTGAAAAGCATATTTTTATCTGCTGCTTTAAGTTCCTTGGGAGGAACTTCCATTGGACAGTTTGTCAACGCCATATCACAAGGGAACAAATATGATCCTCTCTCATTCATTACAGAGATGTCAAATCTGATAAGCGAGGCGGTAAAAGACGGATTCAACCTGAATGTACAAAGGGAGCTGCCCGCCAAATTAGGGAAATTTGCCGGATTAAATGTAGAGACACTGGAAAACATTTATCTGGGAGCCGAATCCGCCATAAGGGAAGGACGCCCCGACCTTGTAGATTTTATGTTCCTAATCAACCTTCCCAAATCCCAACGAAAGGAAATGGCCGAGAAACTATACAAGGATATGGGACCTTATGAATATCTGAACAAGATGTATGAGGCTGGAAAACTGTTTAATGACTACAGAAAGAAACTGCCCTATTCAGACGGAACATCTAAAAGGAAAGACTCTGAAATAAAAAAGAAATACATCATCAACAACCTCAATGAAAAAGAGAAGGAAACTTTGAAAAATGAAAAAGAGTTCCTAAAACTCAAAAGAAAACATGACGAAGCCGAAGATAAAAAAGAATGGTTGGAAGAACATCCGGAATACCCAGATATGGAAAAAAAATACAAGAAACAGACTATCACTAAAAAAGTGAAAAAAGAAGTTGAAAAGGTGTATAGACAATAAAACGATAACATTAAAGGGTTACCAATAATGATAACCCTTTAATGTTTACTTATTTCTCCTGCTGTTCCAGCATTCTAGCAAAATTTATTGTCGGCAAGATAACAGGTTGCATTCCAGAAAGAGATGTCAATGTAGATATATATGCCCTAAAGTAGGGGAACAAAATGGCTGGCGCATTCGAATTTACAAAACTAGTTTTATTCTCTTCAGATATTTCAGAATCAAATTCAAACAAAGCTACCATGTTTGCACTGATTTTGAAATTGTTCGTTTCATCAGAAACACCAATATACATATTTATCCTATAAATATTATTTTCCTCTATATCACCTTTTCTCTCGATCTCTATTGACATTTTAGACAGAGGTTTATCAGGATCAAATTCTATACTAGCCTTATTTATCTTATATTCCTTTAAACGGAAACTTGCTACTTTTTCTGCCATAATCACGCTGCTAACAAATCTATAGTGTCAATATTTAAAAAAGAATCCATCTCACCAAAATCTAAATCTATACAATAAAGCAAATTGCCACTATCCACAATCGGAATATTGTCAAATAA
>OFFZ01000687.1_pt1 | contig 19879 bp, 17 predicted proteins | sample 1521631 | NCBI WGS metagenome assembly OFFZ01 (sample SAMEA3504102, study PRJEB24116) | mouse gut metagenome | biome: mouse gut; feature: mouse-associated habitat; material: faeces | place: Denmark | collected 2011 | reverse complement strand
TATTCTCTGGTGACGCAGCAGCCCCTGGGCGGAAAAGCGCAGTTTGGCGGACAGCGATTTGGAGAGATGGAAGTGTGGGCCCTCGAGGCATACGGGGCTTCCTACACTCTGCAGGAGATTCTTACCGTGAAATCTGACGATGTCGTGGGGCGTGTCAAGACGTATGAGGCGATTATCAAAGGAGACAACATTCCTGAACCGGGAATACCGGAGTCGTTTAAGGTGCTCTTAAAGGAGCTGCAGTCGCTGGGGCTTGACGTCAAGGTTCTGGATGAGGACAGAAATGAAGTTGAGCTGATGGAGACGAGCGAATATGGAAACACCGATCTCAACTCCATTATCTCGGGAGATAAGGATTTTGCATTTGAGGACAGCGATTCCTTTGCGAGAATGGGATTTTCCCAGAAAGAATTTGACACGGACAACGAGGAACTTGTCGATATTGAGGACGAAGAGGACGGGGAAGATGAGATGGAAGAGGACGAGGACTTCTTCGACGACGCATCCGATGAAATTCCTGACGAGGATTGAGGAAAACCGCAGACAGAGGTATTGTAAGAAGGGAGTGTCATAAATGCCAGAGACAATGAGCAGGGAGACAACAGGGCAGTCTGTCTCGTTTGATGCCATCAAAATCGGGCTGGCGTCGCCGGAAAAGATTCGCGAATGGTCCAGAGGCGAGGTGAAAAAGCCGGAAACCATCAATTACCGGACGCTGAAGCCGGAAAAGGATGGTCTGTTCTGTGAAAAGATTTTCGGGCCGAGCAAGGACTGGGAATGTCACTGTGGTAAATATAAAAAGATCCGTTACAAAGGTGTGGTCTGCGACCGCTGCGGCGTCGAAATCACCAAGGCAAGTGTTCGCAGGGAGCGTATGGGGCATATTGAGCTTGCGGCACCGGTATCTCACATCTGGTATTTTAAGGGTATCCCTTCCCGGATGGGGCTGATTCTCGACCTGTCGCCGAGGACACTCGAAAAGGTGCTCTATTTTGCATCTTATATTGTGCTGGACGGCGGTAATACGGCGCTGCAGTATAAGCAGGTGCTTTCCGAGGCGGAATACCAGGATGCAAGGGAGCAGTATGGAAACGGATTCCGTGTCGGCATGGGCGCGGAGTCCATTCAGGAACTTCTGCAGGCGATTGATCTGGAAAAGGATTCGGCGGATCTTCAGGCGGAGCTTGCAGACGCGACAGGGCAGAAGCGCGCGAGGATTATCAAGAGGCTTGAGGTGGTGGAAGCGTTCCGCGAGTCCGGAAATAAGCCGGACTGGATGATCATGACAGTGATTCCGGTAATCCCGCCTGATCTGCGCCCGATGGTGCAGCTGGACGGAGGCCGCTTTGCAACTTCGGATCTGAACGATCTGTACAGAAGAATTATCAACCGGAACAACCGCTTAAAGCGCTTGCTGGAGCTGGGAGCGCCGGACATTATCGTAAGAAATGAGAAGCGTATGTTACAGGAGGCGGTAGATGCTTTAATTGACAACGGAAGAAGAGGCCGTCCCGTAACGGGACCGGGCAACCGTGCGCTTAAGTCTCTTTCCGATATGCTGAAGGGTAAATCGGGACGTTTCCGTCAGAACCTGCTTGGAAAGCGTGTGGATTATTCCGGACGTTCCGTTATCGTAGTAGGACCGGAGCTTAAGATCTACCAGTGCGGTCTTCCCAAAGAGATGGCTATTGAGCTGTTTAAGCCCTTTGTGATGAAAGAGCTTGTTCAGAATGGAACGGCTCATAACATTAAGAGTGCAAAGAAGATGGTGGAGCGTCAGGTACAGCCCGAGGTCTGGGATGTTCTGGAGGAGGTTATTAAAGAGCATCCGGTTATGCTGAACCGTGCACCTACCTTGCATAGACTGGGAATCCAGGCATTTGAGCCGATTCTGGTAGAGGGTAAGGCAATTAAGCTGCATCCCCTTGTTTGTACGGCCTTTAATGCGGACTTTGACGGTGACCAGATGGCGGTTCACCTTCCCCTGTCCGTGGAGGCGCAGGCGGAATGCCGTTTCCTTCTGCTTTCGCCCAATAATCTTCTTAAGCCTTCGGACGGCGGTCCTGTGGCCGTGCCTTCTCAGGATATGGTGCTTGGAATCTACTATCTGACCCAGGAGCGCCCCGGCATTGAGGGAGAGGGTAAGTTTTTTAAGAATGTAAATGAAGCAATCCTTGCTTATGAAAACGGCGTGATTAAGCTTCAGTCCAAGATTAAGGTAAAGGTGACAAAGGTACTGCCGGACGGTACGGAGCTTGCCGACATCATTGAGTCTACCATGGGCCGCTTCATCTTTAATGAGATTCTGCCACAGGATTTGGGCTTTGTGGATAGAAATATTCCGGGCAATGAGCTGAAGCTGGAGGTAGATTTCCATGTGGGCAAGAAGGGGCTGAAGCAGATTCTGGAAAAGGTCATCAATACCCATGGAGCAACCCGGACCGCAGAGGTTCTGGATGATATCAAGGCTATGGGCTATAAATATTCCACAAGGGCGGCCATGACCGTATCCATTTCCGATATGACCGTACCGCCTGAAAAGCCCGAATTGATTAAAAATGCCCAGGATACGGTGGATAAGATTACGCGGAACTATAAGCGCGGATTGATTACCGAGGAGGAACGCTACAAGGAGGTTGTGGAGACCTGGAAGCAGACGGACGAAATTCTGACCAAGGCGCTTCTTGACGGCCTGGATAAATACAACAACATCTACATGATGGCTGACTCCGGAGCCCGTGGTTCCGACAAGCAGATTAAACAGCTGGCAGGTATGCGCGGATTGATGGCGGATACCACAGGCCATACCATTGAGCTGCCGATTAAGTCCAATTTCCGTGAGGGACTGGATGTATTGGAGTACTTCATGTCCGCTCATGGAGCACGTAAAGGATTGTCCGATACGGCTCTGCGTACCGCTGACTCGGGATACCTGACAAGGCGTCTGGTAGATGTATCTCAGGACTTGATTATCCGTGAGGTAGACTGCTGTGAGGGGAAGGATGAGATTCCCGGCATGGTAGTGAAGGCTTTCATGGACGGAAGAGAAGAAATTGAGAGCCTGCAGGAACGTATTACAGGACGTTTCTCCTGCGAGACAATTAAGGATAAGGACGGCAATGTGATTGTCAAGGCAAATCACATGATTACCCCCAGACGGGCGGCCGCCATTATCAACTCCGGTGTGGACGAGAACGGTCAGCCTTTCGATCGGCTGAAGATCCGTACCATTTTGACTTGTAAGTCACATATCGGTGTCTGCGCCAAGTGCTACGGTTCCAACATGGCCACCGGCGAGGCGGTTCAGGTTGGTGAGTCCGTAGGCATTATTGCCGCGCAGTCTATCGGTGAACCGGGTACGCAGCTGACCATGCGTACTTTCCATACGGGCGGCGTGGCCGGCGGAGATATCACACAGGGTCTTCCCCGTGTGGAGGAGCTGTTCGAGGCCAGGAAGCCAAAGGGACTTGCGATTATTACGGAGATTGCCGGTACGGTAACCATTCTCGATACAAAGAAGAAGCGTGAAATTCAGGTGACAAGTGAGGACGGAGAGTCCAAGACCTATCTGATTCCTTACGGCTCCCGTATGAAGGTGCAGGACGGTCAGGTTCTCGAAGCAGGAGATGAGCTGACGGAGGGCAGCGTGAATCCCCATGATATTCTGAAGATTAAGGGTATCCGTGCCGTTCAGGATTACATGATCCAGGAGGTACAGCGTGTATATCGTCTTCAGGGCGTTGAGATTAATGACAAGCATATCGAGATGATTGTGCGTCAGATGCTGAAGAAGATTCGCATTGAAGACAACGGCGATGCGGATTTCCTGCCGGGAACTCTGGTAGATGTTCTTGACTTTGAGGATATGAACGAAAAGCTGGAGGCTGAAGGCAAGCGCCAGGCAGAGGGTAAGCAGGTAATGCTTGGTATCACCAAGGCATCATTAGCAACGAATTCCTTCCTGTCCGCAGCATCCTTCCAGGAAACCACCAAGGTTTTGACCGAGGCGGCTATTAAGGGAAGAATCGATCCTCTGATTGGCCTCAAGGAGAATGTTTTGATTGGTAAACTGATTCCGGCCGGTACGGGTATGAAGCGTTATCAGTCCGTGAAGCTGGATACGGAGCTTGAGAGCTTTGACGTTGCGGAGTTTTCCGAGGATTTTGATGAGGAGGTAGGAGATTTCCTGGAGGAAGAAGTGGTGGAATCTGCCGATACCTTAGAGGAGGACTTGATGGAAGAAGATTTTGACGGTCTCGAAGAAGAGGAATTAACAGAGGTTTAAGGAGTTCCTTTTTGAAAAAGATAGAAATTAAACGAAAGAATGAATAAGCTTTATATTTGGAGCAGGTGCTTAAGCCCTGCTCCTTTTTCGTTGAGCCAGGTAATAAACGACAATAGTTTGTAGAGCATTTTATGAAAGAGCTAAAGGAATATATGACAGCTATACAAAGGCCTGCCGGTCCTTCAAATGCCTTTCCAAATGTCGAAACATTGAGCCTGCTCCAGAAAGGAATCAAATTTATAATGAATTATAATGAGAAGAAATATTTCATGCTTCATAAATATTTACTGAGTCATTAAAGCGCGTATAAATACATGGGGGATGCCGAAGAATAAGCAGGCATCCTCTTTTTCATATTATTCTTGCTTTTTATGTGGTAAAGATTGTATCATACAATTATCAGGAACATGTAAATGAAATTTATCTCCGATATATGGGTGCTGCAAGGAGATATACGGAACCGGAGACAGGAGGAAATAATGCAGGAATTTGACGTAATTGTAATTGGCGGCGGCCCGGCGGGCTACAACAGCGCGGAGTATGCGGCTCATCATGGAAAGAGCGTGCTTCTGGTAGAGAAAAAGAACTTGGGCGGAACCTGCCTGAATGTAGGCTGCATCCCTACCAAGACTCTTTTATATGCATCCAAGGTATATCATTATGCCAACGGTGCAGGGAAGCCTTATGGTGTAACAGCCAAAGAGGTTTCGCTTGATCATGCGGCAGTTATTCAAAAGAAGAACGAAGTGGTAAAGACCCTTGTACAGGGAGTTGCAGGAGGCCTGCGCAGAAAAAAAGTCAGGGTAGTGAACGGAACCGCAAAGCTGTCCAAAGATAACGGGGCTCTGGTGGTGTCTACGGAAAAGGAATCCTTTATCGGGAAGAACGTAATTATCGCAGCCGGATCTTCACCGGTTGTACCGCCTATTGAGGGAGTGAAGGAGGAGTTTGAAAAGGGGACGGTTATGACCAGTGATGAAATTCTTGACATGACAGAGATTCCCAAAAAGCTTCTGATTGTAGGAGGTGGAGTCATTGGCTTTGAGATGGCGGCCTATTTCCAGGAAGCAGGCTCCAGGGTAACGGTAATTGAGATGATGGACAAGGTATTAGGTCCAAATGATCGCGAAGTGAGCCTGCTTCTTCAGCAGGAGCTGGAGAAAAGAGGTGTAACCTTCTATCTCTCCTGCGGAGTTACAAAGGTGGCAAATGGCGTTGTAACCTTTGTAAGAGACGGAAAAATTGATGTGGCTGCTTACGATAAAGCTCTGATGTGTGTAGGGCGCCGGGCCAACAGCAATATTGAGGGACTTGCGGAGCTTGGTGTGCGGACAGAACGGGGAGCCATTGTGACAGACGCTCAGATGCGGACCAATGTTCCGGGAATTTACGCCATCGGTGATGTGAATGGGAAGGTGATGCTCGCCCATGTGGGTTACCGTGAGGGCGAGGTGGCGGTTAATACCATTCTTGGAAAACAGGATGCCATGAGCTATGACGCAGTCTGCGGTGTGGTGTATACCAGTCCGGAGGCGGCCTTTGTGGGGATGTCCGAGGAGCAGGCAATAGAATCTGGAATTCCTTATACGGTTAAAAAGGTCTCCGTCAATTTCAGCGGCCGCCATGTGGCGGAGAACGGAATGAGCAATGGAATCTGCAAGATTATCATTGATACACAGAAGGGTGTGATTGTCGGCGCTGCGATAATGTCTTCCTACGCATCCGAATATATTTATTCTCTAGCGCTTATGATAGGGAATAGGATTCCGCTGGAAAGCATTAAGAGAACGATTTTCCCCCATCCTACGGTGTGTGAGGTGATTCGGGAAGCGCTGTTTTCTTAAAATAATAATTATAGAAAACAGCGGCAATCCCTTTTGCTGAAAAAGTTATTTTGTCAGCAGCTCCACAATTTCGCGAAGAGTATTTTCTTCTCCCACATTTCCGGGAAAAATGACATAGGGTACACCGGGAAAGAGACTTTCCTTTCCGGTTCTCCAGACGGGAATTCCCGGCTTGATCTGGCCCAGAACAAAGCCGCGGCGGGCGCCGAGGGCCTTGACCGCCACATCACTGGAAGTGATGCCGCCCTTGGCGATGAGAAAGGCGGGAGCAACCGTAAGCTCCCGTACGATTGTCTGAAGCCCGTCCGAAATGCGTACGGAACGTAAAAGGGCGCTTTCCTGTGTATCGTCCTCCCGGACCAGCAGGGTTCTGCCTGTATAAACAACGGCTGTTTTTCCCCGCTTCATGGCATCTTCACATGCTTTCCGAGCCCGGCTGATTTCCTCGGAAAAGGAGCCTTCTCCCTGGAGTACCAGTTCGGACCGGAAGGGAATTCCCTCCGCGGCGGGAAGCGTAAGAAGAGCCTGAAGCTGTGCGGTGGACTTTTGAGTGTGGGAACCCACTACAACCAGGCCGGCCGTGCCGCAGTTCTTTGGAAGAATCTCTCCGGTCAGAAGCGGCTGATCCGGCACGCCTCCCAAGACCTTTACAATAGAGGCGGCGGAGCGCAGCATAAAGTGATGTCCCTGCGCAATCGCTGCGGCCAGGGCCTGACAGAAAGGGACCAAATCCGTATAAAATTCCGCATTTACAACAATTTTTTGAAAATGTCCGGTTTTTAGAAGGAGAGCTTTGATGGCCTCCGTATTCCCGCTTCGAAGAAGCTCCAGGGAGATACAGAGCACATTCTCTGCCGGGAAACGGCCATTGGTCTTTTCTTCAATATAGTATCGTAAGTCGGAGGAGGTGTACCCAAAGGTCTTATCCTGGGCGAACTCTGTCTCTCCGGCAGGCACCAGACGCTCTCCATACTTTACATAGTGAATGGTGTTCCGGGTGATCCTGCCGCCCTCCGGAAAAAAGGGGCAGAATATTTCACCGTGGAAAGAGGGGGCTCCGCACTCCTCCAATGTGGAACGGAGAACCTCCGTTTCCAGAGGAAAATGTCCCCGAAGAGTGGAATCGCTGCGGCTGATCAGTAGAAATGGAATCCCGGTTTCCTGAGACACTTGCCAAATGCGTCTGGCAATCAGGGCATGCTCCTTACGGGTTTTTTCGCGGGTAAAGCTTCTGGAGTTGGTCAGGATAAAAAACAGAGGCGCTTCTCCGGCAAAACCGGCCCGAATACTTTCCATACTCCAGTCCGTATACACGTATACATCGTGGACTGTCTGAACTCCGGTAGGATCGTCGTCCAGAACTACCAGCTTATGGTCAGGCAGATAAGGGGTCATCATATTTTTTTCTCCAATCCGTCTATTACAGACTTCAGATATTCAATGCCGATTCTTGGGCTTAGCAGCACCGGGGTTTCAAAGTGCGCCAAAAGAGGTTCCAGTACAACCATGCTGCCTTGGGCAAGAACAACGACATCATTTTCCTTTGCTGCCAGTTCCACGGCGCCAATTACCATTTTGTTGTGAGTTTCCTTATCGCCTGTTTTGATTAAAAGATCCATTGCGCCGTCTGCCAGATAGGGAGTCAGAGTGATTTCACGCCCCAACTCCTTTGCGGTACGCAGAATGTTATTGCTGCTGGGTTCAACCGTAGTGGCGACCGTGGCCACAAGACCAATGCGGCTTCCCGTTTGCACGGCTTTGACGGCCATGCCCTTGTCAATGCTGACGATGGGAATCTGTATGGTGTTTTGTGCTCTGGCGGCTACATCGCCTACGGAGGAGCATTGATTCAGGATAATATCGGCCCCCAGCTCCTCGGCAAATCTGAAATAGGTATTCATGCGATGACGCACATGGGGCGTGACACCGCCGTTGTCCACTACTTCATCAATGAGGCTGCTGTCAATGATTTCATGTACGGATGCGCCGGGGATTATCTCCTTGATTAACTGCTTGAGAAGCTCGGAGGATACGGCACTTGTTTCAACAATCATAATTTCCATAGAAAAGCTCCTTTCCTGTTCTGTGCGGATTGTTCCATATGTATCTGCGCTTTTATCCAATAAAAACGAAGTAAAACACACGAAATAAAAAATATAATCGCAGTATTACTACGATTATTTTATCATGACAGAGCGAATTTGTAAAAGGGAGAATGATTTGACAGAAGAAAAAAATATGATTATGATGGAAAAAAAGAGGAGAAATGTTATGCTGGAAGGAAAAGGCGGACTTTCGCACATTCATAATACATATCACTTACTGTCAAAAAAGCAAAAAAGCGCGGCGAATTTTATTCTGCGGAATCCGGAGCGGATTGCACTTATGACAATGCGGGAGTTTTCGGAGATTTGCAAAATCAGTGAAGCGACAATTGTGAGGCTCCTTAAGAAATTGGGGTATGATAATTATCAGGAGCTTCGGGTGGATGTGGCGAGGGAACGCACATCCATAAGACGGGGAGCGATAGAGGCCCAGCTGGCGGATGGCTATCAGGGAATCGGCCCGGAGGATTCCGTGGAGGAGATTAAGAATAAGGTGATTTATGCCGCCGTTCAGGCGATTCGGGAGACGGAAAACCTGGTGGATGACAGAATGTTGACCCGGGCGGCGGAGACACTTTTAAATGCAGGGCAAATTTTATGTTACGGCTCGGGAGGCTCTCAGGCTATTATACAGGACGCCTATCATAAGCTTCTACGCCTGGGACTGCCCGTATTCTGCGATGCGAATTACCATCTGGCCCGGATCAAGGCTAATTCCCTGAATACGGGGGATGCGGCGGTACTGCTTTCTCATACGGGAGAAAGCCGGGATTTGCTTTCCTGTGCGGAGCAGGCAAGGAGGCAGGGGGCGGCAGTCATTGGAATTACAAGCTATCTGGACTCCAGCCTGGCACAGCTTTCGGATCTGGTGTTCTACAGTTCCCGCATCAGCCTGGAGTATTATACGGATGCCATGACCTCGCGTCTGGCGCAGATGACTATTCTGGATATGATTTATCTGACCGTTCGGCTGCGTCTCGGAGAAGAAGGAATGAAGCGGATTACAAGAGCCAAGGAAGCGATTGCCGAATTGAAAGCGCCTAAAAAAAGATAGGATTTTGCATAAGAGCGCATTTAAATATAACGTATGAAAGCCCCGTACCGTTTTGATACGGGGCTTCCTGTTATTTACTTTGTGGGATTATATCCGTTTAATCTTCATCCCACTTATATTTCAAAACAGATCCGCTGACAGCATCGATTTCATATTCATATTCATAATTACCCGATTTAAACTCGATTTCATAGATCATCTTCCCATGCTCATCATCCAGGTCGGACTCGTATTCATAAACGGTATTTGCTGCAACGCCTGCGTGGGTGAAAGCAATTTCCTTTGCGCTTGCTTCACCGATATAGCTTCCGCTTCCGCCGGAAGTCTGACTGCCGCCGGACTGGGCCGGAATGTAGTCATCGTCCCGCTCTTTCTGATTTTTAAGAACGGAGCCGGTAGCGGCATCAATCTCATAGTCATACTCAAAGCCTTCGCATTTAAAGTCAATGTCATAGACCATGAAGCCATGCTCTCGATCCAAGTCGCTCTCGTAAGCTGTGATGGCATTTGCCGAAACACCTGCGTGGGAAAGAGCGGCATTTTTAGCCTGCTCTTCGCTGATATAAGAAGCTTTTGAATTTTGGTCTTCCGAGGAGGCCTGACCCGGATTTTGATTTGTCTGAGGCGTATTGCCGTTATTGGCCGGAGAAGAGCTGTTGTCAGTCTGCGGCGCGTTGCCGCCCGTCTGAGAGGAGCTGCCTGTTTCCGGCTGTGCGGTGTCGGTATGGGACGGAACATAATCGTCGTCCGGTTCCTTTTCGCTCTTTAGGACAGCGCCTGTAATGGCATCAATTTCATAGTCATATTCAAAGCCTTCACATTTAAATTCAACCTCATAAACCATGACGCCATGTTCGAAATCCAGCTCAATTTCATATTCCGTAAGCTTATCGGCCGAAGCTCCTGCGTGGGAGATGGCGGCCTGCTTTGCTTTTTCCTGACCGATGTATGCCTTATCGCTGGCGGTTCCGAGAGAACTTACATTTGCCAGATTCAGGTTGCCGGATTCGGTCAGCAGGTTCAGCTCATTGATGGAGAGCGGGACGAGATCTTCAAAGGAGTAAAAAGCACTCTGCTGGGTAATCTGCTGAATAAGCTGAGCTTTGCCTAAGGTAATGCCGTAAGTATCGGCAAGCTCCCGCAGCTTGGAATCTGCGGAAATACTCTGACTCAGCACGGCTCCGTCAAAGGTTCCGGATTGCAGGACGGCGTTGATCTCATTAGCCAGGCGTTCCTGAAGCTCCGCGCTCTTGGCCGGATCCTGATTGTCTACGCTGATCAGGATGGAGTTGGCCAACTCATTCAGATAGCCGTTGCGGAGCATAGAGCCTATGAGTGCGTTGACGGCGACGTCAAGGTTGCTTCCCTTAAAATCCATATCGCCGACTACAATCTGCGCGTCCTCGTTTCGGGGATTTACTGCGAGGACCTCTTCTTTTTTATTTACCTGAATCTCAATGGAAGGGTTTACATCCAAAGAGACAGTGGAGGCAACGGAATAATTAGTCCGATATGTTTGGAAACCGGCCATACCGCCGATCAAAAGTACAAATGCTGCTGCAATACCGGCAAGACGCCGAGGTGAAAAGGTTCTTTTATTGGTATCTGTCATAATGATTACAGCTCCTTTCTGAGATTTACAGTCGGAAAGGATGCTATCGCGTATGTCGGGAACAGCGTTTGAAAAGGCTTGTTTGATTTTCTGCTCTGTGTCCTTGTTTGCCATCGTCAATACTCCTTTCCTATATGGTTTTTCAGTTTTTTCATGGCACGATTGTATTTTGAAAGAACAGTGGACAGGGGGAGTTCAAGAAGCTTTGCGGTTTCCCGATGCTTAAAGCCTGCAACGGCGTGGAGGATTACGATCTGGCGCTCCTCGTCGGAAAGAAGCTTCATACATTCGGTTAAAATCAGCCGATCCTCCGGGGAAGCGCTCTCACATGCCTGCAGATACGGCTCCCAGTTTTCCGGAGGGATATCGGCCATCCGCTTGCGTTCCCGAAGCTTTAAAAGGCAAAGGTTGCGGGTGATGGTCAGAATCCATGCCATAGGCTTTCCGGAAGAACGATATCCGGAGGCTGCCGAATAAATATGGAGGTAACAATCGTGCAGGACATCCTCTGCGTCCTGAGTATTCTTCAAAATAGAAAGGGCAAAAGCATAGACGGATGCGCTGGTGCAGTCGTACAGGTCTGCAAGTGCCTGAGAATCTTCATCGGCGATTCCCAGAAGGCAGCGATCTAATCGCGAGGACTCCGGTTGTCCTCCGCTGTCATTTGCCGACGTCAAGCAAATTATCATAGTTGCTTTCTCCTTTCACTTCATTAATACACGAGTAATGGATTTTATTGCATCTATTTTAACATTTTTTTGAAAAATTAAAAAGAGTGATTTGTTGACATGGGATAGAAATGCGATTAAGATGTTACTGTAATCGAGATAAATTTTATGTTTCAACTGAAAACGATGGGGATTGAGCGTATGAATCCGAATGTCACAATACGTCATACGGCGAGCGCCGGCGTACTTATAACTATAGGAAGAAACAGCATCGGAGTGGATGCCTTTAGCAGAGATCCGAACGGGCTGTATCCGGATACACCGGATTCGGTAAAAACGGAGCTTTGGGAGGAGATTGAGAGGGGAAGCATAGGAACGCTTCTGTTTACCCATGCCCACGGAGATCATTTCTGCCTTGCGGATACTTTGGAGGCGCTCAAGCGGAATCCGGAGCTTACGATTATTTCCACGGAAGAGGTAATCGGACAGCTTCAAAAAGCAGCTTCCGGCAGGGGACATCTGTATGCCGTTTCCCCGGAGGAAAAAGAGAATATGAAAATGGAGCTTCCGGAAGGGACTCTGGAGATTTTTAACAGCAGGCATATGGGAGAAATGTATGCAAAAGTGCAGAATCTCACCTGCATGCTTGAGATGGAGGGAAAGAAGCTTGTGTTTCCGGGCGACGCATGGCCTGAGGAGGAATTGTTTGCACGGGTCGGGGCATGGACACGGGAACCGGATGTGCTGATTGTGCCTTTCCCGGTTATCGGCCTGCCCTCCGCCAGAAGGAAGCTTGTAAAATATCTGAAGCCTTTACATATTCTGGCGCTGCATCTGCCAAGAGCGGAGAAGGATGAACAGAACTGGGTTTCCGGCGCAAAGGCGGTCTGCGAGAGAGCAGGGGACGGCCTTCCTATGCCGTGTTTTGGCGAGGAGTTGGGGAACTCATATCACTTTTAAAGCATTTACAACATTTTGAAGCATTGGAACAGTTTCTTACTAAGTTTCTTTGAAAAAATCCTTGACATCCCACATGTTTACTACTATAATGATCGAGTGTGCGCGAAGGCGCAGGCTTTCGTGCGCCATAAAGCCGATTATGGCACAGCAGCCTGACAGGGCCGGCATCATGCCAGCCACTTATTACAGGAGGTGAAAGGAATGCCAACATTTAACCAGTTAGTAAGAAAAGGAAGACAGACCTCTGTTAAGAAGTCTACCGCACCTGCTCTTCAGAAAGGATTTAATTCTCTGAAAAAGAAAGCTACGGATACATCCGCACCCCAGAAGCGCGGAGTGTGTACCGCGGTAAAGACTGCCACACCGAAGAAGCCGAACTCCGCTCTTCGTAAGATTGCCAGAGTACGTCTTTCCAACGGTATTGAGGTAACAAGCTATATTCCGGGCGAAGGCCATAACCTTCAGGAGCATAGTGTTGTTATGATCCGCGGCGGAAGAGTAAAGGACCTTCCCGGTACAAGATATCATATCATCCGCGGTACATTGGATACCGCAGGCGTAGCGAAGAGAAGACAGGCCCGTTCCAAATACGGTGCCAAGAGACCGAAAGACGCTAAGAAGTAAATTCGGCTCAGATTTGTTACAGGTAACACCTTATAAATGGAAATGATTTCATTTATAAGAACAGAAGCTATGAGACGTTGGGCAGACAAAAAATGTCTGTATGCCGGAATGACATATCGCCCTTAACAGGCTGCGGGTTGTATATAGAAATTGCCGTGCACAACACAAGTAGAGAGACACATGTGAGTACCTGAGAATTAAAGAGTGAATTTTATTAAGCCAAAGGTTTAATAAGCACGTATTAAGGAGGGAAGTATCGTGGCACGTAAAGGACATATCCAGAAAAGAGATGTATTAGCAGATCCGCTGTACAATAATAAGGTTGTCACCAAGCTTATCAATAACATTATGCTGGACGGTAAGAAGGGTGTGGCACAGAAGATTGTATACGGAGCATTTGCAAGAGTAGAGGCAAAGACCGAGAAGCCGGCTCTGGAGGTATTCGAGGAGGCTATGAACAACATCATGCCTATGCTTGAGGTAAAGGCAAGACGTATCGGTGGCGCTACCTATCAGGTACCTATTGAGGTACGCACGGACCGCCGTCAGGCCCTTGCGCTTCGCTGGCTGACCATGTTCTCCCGTAAGCGCGGCGAGAAGACAATGGAAGAGAGACTTGCAAATGAGATTATGGATGCGGCAAACAATACAGGCGCATCTGTGAAGAGAAAAGAAGACATGCACAAGATGGCAGAGGCCAACAAGGCATTTGCACACTATCGGTTCTAATCAAGACCGAAAGTCGTTTGTGCTTGATGATTTGAGGAGGAAAACCCGTGGCTGGAAGAGAATATCCATTGGAGAGAACCAGAAATATCGGAATTATGGCTCATATCGATGCCGGTAAGACCACATTGACCGAGCGTATTCTGTATTACACTGGCGTAAACTATAAAATTGGAGATACTCACGAAGGTACTGCTACTATGGACTGGATGGAGCAGGAACAGGAGCGTGGTATCACCATCACTTCCGCAGCTACAACCTGTCATTGGACCCATCAGGAAAACTGCAAGCCCCAGGAGGGAGCTTTGGAGCATCGTATCAATATCATTGATACCCCGGGTCACGTTGACTTTACGGTTGAGGTAGAGCGTTCCCTTCGTGTACTGGACGGCGCCGTAGGCGTGTTCTGTGCGAAGGGCGGTGTAGAGCCTCAGTCTGAAAATGTTTGGCGTCAGGCTGACACCTACAATGTACCCCGTATGGCCTTCATCAACAAGATGGACATCCTGGGTGCTGATTTCTACAATGCGGTAGAAATGATTAAAACAAGACTTGGAAAGAATGCCATCTGTATTCAGCTTCCCATTGGAAAGGAAGATGAATTTAAGGGAATCATTGATTTGTTCGAGATGAAAGCCTACATCTACAACGATGAGAAGGGCGAGGACATTTCCATTGTTGATATCCCTGCTGATATGGCGGACGATGCCGAGCTTTATCGTACCGAGCTGATTGAAAAAATCTGCGAGCTGGACGATGATTTGATGATGATGTACCTGGAGGGAGAAGAACCCTCTACGGAAGATTTGAAGAAGACTTTGAGAAAGGCTACCTGCGAGTGTACGGCAGTTCCCGTATGCTGCGGCACGGCTTACCGGAACAAGGGCGTTCAGAAGCTTCTGGATGCGGTGCTTGACTATATGCCCGCTCCCACCGACATTGCGTCTATCAAGGGAACGGATATGGACGGAAATGAGACGGAGCGTCATTCTTCTGACGAAGAGCCGTTCTCCGCACTGGCATTTAAGATTATGGCAGACCCCTTCGTAGGAAAGCTTGCATTCTTCCGTGTATACTCCGGAACCATGAATTCCGGTTCCTACGTATATAATTCTACCAAACAGAAGAAGGAGCGTGTAGGACGTATCCTTCAGATGCACGCAAATAAGAGAGCGGAGCTTGACAAGGTATATTCCGGAGACATTGCCGCGGCAGTAGGCTTTAAGTTTACGACCACAGGTGATACCATCTGCGACGAGCAGCATCCGGTAATTTTGGAGTCTATGGAGTTCCCGGAGCCGGTTATCGAGCTGGCTATCGAGCCGAAGACAAAGGCCGGTCAGGGCAAGATGGGCGAGGCTCTTGCGAAGCTTGCCGAGGAGGACCCGACCTTCCGTGCTCACACAGACCCGGAGACGGGGCAGACCATTATCGCCGGTATGGGCGAGCTGCATCTTGAGATTATTGTTGACCGTCTTCTCCGCGAGTACAAGGTAGAGGCAAATGTAGGTGCGCCTCAGGTTGCCTACAAAGAGACCTTTACGAAGCCCGTGGATGTGGACAGCAAGTATGCGAAGCAGTCCGGCGGACGCGGACAGTATGGACACTGTAAGGTACGTTTCGAGCCTATGGACGCCAACGGAGAAGAGCTGTTCAAGTTCGATTCTCAGGTTGTGGGCGGTGCAATTCCCAAGGAATACATTCCCGCAGTCGGCGAGGGTATTGAGGAAGCGGCACAGTCCGGTATTCTGGGAGGCTTCCCGGTGCTTGGACTTCATGCTACCGTATACGACGGCTCCTACCATGAGGTAGACTCCAGTGAGATGGCGTTCCACATTGCCGGTTCTCTGGCATTTAAGGAGGCTATGCAGAAGGGTAATCCGGTGCTTTTGGAGCCTATCATGAAGGTGGAGGTTACCACACCCGAGGATTACATGGGTGATGTAATCGGCGACATCAACAGCCGCCGGGGACGCATCGAGGGTATGGACGATATCGGCGGAGGCAAGATGATCCGCGGTTATGTTCCTCTGGCTGAGATGTTCGGATACTCTACAGACCTTCGTTCCAAGACGCAGGGCCGCGGCAACTACTCTATGTTCTTTGAAAAATACGAGCAGGTGCCCAAGAGTATTCAGGAAAAAGTACTGGCCGCAAAGAAATAACTGAGGCTTGTCCGTACAAGCCGGCCGGCATAAGCTTTTGCCGGGCAAACTGATGCAAGGCCGAATAATATTGAAAATTTTGCTTGAAAAATAAGGCGCTTTGAAATATAATCAAAGATAGCCGGGTTTATCTAAAGAAACGAAACAAATAATTATGAAAAATGCCGAAGGGCGTATGAATTAAGGAGGACATTCAAAATGGCTAAAGCTAAATTTGAAAGAAACAAACCCCATTGTAATATCGGAACCATTGGTCACGTTGACCACGGTAAGACAACTCTGACCGCAGCTATCACCAAGGTTCTTTCCGAGAGAGTAGCCGGCAACACCGCTACCGATTTCGAGAACATTGACAAGGCTCCGGAAGAGAGAGAGCGTGGAATTACCATTTCTACCGCACACGTTGAGTATGAGACCGAGAACAGACATTACGCACACGTTGACTGCCCGGGCCATGCTGACTATGTAAAGAACATGATCACCGGTGCTGCTCAGATGGACGGCGCTATCCTGGTAGTTGCTGCTACTGACGGTGTTATGGCTCAGACAAAGGAGCACATTCTTCTGTCCCGTCAGGTAGGCGTTCCTTACATCGTAGTATTCCTGAACAAGTGCGATGCTATGGACGACGAGGAGCTGATCGAGCTGACCGAGATGGAGATCACAGAGCAGCTTGAGGAGTATGAGTTCACGGACTGCCCGATCATCAAGGGTTCCGCTCTGAAGGCTCTGGAAGATCCTTCAGGAGAGTGGGGCGACAAGATCATGGAGCTGATGAAGACTGTAGACGAGTATATTCCGGATCCCCAGCGTGCAACCGATCAGCCGTTCCTGATGCCTGTAGAGGACGTATTCACCATTACCGGTCGTGGTACTGTTGCTACCGGCCGTGTTGAGCGTGGTGTGCTTCATGTAAATGAGGAAGTTGAGATTATCGGTATTAAGGAAGAGACACGTAAGACTGTTGTAACCGGTATCGAGATGTTCCGTAAGCTGCTTGACGAGGCTCAGGCCGGTGACAATATCGGTGCACTGCTTCGTGGTGTTCAGAGAACCGAGATCGAAAGAGGTCAGGTTATTGCAAAGCCCGGCAGCGTTACCTGTCATACAAAGTTTACCGCTCAGGTATACGTACTGACCAAGGATGAGGGTGGCCGTCATACACCGTTTTTCAACAATTATCGTCCGCAGTTCTACTTCAGAACTACCGACGTTACCGGTGTCTGCAATCTGCCCGCTGGTACTGAGATGTGCATGCCTGGCGATAACGTAGAGATGACTATCGAGCTGATTCATCCTATCGCTATGGAGCAGGGTCTTACATTTGCTATCCGTGAGGGTGGTCGTACAGTAGGTTCAGGCCGTGTAGCTACTATCATTGAGTAATCAATAAAAAGTTAGATTTTATGGGGCTTTCCTAAGAATAGGGAAGCCCTTTTGAAACTTTGCAACAGTGAAAAAGTTGTAAGCGGTGTCAAAATATTATATTAGCGACCTATCTACTGCTTCACAATGGGCGATAAGGCATATTTTATGCCTCAGCCACCCTCTCCAAATACTCAGCCGGCACCTTCTCCACCAGCCAAACCCCATTTTCCGACAAATAAAAAGTATACCCATCCTTTACCATTCTACCAGTATCCACCTTAAGCACGCACGGAACCCCATGCCTCATTCCCACCTTCACAGCCGTTTCATAATCCTTCGATAGATGAACATAAAGCCTGCTCCCCGCTCTCAGCCCTTCTTTCAAATTCAGAATACTACCCAAAAATCGAGTTGCCGTCCCATGATACAATATATCCGGCGGAAGAGTTGCTTTTAGTTCCAAATCCACCGCAATACTGTGCCCCTGGTTAGCTCTGATTTTCGTGCCGTCCTCGTTAAAGCTGAACCTCTTTTTATCATTCGTGCGGACAATTTCCTTTAACATATCCATATCCAGAGCCTTCCCTGCTTTATTTACTCCTTGAATCAGTTCTTCTACATCAGCCCAGCCGTGGTCGTCCAATTTAATTCCTGCGGCACCAGGATTGTGACGCAGGATCAGGCTGATAAATTTACTTATTTTTTTATAAGCACCATTTTCCATACTTATTCCGTCTCCATTTCTGCTTTTAATACCATATCTTTTATAAAAAGTACTTTTTTGATTTACTAATAACTGCTTTATATTCTTAGCTTACACGATCCGGCACTTGAAGCTCCGCCTTAATATATTACATTATATAAAAATACTACACATGGATCAATGCTTTAATTAAAAAGTCATGTTAAGTTGAAAAATGTTAGGCCATGTTAGGTACGTTAGAAAAAGTTATGTAAGACAAGAATAATGAATCCTCCAAAACAGCCGTATAAATTGCATGAAAAATATAGTAAATATAGAAAGCATAGAAAATATTTCCAAAATCACTATAGATTGTTCCAAATCACCATAGATTATTACACAATACCCACAGAGTACATCAAAATACTGAGAAAAAATTTATAAACTCCAAAATAAAAGTGATATTCCGCCCCCATATCCCGTTCTTATATTGAAGGGCCTTTCAAAACAGTATAATAATATCTGTCACAGTACACAAATCAATTTACAGACACATGCAATTACAGCAGAAAATTGACTTGATACCAATGCACTGTGAGATATATTATGAAACTGAAACAGGAGGTGAGATCTTGGAGGACGCAGAATACATAAGGATTGTTCATAAGTATCTGGACACCATATATCGGGTTGCCTTAAGCGGCAGCAAAAACCCTCACGACGCGGAGGACATTGTGCAGAGCACGTTTCTAAAGCTATTGGAGAATAAGAAGGAATTTCAAGACGAAGAGCACATCCGCAAATGGCTGATACGCGTAACGATCAACGAGGCAAACAGCCTTTGGCGCTCCTTCTGGAGAAAGAAAGTCATATCTTTTGAGGAGACATTAAAGGAACCGGAGTTCTTCGAGCCGGAGCAAAGCGAACTATTCTGGGCAGTACAAAAATTGTCCCCCAAATATCGAGAGGTAACATACCTCTACTACTATGAAGAATACAGCATAAAAGAAATTGCGAAGCTTCTTCACATCTCCGAAACAGCCATCCAGACCCGCCTGATGCGGGCGCGGGAAAAACTACGAGAACAACTAAAGGAGGCGTGGAAATGACAGGCGAAAAAGAGAACAGGAAATATTACCAAAACACCTTCCATGAAGTACATGCTTCCAAGCATCTGTTGAGAAAGGTGGAAGCTATGGGAAAGGAATATAACGAGAAAAAAGGCAGAAAAATATTACACAAAGGCTGCATAGCCGCAGCAGTATTAGCAGTAGCGTTGCTCTCCAGTAATATTATTTCTTATGCAGCTACGGGAACCCCCTGGATTATCACAATAACCACATCGGATGGAAGGGAGCTGCCAACAGAGCCGGGAACCTATGAGCTGGAGGACGGAACCATATACACAGTTAAAAATGCAGTAGAGGAGGAAACAAAGACCATCCCCGCAGAGAAAGCAGAAACAGAGAAAGGGAAGACAGAGAAAGCGGAAACAGAGAAAGCAGAAACAGATAATACGGAAACGGAAAACGTTGACACAGAAGCATCCTCCCTAAATTCTATTGTTCTGCCGGGAGAACCCCAAACAGAAGAATCAGATAACAGGATAATAGAATAATAAAAAATAAAATAATAGGCTGCCTTACTCCCTATCCGCCCGATACACGTCAGAAGTACTTCGAAAAAAAGTAAGAGAAGCATTCAATTAAGGCAGCAGACTTAAAAAGGTAAAGAATAAACGCCCTCGGCAGCTGATAAAAAATCAACTGCCAGGGCTTCTTGCCCA